>Ga0209554_1002324_pt1 | contig 13224 bp, 12 predicted proteins | sample MarorgKNORR_S2LV_5_FD_188221 | JGI IMG/M metagenome (GOLD analysis project Ga0209554, IMG submission 188221) | Marine microbial communities from the Southern Atlantic Ocean, analyzing organic carbon cycling - Bottom_A/KNORR_S2/LV (SPAdes) (version 2) | ecosystem: Environmental > Aquatic > Marine... | reverse complement strand
AAAAGTGGCAGGAGCGGGAGGATTCGAACCCCCGACCACTGGTTTTGGAGACCAGCGCTCTGGCCAAACTGAGCTACGCTCCTGTATGGTACCCCTGGAGGGACTCGAACCCCCGACGCGCGACTTAGGACGCCGCCGCTCTATCCTCTGAGCTACAGGGGCATTTGGTGGAGATAGAGGGACTCGAACCCTCGGCCTCGGCATTGCGAACGCCGCGCTCTCCCAACTGAGCTATATCCCCAGGCAGTCGCCCTTCCTTGGGCCGCAACTTAGGGCGGTTACCCAATGTTGCGTGGCTACGAAAGACTGGTCCTTCCGGACGGCATCTCTAAACCTACTTCAAATCGTAAATCCGCCGCCTAGCTACTGTCAAGTTGGGGCAAAGCCCTTGATCTAAGCCTTCCGAGTGGGACATGAAGGGCGATTCGTGTCGCCGGGGGCTCAAACCGCTCTGATTCTAGTACTTGAACTCCTCGCGCACGGGGCTGAAGATGTCCAAAGCCACAGCCGCTACATCGCCGCACTTGGCGTAGTGCTCCACGCCACCGGGTATGATGTACATGTCTCCAGGCTTCAGAATCTTAACTTCGCCAGCCACGCCCATCTCCAGCTCTCCCTTCACCAGCATGCCAGCTTGCTCGTGAGGATGAGCGTGGACGGGCACTTCCGAGTTCGCGTCGATCTCCACCAAAGACAAGAGGATGTTCTCACCCCAGAACGTTCGAGTACGGGCTCCGGGCACCAACGTCATTGGGTCCCGGTTTTCGGCGTCGACAAAGTAGGACATCGTTTCCTCCTGATTTTCGTTTCTAGTCTGGGTCCGGCCCGCCCAGGGCACAGCGGTTATTCTTCCCCAATATCTTGTGCGTAGGCAGGGAGCTCTTCTCCGGGAAGTTCCGGGGTTCCTCTCGGTTGAAAACCGATAACTTCACGCAGCAGTAACCCCACCCAAGCTCCGATGAGGCAGATAGACACCCATACCATCCAGGTGTATAAAGCCAATTGCAGCTCTTCCCGGCCGGCGTCGACTTTGGCCCAACTCAACAGGCCTTGAGTCAATACCACCAACCCGCCCACGATTACCGCTTGGAAGACTCCGCTGTGGGGCCAGAGGAACCCTTGGACCACTCCCACCAGGCCCAAGGACATCAAGAGCCAGAATACCGCCAACGTGGAACCCAACTGGACGGTGGCGCTGGGGGTGAGAGGGTCGGCCAAACTTGGGATGAAAGCGACCAGCAGTAGTAAGACCGCCGGCACGCTGTACGCCAGCAGCAAACGGGAAACAAATCCCTGCATCCCTTCTCGGACCAAAGGGCCAAGAAAGGAGGTGTAGTCTGGCATGTCGGGCACGTAGCTACCGGCGGAACCGCTCAAAAGCAGCATGATGAAGTAGGAAAGCAGGGCGAAGGTCAGCGCGGCGGAGGGCTCGTCGGAGAAGGTTACAAAGATCAGATTGAGCCCGACGGCGGCCAGCAGAGCGACGGCGATGAGCAAATGGTGCAACGGCGGGCCTCCGGTCCCAGATCTACCGCAATGATAGGCTTACTCGAATGCCGGTACCTTCTCGTTGAGGTAGACAAAGCGATTGGCGTTCCCCAGCGCTACATGGCCCGGCAACTCGATACCCTCGCCCAGTCTCAGCCGGACCGTATCCATTCTATGGGTAAAGTGTTCTAAGTTCCAATCGGCGGACGGTTCAAGTAAACGCCGGGAGTTTGCCAAAACAACGCGTTCGCCCTAGGTCCGAAGGGGTGACGGCAGGGCCGGACCAACGAAGCCGGAAAGGGATAAAGAAACTAGGCGTACGTCGGCAGCTATCGGTGGAGTCGACCACTTGCGTGAGGGCTGGATTGGATCGGGTTACGAAGGAAGATCAACACCGGTCATCTGGCGGACGGCTTGCTCCTAGTTGGGAGACCAGTTGTAAATCTTCGCCAGGGTCCCTCCCATGAGTGCGGATCGCTCTGAATCCGAGAGCTGGTCCGTGACGCGGAACGCCTCGACGCCCTGTTCGTAGTTCAACACTCCCACGGCCCGGGTCCAGTCGGTGCCCCACATGCATCGCTCAAAGCCAAACGCGTCGAAAACCTGGCGCAGAGACTCCCAGATGTCTGCGTAGGGGAATGGCTGATGGGACAGGGTACAGGCTCCGGAAATCTTGATGGACACGTTGTCGCAGGCCGACAGGGAAATCACGTTGGCCAGATCGGCGAACGGTTCTGGCGGCGCCGGTGGTTCGGAGGGCTGGGCTATCCCTACATGATCGACCACCATCTGTGTGTCTGGATGGCGGCGCGCCAGTTCTAGAAAGAACGGCAGCTTGCCCGAGCACATAACATTCACCGGGATGCCAGCTTGAGCGCCGGCGGCGAGTATACGATCAAGACCCGGGTCGTTCGCCTCGAATGGCTGGTCGGTGAGCATGATCCGGGCTCCGACCACACCCGGTGTCGCTGCCCACTGAGCGACCTCGTCGGCGACCGCTTCCGACCGCGGATCAAATGGCTTGATCAAGCCGAACCGGCCCGGATGTTTCGCGTACACCTCGAGCGCATATGATGCATCGTAGCCATACATACTGAATGGCGAAACCAGCAAAGCCCCATCGACGCCGACCGCGTCCATCGCGGCCACCATATCGTCCCCGGTTACCTCGTCCGGCCACGGTGGGATCCTGGCCCAAGGACGCTCCGGACTATTTCGCTCGTAGGCATGTACTTGTGAGTCGATCGTGGGAGTCTGAGTTGCCATTGTACTTCCCCTTGTCTTTGACGGAATTTCCATTTAACGAAGGCTCTCCGAGAATTCTGCCCCGGCGATTGTCTTCTAGTAGTGTAAAAGTGCGATTCGAACCCGTCAACAACCTTTGCAAGACTCCGATCGGCCCAGTAGATGTCGTTTCAGAGATCTGTGCGGTGGAAATTGCCCGGTCGAAGTTAAATCAGCGGCTCTTCGCTGGACCCTGGTCAACCACCAACGGCTTAGCGCTTCAACCCTCCACCTTGAATTCCAGGGCGCCTTGTTGCGGGGATGGCCAGCTACCATACAGGAGACCAAGTTTGACACATGGTGGCGTAATAGCGCCCAGCCGTTCGGGTCCCATGCCGGACCGGCGGATAGAGTGATCGTGAGAACTATCGCGAGGGCTTCACCGGGCCGCCCGCTATACCCCGCCTTTCCATCCAGAACGACGTGATAGACGAGGGCGTATCAGCTGGAGGGTCGTGGTACGCTATAGCACCGAGTCACAGGCGTACCGAACACATTCCTCGTCAGGAGCTTGATCCACTTGCTCAGGAATTCCAGGAGCCCAGTGCTGGAGGTTCTTCGAAGCAAAGATTTCCGATTTCTTTGGACCGCCAGGTCGATCCACGAGGTTTCCCGGCGGATGGAACTGTTGGTGTTGGGCTACCTGATCCTCCGATTGACCGACTCCGCGTTCCAGGTTGGGTTGATAGCAGTCTTCCTCAACATTCCCCGCCCTGTCCTGGCCCTTTTTGCCGGGCTTTTGGCCGACCGGCTGGACCGGCGCCGCATTTTGATCGCGGCGCACACCTCTTACGTCGGAATAGCCGCGGCCATGCTGTTGTTGCTCATCACGGGAGTTATCCAGCCCTGGCATGTCTTCGTCGCCGTTTTTGTGCAAGGCTTGGTGAGGGTGACTGACGATCCCGCCCGGCGCACCGCCATATTTGATCTAGCGGGCCAAAAAAATATCGCCAGCGCAATGTCCCTGGAAACGATCACGAATAACTGGGGCAGGATACTGGGACCCTTGGCCGGCGGTATCTTGATCGCCTGGGCCGGTTTTAACGGTGCCTTCGCCGTCATCGTGGCTTTTGATCTGGTTTCCCTCTGGTTAATCACTAGGGTGCGGCTGCCATATCCGGCTCAGGCTATCAGCTCTGGGCTGTCGATGGCGCGTGGTCTACGCGAGGGAGTAGAGCACTCCCTGGCCAACCGGATGGTTCTGGGTGTCCTCAGCATGTCGCTGATAGTGAACGCGCTGGTCTTTCCCATCCAGTATTTTATCCCAGTGATCGCCAACGACCTGCTCTTAGTCGGACCAGTCCTGGGAGGTTTGCTGGGCTCCGCGGAAGGTATTGGCACGTTGATAGGCGCTTCGATCATCGCGATGAAAAGGAACATTCGCTACCATGGCCGATTATTTTGTAGCGGTGCGCTGGTCGTGGCGTCAGCGGTAGCGTTGATGGCCTGGTCTCCCTGGTACGTCGTCTCTTTTGCGTTGCTGCTTTTTGGAGGTTTAGGCCAAGCGGGTTTCAGCACTATGCAGAGCACAATCTTGCTGTTGGAATCACGGCCGGAAATAAGGGGACGGGTGATGGGGGCACAAGGGACGGTAAACGGCCTGGGACACCTGATCGGAGGTTCCGAGATAGGGGCGATAGCCAGCACCTTTGGTATTGGATTGGCCATCGGGATCAACGCCGGAGCCGGGATCCTGTTGATCCTGCTGGTGATGGTCCTGACACCCCTCGTAAGACGGCCGGTGGGGACTAACCTTGAAAAGGCTGATGATAGAACGGATGAACCGGCGTGGACTCCTAATTCGACGGACGATTCGGGTCACCAATCGACGCAATCCGAAGACTTAAGTGAACGCTAGTCTCATCTCGTTAAGGCTGACGAAGCGGTTGCCGCTACCCAGAACGACGTGGTCCAGCAACTCTATGCCCAGCAGTTTGCCGGCGGAGATCAATTCCTTGGTGATGTCCACGTCTTGGGAGCTGGGGGCCGGGTCTCCCGAGGGGTGGTTATGGACGACGATGAACGACGGCGCGTTTGCCTGTACCGCCGGGCGGAACACCTCCGACGCCCGGATCACTGAACTGTTGACGTTACCTACGTAGATCTCTTGAATGCCCAGCACCTCATTGCGGGTATTGAGTAACAAAACTCTCAGGTGCTCTTGGTCCAAGACCGACATCTCCGCCAAAAGCAGGTTGGCCACGTCCTGGGGCGAGTTGATGACCGCCCGTTCCTGGGGCGCCAGAGAGACGAATCGCCGCCCCAACTCCAACGCGGCCATGAGTTGGCTGGACTTGGCCTCGCTAAGACTGCGTTCGGCGCATAACTCGGCAAAGCTGACTCGTCCCAAGCCGGCCAGGCCGTCAAAACGGGCCAGCAGGCGCGAGGAGAGGGCCAAGACGTTCTCTCCCGGCAAACCCGTGCGCAATAGAATGGCGATGAGCTCGGTATTGCTCAGGGACTTGGGTCCGAATTCCCGCAGCCGCTCCCGGGGACGCTCTCTTTGGGGCAGCTCCCGTATCGTCGGCTGGTATCGATTGTCGCCATTACCGCTCATGGGCACTCCAACCCGGTAGGCTATCGGCGAACCATACTACCTAAGGATTTTTATCGAAAGACGCTTGTGTCAGTGAAATATCAGCGACGGCGCTTCGCATAGCACAATGATGGTAGGATGGTCCGGCTGCCGGGGTGTCTGGCGCCCAAAGGTGAACAGGCGGCGGCGATCGGCGAAATCGATGGCGTAGCAGGTTAAGGGTCCCTTGCCCATGCAACGTATTTCCAAACGGATCTACTACGGCTGGTTGGTTGTCGCGGCGTCCGGCGGGATGGAGTTCGCCAACGCGGCCACGGCCATAGGCATCCTCACGATTTTCGTTAACCCCTTCACTGAAGAGTTTGGCTGGAGCCGGACCGAAATCTCTGCCGTGACTAGCGTGGGAGCCGTCCTTGGGGCTTCCCTTGCCCCGTTCTCTGGCCGGCTTGTCGACCGGATCGGCTCTCGCTGGGTGCTGACTTTGGGTGGGACTTTGGTGGTAGTGGCCTGCGTGTACTTGGCTTCGGTTCAATCGCTGTTGGGATTCTATGTGAGCTATACCATCGCCAGGACGGCCGACCAAGGGTTGATCAAGATCGGCGCCGCTCCGGCCGTGGGGAAATGGTTCCAGAGGTATCGCGGCCGAGCCATCGCTCTAGTCTTTTTCTCCGGCTCGGCCGGAATAATGGTCATGGCCCCTTTGGTTCAACTGGCTATCGTCGCCTGGGGCTGGCGTGCGGCTTGGCTTCTGTTGGCGGCGGTGATGGCCGTCCTGGGCATCGTTCCCAGCTTCGCTTTGATCCGGCGTCAGCCCGAGGACTACGGTTTGGTGGTGGACGGTAGGGCGGGGCCTGACGCCGATGCCGCCGCCGCCCTGGCCTTCGATGGGAATGAGCCTGACCAGTGGACCTTGCGGCAAGTGGTGGCCACGCCTCCGTTCTGGCTCATCCTGATTTCACTGTTCCTGGCCAGTACCGCCGGCTCGGGAGTTACCCTGCACTTGGTGCCGCATCTGACGCAGCAAGGATTAAGCACGGGTCAGGCGGTGGGAGTGATCAGCGTGATGTCCACGTCCAGCGCGGTGGGGATCCTGGCGCTGGGGTTCCTGGCGGAACGAGTGCCGCCCCGTCTCTTGATGGCCTGCGTCTGCCTGACTACCGCTATCGACATCGGCGTCTTGATCCTTGCCGACAATCTGGCCGAAGCCTACCTGTTCGCCTTCTTGCATGGAGTGGCATCGGGCGGTTTGAACACGTTAGCCCCGATCCTTTGGGCCAGCTATTACGGCAGGGGAATCTTGGGGTCCATGCACGGATTAAGCCGGGCCTCTCAAGTGGCCGGTTTCGCCCTAGGCCCCCTGATATTGGGCATCGCCTTCGACCGGTGGGGCCGGTACCAAGACGCTCTGGCCTACCTGGCGGTCTTAGCCGTGATCAGCTTCGTCCTCGTTGTGGCGGCGAAGCCGCCGCGGGGCGCGGGAAGCGGGATGGCAAGTCATACTTAGTCCCGATGCATCTCCGCACTGGATATGACTATCGGGTTCTGACTCCAAGAGTAGCTTTGGCCCAGTTGGACATGCATCCCGATCAGGCATACTATTTTCTTCGCCCAGACCAGTTCTTACGCAATATTGACGGTCCGGTAAATCGAGCGGCAAGGCTGAGAGATATGCACCCCACGGTTGTGATTAACGTCGTTGGTCTGACTCAGGACCTTCTCGGCGATGATACGCCCCACATCAACGCCCTCATTAAGCAGGGAGGCGTCAGGCCCTTATCAACCGTCACTCCGGCAGTAACTTGCTCCGTTCAGGCTACGATGGCAACCGGGTTGATGCCACGGGATCATGGAATCGTCGGTAATGGCTGGTATTTTAGAGATTTATCCGAGGTCTGGTTCTGGCGGCAATCCAACCGGTTAGTTTCCGGAGAGAAGATCTGGGAGGCAGCCCGCGATCTAGACCCCTCCTTCTCCTGCGCCAAGCTCTTCTGGTGGTACAACATGTATGCATCGGCGGATATATCGGTCACGCCGCGACCCATGTATCCCGCTGACGGACGTAAGATTCCCGACGTTTATACCCAACCCGCCAGCTTGCGCGACGAGCTAAATTCCCAGTTCGGGCCGTTCCCGCTCTTTCGCTTTTGGGGCCCCTTCGCCGATATCAGCGGCAGCCGGTGGATCACCGACTGTGCTTTGTATATACAAAAAACGCTCCAGCCTACGCTCAGCATGGTCTATCTCCCACATCTCGACTATAACCTGCAGCGCCTTGGACCGTCTCATCCCGGTATCAGCCGGGATCTGCGAGCCATCGACGAGCTATGCGGCGAGATTGTCGAGAACGTGCAGCGAGACGGCACTCGGGTCATCGTTCTGTCCGAATATGGGGTCACCGATGTGGAAGGGCCGGTCCACATCAACCGCGCTCTTAGAGAAGCGGGGTTGATTCACGTCCGGAACGAACTCGGGACTGAGCTACTTGATCCCGGCGCTAGCGAGGCTTTCGCCGTGGCCGATCATCAGATCGCTCACGTATACGTCCGTAGCCCGCAGAGAATCGCCGAAGTTAAGGCGCTGCTGGAGGCCCTACCCGGCGTGGAAATGGTTCTTGACGAAGAGGGCAAGCGGGGTATGGGGTTGGATCATTCGCGGTCGGGAGAGTTGGTGGCCATCAGTCGTCCCGACCGGTGGTTCACTTATTACTATTGGCTTGATGACGACAAAGCTCCCGACTTTGCGAGAACAGTGGATATCCATCGCAAACCGGGATTTGACCCGGCTGAACTTTTCCTAGATCCTCAGCTTCGAATGCCGAAGATTCGCATAGCCTGGCGAATTCTGAACATGAAGCTAGGCTTTCGTACTTTGATGGATGTGATCGGGCTGGACGCCTCGCTGGTCAAGGGTTCCCATGGACGAGTGACCGACCGTCCTGAAGCCGGCCCAGTCTTTATCTCTTCGGAAGAAAACCTACTTCCGGAAGGCCCCGTTACGGCCACCGCGGTTAAAGGCTTGGTCTTGAATCATCTGACCGGCTGATCAGGTGCCAGGGATGTATCGCTGCGCCAATCTGGTCAAGACCACCGCTCCTACGGCCAATAAGCCGATCAAGACCTCCCCTTGACCGGAAATGAGAAGAGCGTCTAGGAATGAGATTCCCGCCAGCAGACTGCCCACGGCCAGGGGGAAGTTGATCCGGTCGCGCCACATCAGGTGAACCAGCGCGTAAATGACCCACAACAGGAAACCGATGTAGATCAGGGCGGTTACCGGGCTTGCCAATGCCGAAGCCGCCGCATATGCGAACGGGAGTGCGAGGAACGCCAAGGGCCAGACGTTCTTAACTTTGGCCAGGTTTTCCTGCTTCGCCGCGTAGGTAAGTCCGATGAGATAGGCGAGCATCAGACCGGCGGCGCCCCACAGGACGGGGTTGGACAGGCTGGATGTAACGGCCAGGGCCGCGGTTACGTAGACCAACGCCCGGCACGATCCCATAACCACCGGACTCAACGGGTTCGTCTTGTGGTGCATGTCGTAATAGACGATGGTGGCGGCCAATGCCACGCCTGCAACCAGGGGAGGCCAACCCTGACCTCCATCCAGCCCGTAGCTCACTATGGCCAAAACCCCTTCGCCGGCCAGCAGCAGAGAGAAGCCAATGGCGAACACGGTTGACGTTTTCACTTGTCCAGAAGGGATGGGGCGTTCCGGCCGTTCCCGAGCATCGGTCTTGCGGTCGAACGCATCATTAAGATACATCCCCGCGACGTAAAACAAGGAGAGGGCGACGATAAGCAACACCAGCGGAAAGGCATCCATCGATCCGCCCGAAAGAACCACTCCGGCCACGACGTTGGTCCATACCGTTGGGAGATTGGATACCCGACCCAATCGCAACGCTACATGCCAACCCAGCCAAGGAGAGGGTACGGCGATCTGACTCATGATTGTCTCCGGCCCCAGCAGCCTAGCAGCCCGTGCAATGCCCTGATCCCCCTACCTGAAGTTGAACTTTGAGTACTCCCCTTCCTCTTTGGTGATGAACTCCAGCAGCACGGTCTTGCCGCCTCGGTTGACCTCCAGGGCACGTTTGATAGCCGGGATGATTTCTTGGGGTTCGGTGATTTTTTCGCTGTAGGCGCCCAGGGCCTGGGCTACCTCGGAAAACTGCCCGCCCACTGACTTTAGGTTGTACTTCCCTACGGCCACCGGGAAGCGGCTGTCGTTATAGATGGCCATCGTGGAGTTGTTAAGCACGATGGTGATGATGGGCAACTCGGCCCGGACGGCGGTTTCGATGTCCATGCCCACCGACCCGAAGGCAAAGTCACCCATGACGTTGATGACCTGCTTATCCGGCTCCGCCATCTTGGCCCCCATGGCCAGGCCCAGGCTGTAACCCAACTGGGTGGACTTGCCCCAACCGATGAACGATCGGGGTTGCCGTGCCTCCCAGAAGGGCACCATGTACTCCCGGGCGCTGCCCGATTCATGAGTGACGATGACGTTGTCCAGGTCCACGGTGTGCATCATGTCCCAAACCACCCGGTAGGGGTTGATGGGAACTTCGTTGGAAGTTAGCTTGGGCATCCACTGATCGAGCCACTCTTGTTTGCCGGCCTTGATCTCATCCATCAATGCCTGGTTGGCGGGACGGCCTTGAGAACCGGACTGGAGTTTCAACTCTTCCAAAAGCTGGGTCAGGACCAGTTTGGCATCGCCCACCACCGGGTGGTGGGACTTCATGTCCTTGTTGATGTCTTCTTCATCGTTGGTGGCATGGATGATGACTTTGCCGGGTGGCATCTGAACCCCGAAGTTGGTTTTGCCGAAACTGACCCCGATGCCGAATACCAGGTCGGCCCTGGTCAGGTGACGGTGTACACCCAGGGTGGTGCTAGGACCGCCGCAGCCCACGAACAGGGGATGGTTCTCCGGGAACGCGCTCTTGCCACCCAGGGTAGTCATCACCGGGGCCTGCAAGAACTCGGCCACCTTGATCAGTTCGCCGGTAGCCTCGGCATACATGACACCCTGTCCGGCGTCGATGATCGGGTCCTTGGCGGCCAGCAATGCCTGGGCGGCCCGGCGGATCGCTTCGGGGTCGCCGGCGCTACGGATGGTTGGAGGTGGTTCGTAGTCGAAGTCCAGCTCGCTCAACTCTTCCGCCCCAACGTCTTGGGGGATCTCCAGAAGCACTGGACCAGGCCGGCCGCTTCGCAGTTTTTGAAAAGCCCGGCGCATCACCTCGGAAACTGTGCGGGCGGAGGTGATCTGAGCCGACCATTTCGTGATGGATTCGTAGCTCCGGGCCGGGTTGAAGGTGGGGGCAACGCCCAGGCGTTCCCGGGCGGCGGCGGCGGGGAGCAGTAGCATCGGCACCGAGTCGGCGTAAGCCTGGGCAACTCCGCCGAAAGCGTTTTCCGCTCCGGGGCCGCTCTGCATCAGGAATATGCCGGTGCGCTTGCCGTTGGTTACCCGGGCGAATCCGTCGGCCATGTGAACCCCGGTGCATTCCTGGCGAAAAACGATGGGTCGGATGCCGGCCACCGCCGCCGCCTCGATAAGGGGGTTCGAGGGAATGCAGGCGATAAAGTCGACTCCCTCCATCTTTAGTACGTTGGCGATCGCCGTGTTGCCGTCCATAACACTCTCCTGTTTCTTGAATCGTCTATCGCGGCCAGGCCCCTGGCCGAGGTGCTAGGAACCTTGGTCATCGGGTCCTAGAGGCCAAAGGCAAGAGCATGTATATTCTGCCACGCGCTCTTTCCTTTGGTTGTGAGCCTCCACTCGGAGAACGATCATTGCCCTTCCTTCCTGTCGGAACTTGTCCTGGATCGAGGTGACGCTGCGGACAAAGTCTCCCGGAAGGACCATGGCGCCCTGGAAACCGATAGAAGTCTTCACCGGATGCCCCGTCTGAGCCAGCATGGCCGGATCCTCAGGAAGGCTACAGCCTCTGGTGGATGCTAAACCGGACAGACAGATAGGGGCATAGGTGAAGACCATTGCTGGTGGCGCGATCATCCCCGGAAGTCCGGCCTCTTTGGCGGCGGCCTGGCTGGTGTAGGCCACGTTTTCGTAGCGGGCTGCCCGGCAATAGGCGACAATCTTCTCCGCCGTCATCTCATAATAGTAGGCTGGCGCGGTGTCTCCCACCTGGGCGTCTTCCCACTGGTACAATCTATCCAGGGCAGCCTCCACTTCGTTACGCTAGGCTCGAATGGGCCATGGGCACCGGGCCAGTGTAGGTGGGCTGCTCGTGCGGTGTCAAGATAGCGTCAACGTTGTCGTGAGGGCCGGTGGAGCGCGGCTACCTGCCGGTCGCGCCGTTCCAGGAAACGATGTTCTCCAGGGTAATCTTGATCACCGGGTTTAGGCCGATGTCCATCGCCAGGTATTGCTGGTACTTATCGCGCAGCAGGGAAACGGCGTCTGCCTGCTCTTGGCCATCCATCAGCAATTCCGCCCGGCCGGAAACCATCAGGTACCAGAGGTTGCCCCAGTCCTCCTCGTAGTGGTCCACCAACAGAGTCGCCTGGGGATTGGCCAGAATGTTCTTGACTCGCCGCAACCTGGTCAAGCCGGTTCGTTTGGGTTTCTGGTCCAATACCGAGTAAATGGACCGGCCATCGGTGGTGAAGCACACCGGAATCACGTGGGGGCGGGCATCTTCGCCGGCGGTGGCCAGGTGCCCGACGCGTGCCGAAGCCAACATCTCTAACTGACGGGTGGAGAACTGGGCCAATGGTTATCCCCTTGTTGGTGCCTTCGCCGGATTATACGCCGCCCTCACCCATTGCGGTTACCGTGTCTCACGAAGCAGGCGCTTGACAGTATGATATCACTATAATGTAATTATGATATCACATTAGAATATTTTACTTGGAGAGTTGAAGAACGCCATGGCCATAGACTTTCATGATATCGCCAATGCTTCAAAAAAGGCGCTAAACCTGGTGGACGACACGGAACGGCGCCGTATGCTGGAGGAGTTTGTGGATAGTACCGGGCCCTTGGTGGAAGCGGCGGCTCGAGACGCATTCCATAGGCTGTTAGATGAGATAAACGAACAGCTTGCGCCCCACGCCCGGATCCGCCTGATCCAAGAGGGTACGCGACTGGCAGCAGAGGTGGTCACGTTAGGTGAAGAAAGTAGACGGGGATGGACGCTTCATGTTGATAGCGACACTATCTCTAAGGTTCTTCTTAGGATGCCCTCCGGCGTCAAAGAGCGCGCCACCGAGTCGGCACAGCGGGCCGGGGTGTCGCTGAACAGTTGGACCGTGGATATTCTGGAGCGAGCTCTTGAAAATCTCCGCCAGCGCCAAAGTGGAACTGAACAGCCAGAAGGCCGGGCGAATGAGGATGACGAAAAGGCTTCTGGATCGGGCCTGCCGGAACAGAACGGGGAAGGCAACTCCACCGGGGAACCCGGTAATACATGACTTTGATGGATAGACGGCTTGGAGGATTCAACCATAGGCGGGTGATCACCGTCGATCGCCGAGAGGGTTCGCGGGAAGGCTATAGCTCGGAGTTGAAGGCCATGGGGTCTTCGAGGAACTCGATATTCTCTAACTCGGACCGGGCCGCGTCTTCCAGGACGGCGTCGCCATCTTTGGCGCAATTGACGAGGATCTTCTTGGCCAGCGGTCCGCCGATCTTTCCCAAGGCGCTGATTCCGGCTAGTTGCACCTGATTGTCGTCATCGTCGAGTAACGCGACCAAGTGGGGCACGGCGTCTTCATCGCCTAGTTCGGCGCAGGCGTGGGCCGATTCGTAGCGGATGGAAGGTTCTGGGTTCCGCAATTCCTTGATTATTACAGGCAGCAAACTGACTTCACCGGTGCGTCCCATGGCGTAGATCGAGCTACTTTTCAGCGACAGGTCATCGCCCTTGTAGGCGCGGG
>Ga0209554_1002323_pt1 | contig 13228 bp, 14 predicted proteins | sample MarorgKNORR_S2LV_5_FD_188221 | JGI IMG/M metagenome (GOLD analysis project Ga0209554, IMG submission 188221) | Marine microbial communities from the Southern Atlantic Ocean, analyzing organic carbon cycling - Bottom_A/KNORR_S2/LV (SPAdes) (version 2) | ecosystem: Environmental > Aquatic > Marine... | reverse complement strand
CCGCCACCATTCGCACGGAACTGTATGGCAATCTCTTGATCCGAAGTTGGGTAAACAGACGGGGCGATGCTGATATCTCTCGCCAATTCGATGAGCGGTTCTTGCACATCCACCCCCGTCACGTGAACACCTGAAATCCGAGTTGCGAGACAGAGCGCCGCTGCACCTGTACCGCATCCAACATCTAAAATCCGCTCTCCTTTTTGAACCGGCACGGAGGCTGCCAGTAATACAGGATCGATGGCTGCCCGGTATCCACCTTCAGCAGCGCACATCGCCACGCGCGCGCCCAACAAATGGTAGCTATTCTGGGTATTCATAAGCTCCGACATCGCCGTCTAACTCTGATTTGGCTTCTTCAAACAATCGCCTTGCCTCATCGAAGTCATCGTCGATCACCATCACGCGGCGGCGAATGGCATTTGCACTGCCTTCGAGGATGCTGGTATGGGAGTCAAAAACGATGATCTCGATATCGGCTTCGGCCAATACAGCCGACAGCCAGGATATCAAGACTGGATCATTTGTTCGAAGAAGTTCCTTCATTTTATTGTCACCCTTTTAACCGTCAATTTGGTCTTGTCTTGACCACAGGGGAGTTAGCCACCTATGCTCGCCTCATAAAAATCTTTTAACCAAAGGAAATCAAGCCCTTGGGAGTTGTTGTAAATATAGAGAGCGGTCCGGACCGGCAAAAGGCAGGTAAAAGTCCCTCCCTGGACCCGCTTGTCGATCTTACCGCCGACGATATTAAAGATGTAAATACGCTCATTGTTCATTCAATGGATAGCCCAGTTGCGCTCATTCCGCAATTGGCCGGTCATCTTGTTGCAGCCGGCGGTAAACGTTTGCGCCCGATGATGACTTTGGCCTCTGCCCGGATGTGCGGCTATGTCGGCGAACGCCACAAAGGTCTCGCCGCTTGCGTCGAGTTTATCCATACCGCGACTTTGCTGCATGATGATGTCGTTGATGAAAGTGCTTTGCGGCGAGGTTCTGCCTCGGCGAATGCTGTGTGGGGCAACCAAGCCAGCGTTCTGGTTGGTGACTTTCTGTTTTCGCGGGCGTTTGAACTGATGGTCGCGGATGGCTCGCTAGAAGTCCTCGCTGTCTTATCTAAAGCCTCATCGGTTATTGCCGAAGGGGAAGTTCTTCAATTCACCACGACAAATGATACCGAAACCGGCGAGACACAATATCTTGAAGTCATTCGCTCGAAGACGGCTCAGCTTTTTTCAGCGGCTTGCCGTATTGGTGCGCTGGTCGCCGACCGTCCAAAAGTCGAAGAAGACGCGCTTGAAACTTTTGGCATGAATATTGGCATCACTTTTCAGTTGATCGATGACATGCTGGATTATTCGGCCAAGCAGGCCGATCTCGGCAAAGCCGTCGGTGATGATTTTAAAGAGGGCAAAATCACCCTTCCTGTTATTTTGGCGTTCCGGCGCGGCGATGATGAAGAACGGGTGTTTTGGCGGCGGACGCTGGAAGACCTTGAGCAAAACGAAGATGATCTCGGACATGCCATTGAACTCATGATCAAACATGGTGCCTTAGAAGATACCGTCGAACGCGCCCGTCACTATGGTGCAATCGCCCGTGATGCAATGGGGATTTTCGAAGACGGACCAGAAAAAGCCGCCCTCATCGACGCCATCGATTTTTGCATTCACAGAGCCTATTAACAACGGGAAGTGGAGCAGCCTGGTAGCGCACGTCGTTCGGGACGACGGGGTCGGAGGTTCGAATCCTCTCTTCCCGACCATTTTTTCAAGGGTGCTAAACCGATAGAATAGTAATTTACTGCACAAACTCCGGACTTCAATGATCTTCATGCGGTTAGTTCAGCATGGAGGAAATTCGCAACATGCACGGCAGTATTCGCCACGTTTACGGTACGAAGGAGCCGGATTTTACTATTCGTGACTTTTTGGTGCGAAAAATCTTGTAGGCAACTTTTTCTTGATCGACTTCGATTAGCATTGCATTTGAATGATCGCTGAAAAACTTCATGATTCGGCTGGAGTATTTGTGACGACCAACGGGTGTTTGTTGGACCACACGTTGCCGAAATTTATCGATCGGAGACTTCTGAAGCTGGTTGATAGGGCTAGACATCAACTCGTGCACCTCATGGGTGCCATCAATGGTCATGATTGCGTGGTAGGATGAATGCATATCACCGGTGAGGAAGACCAGTCGTCCAATTTCGTTCTGCATGAGATGAAATTTTTTTATCCAAACTTCAGCAATTTGATATATAGATTCTGAGAGGTTGTTCAGTAACACCTGTTTAAAGCACATTGACCCATCCAGAAAATTTGGAATTATCGCAAAAATGACAAAAAAAGCGCATTCAGGCCTCTATAGTTGGTTGCTTTTGATCAGTGTGTTAATCCTGTGTTTTATTGTCCTGGAATGGGGTTTCAGATATTCCTCTCTGGGTGATAAATTGGGCTCGCATGGGGCAGGTTCAGTCCCAGAACGGGTACGCCAAGCACCAGCAAAGTCGCCAAATAAGTTCAGGATTTTAGGGATCGGAGATTCATTTACCATCTACCGGGACTCTCAAGGCAAAAATTACCTGCGGATAATGCAGAAACTGGCGCAAAAAGAGGGGAATTCTGTTGAAATTATTAATCTGGCAAGACCGGGCACGGGGCCAGATTACTACGAAGCCGTGGCCCGAAAATACGTTGATACTTTAAAGCCGGATTTGGTCACCGTCGGGCTATATCTCGGAGATGACGTACCAGCAAAAGTCTTGCCGCCTCATTTTCTGCCGGCGCCGGATCGATCTGGTTTCAAAGAAATGGTCAAAAGTCAGTCGCAATTGCTGAGATACACGTTCAGAATTTTAAAACAGCACATTCCCGCGATCCAAAGCGGCCATTTCGACAATGCCTTAGCCATTGCCCGGAAGGAGCTTTCAATATCCGATCAAATTTTCGCCCAACGCCTCCGCAGCATTGATCCCGAAATTATTGATTATGCGCGGAGCGACGCCATTAATCCTTGGGATTTGGTCAAAGGTTTAATGCAGCCCAACCAGTACCGGGAATTGATCACACAAGACCCCGCGAGCGCATCGGCAAATCATATCGACGCATTTATTACGATGCTTAGACGCTTTAAGAAATTCACCGATCAGAGAAAAATACCTCTGATCATTATAATATTCCCGATCCGAATTCAGGTATCGATAAAAGACCAGTCTTATTTTGAAAAACTCGGCATCAAAACCGGGCAGGACCTAATCGGCGACAGTCCGCTTCAGAAAACAATTGCCGCCAAAATGAAAGCCTATGGTTTTCATCATGTTGATATGCTGCCAGCCTTGAAAAAGGCAAAGGGAGATATGTATATCCCGTTAGATACCCATTTAAACAACGCCGGACAGGTTGTCGCCGGCACACATTTGTATCACTATCTAAAAACGAATAATATTCTGACAAAAAAATATAATGTTTCACCTGAAGGGTGATTACGGGGAGTAGAATGCGCGGGTTTATTGGCGGCTTGGTGATCGGCTTGGTGATTGGTGTCGTGCTCGCTGTCACCGCCCCTGGCACAAATGTGACAAGCCAAAATGGTAACGAGAGATCGACGCCAACGGCAGGCACAGCCAAAAGCAATCCCGTAAATTGGAACCTAGCCAGCGCTTTTCCCAGCGAAATGCCGTTTAGCGGCAGTCTCGGGTTAACCATGATTGACCGGCTTAACAAGATCAGTAATGGCAACATAACCATAAAATTTCATGAACCCGGCGCACTTGTACCTCCGCTTGATCTGTTTGATGCTGTTTCGTCAGGTACCGTCGATACGGCACTGGCAAGCTCGCAATTCTGGGGCGACAAATCCGTGGCATTCGAGCTGTTTGGAGCAATTCCTTTTGGTCCGGACATAGCCTCATATCTCGCCTGGTTCCGCCAACATGACGGTCAGAAACTATACGAAGACCTCTATCGCCGTTATAACATCCACAGCATGGTGTGCGGTGTTACCGGCGCGGCGGGTGCAGGCTGGTTCGATCATGCAATCACTGACTTAAAGGACTTAAAAGACCTCAAAATCGCAACGACAGGATTGGCCGCCAGAGTTTACAAATATATCGGCGCAACCACGGTCAGATTAGCGCCGTCTGATCTCTCCAACGCATTAAAACAAAAGCAAGTCGATGCGGTGGCTTTTTCAACACCTGCGGCTGACCAATATTTGGGTCTCACAGAATTCAGCAAGCATTACTATTTCCCCGGCTGGTTTCAACAGGCTGGGCTCATTGATCTGATGATCAATCTCAAAAAATGGGATGGCCTCAGTGAGAATCAGCAAAAAATGGTCGAGACGGCTTGCATGGCTAATATGGAATATAGTTTGGCTGCTGGCGAGGCCGCGCAGTTTGATGCGTTAAAGAACATTGTTATCCGCGGTGTTGACGTCAAAAAATTCCCGCCTGAAATTACCAAGGCCCTCAAGCAAGCCTGGCTGGCAATATCCAGAGCGCGAGGAGCCTCCAATAAAGACTTTCGCCGTATTGTAAAATCGCTGGAGAAATTTCGGGAAGACTATTCGATCTGGCGGGAACTCGGAAAAATTTAGCGGGCAGCCTTTGCTCACGCGTTATGTTCTAAATCCACCGGCAATTCGTTCATTTTAGCCAACAGATACTCAAGATCCTCAGATTCCATATCAACGCCCAAATCACCAAACTGAGTAAGAATGCGTTCAATCATACGGCGGGCAAATCTTTCGCGATCGTTTTCGCCGCCGTCATAGTCCGTTTCCTGCTCGACTTCGACGGCGGCTTGGATAGCTGGAAAAAACGTTTCCGGAAGTCCGGCGCGTTGAAAGAGACCTTTCAGACCCAGATCGCCCGAATCCTGAATGAGCGCGCGGGCGTTGCTGACAGAGGTTCCGGCACGTTCGGCCAGGGCACATTCTAGAAACGTGATGTTGCCCATACAGGCAGCGCGCAAAATAATCGACGGCGTCAAACGATCATTCGAAAGAAGTTGTCGAACCAATTTGAGCACGGAAGCCTGGTCCTGCTCTGTAGACAGGCCAATTATCGCTCTTTCTCGGCTTTGGGTTAATAACTCTTCCGCCATTTCCGCCGGCAGGTCGGATCTCGAGGCGAGTTGGTCTTTAAACGCATCTGAAACCACTGTGACGAGGCGCTCAATGATGGTCACCGGCAGCACAGGTCTATTGACCATGGCACCTTGCACTTTTTCGCTATCGCCGAGCGTATCGACAGCTGTTTCAAAGGATTCCTCAGATATTTCCGCTCCTTCATTCTCAACCAGCTCAGCAACAACATTTTCATCTTGCGTTTGCACCAGAGCTTCAGAAACTTCCTCGGACACGGTTGCGCGTCCCGCAATCGCGATCTGTTTATTGGAATCCTGGCTTTTAATAATTTCGGTTAGATCCTGGTCGCTCAGCACTTCGGAGAATTGCAAAACCGGTAGCGCGACTTGGTCAACGTCTTGAGCGAGAGATAAGGCAACCTCATGAGGCACGTAGGGGTTTTCTTTTAAATTCTCAGAAAGCGCTTCGCGCACACGAATTTCAGCATCTTTGACCATGATGAGAATAATATCTTCAGCCAGTTGCTTTTCTTCTGCGGTTAGTTTTTCAGGATCAAAGAAGTCGCAATTTTGGCTGCCGTTTCGGCACGTTGCTCGCCGGAGGGATTGGTCAGAAGAGTTTTAACATCATCTTCTGTTAGATTCATTGTCGTCATACTGTCCTATTGCGCTAATTCTCGCCCATTTTTAACGGTTTTATTGCAATACCAGCGCACCACCTTGCGCCTCGAAACTCTGGCATGATTTGATATTCTTTTAATATAAGGCTAAATTCGCCTTTTATAAGAGCTGTGCCATAATATTTTCATATTTTATCCGTAATACCCACTTATCGATTGATAATTATCAATATGATGTTGGAAAAGTTCGATTATTTATTTTACGTTGGTCTTGTCATCTTAGGTCTGCCGCTTATAGTACGCGCCGATTGAGACGAGAAATCGATACTCGGATTTTCGATACAGAGTTTTCGACTGGTTATTCCAATCCGAAGTGAGTCGGTTGGGAGAAAAACAGTTAAATTAGGAGTTAGATTTATGATCCTTCGTGGTTTTTTGGCTTTCAGCCTTATTCTTTCAACTGCCCTTTTTGCCAGTTCGGCCTTTGCTGCTGGTGATGCCAAAAAAGGCAAAAAAGTATTCAACAAATGCAAAGCGTGTCACACAGTAAAAGCCAACAAACATAAAATTGGTCCATCCCTCGCTGGTATCGTTGGCCGCGACGCCGGTAAAGCTGCTGGTTTTAAAAAGTACAAAGGTCTAAAAACAGCCGATTGGAAATGGGATGAAGCAGCACTCGATGGCTGGCTGAAAAATCCGAAAAAATGGCTCAAAGCCAAAAACGGCAATAAATCTGCGATGGTTTATAAACTCAAAAAAGAGAAAGACCGCGCTAACCTGATTGCTTATTTGAAGTCAAAGTAACAGGGAATCAAAATTTAAAAAAAACGCCGCTGTCGGATCAAGACGGCGGCGTTTTTATATGCGCGATTTAGAGTTCTAGTCTCGGACCACCATCACCGAACAATTGGCATGACGCACGACGCGCGCTGCATTAGGGCCCAGCAAATAGTCGCTGAGTTCAGGCCGGTGCGAGGCCATTACAATCAGATCGGCACCAGCCTCTTCGGCAACCCGTAGAATTTCTTTGTAGATCGAGCCGGATCCAATATGGACATTTGGAGCCCGATCCGATGGGAATTGACTATTGGCAAAATCAGCAATTTTGGCCGCCATGCCTTTTGTCATTTCCTCTTCGAAATCGTCGGGGAAATACTCTTCCACAAGCGGCGATCCCATATCCGGAATAACCGTCAGCAAATGCAGTTTCGCATCATACGTATTACATAAATCTACGGCCGTCGGAGCTGCTTTTTTCCAGGAGCCGTCATCGCTCAAATCAACGGTCAGTAAAATATTGTTATACATTTTCCGCTCCTGCTTTATTTAGCTCTCTTTTGCGTCGATTGAGTTGCACCAGCAAAACGCCGCCCAAAAGGATCAACGCAATCGGGTAGACCAGCTCTTTGGCTGGACGACCGATCTGCTCAACCTCCACTGAGGTCACATAGTCACCAAAATCCATTTTAACTTTCTCTGCGGCACCGTTTGGTGTGAGATCGACGACGGCGAATCGCCCATCTTTTTCTTTTTCAATCTTGAGACCAAAAGCTTTCTGACCCGCATTGCCGCCCGGCGCCCTCAGAACGTAGAGTTTAAATCGATCTCCATATTCGGTTTCTCGCACTGAATGCAGACGAATTTTCCGATCCTGAGGAGCTTGAACCTGATTGGCGACAAATTTGTCAAAATCTACCGGTACGTATTCTGGGAATACATAGCCCAAAAGAACATCTGGTCGGAATAGAGCGAACATGATCACCAACAAGACAACCCGCTCCGCTATAGTCGTTTTTATGATCATCCAGCCTTGTGTCGCCGATGTGAAACAGAATATCGCAATGAGCGAAACAACAAAAATCGTCACCCCATGCAAAATGCTGGTCACTCCAATGAGCAGCAATTCGGTATTGAAGATAAAGACGAATGGCAAAATTGCCGTTCGCATATCATAGCTGAACGCTTGAAGGCCGGTTTTCATCGGATCTGCTCGTGATATGGCTGAAGCCGCAAAAGCCGCCAAACAAACCGGCGGCGTAGAATCCGCCATCAAGCCGAAATAGAAAACAAACAAGTGAACGGCGATTAGCGGCAGTTCCAACCCCGCTGCCGTGCCGAGTTCAACCAACACGCCCGCCAATAAGGAGGCCACAACCAGATAGTTCGCTGTGGTCGGCAGCCCCATGCCGAGGACCAAAGAAAGCACGGCGGTTAGGATGAGTAATATATAGACGTTTCCGCCTGAAATCGCTTCAACCACACCAACCATTGCATTGTTAAGGCCCGTGGAAGATACCGCCCCGACAATAATACCCGCGGTCGCGACCGCCACGGCAATGCCAACCATGTTTCTAGCCCCAGCGATTAGACTGGCGTAGATTTCGCTGCAGGTCTCTTTTAAGCCGTCTGATACGCCGCCTTCTTTGCTGCTTTTAATCAAGCCTAAGGCGATAACAATTAAAACTGCCGCTGCGAGCCCCCAAAACAGTGACGGTTGTGCTTTTTCTCCTAAAAACCGGGCCATCACTGCGATGGCTATCGGGACGATGTACAAAATCGTCATCATAGCTTTACTGAGATTACTCGGTGAAACGCGCGTCGCAAACAAGATGAGGAACATTACCAAAATCGTATAAAAGACTGCACTACTCGCCGTCCAGCGTTCGACCATCAACAGATAGACCAAAACAACAATTGGAATAATGAAATGCACACCGGTGAAAAATATTTTCCTGAATACAGGAATATCTTCTTTCGCCATTCCGGAAAGGCCGAGTTTTAAGGCTTCCAAATGAGAAATATAGAGCAATCCAATATAGCTAATAACGGCCGGTATGAAGGCTGCGACAATGACATCGAAATAGGTTATGCCAATTAGCTCGGCGATGATGAAGGCAGCAGCACCCATAATCGGCGGCATGATTTGTCCGTTGGTCGAGGCCGCAACTTCAATAGCGCCTGCTTTCACTGCAGGGAATCCGGTTTTCGTCATAACGGGGATCGTGAACACCCCTGTTGTCACGACATTTGCAATGGAGGAGCCGGAAATCAAACCGGTCATACCGGAAGCGAGAATAGCTGCCTTGGCTGGACCACCTCGATATTTGCCAACCATGGCAAAGGCCAGATCGAGAAAATATTTGCCTGCACCCGCGCGGTCCAGCAATGCGCCAAAGAGTACAAATAAAAATACAAAGCTCACCGAGACGTCGATCGGAATGCCAAATATCGCTTCGCCGCCAAGCCAGTGATAACCGATTAATCGCGTGAACGAGAGACCTCGATGAGAAATGATATCCGGCATGGATTGACCAAAAACCGAAAATGTAAGAAATATGATTGAAACGATAACCAATGGTATTCCGATGGCCCGGCGTGTGGATTCCAACAACAGTAATATGCCTACGCCGCCGATTATAACTTCTACCGGAATGCCGTTCCAAACCAGCATAATTCCTGATCGATCGACAATGCCATCCCAGCCAATAAATAAATATAGAGCGACAAAACAGCCGACAATGGCGAATATGATATCCAGAATTGCGATTGGTTTCTTGGCCATCGACTTGGTAGCCGGAAACATAAGAAAAACCAAAATTAACGCAAAGGCCAAGTGGATCGCGCGCGATGGGACACCGCCAATAATTCCAAAATTAAGCAAAAACGGCAGAGGGGAAGCAATCCATAACTGATAGACCGACCATAAGGCAGCGATAGCACCAATAATTTTACCCAGCGTAGGCCCCGTTTTCCGTCCGGTGTATTCAACATCATCTATTTGCGCTTGGATTTCTTCTTGCGAAATATTGGAAGAGGTTCCCATCTCAGCCTTAAGCGTCCCCTAGTTAAAACAAGGCCGTTAATAATCGCATGCAAATAAAAACGGGCAGACACCCATGAGGTACCTGCCCGTTCCTAAAGCTCTACATCAAGCCTTTTTCTTTGTAATATTTAATAGCACCTTTATGGAGCGGTGCTGACAATCCGTTTTTGATCATCTTTTTTGGATCAAGATTACGGAATGCAGGATGAAGTGTACGGAAGTCTGCGATATTTTCGAAAACGGCGCGAACAACTTCATAAACCAAATCATCTTTAACATCTGATGAGGTTACGAAAGTAGCCATAACGCCAAATGTGGTGACGTCTGCGCTACTCGTTTTGTAGGTGCCCTTTGGAATCGTTGCAAAAGCGTAAAATGGATTATTTTTAATCAATCCTTTTTCGACTGAACCATTCAGATTGATGATTCTTGCACCGCAGCCATCTGTTGCAATGGACACGCCTGCATTTGGCACACCAACTGTGTAGCCATAGGCATCAATTTTACCATCGCACAAAGCTTTGGATTGTTCAGTCGACGTCAGTTCTGTCGCCACTTTAAAGTAAGATTTAGAAATTCCATGGGCTTTCATGAGAACTTCCATGGTACCGCGCTGACCAGATCCAGGATTGCCAATATTTACGCGTTTTCCCTTAAGATCACTCCAGCTATTGATGCCGGAATCTTTACCGACAATAATTTGGAATGGCTCGGGATGAACCGAAAATACCGCACGCAGCTTGCCAAATTTCTTGCCTTTAAATTTGCTCGTTCCGTTATAAGCGTGATATTGCCAGTCGGACTGAGCGACGCCGAAATCTAACTCACCTTGGCGAATTTGGCCGATATTATAAGTGGAACCGCCGGTCGAAGGTGCGGAACAGCGAATACCGTGCTTCCGGCCACTTTTGCGGCCTTCAGCGGCTGATTTATGAATCAAACGGCAAATCGCATTGCCCGTGGCAAAATAAACGCCTGTTGGGCCGCCGGTACCTATGGCAATAAACTGGCGTTTGCTGGCCGCATCTGCATCAGATGCACCGAACATAAATACGCCGGCGACCAATGCTAAAATCGATATGGATAATTTCTTCAACATTTTCATCTCCCAAATAGTTTTAGTTTTGATTTATTGGTCCTTTTATTGATGCAGATTTTTCTGCATCGCTCTAGGGAACACCCTAAGGCATCGAGGCTTTCAAGCTCAAGTATTCTTTTATAAATTTAAATGTATCACGGTTTGAATGGCATGCGACAATTTATCAACAATGAGATCGATATCGCTTTTTGTCGCGATAAACGGCGGTGCTAGGAGAACGTGATCACCGTTCTCGCCGTCGATTGTGCCGCCCATCGGATAGCAAATCATGCCGTTTTCAAACGCTGCTTTCTTGATTTTTGTGTTGATTTTCAAGGTTGGATCAAACGGTTCTTTGGTCTCGCGGTTTTGGACCAATTCAACGCCCCGGAAAAGACCTCGGCCGCGGATATCGCCAACATGCGGATGCTGACCTAGCGTGGCCTCCAATTGCTCCTGGAGGTAATCGCCAACCTCTCGGACATTTTTCAACAGATCACGTTTAACAATTGCCTTCATGACAGCCAGCGATGCCGCGCAGGCAACCGGGTGCCCCATGTAAGTGTGACTGTGTTGGAAAAAGCCGGACCCATCATAAATCGCATTGTAGATCTTGTTCGTGCACAACAATGCACCAATTGGCTGATAGCCGCCACCGAGTCCTTTTGCGACCGTGATCATATCCGGCACGATACCTTCTTGCTCAAAGGCAAAAAAACTACCCGTTCGCCCCAGCCCGCACATGACTTCATCCAAAATCAACAACACGCCATATTCATCGCATATATTGCGAACGCGTTTGAAATATCCAGGTACTGGCGGCACTACACCGGCTGTTGCGCCAACGACCGTTTCGGCAACAAAGGCCGCCACCGTATCTTTGCCGAGGCGCAATATCTCGGCTTCCAATTCATCGGCGACGCGAAGCCCATATTCTTGTTCGCTCTCTCCCTCCTCCTGACCACGATAGGCAAAACAGGGCGAGATATGGGATACTTCAATTAACAATGGCTCAAACTGTTTCCGCCGCCACTCGTTACCGCCGGCAGCCAAAACGCCAAGCGTATTACCGTGAAAACTTTGCTTGCGCGAAATGATATGTCGGCGTTGCGGCTCGCCGTTCTCAAGATGATATTGCCGTGCCAATTTCAAAGCGGACTCCACTGCTTCCGAACCGCCAGAAACATAAAACACTTTGCCGAATTCGGCGGGCGCATGTTCAATTAAAAAGTCGGCGAGTTCTTCAGCGGGCTCGCTCGTGAGAAAGCCGGTATGCGCGAAAGACAGTTTTGCTGCTTGATCTTGAATCGCCTGAATGATTTCCGGATCATTGTGACCTAAACAAGAAACCGCCGCCCCGCCAGAAGCATCGATATATTCCTTGCCATCGGCATCCACCAAATACATGCCGTGGCCACCGGTTGCAACCGGCGGCTTCGCGTGAGGATAGCGATGGAAAACGTTGGTCATGTCATTTCCGGGTCGTTACACTGCCGTTCATAAATTATACCGTCACTCAAAAGGCGTCTATCAGTCTCATGGATATCAAAGATCACATTCGCGGCATACCAGATTTTCCCAAACCCGGTATTTTATTTTACGACATTTCGACTTTGCTCGCGAATGCCGATGCCTGGCAGGTAACGATGGGGCGCCTCGCTAAAGAAGTTAGTCGTCTTCAGCCCGATTTATTGGCGGGCATTGAATCACGAGGTTTTCTCGTCGCGGCACCTTTGGCGCTCAAGCTCGGGCTTGGATTTACGATGGTTCGAAAGCAGGGCAAACTTCCGGGACCCTGCATCCCGTACGAATATGATTTGGAGTATGGCAAAGATGTCATCGAAGTGCAGGCCGATGCAGTCGAGCCGGGCCAGAAAGTCGTTTTATTAGATGATTTACTCGCCACCGGTGGCACCATGGCGGCAGCGACCGAATTATTACGACAAGTCGGCGCCGATGTCGTTGGCAGTGCCTGCATCATTGAGCTTGGCTTTTTGAACGGCCGAGACAAATTGGATATTCCCTGTACCACCCTCGTCACTTACGACGAATAAAATCCGATGTTAAGCGGCCTGTTCGATCACACGGCTGGCAGGGAAATAGGATAGTACAGTGGTTCCTTCGCCGAGGGTGCTTTCAATACTGAAGCGCCCGCCATGGAGTTCCACCAACATCTTAGTTAGTGGCAGTCCCAATCCCGTTCCTTCGATTGATTTGGTCGATTGATCTTCAACCCGTGAGAATTCTTTTAGAACGTTAGGCAAATCCTGTTCAGAAATGCCAATGCCTGTATCGCTAACCGAAATTAGCATTTCACCGCTGTGATTCACACAGACATTGATATCTATACGCCCGGTGTCCGTCATCAGAGTTTTAGGCCCAGACTTTGATTTGATATAATGGAGCCTCTGGCTCATCTGGTTTGTTATATTAAGCGGCGTGTTGCGTTTCCTCGACAATTCGCCGAGCGATTTCACGTAACTCGCCCAAACCACCTAGCCGAAATGACACCTGATGAACGAAATTGCAATCATCGCCATCAAATAGACTGGCCGATAGTTGCAGCTGTTGGTGCACCTCGGGATCGTTACTTAAAAATACAATTTCTGAATCGCCG
>Ga0209554_1002322_pt1 | contig 13231 bp, 8 predicted proteins | sample MarorgKNORR_S2LV_5_FD_188221 | JGI IMG/M metagenome (GOLD analysis project Ga0209554, IMG submission 188221) | Marine microbial communities from the Southern Atlantic Ocean, analyzing organic carbon cycling - Bottom_A/KNORR_S2/LV (SPAdes) (version 2) | ecosystem: Environmental > Aquatic > Marine... | reverse complement strand
CTTGATTTTTCACATACTCCCTAATTACTTCCTCGTTTGAATACTGTCCGACCGTATTTACGTAGAACCCACTAGTCCAAAACTTACCTCCCCATAGTTTTACCTTAATCTCTGGAAATCTTTGAAATAATTGTTTGGCAGTAATACTTTTTATCATTGCAATCATTCTTGAAACTGAATAATTAGCTACACTTTGAACTAAAAAATGTACATGATTTGATTCATATCCAATCTCTATAAAATGAACCTCATATCGTTCTGAAATATCCAAACAAATTTCTCTCAACCCTTCTCCTATCTCTTTATTTATCACTGATTTCCTATACTTCAAAGGAAAAACAAGATGATACATCAACAATGTCTTATTATGTCTTTTTAAAATATGTTCTCCCATAAACCGAAAATACACTTTTTCAAAGTGTTATGAAAAACTCTCCGTTTTTCAAACTTTTCAGCGAAACCCCGAGGCAGAGCCTCGAGGAATTCTTTAGATTAAATTAATGGCTGCTTTTCTAATTTAGATAAAAAATTATTAGTGTTATTCTTTAATAAATTTAAAAGTAGAATTAAAGTCTTTAAAACTGATGATGTAAACACCTTTGTTTAAGCGTGATACATCTAATTCATTATTGCTTAAATTAACAGTACTGTTTATTACCATTTTTCCTAATATATCATAAACAGTTACTGTAAGGGTTTCATTAAAATTACCTTTAAAGAATAACTTATTAGTTGTTGGATTAGGATAAATAACTATATTTCTTTTTTCAAATTCTGTGTTATTTAAAGCCGCCGAATATGTTAGATTTTCAAACCAATTTAGAGCATTTTGCCCTTGAGAAATACTGGCGATATCTAAGACTCCATCACCATCAAAATCATTTATTGTAATCTGATTGATATTATCTTGAGAATTATCAATAAGTACTTCGGGATTAAATTCACCATGGACAGATTGGTCATACCAAGTTATTGCATCCATACCAGTACTTGAGTAGCCAACTACAATATCGTTTGTCGTATCATCATCAAAATCGGCTACTATAGCAGTAGAGGGTTTGCTATATGTTGTGCTTAATGTGCTTTCACTAAAAGTACCATCAGCTTCTTTTTTATACCAAGAAGTGGACCGTTTTTGTCTACTTTTATAATATCTAATTGATTATCGTTATCTACGTCACCAAACGACACCTCGTTTATAAATGGACTACCTGAAGAAATGGATCCATTACTGTCTCTTAAAAAAGATACCGTTCCGTTTTGTGCCAATTGGTTTTCATAAAGTTCTACATTTCGAGTAGTTATAAAACCTACAACAACATCTATATCGCCATCACCATTAAAATCTGCTAAATCAATACTTCTAGGTCCTGACCCATCAGAGCCTATTAATTGTGCACCGCTAAAGTTTCCAGAGCCATCATTAGAAAACCATATTACTTGTCCTGAAGTTCCACTTGCTACTACTATATCTTTTGTATTATTACTATCTATTAACCCAACTTTAACCGAGCCAGCTTCACCAATTTCGGATGCAATTAATTGTTCTGATCCAAAATTACCATTACCATCATTTTCAAACCAAACAAGTTTAGCACCAAAATATGCTGTAGCAATAACATCAATATCTAAGTCATTGTCAAGATCAGCTAGTGTCAATCCAAGTACACCTTGTAAATTTGAAGTGATTAATGTTTGCAATGTAAACGTACCGTTGCCATTATTTTTATACCACTCTATAGTGTTGCCACCAGTAGTACCTATTATAATATCTATATTGGCATCATTATCTATATACCCAGAATCAATAACACTAGGCAGATTGCCTGTAGAAGAATTTATAATTTTCTTTGAGCTAAATAATTGTGCATGACAAATTAAATTTGATAATAACAAGCTCAATACTAAAGTGAGTATAAGTTTTTTCATAATCGAAATAGGTTAAGTTTCGAGGTAAACATATAAAATTAATTCAATAAACAAGCATTACAACGAAAAAATATAGCATTATATCGATAAAACACTTGATTTTGTAAGAATTATGTAAGAAATATCTTTTTATTGTAAATAAAAATCCTACTATCATATTAGAAGCAAGAAAGTAGGATTGTATGGAAGAAATTAAAATTTATGTTTTAGTAGGTTTCTCCTGATGTTTAATCTTAATTGAAAGTTCACCGGTATCCTTTTCTAAATCTATTGTAATCACATCACCTTCTTGAACATGAGATTTAATAATCTCTTCAGCTAATGCATCTTCAACATACTTTTGAATAGCTCTTTTTAAAGGTCTGGCACCGTATTGTTTGTCAAATCCTTTTTCGGCAATAAATGCTTTTGCCTTTTTACTTAATTTTAAGGTATAACCCAATTCATTAATTCTATCTAAAAGTTTTTCTAATTCAATATCAATAATTTTATCGATATCTTCTTTCTCAAGAAGGTTAAACATGACAACATCATCGATTCTGTTCAAAAATTCTGGAGAAAAAGCTTTTTTTAATGCGTTTTCTATAACACTTTTTGCATTGGAACCTTCTTGAGATTTTTTTGCTGAAGTTCCAAAACCAACACCTGTGCCAAAATCTTTGAGCTGTCGCGTACCAATATTAGAGGTCATAATGATTATAGTATTGCTAAAGTCTATCTTTCTACCAAGACTATCTGTAATAAAACCATCGTCCAAAATTTGCAATAACATATTAAACACATCGGGATGCGCTTTTTCAATTTCGTCAAGAAGTACAACTGAATAAGGTTTGCGTCTTACTTTTTCGGTAAGCTGTCCGCCTTCTTCGTAACCAACATATCCAGGTGGTGCTCCAATTAAACGAGAAATAGCAAATTTTTCCATGTACTCACTCATATCTACTCTAATAAGAGCATCTTCGCTATCAAACAATTCACTGGCTAAAATTTTAGCCAACTGCGTTTTTCCAACTCCAGTTTGTCCTAAAAATATAAACGAGCCAATAGGTTTGTCAGGGTCTTTGAGTCCGGCGCGATTACGCTGTATTGCCTTAACTACTTTATTTACAGCGAGGTCTTGTCCAATTACTTTACTTTTTATTAATTCAGGAAGTAACGCAAGTTTATTAATTTCGGTTTGTGCAATACGATTTACAGGAATTCCAGTCATCATAGACACGACGTCTGCAACATTGTCTTCTGTTACAATTTCGCGATGTTGTTTGGAGTCTTCTTCCCATTTTGCCTGTGCTTCGGCAAGAATTTTTTCTAATCGTTTTTCATTATCACGAAGTTTAGCTGCTTCTTCATATTTTTGCTTTTTAACAACCGAATTTTTAGTTTGTTTAACCAATTCCAATTCGTTTTCAATCTCAATAATTTGTTCCGGAACATCCATATTTGTTATATGAACTCGCGATCCGGCTTCATCTAAAGCATCAATGGCTTTATCTGGTAAAAAACGTTCTGTCATATAACGATTTGTCAGTTTCACACAAGCAATAATAGCTGCATCTGTGTACTCGACATTATGATGCTCTTCGTATTTGTCTTTTATATTATTTAAAATTTCTATGGTTTCGTCAACGCTGGTTGGTTCAATTATAATTTTTTGAAAACGACGTTCTAAAGCACCATCTTTTTCAATATATTGTCGGTATTCGTCAAGAGTTGTAGCTCCAATACATTGAATTTCACCACGAGCTAATGCAGGTTTTAGCATATTGGAAGCGTCTAAACTTCCTGTGGCACCACCAGCTCCAACTATGGTATGGATTTCGTCAATAAAAAGAATTATATCATCATTTTTTTCAAGCTCATTCATAACAGCCTTCATGCGTTCTTCAAACTGCCCTCGATATTTTGTTCCTGCTACAAGGCTAGCTAAATCTAGGGTTACCACACGCTTGTTAAAGAGTATTCTTGAAACTTTTCGTTCAATAATTCTAATTGCCAAGCCTTCAGCAATAGCAGATTTACCAACACCAGGCTCACCAATTAAAAGTGGGTTATTTTTCTTTCTTCGGCTTAAAATTTGTGAAACACGTTGTATTTCTTTTTCACGCCCAATCACAGGATCAAGTTTTCCTTCTTCAGCCATAGTTGTGAGGTCACGTCCAAAATTATCTAAAACAGGAGTTTTAGATTTCTTTGTTCCTTTAGCGATAGATTGGCTAAATATGTTTTCTTTTGAACTTTCTCCAGAAGAAGTTTCCTCATCGGAAAATGATTCTGCTTTTGTTGGTTCAATAAAAGCAGTATCATCGTTTGAAATCATAAATTTAAACTGTTCTTTTACGTTGTCGTAATCTACTTTAAGCTTATTTAAAAGCTTTGTAGTGGGATCATTTTCATTTCTTAACACACATAATAATAAATGTGCGGTATTTATGGAGGTACTTTGAAACAGTTTAGCTTCCAAAAAGGTGGTTTTTAAAGCACGTTCTGCTTGTCTTGTTAAGTGTAAGTTCTTTTTTTGATTAGAAGAAATTGTAGTATTAGGATTTGCAGGACTTAAAATTTCTACTTTTCGCCTTAAATGGTTCAGGTCAATATCCAGAGCGCCTAAAATATCAATTGCTTTTCCGTTACCATCACGTAAAAGCCCAAGCATTAAGTGTTCAGTACCAATAAAATCATGACCTAAACGCAATGCTTCTTCTTTGCTATATGCAATTACATCTTTTACCCTTGGTGAAAAATTATCATCCATAAATTTCTTTATTTCTGCATTAAAAATAATAAAAACAACTAAATAAAAGCAAAAATTATACCTTAATTATTATTATGTCGTAAATGACAATAAAAAGGTTGGAAAATCAAAATTTTTAACAGCATATTTATTAACGGAAAACCTATTAAATATTGTTGATAAAAAGTCTTAAAAAATGGCGAATAAAATAGCTTGCAGACTAACAAAATTCTTATATTAGCTCGATTTGAAAACCTACTAAAAACTAATTAAATTTTATATGGCAGAAGGAGAAAAACTCATTCCAATTAATATTGAAGATGAAATGAAATCGGCTTACATTGATTATTCAATGTCAGTCATTGTGTCACGTGCACTTCCAGATGTAAGAGACGGATTAAAACCTGTGCACAGACGAGTGTTATTTGGTATGCATGAATTAGGTATTAGAGCCAATACAGCGCATAAAAAGTCAGCAAGAATTGTTGGAGAAGTTTTAGGAAAGTATCATCCACATGGCGATACTTCGGTATATGATGCTATGGTACGTATGGCTCAAGAATGGAGTTTACGATATATGTTGGTGGATGGGCAAGGAAATTTTGGATCTATTGATGGTGATAGCCCTGCGGCAATGCGTTATACTGAAGCACGTATGCGTAAAATATCTGAAGACATGTTGGCAGATATTGACAAAGAAACTGTAGATCATAAACTTAACTTTGATGATACATTACAAGAACCAACAGTTTTACCAACACGTATTCCAGGACTTTTAGTTAATGGTGCTTCTGGAATTGCAGTAGGTATGGCAACCAATATGCCACCACATAATCTATCGGAAGTTGTAGATGGAATATTGGCATATATAGATAATAATGACATCGAAATAGATGAATTAATTACTCATATAAAAGCTCCCGATTTTCCTACAGGAGGAATTATTTATGGGTATGATGGTGTGCGTGAGGCTTTTAAAACAGGTCGTGGACGTATTGTCATGCGAGGCAAGGCAATAATTGAAGAAGTACAAGGACGTGAATGTATAATAGTAACAGAAATTCCTTACCAAGTGAACAAGGCAGATATGATTAAAAAAACTGCCGACATCATTAATGCTAAAAAATTAGAAGGAATTTCTACTATTCGTGACGAATCCGATAGAAACGGAATGCGTATTGTTTATGTGTTAAAACGTGATGCTATTCCGAATATAGTTCTTAATAAACTCTATAAATACACAGCATTACAATCCTCATTCAGTGTTAATAACATTGCTTTGGTAAAAGGACGACCTCAAATGTTGAATCTTAAGGATATGATTCATCATTTTGTAGAACATCGCCATGACGTTGTTTCTAGAAGAACGAAATACGAATTGCGTAAAGCCGAAGAAAGAGCTCATATTTTAGAAGGATTAATTATTGCTTCCGATAATATTGATGAAGTAATTAAATTAATTCGTGCTTCAGAAAATACAGATGAAGCAAAACAAAAATTAATAGACAGGTTTAAATTAAGCGACATTCAAGCCAAAGCGATAGTAGAAATGCGCTTACGTCAGTTAACAGGTTTAGAGCAAGAGAAACTTCGTACTGAATATGATACGTTGTTAGTAACCATAGAAGATCTAAAAGATATTCTCGATAAAAAAGACCGTCGTATGGATATCATTAAAGAAGAACTTGCTCAAGTAAAAGATAAATATGGTGATGAGCGTCGTTCGGTTATAGAATATGCAGGAGGCGATTTATCTATTGAAGACATGATTCCTAACGAGAAAGTAGTCATTACCATTTCTCATGCAGGATATATTAAAAGAACTTCTTTAACCGAATATAAAACACAACATAGAGGAGGCGTTGGACAAAAAGCATCAACAACACGAAATGAAGATTTTCTAGAACATTTATTCGTAGGAACTAATCATCAATATATGCTGTTCTTTACTCAAAAAGGAAAATGTTTTTGGATGCGAGTTTACGAAATTCCGGAAGGTAGCAAAACCTCTAAAGGCAGAGCAATTCAAAACTTAATTAATATTGAACAAGACGATAAGGTAAAAGCGTTTATTTGTACACAAGACCTTAAAGATGAAGACTATATTAACAGTCATTATGTTATTATGGCGACTAAAAAAGGTCAAGTTAAAAAGACCTCTTTAGAACAATATTCCAGACCTAGAATTAATGGTATTAATGCAATCACTATTAGAGAAGGTGATGAGTTGTTAGAAGCTATATTAACAACCGGAGAAAGCCAGGTTATGTTAGCATTAAAATCAGGTAAAGCAATTCGTTTTGAAGAATCTAAAACAAGACCAATGGGTAGAAATGCTTCAGGTGTTCGCGGAATTAGATTACAACACGATAAAGATGAGGTAATTGGAATGATAGCTGTAAATGATATGGAAAGCGACATTTTGGTAGTTTCAGAAAATGGATTTGGAAAACGTTCAAGTTTAGATGCATATAGAATTACTAATCGTGGCGGAAAAGGAGTGAAAACCATTTCAATTACAGAAAAAACAGGGAGTTTAGTGTCCATAAAAAATGTTACAGACAATGATGACCTCATGATTATTAAAAGATCTGGCATTGCTATTCGGATGGCTGTACAAGATTTACGAGTTATGGGCAGAGCAACACAAGGTGTAAAATTGATTAATTTAAAGAACAACGATTCTATTGCGGCAGTTGCTAAAGTAATGCATGATGAAGATGACGTGGAACATGAAGAAGGTGTTGATTTAGATACAAATGAAAACGATGACACAACTCTTGATAACAATCAAACAGAAAATAATAATTAATATTTAAACGTACTAAAATGAAAAAACAACTTGTATTAGGATTAGCTTTAATGTTAAGCATATTTGCTTTTCCGCAGAAAAAAGAGCTAAAAGTTGTAGAGAAAGCTATTAAAAGCAGCAACTATGCTGATGCTAAATCAGCAATAAAAAGCGCAGAATCTCTTTTATCTGCAATGGACGATAAAACAAAAGCTAAATTCTATTTTTTAAAAGGTAAAGCACTCTATGCTAATGGCTCAGGAAACCATGCAGATATTACTGAGGCTTTAAATAGCTTTAAAACAGTAAAAGATATTGAAACTAAATCTGGCAAAAAAGTATATACTGCACAAATTGACGTTTTGAAAGTAAGTATGAGTAATACTTTTATTCAAAAAGCAAGTGATGCTTTAGAGCAAAAGCAATATAAAATATCTGCAACTAATTTTGATAGAGCATTTAGGATATCTACTAACGATACATTGTATTTGTTTAACTCGGCTTCAGTTGCTGTATTAGGCAAGAATTATGAAACCGCTTTAAAATCATATAAAGAGTTAATGGAGATTGGATATACGGGGATTACACAAGAGTTTATGGCTACTGAAATTGAATCTGGAGAAGAAACATTTTTTCCTAATCAAGTAATAAGAGATATTTCTGTAAAAGCAGGAACACATGAAAAATCCAGAAATGTTAAAACTAAATCTAAAGCTGGAGAAATAGCAAAAAATGTAGCTTTTATATATATTGAATTAGGAGAAAATGACAAAGCAATTGAAGCTATTGAAGCGGCAAAAGCGTTAAGTCCAAATGATTTTAATCTATTAGTTTCAGAAGCTAATATCAGATACAAAGTTGGAGATATAGACAAATATAAAGAGCTTGTTAAAGAAGCATTAAATATTAATCCAAATAATGTCGAACTACTGTTTAATTTGGGAGTAGTATCAGCAGATCAAAAGGATGTTGAAACTGCAAAAAAATATTATATCAAAGCTATTGAACTTGATCCAACATATACTAAGGCAAAAATGAATATAGCTGCTCTAATATTAGAGCAGGAACAGGACATTATTGACGAAATGAATGGGTTAGGAAGTTCGGCAGCAGACGATAAAAGGTATGATGAATTAAAAGAAAACAGACAGCAACTATTTAAAGATGCTTTACCATATTTAACATCAATATTAGATGTAGAACCTGATAATTTGAGTGCAGTTAAAACTTTAAGGAATATATATAGCGCTATAGATGATATACCAAATTTTAAAGCAATGAAAGCAAGAGTTGAAGAATTAGAAAACCAGAACTAAAAATAAATAATAAATTTTGAAAAGCAACTTTATAGGTGGCTTTTTAAATAATCTTTTTTATAACTCTTAATTTGTGTGTATGTGTATTAGTTTCAACATTGTAAATTCCCGAATGGTCTAAACGATCAATGTTTACTTTCCCGTACGAATGAATTATATAATTGTCTTTCATGATAATTCCAACATGAATAATTTCCCCTTCAGTATTATCAAAAAAAGCTAAATCTCCGGGCTCACTTTCTTCAATAAAACTTAACACTTCACCTTGTACTGCTTGTTGAGTTACTTCTCGTAAAAGTTTATAACCATTAAGCTTATAAACCATTTGGGTAAATCCAGCACAATCAATCCCAAAAGGAGTATTTCCTCCATTAAGTGATGGTGCATTTAAATATAAAAAAGCAGTTTTAATAAGATTGTCTTTTTTACTTATTCCGTTTGTAAAATGTCCATCGTAAGAATGATTTAAGAACGATAAACCGTTTAGAGAAGAACCTAGAGTAATTGGGTATATTTGTTCATTTTCATCTTGTACAAATTCAACTAAATCGGTTGCATATTTTTTTTCTAAACTATTAATGGAATTATACTGTTCTTCAGAAATTACTTTGTATTGCTTATTATCTATCCAACCTTCATAATTATCAAATACCAATCGAATTTTACTCCACTTTTTTTGCTGTTCTAAAACTTTAAAAATTTCACCATATAATACTTGTGAAAGTAATTCACTTGTATTTGAAGATTCATTTCTTAATGGGACGATGCTTAAATTGCAGATTCCGTATAGCATTTACCAGAAGTTAGTTGCGTTCTAAAACAATTGCAGATGCGCCACCACCACCATTACAAATAGCTGCTGCACCAATTTTAGCATTGTTCTGTTCTAAAACGTTTATCAATGTTACAATAATTCTTGCTCCCGAACAACCCAAAGGATGTCCTAATGAAACGGCTCCACCATTAATATTTACATTGCTATCGTTTAAACCAAGAAGTTTCATGTTCGCCAATCCAACAACAGCAAAGGCTTCATTAAATTCAAAATAATCAACATCATTTATTGAGATGTTGGCTTTTGCTAATGCTTTTGGCAATGCTTTTGCAGGAGCAGTAGTAAACCATTTAGGTTCTTGTGCAGCATCAGCATAACTTTTAATTGTTGCTAAAAGTTTAATTCCTAATTCTTCAGCTTTTTCTTTACTCATTAATACTAAAGCTGCAGCTCCATCATTTATAGTAGAAGAATTTGCAGCAGTTGCGGTTCCATCTTTAGAAAATGCTGGTCTTAAAGAAGGGATTTTTTCTAATTTTACAATGGTATATTCCTCATCTCTATTTACCAAAACAGGTTCTCCACGACGTTGAGGTACTTCAACAGAAACGACTTCATTATCAAATTTTCCTGATTTCCAGGCAGCAGCAGAACGCTTATAAGATTGTATGGCATAAGCATCTTGATCTTCTCTTGAAAAATTATATTCAGCAGCACATAAATCGGCACAAACTCCCATTGCATTTCCATCATATACGTCAACTAAGCCATCTCTTTGCATACCATCAATTAAAGCAGCAGAACCGAATTTTGTTGCAGAACGCGCATAAAAATAATGAGGAATTAAACTCATATTTTCCATGCCACCAGCAACAATAATTTCGGCATCGCCTAAAGCAATACTTTGTGCAGCTTGCATTACAGCTTTCATTCCAGAGGCACAAACCTTATTTATTGTAGTACAAGGAACCGAATCTGGTATTCTTGCATAAATCGCTGCTTGTCGAGCAGGAGCTTGTCCTGTTCCTGCCTGAACAACATTTCCCATTAAAACTTCATCAACCATATCTGGATTAAGATTGATTTTTTTTAAAGCACCTTTTATAGCAATAGCACCTAATTTGGGCGCTGGAATAGTAGATAATGCGCCCAAAAAACTACCAATAGGTGTTCTTATTGCTGAAACAATTACAACTTCTTTGTTTTTCATTTTATGAAATATTTTATAGCCTTACAAAATTAATTAAAATTTAGAATAAAACGGACAAGATTAAGCGATTATAGTTAATCTCGTTTACGCTAATTTTTTTAGTACTTTTGAATTTGTCTTAACCAACAAAACAGATGAAGGACTTCATTAATAAGTTATATAAAAAACATGCTTTAATTTATAAGGTGTTATTGTTTATTACAACAACGTTTCTAATTGTTTATTTGTTTCCAAAAAGCGGAAAGTTTAAATATAGTTTTCAAAAAGGAAAACTTTGGCAATCAGAAAACCTATATGCTCCTTTTGGTTTTGCAATAAAGAAAACAAATGAAGAATTAGCACTTGAGAAAAAAGCCATAACAGACAATGCTTCAATTTATTTTGATGTCGATACTCAAACTGCTTTAGAAGTTGCTTCAAATTATGGTTTGCAATTCAATTCGGTATTTTCAGATTCCTTAATAGTAAATAACAGAGAAGATTTATTTAAGCAAGGCAATGAAATTATAATAAAATTATACACTTACGGAGTATTGGGTGAGGAGTACAACTATTCTGCAAACAAACAAATTGTGATATTGGTGGTTAGAAAACAAACCAAAGTCACTAATTATTCAAACTTTATAACACAAAATGGAGTTCGACTATTTCTTGAACAGCAAATTATAGACCATGATTTATCAAATTATGCACCACAATACTTGTCATTGTTTTTCGATATTATTAAATCTAATGTTTCATTAAATAAAAGTATAACTGACAATTCGTTGCAAGAAGAATTAGGAAAAATTTCTTCTGTAAGAGGAAGTATTGAAAAAGGCGCACTAATAATATCGAAAGGTGAAGTTGTAGAAGGTGAAAAATTAAAAGTACTTCAATCCCTTAAATCTGAATCTGAATCACAGGTTTGGAGTGAATCAAATTATAATTGGATTATTGCTGCCTATACTTTATTGGTTGCTTTAGCTTTATTAATGTTGCTATTGTTTTTGCGAAAATATAGATTAGAAATTTTTAACAACAATACTAAAGTTACATTTATATTTTTCAACATTCTGCTAATGGTGTTCTTAACAACATTAGTGGTTAATTATGATTCTTCCTATGTGTACATAGTGCCTATCTGTATTCTGCCTTTGGTTTTAAAAGCTTTTTTTGATGCAAGATTAGGAATGTTCACTCATGTAATTACAGTATTGTTATTGGGGTTTGTAGTATCAAACAACTACGAATATATGTTCTTGCAAATAATTGCTGGAATAGTCACGATTTTAACAGTTTCAGAACTTTATAAAAGAGCGAATCTGTTTATTTCTGTAGGACAAATAACACTAATCTATATTGTTGCCTATTTTGCCTTTTTTGTAATACAAGAGGGAAGTGTTGAAAGTTTAAAATGGGAAACATTTGGTTTATTTATTTTAGGTGGTTTAGCAACATTATTTGTACAACCATTAATTTATGCTTATGAAAAAATATTTGGATTAGTTTCTGAGGTTTCCTTATTAGAACTTACAGATACTAATACAAAGCTTTTAAAAGAATTATCAAATAAGGCACCAGGAACATTTCATCATTCATTAAATGTAGCAAATTTAGCAGAAGCATCGGCAAACGAAATTGGAGCAAATGCTATGTTGGTAAGAGTTGGCGCTTTGTATCATGATATCGGGAAAATGAAAAATCCTACTTATTTTGCTGAAAACCAGTCTACAGGAATTAATCCACATGACGAATTATCATCTAAAGAAAGTGCAGCAACAATTATTAGCCATGTTATTGATGGTATTGAAATAGCAAAGAAATACAATTTACCTGATCGGGTTATAGATTTTATTAGAACACATCATGGAACAAGTTTGGTGTATTATTTTTATAATCAGGAAAAAAATCTTGAAACGGTAGCCGACATTGAAGATTTCAAGTATCCTGGACCAAAACCGTTTAGTAAAGAAACAGCAATATTAATGATGTGTGATAGTGTAGAAGCTGCTTCAAAAAGTTTAAAAGAACCAACGTCTACAAAAATTGACGATTTTGTAGAAAACATAATAAGCAAACAAATAGAGAGCGACCAGTTTTTAAACGCTAATATTACGTTTAAGGAAATACAATCGATTAAGAAGGTTTTAAAACATAAGTTGGCCAATATCTATCACTTACGTATAGAATATCCTGAATAATATTATTCCTTTAAAAAACTAAAAAAATAGTTTGCGTTCTTTAAGATGATAAGTTACATTTGCATCCGCATTTGAAATTATAAATGTGACGTTCTTAAAATAGCGTATAGGAGAGGTGCCAGAGTGGTAATGGAGCAGATTGCTAATCTGTCAACGCGAAAGTGTTGCCTGGGTTCGAATCCCAGTCTCTCCGCTTTTTTTTGATAACCATTTCGGGGTGTAGCGTAGCCCGGTTATCGCGCCTGCTTTGGGAGCAGGAGGTCGCAGGTTCGAATCCTGCCACCCCGACGAAGTAA
>Ga0209554_1002320_pt1 | contig 13235 bp, 12 predicted proteins | sample MarorgKNORR_S2LV_5_FD_188221 | JGI IMG/M metagenome (GOLD analysis project Ga0209554, IMG submission 188221) | Marine microbial communities from the Southern Atlantic Ocean, analyzing organic carbon cycling - Bottom_A/KNORR_S2/LV (SPAdes) (version 2) | ecosystem: Environmental > Aquatic > Marine... | reverse complement strand
AAGGTTGGACTATTCAGCAACTCGCAGAATATTATCAACAACAGGTATCAGAGAATACGAATTAGTCCTAACCTTAACAAAGGAGGGGCCACTAACAATTGGTGAGTGGTATGCGCTATAACAGTAATTCAAACCCAGTAATGAGTGACAAATTCTTCTCCAATATATCTGGAAACGAAGTTATGACCTATGAAGGTGCAATGCAGAAAATTGGAATTCTTCTTGGTTTTGTTGTGATTTCGGCCCTCTTTACTGCAGCATTTTCTCTTGAGGCATTGCACAATAATGATCTTGGATTATTGTATATGCTCGCGATAGGCGGTGCGATAAGCGGATTTGTTCTAGCGATGATAATATATTATTCTCGTCCGAAAAACCCTGCACCATTGATGATAACATATGCTCTTATTGAAGGGGTATTTATTGGCGCAATGTCGTCCGTGATGGAACATTTTTATCAGGGGATTGTAATTCAGGCGATATTGGGTACGCTAGCAATTTTTATCTCAATGTATTTTCTCTATGTCAGTAAAGTTCTAAGACCTACACCGACTTTTAACAAAATTGTAATTAGTCTTACTATGAGTATTATGCTACTATATGTTATTTCGATGGTCATTAGTCTAGCAACACCGTATCAAATGCCATTATTGCATTCCTCAAGTCCGATGGGAATTGGATTGACCGTGTTCATATTGGTAATTGCGGCTCTAAACCTCATCATGGATTTTGGATTCATTGAACAAAGTGTACAGAACCGGACTCCGAAGGTCGGAGAATGGTGGGGAGCATTCGGCATGCTAATTACTCTCATTTGGATTTACATAGAAGTCCTACGACTACTGTCAAAATTGCGTTCACGAAATTGATTAGCAACCCCACAATTATAGAGCATTGCCTTCATGGTGCGACTGATAGGTATGCCTAGGCAACTAACCGTCCTTGATTTTAATGACTTTATTGGCCACGACATGGTTAAAAAACAACAATTTGTTGAAGACTGTGGCGGGGCATTACAAGACATAGGATTTTTTGCTCTCAAAAATCACGGTATCGCAATATCTCTTATCGAACAATGTTATCAACAGGCTACTGGTTTTTTCAACCTTGGTGAAGATTCAAAGAGAAGATATTTGCAGCCAGATATCGCTCATCAACGAGGCTATACCGCCTTTGGCATTGAAAATGCTAAAGGAAATCCTGCTCCTGATTTGAAAGAATTCTGGCAAAATGGAAGAAGTCATGTAAAGGGGAAACCTGCACCATCATATCCTAAAAACATCTGGCCTGATGACGAAATACCGCAATTTAGACATGCAATTGATGACCTATTCTTGGAAATGGAGCAACTGTCTAGATCTATACTTCAATCCTGTAGCATCTATTTGGGAAAGGGTGCAAATTGGCTTGGAGATATGGCTGAAGAAGGTAATACGATTATGCGAGTAATTCACTATCCACCACTAGGAAAAAATGCCCCAATTGGTGCAGTTCGCTCCGCAGCCCATGAAGATATTAATTTCATCACATTATTGGTTACTGCAACGGCAGATGGCTTGGAGGTAATGGACCATGATGGTTCATGGATTAAAGTTGAAGGTAATGCTGAATATATTATAATTGATAGCGGAGACATGATTCAAAACCTGACAAATGGATTGTTTAAATCTACAACTCATAGAGTGGTAAATCCCACCAGTAATTCCACCACACGATTTTCGATGCCTCTATTCGTCCATCCTCGCAATGAAATCGACTTAACTCCACAGGCAGAATTTATTGCAAAGACCGGTGGTAAGGCATTGTATCCATCAATTAGTGCTGGAGATTACCTTCACAAAAGGTTGGTTGAAATTGGTCTAATCAAGGAATAAATAGGCGATTATTGTGAAGGCTGAAGAAGTTTCTATGCTGTGTGATTCAGTGAGAAATTCTAAGCCTATGGATAAAATCAAACTCAGTCAATTCATTGCCGCAGTTGCTGCGAGAGAAGTAGAATTTTCTGCTGCTGAATCTTGGCTCAAAGCGGTTCACAAACATGGTATTTCAGCTCAAGATACTATCACATTAACTAATGAAATGATGAATTCCGGCTCAAGATTAACTTGGAAGGAACAACCTCATCTTGTGGTAGACAAACACAGTACGGGTGGAGTTGGCGATAAAATGTCTCTAATGCTTGCACCTGCTTTAGCAGCATGTGGACTGAAGGTACCGATGCTCGCTGGTCGTGGCTTAGGTCATACCGGTGGCACTATTGATAAATTGGAATCAATACCAGGATTCAACTGTAATCTAACTCCACAACAGATGCAAGATATCGTGCAAAAAATTGGTTGTTGTATAGCGGCACAAAATGACGCAATAGCCCCAGCCGATGGATTGTTATATGCTATTAGAGATGTTACACAGACCATTGATAGTATTCCGCTAATTACCGCCTCCATAATTTCCAAAAAGGCTGCGGAGGGCTTACATTCATTGGTATTGGACGTTAAGTGCGGTGCTGCTGCTTTCATGAAAACAGAGCCAGATGCCATTAAATTGGCTGAATCTATGGTCGCTGTTGCAAGCGGATTGGGGATAAAATGTCAAGCACAGATCACATCAATGGATAATCCCATTGGCAGTCATATTGGCAATTCATTAGAGGTAATTGAAAGTGTGGAAGTACTCAAGGGCAATGGTCACTCCGATACTAAAAAATTAGTAGTCTTACAGGGTTCAGCATTGCTATTAATGTCAAATGTTGTGCAGGATATCAATGCTGGAAAAGCAATGATTGAGCGAGTACTGAATGATGGGAGTGCACTGAAGAAATTCGCTGAAATGTGTATTCATCAGGGGGTTGATATTGAAATAGCCAGTCGATTATGCCAAGACCCATTATCAGTATTGCCGATATCCAACAATAAAATTGAAATTATTGCTCAGCATTCGGGGTATGTAAATTCGATAGACTCTATGGTGCTTGCAGAGATAGCAAGAAGACATGGGGCTGGAAGGTTCAGCATAGAAGACATCATCGTTCCTGATGTCGGATTTATCATCAAAAAGCACATCGGAGAAAAAATAGAAAGTGGTCAATGTTGGATGGAATTCTATTTCTCACAGCAACCTAAAGATAGTGAAATCAAGCAATTAAGCCAATCTATTACTATTTCTAAGGACATTAGTGATAACCAATCACGACTAATTACAATAGTTGAATAGATGATGGATAAATAGAAGCCGTCATAAAGGGGGGGCGGTTCGCCGACTTTGCCGATTTAGCTTAGCTGGTGGAGCGTGGGACTGTTAATCCCAAGGTCGAGGGTTCGAACCCCTCAATCGGCGCCAAAAATAAATGGATATTGATTACGATATTTTTGGCTGGTTGGGAAAAATATTGATTTCATTCGCGTTTTCCCAACCGGGTTTAATTACCCAATTGAAAAATTGATTTTCCAATTAGAATTTCAAATACTTATTCCCACTCGATTGTACCTGGTGGTTTGTGAGTAATATCGTAAACTACTCTATTGGCTGCCCCTTTGACTGTATTTGTAATACGAGTACTTATCTTCTGCAAAATAGAATGTGGAATCTCAGAATATCTTGCAGACATTCCGTCCATTGATTGTACGGCACGAACGACAATGGTTTCACCGTATACTCTAACATCACCGTGAACACCAACACTGCGTACAGGAAGTAGTGCAGCGAAGTATTGCCATGGGATTTCCATCAATCCTTCAGCGGCTGCTTTTTCAAACTCTTCTTCAACGATTGCACAAGCTTCACGAACTACTGCAACTCTTTCGGGGGTTAATTCACCGAGAGTTCTAACCGCTAGGCCAGGACCTGGGAAAGGTTGGCGTTCTGCGACATTGATTTCTAGGGCACGAGCTAATTCCCTAACTTCGTCTTTGTATAAGTCACGTAGTGGCTCAATAACAATCAGTGTCATATCCTCAGGTAATCCACCAACATTATGATGAGATTTGATGGTGTCACGAACACCACCACCAGATTCAATCCAATCCGGAGCGATTGTCCCTTGAATGAGGTATTTCGCACCGCACTTCTTTTGCTCGTCTTCAAAAATTCTGATGAATAATTCACCGATAATCTTTCTCTTATGCTCGGGTTCAGTGACTCCTTTTAGAGCCTTAAAATATCGATCTGCTGCTTTTACTGTAACTAGATCAATATTTTGAGCAGCCAGAAGTTTTTCTATTTCCTCGGTTTCATTCTTGCGCATAAAGCCTGTATCAACATATACGCAGTGGAGTAACTCTCCAACTGCTTGAGATGCTATTACTGCTGCAACCGTTGAATCCACTCCACCTGAACAAGCGATGATTGCAATATCATCTACCTTTTCGATTAATTCTTTCTTAGATTCCTCTATGAACTTATGCGCATCAAACAAGCTCAAACACCGCCGTTAATTTCGCGGTCTTGTGCCATTACTTTTTCGATTTGGTCTAATTTGTCCTGCTTTAACGCTTCAGCAAATGCTGGATTACCAAGTGCAAGTATTTGAGTTGCCAAATATCCTGCATTATCACCACGGTCAACACCGACTGTGGCTGCGGGCACTCCAGGTGGTAGTTGCGCAATTGATAATAGAGAATCTAGAGGGACTTTACCTCCGACTGGAACACCGATTACAGGCTTGGTTGTTATCGCAGCAACCGCACCCGGCAAAGCCGCCGCTAATCCTGCCATTGCAATGAAAACTGTGCAGCCATCAGCTTCTGCAGATTTTACAATTTCTTCAACGAATTTGGGTGAGCGATGTGCGCTTGCAACTCTCAATTGATATTTTACTCCAAAATGATTCAGAATCTTTGTACACTTCTCCGCAATTGGCATATCGGAGGATGAGCCCAAGAGTATCGTGACATCCATGTTACATGTGCCATCGCGGGTGGTTCTTCAAGATGTCTCTTAGCCAAAGTTACATAAACGGCCTCAATTATCAATTATTCAAGAGACTGACAGATGTTGGATGAATGGAATCTTTGGCAACTATCCACCGCCAATTTCCTTCTGCGAGCATATGTGAACCGCTGATGATTTGCACCTCTACACTAGTTATTTTTTTGCGCAGTTGGAAAATAAACGGAGGAATATAAGTGGCGCTAACATCATGTAATTGCCATGTGTTTTTTGGCCATTGTCTAGATTTGAGTATCAATCTCTTGACCATGGCCCTGTCATGACTCAGTAGTAACCTTGCACGTGCTTCTAACTTTTCAGTTGGCTTCCAATGTGCCCTCAAAATCATTCCATTCATCCAGGCAATTGCAAACTGATATTTGCCATGCCGAATTGCCACTTCTGGTAATTTTGATTGCCAATTTCCGGCCTTACTATTCAACTGGCTGCGTAATTTTCTCAGTCGCTTTTGTTGTGTATGAGTTAATGAAATTAGCAACTCGGAATTACTTGCGATCAATTCCTCACGTTGTGACTCAATTAATGTCCATGGTGTGACCCAAACAATTTCACAATGTGGATTTAGAAACCGATGAATTAATCCTTCAACATCTAGAGGAATCTCTCTTCTCATTATTGTGAAATATACTTCAACGATATTGTATCTATTGATGTTTTAGTCATTAGATTGCAAATCAATTTGCAATGATGAAAAGTCAAATTCATCTTTTGGATTATGACCAAAAATATCCAGTACCAACTTTAGTTGTTCATTTTCCATCTGTCCGGAAATCCACGCAATACTATCGATTTCGGTGAATTTCCTGGTCGCCATTACATGATTGCTGAAAATATATGATTGAATGTCCCAATTAGAAAGTTTCTGATTTGATAATTTCTCTTGTGCACTCCATGGATGCTCATAACTTGAACCAATGTTATTTGCATAAATTTGAATGGAACTAAGAATACAATAAGAAAACGCTAGAATAAGCGCAATTTGGACAACTGAAAAATACTTAAATTGAGAAAATTGCACAACTATCAGCATGGTAGCGATAAAGATGCCAATTATTACTCTCTTTCTAATAGAATCATATTGTAGAGATATTTTGCGGTTTGAAGTTACCAGATACAAGGACATAGATTGTAATATAATTGTACTCACAAATGCATGGAACATATATTCACTATATTTGTCAAAACTGAGCATCAGTACGCTAATTGCAATGGGAATCAGTGACCAAGAATAAAGAAAAAGCGCTAGACTAAGCGTTGGTTTGAATTCCATTCGACGCCATCCCATTCGGGTTAACTCCTCATGGGTCATATTGCTAGTTCAATGCAAATGCCTTATCAAATTGTGCATTGCGATATTAGATTATAGTTTTTGATGGTCAAAAGTATTTGTAGTTGGTCAATATAATGCATCCCATGGAACAAATTTTTCAGTGCACTAGTGAAGAATATTTTTCCAAAGTTGATGCTGATTTTGATGTGAACAGTAGCGTCATGGATAATCAATTCACTGTACTCAAAGGGTGGTTTCGCTCCGTTGAAATAATAATGACTCCTGTAGGTGATGAATTACTAGTTCAATATAAACCGACTATCACGAAACTTGGATTTCTATTATCATTAATTGTTTCATCAATTATTTCATCACTTATTTCACAAATTATTGCCGCCAATGTATTGCTTTTCGCGGTCACTATCATTGCATTATACTTCATCCAAATAGCGTACTCTTCGCAATTGACATGGGAGATATTACAGGCAACCCAAACCTCAATTAAATTAAGAGAGGCTAAAAGTAATTAGCGTGACCTACTGCTATTCTTCCTCATATGGATGGCGTAAGCACAAATTTCTTGCAGCATATACTTCATCAACTCTGCGAACAGGAGTGGTTACTGGCGCTGCATGTAATGTCTCTGCATCCACTTGTAGCACTTCAACGAAATGCTCGGCGAAGGCATCTAGAACTTCTTTTGATTCTGTTTCTGTAGGCTCTATCATCATGCATTCGGGAACAACTAACGGGAAGTAAACTGTTGGTGCCATATACCCTTTGTCAAGCAATCCTTTTGCCACATCCATCGCCGAAATACCATATTTTTCTTTCGCTGGCTGCAATGATAATGTGAATTCATGCTTAACTACAGTAGTAGGTGCGCCGTCACAAAACATATCGTCAACGCCAGCCTTTTTTGCTTCTCTAAAAATAGCATGCCTTAGATAATTGGCATTCAGTACTGCATGTTGCGACATTGTACGCAGACCATTGCCAAAGCGACGATAGAAGGCCCAACTTCTCACTACTGCTCCTGCATTTCCATGCCATTGTTGTACCTTACCAATACTTTTTGCCGGTTGGTACCAACCATACCATAAATCGTCGATGGCATGTGCTTCCTCGCCAACCATTATCGGTCGCTTCTTGACAATGGGACCTGGTAGGAATTCTGCAAGATGGTTCTTTACTCCAATAGGTCCAGAACCGGGTCCACCGCCACCATGTGGTTGTGAGAATGTTTTGTGAAGGTTGTAGTGGACTGCGTCAAAACCCATTAGTCCCGGTGAGGTGATTCCAAGTATTGCATTGAAGTTAGCGCCATCATAATACATCTGCCCTCCAGCTGCATGAACTATTTCTGCAACTTGTGAGATTTCTGGTTCAAATAATCCAAGTGTATTCGGATTGGTAATCATCATCACAGCGGTTTGATCATCAACAGCTGCTCTTATCGCATCTAAGTCAATTCTACCATCTTCTCTACTAGGAATCTCAACGACTTCAAATCCAGCCATAGCGGCACTTGCAGGATTGGTACCATGTGCTGAATCAGGAACCAATACTTTTGTTCTCTCTGTCTCGCCACGACTCTTGAAATATTCTTGTATACAGCGAACTGCAGTAAATTCTCCCTGTGCTCCTGCAACTGGCTGCAATGTAACTTGATCCATTCCAGCACAAATTTCCAACATTTCTTGCATTTCATGGAAGATAGACAACAGACCTTGTATGTGATGTTCAGGTTGATGCGGATGAATTTCCGCAATTCCAGGCAATTGTGCAATGACCTCATTTATTCTCGGATTGTGCTTCATTGTGCAAGAACCGAGTGGATAAAATCCAGTGTCAATTCCAAAGTTTCTCTTGGAAAGCCAAGTATAGTGGCGAACCATTTCCGGTTCGCTCAACCTAGGCCAACGTGCTGCTTGTTTTCTTGTCAAATTTTCGGGAAGTGAAATTGAATGTGCTGGTAGAAGAGGTTTCGGCTGCGAATAGCCTTTGCCAACAGCACCTTTGTGGTCGAAAAGATTGCTCATGCCATCACCGCCTTTGCAGACCACAATGCTAAATGCGCTGCAAGCAATTCAATCTCTTCCGCTTTGGTTTGATCTGTAACTGTGATGAGCAGCCAATTAGTACGGTTTGGGTACCACGCACTTAGATTGAATCCGCCAACAATGCCATTACCATCTAAATAGGCTAAACAGTCCATTGCCTTACCTGGTAATTCAACAACAAATTCATTGAAATGATTACTATGTAGATGAGGAATAGCAATTGTTTGTATTTCACTCAACTTTTGCTTGGCCAACAAGCAGGCTGTCATATTTCTAACAGCGAGATGGTTGAGGCCTTCCGGCCCTAACAATGCCATGTGCATTGCACCCATCAGTGCGATTAATGTTTCATTAGTACAGATATTTGAGGTTGCACGATGTCTCCTAATGTGTTGCTCACGAGTGGATAGTGTTAGACAATATGCAACTTTGCCATCAACATCTATTGAACGTCCAACTATTCTTCCAGGCATCAGTCTTAGATATGGCTGGGAACAAGCAAAAATCCCGTACAGTGGACCGCCTCCGGTAATTGGAGAACCGAGAGGCTGTCCTTCACCGACAACCATGTCTGCACCGTATTTTCCAGGTGCTTCAACAACTCCAAGAGACACTGGCTGAACACCAACAATTAGCGCAGTATTTTTGCCAATAATCTCCTTCAACTGAGTAATTCCTCCATCGAGCAAGCCAATAGGATTTGGTTGCTCAACATATACACCGCAACTTCCTGCTGCTTCTATTGCAGATTCTAAATCAATAGTTCCATCTTGATTATGCTTTAGCATTCGGATTTCAATTCCACCGCCTTGGCAATAATTTTGCATTACTGAAATTTTGTCAGGTGAAGTGAGTTGTGAAACATAGACTACATTTTTCTGTGTTGCTTTGCGGTTATGTACTCTAACGGAACAGGTGAGTGCTTCTGCACTGGCCGATGAGCCATCATACAATGATAAGTTGGCAATTGGTAAACCCACTAATTCTGATAATAGCGTTTGAAATTCCCACATAGCTTGTAGCATTCCTTGACTTACCTCTGGTTGATATGGAGTGTATGCGGTCAAGAACTCTCCGCGTGAAATCATTGCAAAAACTGCTGCTGGGACATAATTGCGGTATAATCCAGCACCCAAAAATGATACTCGGTCGCAGAGAGCTACATTATTTCCGAGCAATCTATTGGCATCTGCAATTATTTCCTCCTCGCTTTGCGGATCTCGTAAAGGAAGACCATCTTGCATCCTTATTTGCGCCGGAATATCGCTGAATAATTCATCCATATCGGATAGGCCCATTTCTGCTAGCATTTCTTGTTCTCTACCCAAGTTTGGCAGTTGGTCGACCATGATAATCACCTCACCCCTACGGGGTGCATACCGAACGGTGCGCGTACCGGTCATAATGTTCATCCTCTGTTGAATTGCAAAAGTGGTAGTATTGAAGGGAATCACTGATGCGTAAGTTAGGTTTGCCAAGTGTCATGGCGAAGGTCGCAATGGTGGTTTCAAACTCCTGTGCTCCAGACCCTAGAGTCTTGCGCAGTGCATTCTGGCTGGTTGAAGCTGGGCATCAAGTAACAATTCATGCATTTGACAGATTACAACTGAATGCAAAATCAGAATCAACGCACGGTGCGCGAATAATGCGATACCATCTGGGAGAGATTCCCTATGGCGGGTTGAGAAAAACAATTAAAGGAATTTTACAATTTGTTAAGCAAGTCAAAGCATCACTAATGCATTCTCCACCAGATTTAATCTATTGCCATGATGCAGATACTCTTTCTATTGCAGTATCAATGAAAAAGAGCCATCATATTCCATTTGTTTTTGATATGCATGACCTTCACCATACATGGGTTAGAATGCCAGCTCCTAATTCCATTATGCGTAAGTTATTAAGTCGGAAAATGGAAGCAACAATGCTGCGCCAAGCAAACAAAGCAGATGCCATAATTACCACCAGTGGAAAGTTAGAAGGCGGAAAATTTGATGGGTTTAAGCAATATCTTCAATCAAAAAATCTTGCTTCGACCGTTGTAGAAAATCGTCCACTAGAAATGTCAATTCCACAACAGGAACCTTCTGATAACAAACAATGGACCATTGGTTATTTAGGACGTGTTCGTGAATTGAAAACTTTTACACTAATGCTGGAAGCAATAAAATTAATTCCGCTCATTGAACGGCCAAAAATCATTATTGCCGGTGATGGAATAAGAGCAAAAGAAGTGCATCAATTAATGATGAATGAAGTTGAGTCGGGAGAAATTGAGGCAGAGGTTAGTGGAGCATTTACATCTGGCCAATTTCAAAAATTAGTAAGACAATTAGATGTAATGTTTGCATTATATCCACCGAATAGAGGAAATATTTCTCAAGGCGCATTACCCGTAAAAATGTTTGATGCTGCTGCAAATGGGGTTCCTAGTATTGTAAACTCAGATTGTTTAATGGGAGAGTTGGCAGAGATTGAAGAAATTGGTAGAGCAGTCGCATGGGATGATGCTCAGGCTGCCTGTAATGCATTGTTAGAACTTAGAGGAACAATAGTTGAATTGAGAATAACCTCGCAAAGAGAAAAAGAAAAGTTTCTCTCTACTGTACTACCGTTGCTTGACTGAAGTCAAATAAATGGCGGCCTAACGACAACTGCCCTAACCGATTTTCTTGGGCTGGCAACGATTAGTACTTCATCGCCCTGTGATACCCCACTAATGTATCCAATTCCAATACCGACATTTTCCAAACTTGGTGCGGGTGCTCCTGATGATAACCGACCGATTATATTACCATCCAAATCTGTGACTTCTTTACCTGGGCGAGGAAGTGGCCCTCTTTCAACATACTTTATCCCCCACCATTTTTCATCGGTTGGGGAATGAGAAAGAATTCTATCTTTACCAATAAATTCGTGTTCTAAATCTACTCCAAAGGGAACATTTGTTTCCCATGAATCTCTTGTAAGGAAGCCATCTGAATCTTCTTCTTGAAGGGGTGGCCAGCAAAAATCAACGCCGGATAATAGATATCCTTTTTCCAATCTAAGAGTATCTCTTGCTCCCAATCCAATTGGTGTCGCTCCTGCATCGATTAATGCTCTCCAAAGAATCGGTGCTTGCTCGTTGGGGACAAAAATTTCGTATCCGGCCTCTCCAGTATATCCAGTACCTTGTATCCATCCTGAAATATCCAATGGATTATTTTCGATTAGTTTCCATCTAAACCTTGCAACATGATTTTCATCTGATAATATAGAGGTTAGAAGGTTTTTTGCGTTTGGACCTTGTAAAGCCATGATAGAGGTTTCATCTGATAGATTTTCTATAGTGATTGAACCATCTTTAGGCAATTTTGCAGTAAACCAATCCCACATCACTCCAATCATTGAGGCATTTGGAACTCCTAAAATTTCACTTTCGTTAACCACTGCGAAAATCATATCGTCAATGAGATGGCCGTTGTCATCTAAAAAATGAGTATAGGCACAACGAGTTGCTCCTATTGCAGTCACCTTCTGTGTTGCGATACTCTCAAACCATTGTTTTACTGAATCTCCTGAAATGCGAAATGACCCCATGTGAGAAACATCGAATAACCCTGCTCCCGATCTGCAGGCTAAGTGCTCAGCCTTGATATTTGAATACCAAATTGGCAATTCGAAACCATGAAAATCTACAATGTTTGCTGCGAGTAAAACATGTTCATCATATAGGGCGGTACGCATTGGTTTGCCTTCGCTCATACTATCACCGATTGATAACTGCCTCTTAAACTTCCATGAGAACACATTTCATGACATCACTTACTCAGGCTGGAATTTTATTGATTATTTCATATCCAACAGTGATTATTTCATTGACCAATGCATCAAGTGTACTTTCACTAACCTTCGGATTTGAGATTACCAATCTTAAAATGACATCCTCGCCAATATTTGCCTTGGAAAACATGAATTTTCCATCTTGCATTATTCGCTCTCTTATCTCTGAATTTAGTACATCCAAATCCGCATCATCTTGCTGGGGGTCAAATCGGAAACAGATGTTGGTCCATTGCCGTGATGACATCATTGTCAAGCACGTTTCTTGATTAACCCTATCTTCCAAATATTGGGCCAGTGCATTATAATTATCTACCACCTTTGCCCAACCTGCATCGCCTTTTTCCCGCCAAGCAAGCCATAATTTCAAAGCATCATTTCGCCGACCGCATTGAAGCGAATAACGACCTAAATCAACCTCTTCTGTATCGGAATGGAATAAATAATGAGCCGAATCACCATGGGCGCAAACTCTTCCTAGTACCGTTTTGTCTTTGACAACAAATAAACTGCATATTAATGGCATACCAAGCATTTTGTGGGCATCCCAGCACACTGAATCGGCTAATTCACATCCGGACATCAATGAATTCAGTTCATTTGAGAATAGGCAACTACCGCCCCAAGCCGCATCAATATGATACCATAGACCCTCGCGATGAGCAATATCTGCTAATTCTCTAATTGGATCAAATGAACCTCTTACCGTAGTTCCTGCTGTAGCGACAACGCAAAACGGTATTCTGCCCTCTTTTTTGGCAAATTCAATTTCATCCTCAAGTGATGATGGTTTCATTCTTCCATCCGAATCACAACTAATTTTGATCACATTGCGATGACCTATTCCGATAACATTTGCTGCCATCAATACAGAATAATGTGCTTCTTCGGAAACAAAAACAACCATTTCCCTGCCATCAAAACCACTCTGTGTTGAAGTAGGAATCATTGCTTGACGCGCACATAGAATCCCTAGCATATTACCATTTGAACCACCGGTTGTCAAGGAACCTGCGCATTGGGGGAAACCAATAAGTTCACCAATACGTGAAATAATCGTTTGCTCAATTAATGTCGCCAATGGCGCCAACTCATATGTATACATCGATGTATTGCTGAGATTGGCAATT
>Ga0209554_1002314_pt1 | contig 13266 bp, 14 predicted proteins | sample MarorgKNORR_S2LV_5_FD_188221 | JGI IMG/M metagenome (GOLD analysis project Ga0209554, IMG submission 188221) | Marine microbial communities from the Southern Atlantic Ocean, analyzing organic carbon cycling - Bottom_A/KNORR_S2/LV (SPAdes) (version 2) | ecosystem: Environmental > Aquatic > Marine... | reverse complement strand
CAATCGGCGGGCGCTCTCTGCGCTTTCGCGAGGTCGGAGGCCTGCTCGAGGAGGCGTTTCCCCAACCAGGCGCCGACCCAGCGCTGGGCCGGCTTCGAGAAGTGGATGCCGTCGTCGCGGCGGAAGTCCTCGATCCCGAAGAGCGACTTCGCGTACTCGCCCCCCGGACAGATCGCAGCCTTGAGGTCGACTAGTGTGAGCCCGTCGGGGTGACGGGCCGCCAGCTTGGGAAGGATGTTCCGGTTCATCTCGGCCCGGTTCTTCGGGTTGTAGGCCCCGATGTCGATCCCAGTGGGGCTCGACAGGCACGGCGTGGTCAGCCACGCCACGTGGGCCCCGAGCCTGTGAAAGAGTTCGAAGGCGCTGTCGTATTCGTCCAGCAGCCAGCGGTCGTACATCGGGTGCCCGATCTTAAGGATGTAGGCCCAGTCAGGATGGCCGCGTGGAATCATGTCCCAGCCTGTCGTCACCACGACGATGGTGTCCGGTCGGAACTCCTTGAAGGCCTCGGTGACCCGCCCGGGCCACGCGTCGCAGACGGCGATCCTGCGCTCGCCCGTATCCCGGCCACCCCAGGCGCCCCGTGCGAGCCCACAGCCTCGGGTCGCCTCGATCTCGACCTGCGCGAGGTGGTGCTCTTCGGCCCACATCTGTAAACCGGCGCCGACTTCCGCGGCCAGCGAATCGCCGACGACACCGATTCGGAGCGGCCGGCCCAGCGGGCTCTCGGACGGCTGCGGACTTCGGTTGGCGGTCGCAGGCGTTTCGAGGCCGGGCGCGCTTGTCGGACCCGGAGCCGCGACGTAAAAGGCCAGGGCCACCGCGGCGATGGCGATCGGTGCGGCGGCAAAGCGGTTCCATCCAAGGAGCCAGCGGCGTGAACGAATCGGTTCCTCGACGAAGCGGTAGGAGAGTTCGGCGATGCCCAGTGTCAGCGCGATCCGGGCGAAGTCGTTGTCGACCCAAAGGAAGATCGGCCAGTGGTAGACGTAGGCACCGTACGAGATGCGACCGAGCCAGCGGATCGGCGCCAGCGAGAGCAGGAAGCGGATTGGGCCTCCGGTCTGGACGGCGGCGCCAATCAGCGCGAGGGTCCCGAGGGTGTAAATCGCGAAGCCGCCGCGGTAGAGACCGTTCGTGTCGACGTCGGCGATGCGCCACCCGACCACGGTGATAACGGCGCCGACGAGACCAAGCCCTTTGATGAGGTTTCGCGAACGGCCGGCTTCGAGGGGGCCCCGCAGCACCAGAGCCAGCGCCCCGCCTGCCAGCAGCTCTCCGGCCCGGGTGTCGGTCCCGTAGTAGAGCCGCGCGGCCGAAGCGTCGGTGGTGGAGAGCCACAGAAGCCATCCCCAGGAGATGGCTGTGCCCAACACGAGGACACTGCCGAAGACCCGCCGCGAGCCGCGGGCACGGTGGAGTATCCAGAGGGCGATCGGGGGGAAGAAGAAGTAGTACTGCTCCTCGATCGAGAGGCTCCAGAAATGCTGGATGAAGGAGGGCGACCCCATCAGGTCGTCGTAGGCGGCGCCGGTGATGATCAGCCACCAGTTGGAGACGTAGAAGAGGGCGGCGAGACCGTCGCCCTGGAGGCGCTCGAGCTGCGTATCGTCCCCGAGGAGTCGGCCGAGGAGCGCGATGCCGACCAGCGCCAGCAGCGATGCTGGGAGCAGCCGGCGTAGCCGACGTCCCCAGAAGTTCGTGAGGCGGATCGTTTCGCTGGCGTCCCACTCGCGCACCAGCAGGCCGGTGATCAGGAAACCCGAGAGCGTGAAGAAGGTCGAGACGCCGAGGAAGCCCCCCTCGAGCCCAGCAACCCCCGCGTGGAAGAGCAACACCGCGGCGACCGATACGCCGCGCAGACCCTCGAGCCCGGGGTGGAAGAGCGCCTTCGACATCAGCCCCGGGACCGCGCGCGTTTCGGGCTGGCGAATCGAAGCGAACGGGTCGACATCGACGCGAGTATACTGCGCCGCGTGCCGCTCGACTCACCTGTCCGTGTGCCGCCCGAGGTCTTCCGATGAACGCGATTAGCTGGAGACGCGGCGCGGTCGGGATCGCGCTGCCGGTTCTCGTGCTGGTGGCCCTTTCCTGCGGTGACCACAGCGAGACCCCCGAGGCCGCCGATTTTCGCGCTCGGGCTGCCCCTGGCAGCGACGCCGAAGTGCAAGCCTGTCGCGATCGCGATCCCCTGCGTCGCGCGCTCTTCGGAGACCTCCACGTGCATACGGCTCTTTCGAGCGACGCCTGGAATTACGACCTGGAGGTGCGGCCCTCGGACGCCTACGCCTACGCCTTTGGCGAACCCATCCTTCTCCCTCCGAAAAATGCCGCAGGCGAGGGCACGCGTCGCGTTCGCATTGGCAGGCCGCTCGATTTCGCGGCGGTGACCGACCACGCCGAGTTCATCGGCGAGACGAAGCTCTGCGCGGATCCTTCCTCGGAAGTGTACGGCTCGGAGACCTGCCTGGAGGTTCGCGCATCGACGACTCCCCTCGACAACCCCTTCGTCTTCGTTTCGATGAATCCCTGGCCGAGCCGCGAGGACGATGTCTGCGGCGAAGACGGCGAGCGCTGCCGCGACGCGCTGCGCTCGGCCTGGCAGGAGACGATCCGCGCGGCACAAGCGTGGGACGATTCGAGTGCTGCCTGCGAGCGCACGACCTTTATCGGCTACGAGTACTCGTCGCTGCGGCTCGGATCGAACCTCCACCGCAACGTGATCTTCCGCAACGAAATCGTTCCACGGCGACCCTTCAGTTACCTCGACGCCCAGCGCGAGTGGCAACTGTGGGAACACCTTCGCGACGACTGCATCGAATCCGGTTCCGGGTGCGACGCGATCGCAATCCCCCACAACTCCAACATCAGCAACGGGCGCATGTTTGCGGTCGACTACCCCGAAGCCGCAGATTTCGAGGCGCAAGTCGCGCGGGCGCGTTTGCGAGCAAGGGTCGAACCCCTCGTCGAGGTGATGCAGCACAAGGGCGATTCGGAGTGCCGCGTCGAGATGGAGGGAATCCTCGGGGCGCCCGACGAGGCCTGCGGCTTCGAGAAGTTCTCGGACGTCCGCTACCGGGACGACGAAGGTCGGGCCGGGGCGCCCGGAGCGTGCTGGGATTGGATGGCGGATTCGCTTCCCCACCTGGGCCCCGGGGCCTGCATGAACCACCGCAACTACGTGCGCTACGTGCTCACCGAGGGCCTTCGCGAGTGGGAGCGCCTGGGCGTAAACCCCACGAAGTTCGGAATCATGGCCAGCACCGACACCCACAACGGCATGGCCGGGGGCGTTGACGAGCGCACCTTTCCGGGGCACGTCGGGATCATTGACGATGACCCCCTGCAGCGCGTCTCGGAAGAGACCGGCATGGGGAACGTCTCGAACAATCCCGGTGGCCTGGTCGGGGTCTGGGCCGAGGAGAACTCGCGCGACGCGATTTTCGACGCGATGCAGCGCCGCGAGGTCTTCGGGACCAGCGGGCCGCGCATTCGACCGCGCTTCTTCGGGGGGTTCGAGCTTCCCGAAGATCTCTGCGACCGACCCGATGCGGTGGCGCGCGCCGATGCGCGGGGGGTTCCCATGGGCGGCGATCTCGCGACGTCGCCCGCCGGAGCCTCTCCCGCCTTCTGGGTTTCGGCCCTGGCCGATGTCGGAACCGTCGAGCAGCCGGGGAGCGACCTGCAGCGCATCCAGATCGTGAAGGGTTGGGTGGACGAGGGCGGCCAACTGCACCAGCGGGTCGTCGACGTCGCGGGCGGCGACAATGGAGCGAGCGTCGACCCGCTGACCTGCGAACCGCAGGGCGAGGGCGCCCGCAGCTTGTGTGGCGTGTGGCGCGATCCGGATTTCGATGCGAGTCGTCCGGCGGTGTATTACGCGCGGGTTCTCGAGAACCCGAGTTGTCGTCACTCGGCGTGGGCGTGTCTGCAAATGGCGCCCGCAGAGCGCCCGCCGGGCTGCCTGCACCGGGCGATGGAGCGTTTCGTGAGCGAGCGCGCCTGGACGTCGCCGATCTGGTACACGCCGGAGCGCGCCGAGCTAGACTGAGAAAGCGCCCGGACCGAGGCACGGTCCACCAGGAGGAATCGCGATGCCTTCGTTCTTCGATCTCGAGGCCACCTCGATCCTTGGCGAGAACGTGCTGTTCTCGGAGTTCGAGGGGAACCTCTCGCTGGTGGTGAACGTCGCCAGCCGCTGAGGCATGACACCCCAGTACGCAGGTCTGCGTGCACTCCACGAGCGCCACTCCGGTAGCGGTTTAAACGTGCTGGCCTTCCCCTGCAACCAGTTCGGAGGACAGGAGCCGGGTACGAACGAGGAAGTCCTCGAATTCGCCCGGAGCGAGTACGGCGTCGAGTTCCCGATGTTTGCAAAGATCGAAGTGAACGGTGCCGACGAAAGCCCCGTCTATGCCTTCTTGAAGGCGGGGCACCCCGACGCGGACGGCAATGAGGACATCGCCTGGAACTTCACGAAATTCCTGGTGGGTCGCGATGGCCATGTGCTCAAGCGTTTCGGCCCGCAGGTGACGCCGGAAGAGATCGAAGAGGTGATCGTCGGCCATCTCTAGTGCAGCGGGGCGGGGTGACAGACTGGCGCGCCGCTTCCTGGGCCGATTCGATCGAGCGCCTGCGTTTTCTCCAGGCTGCGCGGCGGCGGCCAGACCCGCGGCGCCGCTCTGGTTGAAGGCGATCCAGCCGGCGGTGGGGTTCGCGTACGCGAAGCGCGCGAAGTAGTCGAGCTGCGTAGAGGGGGTCATTTCGAGCCCTCCGACTTCGCGCGGCACCTTGAGCCACGGGACCTTCGCTCGCCGAAGCAGTTTTGCCATGGCTTCCGGGGGGCGCCGCAGCTCCTCGGCCTCGCGTGCGAGGGTTTCGAGTTCGGGCGCGATGGCGTCGAGCGCTTCGAAGGCGTCGAAAGGGGTGGTGGGTGCTTCGCCGGTGCTCGGTTCGGCAGAGCCGTCGGTCATGCTCGAGTCCTCGAGTCGCAGTTCGCGGGCGGCATCGGACGCCAGCCGAGATCGCCCCGGGGCGAGTCGCCCTTTTCCGTGGAAGTGCGCCGCGAAGTCGTGCAAGCTAGGCACCGCGCGATCCCTAAAGCAAAGCCGTGACCGGTCCCGCAGAACGGTTCGGCAGCGGGGCCCGATAGTGGGGACCCGGCGGAGGACTGGCATGGCTCTTCATACGCTGCTCGGCATGGAGATCGGGGTTCCCGAGCCGGAGGGTCTCGACGCCTTCTACGCAGAAATCGGCCTCAGCGGCGGCAAGGGCGCCTGGGGCGGCGAGGATTGGCCCGGGCAGATCCGCGTGGTGGAGGCGCCCTACCGGCAGCTCATTTCGATGCGGATTGCCTGTGAAACGGAAGAGGATCTTGCCAGTGCGGAGAGTGGGATCTCGGAACTCGGGGTCGCGAGCCGGAGGGCCGACGGCGGCCTCGAGTTCGAGGACCCGATCAACGGCTGGCGCGTGCGAGTCGAACCGGCGGAGAAGGGTGACGTCGCGCCGCAGCCCGAACGCGTGCGGAATCGTCCCGGTGTCCGCGCACGTACCGACGCGCGCGCCGAGTTGATCGTAGAGCAGAACCCGCGCCCGCCGCGCCGCCTGGGACACATCGTGGTGGGGTCTCCCAAGCCGCTCGAGACGACGCCGATCTACCGCGCCCTCGGCTTCCGCGTCTCCGACGTCGTGGGCGGGGGCATCGCGACCTTCATGCGTTGTTCGCCCGATCACCACAACCTGTTGATCGCTCCCGGACGTGTGCCCTACCTGAACCACTACGCACTCGAGCACGACGATTTCGATTCGGTGGCGCGAGCGGCGACGCTCTACCTGCGAAACCACGAGGACGATCGCCAGGTGGCGGGCCCGGGGCGCCACCAGATCGGCGGCAACGAATTCTGGTACATGCTCGACCCCAGCGGAAACATCTTCGAGTTCTTCTCGGACATGGATCGCATCGAGGACGACGAGAGCTGGAAGCCGCGCGACGACTGGGATCTCGAAGATTCGTGGTCGCTCTGGGGGGAGAAACGGCAGCCCGAGATCTTCTTCAACCCGCCCGACATGGACGCCATCGTGGCGGGATACGAGAAGGCCCAGGCGGGTTGACGGGCGGCGTGCGAAGCCTGGGCGCCATCGGCTGGCTGCTGCTCTTCTTCGGTCTCGCGATGCTCGGTAACGCTGGCTGGATGCTGCTCGACCCGGGGCATTGGTACACGGACCTGCCGGCGGCAGTTCCCGACACCGGGCCCTACAACGCGCACTTCGTTCGCGACATCGGCTGCGCCTTTCTGACTGTCGGCGTGGCGCTCACCTGGGGCGCCTTCGCGCCGCGCACCCGAGCGCCGCTTACGGCGGTGGCGGCCCTCTTCCTGGTGGCCCACGCGTTGTTGCATGTCTACGACACCGCCAGCGGTCTGCTCCCGAGCAGCCACTGGGAACTCGACTTCGCCGGGGTGTATCTTCCCGCAATCGTCATTTCCGCGGTGGCCTGGATTCTCTGGCGCCGCGAGCACGCCTAGTCGGGTAGCCCGCCGCAGGAGAATGCAATGCCCCGAATCGACGGAGTGAGCGACCGCGACGCCAGTGTCGTCCAGAAGGCGATGTTCCGGGCGGCGAAGGGCCGAGTCGGGCAGGTCCCCGATCCCCTGCGGCTGATGGCGCACAGCTCCGGGGTGATGTGGGCGGCGGGGTTCTATGAAATCGCCAGCGGACGCGCGTCGAAGGTTTCCGCGAATCTCAAGGGACTCGCGGCGCTCAAGGTCGCGGGCCTCGTTGGTTGCGTCTTCTGACTAGACATCGGTTCTGCCGTCGGCAGAAAAGATGGACTCAGCGAAGAGAAGATCCTGGCGGTGCCCCGCCACCGCGAAGCCGAGGTCTTCAGCGAACTCGAGTGCCGGGTACTCGACTACGCCGAGGCGTTGACGAAGACGCCCGCCGAAGCCAGCGACGAGATGGTGGCCGGACTCGCGGAACACCTCGACGACGAACAAGTGGTCGAACTCACCGCGGCGATCGCCTGGGAGAACTTCCGCGCGCGCTTCAACCGCGGCTTCGACGTCGCTGCCCAGCAGTTTTCCGACGGCGCCGTCTGCCCCCTCCCGTAGAGGCGGCGGTCTCCTAGACTTCCGGGATATGACGAACGAAGAGAAACGGGCGCTGGCGGAGGGCTTCTGGGCCGTCCTCGCGACCCGCGATTTCGAGAAGGTGGGGGCCTACTTCACCGCTGATGGACTCTACGAGGACGTCCCCACGCCGGACGCGGGAGCGCGCGGGCCGGAGGCCATCGCGGCGCGCCTGCGAACGGGCCTCGGCAGCATCCAGGGCTACGAGCACGAGACGCACCGCATCGTGGTCGAAGGCGACAGCATCGTTACCGAACACACCGAGACCTGGCACTTCGACGACGAACACAGCGTGGCGCTGCCCTTCGTTTCGATTCACGAGATCGACGCCGACGGGAAGTTCACCCTTTGGCGCGACTACTGGGACATGCCCACGCTGCTTGGCGCCGCGCCGCAGTGGTGGCTGGACGACATCATGAAGAAGGCCGAGGAGGTCGGGCTGCGCTGAGCCCGCGCCCGTTACCCGCATGCCGAACGACACCCGCTGGTCCGTCGAGCGCGCCACTGCCTGGTGGAAAGCGCAGCCCTGGTTCGCCGGCTGCAACTTCATCCCCAGCACCGCGATCAACCCGCTCGAGATGTGGCAGGCCGAGAGCTTCGACCCGGAGACCATCGCGCGCGAACTGCGCTGGGCCGCCGACCTCGGCTTCGATGCAGTGCGCGTCTACCTCCACGACCTGCTCTTCGACGACGACCCCGACGGATTTCGCGAGCGTATCGACCGCTTCCTCGTGCTGGCCTCCGCGGTCGGTATCCACACCACCCTCGTGCTCTTTGACGATGTCTGGAACCCGGAACCGCGCCTCGGCCCGCAACCCGCGCCCCAACCCGGACGCCACAACTCGGGCTGGGTGGCTTCACCCGGGCTTGCTCAACTCGAGCGCTACCCCGGCGACGCCTCGCTACGCGCCCGCCTCGAACGCTACGTCCGCGGGGTCGTCGAGGCCTTCGCCCACGATCCGCGCGTTGCGCTCTGGGACGTCTACAACGAGCCCGGCGGGTTTCCCTCGCCGGGGGCGGATCCGGTGGGCGCAGCGTGCCTGCCGCTCCTCGCCGACTCCTTCCGCTGGGTGCGCGAAGTCGCACCCGACCAGCCGCTCACCTCCGGCGTATGGGAGGTACCGAACCATCCTCTACCGTCGGCGATCGCAGAGTTGCAGTGGGCGAATTCCGACATCGTGAGCTTTCACCACTATGGCCCCGCTAGCGATCTCGAATTGTTCATCGTTCGCCTACGCGCCCGCAGTGAACGCCCGCTGCTCTGCACCGAGTACCTCGCGCGCCCCATGCACAGCCGCTTCGAATCCCACCTGCCCATCTTCCGCGAGCACGACATCGGTGCCATCCACTGGGGCCTCGTCGCGGGAAAGACCCAGACCATCCACCCCTGGTGGAGTTGGTTCGAAAAAACCCCGGTGCTCAAGCGCGACCCCTGGTTCCACGACGTGCTTCACCCCGATGGTCGCCCCTTCGATCCGGCCGAAGCCGCTTTCCTGCGGAGTTTTCTCTCGCGGCCGGCACCGCACCCCGGTCGCATCGCGCACTAGGTGACCGAGGGCCCCGCCGCGGAAACGATCTTCGTCGTCGCTGGCCTGCCGCGTACGGGCACCTCGATGCTGATGCAGATGCTCGCGGCCGGCGGCGTGCCGATCCTGTCGGACGGCGAGCGCCAGGCTGACGAGGACAACCCGAAGGGCTACCTCGAACTCGAAGCCGCGAAGGGGCTACGCGATGACGCGAGCTTCCTCGACAGCGCTTCAGGCCAGGCAGTGAAGATCGTGGCGCAGCTGCTGCCCTACCTGCCGTCGAAGGAAGGCCGCCGCTATCGCATCCTCTTCACGCAGCGCGACCTCGACGAGGTGATGGCCTCGCAGGGGGTGATGCTCGAGCGGTCGGGGCACGCCGAGGCCGAGCGTGACGACGCGAAACTCCGCGAGACCTTCCACCGCCAGCTGGTGCGCCTGCGAGCCCTGTTGGCGGGTCGCGAAGATTTCGACACGCTCTTCGTGCACTATGCCGAAGTCGTCTCCGATCCGACCGCCACTGCCGGTGCCGTCGCCGACTTCCTCGGGCGCGCGGTCGACACCGCGGCAATGGCCGATGCGGTCGACGCTTCGCTCTACCGCCAGCGAGGCTAGCCCGGAGGCTGCAGATCAGGGATCGCCGTCGCCGCCATTAGCCGAATTCGCGCTCGCGGCAGGTGAGGTTCAGTTGGCCCGCGAGGCCGGCGGCGCGGTGCACCTCGATGGTGCGGTAATCGTCGGAGGTCGCCATCTCGATCAGGGTTTTCGGGGATGGGTAGACGACGATGGCCACCGCATCCCAGGGTTCCTCGACTTCGCCGAGCAGTAGCCCCACCACCTCGGCGCCGAAGGCGAAGCGTCCGCCGCGGGCCTCGACGAGCTTCCGTACCCCCTGGGCGTAGAGTTTGTAGGCGGCTTCGCCCGAGAGATCGGTCTCGCGTTCGTCCTCGTATTTCGCTTTCTCCCGAAACTTGAGCAGGTTCAACATCGCGACTTCGCCCTTGACGGCGAGGAAGGCGGGAATCGCGGTGGGGTCGGGCTGGACGGCGTTTTCGACTTTCATGGGGGCCTCCGAGGCTCTAAGGTTTGGGCCCCTGCTTTCTAGCACGCGCGCCCGCGTGGGCGGCCCCGGCCGCGGGAGATGACCATGGAAGTTCTGCGCACCCCCGACGAATGCTTCGAGAACCTTCCCGCCTTCGATTTCGATCCGCACTACACCGAGGTGCCTGATTTCGAGGGGGGCACGCTTCGCATCCATCACCTCGACGAAGGGTCGCCGGACGCACCCGCCGTGCTGTGCATGCACGGCCAGCCGACCTGGAGCTACCTCTACCGGCACATGATCCCGCTGCTCACGGGTGCGGGGTTGCGCGTGATCGCTCCCGACCTCGTGGGTTACGGCCGTAGCGACAAGCCCGCCGCGCGCGAAGACTATTCGTACCAACGGCAGGTCGACTGGATGAGTGCCTGGCTCACGGCGAACGATTTCTCGGGGCTGACCTTCTTCGGCCAGGACTGGGGTGGGCTGATCGGGCTGCGCCTGGTGGCCGAAAACGAGGCGCGCTTCGCGAAGGTGGTGATCTCGAACACCGGTCTTCCGGTGCCCGAGGGCGTCTCGCAAGAAGTCTGCGACAAGGTGCGGCGGTTTCGGGCCGAAGCGCCCACGCCGACGCTGGCCGAGGTGGGCGCGGCCATGGCGAAGATGTCGACGGGGGAGATGGCGCTGCATTTTGCCTACTGGCAGAAGTGGTGCTGGGAGAGCGAAGACATGCCGGTGGGCGTCGCCGTCACCGGCTCGATCCGGGGGCGAGCGCTCAGCGCGGCCGAAACCGCGGCCTACGACGCGCCCTTCCCCAGCGCCAGCTTCAAGATGGGGCCGCGCGCCATGCCCAGTCAGGTGCCGACACTCCCCGACGATCCCTCTGTGGCAGCGAACCGCCGCGCCTGGGAGATCTTCGAAAAGTGGCAGAAGCCGTTCTTGCTGGCCTTTGCCGACGGCGATCCGGTGACGAAGGGCATGGATCGGGCCTTCTGCGAGCGCGTCCCCGGTGCCGCCGGACAGCCGCACACCACGCTCACCGGCGCAGGCCACTTCGTCCAGGAAGACTGCCCCGAGGCCCTCGCGAAGATCATCGCCGATTTCGTGGGCTAGGCTGGAATCCGAGCGGAAGCGGGGACGTTGTTGCTTTCCGGCCTTTTGGTATGACACCCTGGGGAACCTGCAACACCGACCGCGAAAAGGCCGGAAAGCAACAACGTCCCCGTCTCCGCGCCATCTCCCCGTCCCCCGGAGGTAGAAACATGTCCGATCCGAAACCGATTACCGATCAGCAGTTGCGGCGCATGCGTCCGCTGATGAAGGCCTTTACGAAACTGAACGCGTGGGTCTTCAAGGCCTCGAACGGGCGACTGATGTCGAAGTTCTCCGGCTGCGCGATCTGCCTGGTGACGATGACCGGCGCGAAGTCGGGTCGCCGCATCGACATCCCGCTGATGTACGTGCCCTTTGGTGAGGGTGTGATTCTGGTGGCGTCGCTCGGCGGCGCGCCGCGACACCCCACCTGGTTCTACAACCTCGTTGCGAACCCGGAGATCGAAGTGCGTGAGGGCGGGCGCTTGATGAAATTGCGAGCGCGCCGCGTCGACGCCGACGAAAAGGCGAAGCTCTGGCCCATCTGCTGCGAGCACTACCCGCCCTACGAAAGCTACCAGCGACGCACCGAGCGCGACATCCCGGTCTTCGACTGCCAGCCCGGCTGAGTAACGGAGGGGTCGCCGTGTCCCAGAACGTCGGGCAGTTCCTGACCCGCCGCGCGCGGCGCGACCCCGATCTCGAAGCCCTGGTCGAAGCCCACAGCGGGCGACGCGTCACTTACGCCCAACTCGAGGCGCGTTCGAACCGCGTGGTCTCGGCGCTAAGCGATCTAGGGGTCGAGAAGGGCGAGCGCGTGGCGCTCCTGCTCATGAACGGGGTCGAGTTCGTCGAGACCTTCTTCGCAGTGGGAAAGCACGGGGCGGTGAACGTCCCCCTCAACTGGCGGCTGGTGCCCGACGAACTCGAGTTCATCCTCGTGGATTCGGGGGCGAAGGTGATGGTCTACAGCGCCGAGTTCGAGGCCGCCGTTGCGGAACTCCGCCGACGCGGAACCACCGCCGTCGAGCACTGGATCGCCGTGAATCCCGGGGACCACGCCACCGGGCTCGACTATGACGCCTGGATCGCCGCGGCTTCTCCTGTGGAACTCGAACCGACGGCCTCGGGCGATGACCTTCTCTTCATCATGTACACCTCGGGCACCACGGGGCTCCCGAAGGGAGTAATGCACAGCCACCGCACAGTGCAGTGGATGATCTTCACGATGGCTGCCACCTCGGAAATGCGCCACGGCGACCGCTACCTGAACAGCCTTCCTCTCTTCCACGTGGGCGCCCTGGCACCGATCCTGGGAGCGGTCTTCGCGGGCGGCACCGTGGTGATGCTCAAGGTCTTCGATCCGCTGCGCTCCTGGGAACTGATCGACGAGGAGAAGATCGACACCACGCTGATGGTTCCCGCGATGCTGCAGTTCATGCTCGCGGTCCACGACCCGGAGAAGCACGATCTCTCGACGCTTCGCTGGGTAATGAGCGGCGCCGCGCCGGTTCCGGTGAACCTCCTCGAGGCCTGTACAAAGATCGGACTCGACGTTCGCCAGGTCTACGGACTCACCGAGACATGCGGACCCGCCTGCCTGATCGGGAGCGAGGACGCGCTCCGCAAGGTGGGCTCCACCGGGCGAGCCTTCTACTTCACCGACGTCCGCGTGGTTCGCACCGACGGCAGCGACGCCGATCCCGGCGAGGCGGGAGAAGTAATCGTGCGGGGTCCGCACGTGATGCTGGGCTACTGGAATCGCCCCGAGGCCACCGCCGAGACGATCCGCGACGGTTGGCTCCACACCGGGGACGTGGCGACGATGGACGAGGAGGGCTTCGTCACCATCGTCGATCGCGTCAAGGACATGCTGATTTCGGGGGGTGAAAACGTTTACCCCGCGGAGATCGAAAACGTCCTTCTCGGGCTCGAAGGCGTGACCGATGTCGGCGTGATCGGGATCCCGTCGGCGCGCTGGGGAGAATCGCCGTTGGCGGTGGTGGTGCGCTCGGACGAGTCGCTCACCGCCGAGGCCGTGATCGACTACTGCCAGGGGAAACTCGCGCCCTTCAAGGCGGTGAGGGCGGTCGAGTTCGTCGAAGAGATTCCCCGCAACCCCAGTGGCAAGATCCTGAAGCGCGAGTTGCGCGAACGCTTCGTCCAGGACGCGCCGGAGTAGCGAGGCGGTCGGCGCGGGGGTTCAAAGCGACCCGTTCGGCTAGAGTCGAAGCGCCCGAGGGAGATCTCATTTGATGCGCGTCGAGTTCCACTTCGATTTCGCAAGCCCCAATTCGTTCATGGCGCACCGGGTGATTCCGAAGATCGAGGAACGCACCGGCGCTTCCTTCGAGTACGTGCCGGTACTGCTCGGCGGCGTCTTCAAGCTGACGGGCAACGTGCCGCCGATGGTCTCGTTGCAGGGGATCAAGAACAAGCCGGAGTACCAGGCCCTTGAGATGCAGCGCTTCATTGCAAAGCATGG
>Ga0209554_1002313_pt1 | contig 13267 bp, 13 predicted proteins | sample MarorgKNORR_S2LV_5_FD_188221 | JGI IMG/M metagenome (GOLD analysis project Ga0209554, IMG submission 188221) | Marine microbial communities from the Southern Atlantic Ocean, analyzing organic carbon cycling - Bottom_A/KNORR_S2/LV (SPAdes) (version 2) | ecosystem: Environmental > Aquatic > Marine... | reverse complement strand
TCGACGATGGCGACCTCGACGGCGCGGCGGTGTGGCGGCGGATCGTCGCGGCGGTTAATGAGATCGAGCGCAAGGAGCCAGCGGAGGGGGAGCGGCGGCATTAAGCGCTAATCGGAAGGCCAGTCGTGCCCGAACCGTGGGTATCAACGTGGGTAGATTCCTTGTGTTCTGGTGAAGGGCAATGAAATTGCCATGAATGGGCGGAAGGCGTCTCCGCCGTCACGCCACTGCGGCAACCGCCTCTGACGAAGGCATTACGGTGATCTTGAAGCGACGGGCGAGATCGTCGCGACGATCAAGGATGGCCTTGTCGTTCGTCACGAACACGTCTCGACCATTCATCTTATGCGCCATCAGGTGATCAATGTCCGCGATTCGCTGCCGGTGGCGAGGGCTGTTCTTGTCGGCCCCGTGAAAGATCATATCCATCAGATCATCCGCTTCCTGAACCTGTTCATCACTCGCGAGAACATCACCGAAGCTGATCCTTGAATAGCCGAGTCGAAAGTTCGATGCCGCAGGCGAACCGATCCGCGGTCAACGCAGTATCAATGAGAATGAAGCAACGATCGTCCGCCGCATCTTCGGGGAATATGCCAGCGGCCGCTCAAGTCGTGCCATCGCCAAGGGCCTGAACGAAGAACGTGTCCCCGGCCCTACAGGCAAGCCCTGGAGCGACTATTCGATCCATGGCAACCGACGCAGAGGGACTGGTGTTCTCAATAACGAGCTCTACATCGGGCGTCTCGTTTGGAACCGGCAGCGGTACGTGAAGGATCCCACAACTGGCCGGCGCCAAGCCCGACTGAATTCAAAAAATGAATGGCTCATCCATGAGATCGAGGGTTTGCGAATCATAGATGACGCCATGTGGCGCCGCGTCAGGGCACGACAGACGGACCTGAGTTTTAGCGACGGAGACAAAGTCGTGGGCGGCAAACTCAACACACGTCACCGGCCCCAATACCTCCTGTCCGGTCTCATAAAATGCGGATCCTGCAAAAGCAACTTCATCATTGTCGGCAAGGACAAATACGGCTGCGCCACCCGTCGCACCAAGGGCACCTGCTCGAATGCCCATATTCTGAAACGCCGGGACATTGAGGCGCTGGTGCTCAGGGGTCTGAGAGAGAAGCTCATCGAACCAGACTTGGTCGGGACATTCATCGCGGAGTTCAACGCCGAGGTCTCGCGCCAGGGTGCCGAACAGCGATCCGAGCGCAATCGTGACGAGGCCAAGCTCCGGGATATTGAGAAGAAGCTTGAGGCCATCGTCGCAGCGATCGAGCAAGGCATATTGACCGAGACCACGCGCGACCGACTGCTTGAGCTGGAGGGTCAAAAAAAGATGCTGATAGGGACATTGGCCAAACCACCGCCGGTTCCGTATCCCTCCCTCCACCCGAACCTGGTTGGGCTATACAAGCGCAAGGTGGCCGCACTTGAACGGGCCCTGAATGATTCCGAGATCCGATCGGAGGCCGGGGAAATATTGAGGAGTCTGATCGACAGGATAGAGATCGAGTGGACGTCTGACGCGGCAGGCCACCCCGGCCAAGGCGATGCCCCACCAAACGCTAGAGGAGCCACTGAGCAATCCGAAGTCGCCGTAGTACTTTACGGCGAACTCGCTACCGTCATCGGGCTCGTCGAAGAGAACGGCGCCATTGAAAACAAAGGAGGATTCTCGTTGTCAGCGGGCGCCCGAAACCACCGAGAGTCGGTCCTTTGCGTGGAAGTATGAATCAGAGCCATTTCCGGATGTTCAAGCTGCCGGTGTACGGAGCCGTATACCCTATTCCAGGCTGCCATATCGGACCAAACGAGTGCAGCCACACGATGCGAATATCTATTCTTCAATCGAGATGGTGCGGATTGACCGGGATTGCCAAAGCCGCGATCATGCTGCATAGCAGGAAGTTGCCGGGCAGGGAGACGACCACCATGGAAAACCTCAAGACGATGACCAACGGCGCGCGGGCAACACCGATGTTCTCGGCACCTGAAATGGCGCGCCGGGTCAACGGTCTGAGGGTCTACATGGCCGAGGCCGGCATCACTGCCGTGCTCTTCACTTCCTATCATAATATCAACTATTTCAGCGGCTTCCTCTATTGTTCCTTCGGCCGCCCCTATGGTCTGGTGGTGACCCAGGAAGACTTCACGACGATCTCCGCCAACGTCGACGGTGGCCAACCCAACCGGCGCAGCGAGGGCGGCAACCTGGTCTACACGGACTGGATGCGGGACAACTACTTCGCCGCGGTCAAGCGGCTGATTGCGGATCGCGGCCGCGTCGGCATCGAGACCGACCACCTGACCGTGCAAAATCACCAGAAGCTCAAGGCGGCCCTGCCCGATGTGGAATTCGTCGATATTGCCGCGCCGATGATGCGCCGGCGCATGGTCAAATCGGCCGAGGAAATCGCCCTGATCAGACAGGGCGCGCGCATCGCCGACATCGGCGGCGGCGCCTGCGTCGAGGCCGTCGCACCGGGGGTCGGCGAGCATGAGGTGGCGCTCCATGCCACCCAGGCCATGGTGCGCGAAATCGCTAAAACCTATCCCCATGCCGAGCTCATGGATACATGGACCTGGTTCCAGTCGGGCATCAACACCGACGGCGCCCACAATCCGGTGACGTCGAAGACGATTGAGCGCGGCGACATCCTCAGCCTCAATTGTTTTCCCATGATCGCTGGCTATTACACCGCGCTCGAGCGCACCCTGTTCTGCGAAAGCGCGAGCCCCCGCCATCTCGAACTATGGCAGATCAACTGCGCCGTCCATCGCCGGGGCCTGGAGTTGATTCGTCCCGGCGCGCGGTGTTGCGACATCGCCGCCGAGCTCAACGAGATGTATGAGGAACACGGACTCTTGGAATATCGCAGCTTCGGCTACGGCCATTCCTTCGGTGTGCTGTGCCACTACTATGGCCGCGAGGCGGGGCTTGAGCTGCGCGAGGACATCGAGACCGTGCTGGAACCCGACATGGTGATATCCATGGAGCCGATGATCATGATTCCCGAGGGTCAGCCCGGTGCCGGCGGCTACCGCGAACACGACATCCTGGTGATCACCGAGGACGGCGCCGACAATATCACCGGCTTCCCCTTCGGCCCCGAACACAACATCTTCGGGGGTTAATCCATTATACCATTACGCTGGCGATAGGCCGCGCAGGCGTTCGCTGCGCCGGCGCAGCATCTCGAGGGTGATCAGCAGGATTATCGAGAAGAAGACCATCAAAGTGGCTACGGCGAGGATGGTCGGGCTGATCTGTTCGCGAATGCCGGCCCACATCTGACGCGGGATCGTGCGCTGTTCGAAACCGGCCAGGAAGAACACCACTACCACTTCGTCGAACGACGTGATGAAGGCGAACAGGGCGCCCGAGATCATGCCCGGCGTGACCAGGGGCATGATCACCTTAAAGAAGGTCGTGGTCGGCGTGGCGCCCAGGCTGGCGGCTGCCCTGGTCAGGCTGTGGTCGAAGCCGATCAGGGTGGCCGTCACGGTAATCACCACGAAGGGCGTTCCCAGCGCCGCGTGGGCGAGAATCAATCCGGGCATGGTCTGAGCCAGCCCGATTTTGGAATAGAAGAAGAACATACCGGCCGCCGAAATGATCACCGGAACGATCATCGGCGAGATCAGAACGGCCATGGCGATGCCGCGGTACGGCATATATGGCTGCGACAGCCCGAGCGCCGCGAGGGTGCCGAGGGTGGTGGCGATGAGGGTGGCGGCGGTGGCGATGATGATGCTGTTTTTAGCCGATTGCAGCCACTGCTCGTTGTCAATGATGTCCTGGTACCAGCGTAGGGAAAAGGCGTCCGGGTCGAGCGACATCATCGCGGGGGTAAAGGTGAAGTAGGGCTCGACATTGAACGACAGAGGAATAATCACGATCAGCGGCGCTATCAGGAAGATGAACACCATTCCGCAATAGGTCAGGAAGCTGTAATGCCATATCCGCCCGGGCAGCCTGACATAGGGTTGCAGCGCCATGATCCGTTACCCCAGCTTCATGTTGTCGATGCCGACGATCTTGTCGTAGACCCAATAGAGCACAACCACCGCGGCCAGAAGCACCGTGCCGAGCGCCGCCGCCAGCCCCCAGTTCAACGATTTCTTCATATGGTAGGCGATGAAGTTGGAGATCAACTGGCCGTCCTCGCCGCCGACCAGGGCCGGCGTGATGTAGTAGCCGATGGAGAGGATGAACACCAACAGGCAGCCGGCGCCGATGCCCGGCACGCTTTGCGGCAGGTAGACCTTGTAGAACGCCCAAGCCGGCGTCGCGCCCATGGATTGGGCGGCGTTCGTGAAAGTTTTCGGGATGGTTTTCATGACGCTGTAAAGTGGTAGCACCATGAACGGCAACAAGATCTGGGTCATGGCGATCAAGGTGCCGATCCAGTTATAGATCATACGGATGCGGCCCTCTTCGGAGATGATGCCGACCCATACCAGCAGGTCATTGATCACCCCGTGCGCCTGCAACAGCACGATCCACGATGTGGTGCGCACCAACAGCGACGTCCAGAACGGCAACAGCACCAGAATCATCAGGAGATTGGCGGTTCGCACGGGCAGCGTCGCCATCAGATAGGCGATCGGATAGCCCAACAGCAGGCAGAATACGGTCACGGCCAGGCTGATCCACAGGGTCCGCATCCACAGCAGCGTGTAGATCTGGCGGACCTCGGGCTGCATGACGATGTCGCCGTCGGCATCGACGCGGAGGTCGACGGACGCCAGGTAGTTGACCCCCGTATAGCGCAAGCCGACCAGATTGATGGTGGCCCAAGAGTCACGGTCACCCCAGCGCTTATCGATCTTAATCAAGGCTTCCTTGTAAGGGCCTTGCATGATTTTCTTGAGCTTGCGACCGGTCTTGGTGATCAGGCTGCGCATGCCGCCGCGCTCGAAATTGAGGCGGCTGCCGAGCTTGCCCAGCTTCCGGTCAATTTGGAGAAGCCCGAGTTCCTTGGCCATGGTCTCGAATGTGCGTTCGTCGGGAAGCTCCTTGCCGTCCCACTTATCAAGTTCGGCCAGGGTCTCGGGAATCAGTCCGGCGACGACCGGGTTGTCGACGCTGCGAAACAGCATATCGCCGATAGGAATGAGGAAACTGATAAGAATGAAGATGAACAGCGGCACCACCAGCAACACGGCGCGAATGCGACGGCGGCGGTTTGCCCGGTTAAGCTGGGTCTTAAGCGGCACCCCGTCGACGGTAATAATTGACGCGGTGGCGGTGGCTGCGTCCTGCGGCATGAACGGGTCCCGAAAATGCGCTAAAGGAATAGTCGCTCGTGATCGCTGAGTAGGTGCGGGAAGGAAACCGGCTGAACCGGTTCCCCTCCCGCTATTCCCACAACAAACGTTACTTCGCCAACCAGGCGTTGAAACGCTCGTTTAACTCGTCGTTGTTGTCGGCCCAGAACTCGAAATCGTTCTGCAGCGCCGTCTTGAAGTTATCCGGTGACGTCGGCATGTGTGGCTTCATGTCGATGCCGGTTTCGGCATGGGTGGCAACCAGCGCGCTGGACGATTTGCGAACCGGACCGTACGAGATGTACCTGGCCTGGTCGGCGTTACGCTGCGTGTCGGTCGAGAACGCGATGAAGTCGAGGGCATTCTTGAGATTCTTGCTGCCCTTCGGAATGACCCACAGATCGAGATCCCAGATCTGGCCGTCCCAGATGATGACGAACGGCTTTTTCTCCAGGTTCTGAGCATTGAAGATACGGCCGTTATAGGCGGACACCATCACCACTTCACCATCGGCCAGCATCTGCGGCGGCTGGGCGCCGGATTCCCACCAGATCAGGCTGTCCCTGATGGTATCGAGCTTGTCGAAGGCGCGATCGACGCCGGCCTCCGTGCCGAGGACCGCATAGACATCGCTCGAGGCAACGCCATCGGCCATCAGCGCCCATTCCAGATTGACCCGCGGGACATTGCGAAGCGCCCGCATGCCGGGGAAATCCGTGGTGTTGAAGAAGTCTTTAAGGGTCGCGGGCTTGGCGCCCGGGAACTTGGTCTTGTCGTAGGCGATGATGGTCGACCAGACGATCTGCCCGACCGCGCATTCGGTCAACGTACCGGCCAGGAAGTCATCCTTGGCCGGCGTTCCGTCGGGCGCCGGCGGCAGTATCGAGCTGTCAATCCGCTCAAGGATGCCTTCGTCACAGCCCTTGACCGCATCGGAAAGCTCGACGTCAACCAGATCCCAGATCACGTTGTTAGCCTCTACCTGAGCCTGGACCTCGGCGAGACCGCCGTTGTAGTCCTCGGAGTTGATCTTGATGCCGGTCTTCTCGGAGTACGGCTTATGATAAGCCTTGATCTGGCTCTGGGTATAGGCGCCACCCCACGAAACGATCGTCAGAGTTTGCGCCTGGGCGACCCCGATGCCAAAGGCAAGAACCCCGGCAGCGGCAATCGTTGAAAGCTTTAATATGTTCCTCATTGGTCTATTTCTCCTTGGTTTAATGAAGTTCGTGAAACATTTGAAAAGGCGCCGAACGTTTTGGCGATTTCCTTTTCATCGATAGGGCGATCAGCGGGTATTCGTCAATCGCCTTCCCTTGCGAGGCTGAGCCTTAGCCGTCCAGCGCCCGACAATCCTCCATGGTCCATCCGAACGTCGCCGTTTCGCCTTCCTTCAGCGCGGTGTGGTGGGCGGCATTCGGTATTTTTACGATGAAATCGTCCCGGCCGCAGACGCTGGCCCGGGTGCGAATATGGTCGCCGAGATAGATCAACTCCTCGACCCTGCCTTCGAAAACGTTGGGGAACTTGCCCTCGGGCGGGTTGACCTCGACGCGCTCGGGTCTCAAGGAGAGGGTCGTGCGTTCGCCGACCGCGTTGACGTTGACACGCAGCGCCCGCACTTCGCCGCCGCCGTCGAGGTCGACCAGGCAATGGCTATTTTCCATTTCGCGCACCGTGCCAGTCAGGCTGTTGCTTTCGCCGATGAACTGGGCGACGAAGGTGTTTTCGGGTTTTTCATACAGGTCCGCGGGTGCCGCGAGCTGTTCAATGATTCCGTCATTGAACACCGCGATGCGGTTCGACAAGGTCAAGGCTTCCGACTGATCGTGGGTGACATAGACGATGCTGACTCCGAGATTTTCGTGGATATGTTTGATTTCGTACTGCATTTGCTCACGCAACTGCTTGTCCAAGGCGCCCAGGGGTTCGTCCATGAGTACAAGCTGGGGGTCGAAAACCAGGGCGCGGGCCACGGCGACACGCTGTTGCTGGCCGCCTGATAACTGGCTGGGCCGGCGGTCCTGAAAGCCGCCGAGCTGCACCATGTCGAGGACGCGCTTCACGCGGATCTCGATATTGCCCTTCGATATCCTGCGCACCTCGAGCGGGAAGGCGAGATTCTCAGCCACCGTCATATGAGGGAACAGGGCGTAATTCTGGAATACCATACCGATGCCGCGCTTATGCGGCGGCACGTTGTTGATCGGCTCGTCGTTGAGATAGATCTCGCCGTGGGTCGCCGGCTCGAACCCGGCGAGCATCATCAGGCAGGTCGTCTTGCCCGATCCCGATGGCCCCAGCATGGTGAGAAATTCACCGCGCTCAACCTCGAGGTTAAGATCCTTGATGACCAGAACCACGCCGTCATAGCTCTTCTGGACTCGATCGAATTTGACGATCGTCTCGTCCGCCACTGTCATCCACCCCCAGGTCATGCATCCTTAGCGTTAACACGCTGCTCACTACGCCTTTATCGCGATGCCTTCTATGGGCGTTCCGACGATTTTGGCCCAACTGGTAGCAGACATTAGCAACCGCAAGCGGCTGATGAGTCAACCGTCAATGCGTTCATCATCGTTATCAACCGCTTGACGGGCGGTGAAAGCGGAGGCTCCGCGGCAATGACTTTCTCAATTCACCACCAGGTCGAGCGACGCAGCCGACAGGCGTTCGCAGCCATTCTCGCCGACCAACACGCTTTCACCGAGAGCCATGGCCAGGTCATGGTCGCTGTCCATGAGTATCATGTGCAGAAAGAACGTCATGCCGGGGACGATATCGACCGGGTTGTCGGCGTAGAACATGGGCCAATCCATCCAGTTGGGAGAGAAGGTCGCGCCCATGCTGTAACCGCAGGCGTTGAGCCGATGAACACCAAAACCGGCGTCGTCGAAGACCCGCGCATGGGCGGCGAACACCTCGCCCATGAGACGGCCGGGTTTGAGCGCGCCCTTGCAGGCCGCCAGCGCCGCCGCGCAGGCGTCGTGCATATGGCGCCGGCGGTCGCTTGGCTCGCCGACGACGATGGTGCGCATCAGGGCGGCGTGATAGTGGCGATAAACGCCGGCGAACTCGATCATCAACTGGTCCTCGGCATCGAGATGGCGGCGGCCACTGAAAAAACGGCAGAGCAGCGCGTCACGGCCCGAGCCGATGATGAACGCGTTGCCCGGATAATCGCCGCCGCCGGCAAATACGGCGCCCTGCATGGCAGCCAGAATATCGCCCTCATAGGCACCCGCCACGGCCAGCCGGTTGGCTTCGGAGAGGGCGGCGTCGCCGAGTTCCGCAGCGCGCCGGATATAGTTGATCTCTGCCGGGCTTTTGACCACGCGCAGGATGTTGATCAGGGTGGAGGCGTCCTCGAGAGCGCAGAAACCTTCCATCGCCGTCTCTACCATGCGCCATTTGGCGCCGGTCAGGCCATAGGCCTCGAGCTCGACGCCGAGTCGTTTACCGCGGCAGCCGCGATCATCGAGAAGCGCCTTGAGATCGTCAGCCGGGGAGGCGCCGTGGCGGTCGGTCCAGATGCGGATGTCCATGATGATCGAAGTATGCCTCGCCTGGCGCAGGTCGGGTGCGCGCGTCAGTAGGGTCATGGTCCCGTCGCCGGCGAGATAGAGGCATTGAAAATGGACAAAACCGAAAGTGTCGTAGCCGGTCAGGTAATACATGCTTTCCTGACGGAAGATCAGCAGGCCGTCGAGGCCCGCCGCGGCGAGGGCGGCGGTTGTTTGGGCGATGCGCCCGGCGAATTCGTTGCGGCTGAAATGAAGCGTCATGTCTTATATTCCTATACCTGCCAGCGTTACACGATCAACCTATGTTGACGGCAAAAGGGGCGTGGGACAAAGTACTATTGTTGAGTGATGTAACGAGTGGGAGAGAACCGTTATGGCGCTGCTGACAGACGAGCAGATTGATCGGTTCTGGGACCAGGCTATCTGGTCGCGCCGGGCGGGGCCACGGCGGCGCAGGTTTCCGCCATGAGCGCCGAGATCGATGGGTGGATCGAGGACAGCCGCTCGCAGGTCGCGAATTACGGCGATACCGCCGACGGCAAGGCGCGCTTCGACCTTGAAATTGGTCACTGCGCGCAAACCCCCCGGCTGCGGCGGGTCAGCAATCCCTGCGACATATCGGCGGCCTTTCTCGAGGTCATGCGCCGCGCCGCCGTGGTCGATATGGTGAGCGATCTGATCGGTCCCGACGTCAAGTTTCACCACAGCAAGCTGAATATTAAGCTGCCCGGCATGGACACCCATGTGGGCTATCACCAGGACCATCCCTTCGACCCCCACACCAACGACGATGTGATCGTGACACTGCTGATGCTCGATGATGTGAGCGAGGAAAACGGCTGCACCTATATGCTGCCGGGCTCCCACAAAGGCGATCATTACAGCCATTACCGCGACGGTGACTTTGTTGGCGAGATCGCCAAGAGCCAGATCCCCGACATCGAGACCAAGGCGGTGGCGGCCACCGGCATGGCCGGCGATGTCATCCTGATGCACACCTGGATGGTCCACGGCGGCCCGCCCAACCGCTCGCACAAGCCGCGCCGCCTGTTGATTACCGATTATACGGCGGCCGACGCCTATCCCCTGACCCCGCCCAAGGTCGCCAGCCCCCACTCGGGCGAAGTGGTGCGCGGTAAGCCGAGCCTGACGGCGCGGCTCAAGCCAGACGTCATCGAGATGCCGCCGAATTATCGCGACGATTCCTTCTTCGCCGTCCAGGGACAGAAAGCGGCCACGGCGAGCCAGGACATAGAGCCATGAACAAGATCATGGCAAATGTAGCCGAGACGCCATCGGCGGCGCCGGTGATCGAGACCCTGCGCTTTGAACTCGGCCAAGAGATCGGCCATCGCGGCGCCATCGGCTTGGTGGTGTTGGACGTGGATTCGACCCTCGAACAGGAATTCCGCGCCATCCTGCCGCTCGATGGCGTGGCGCTCTACGTCTCGCGAATCACCATGGGCAACCAGGTCACCAAGGAATCCCTGCGCGCCATGGAAGGCGGCATCGCCGCCTCGGCGGCGCTCATCCATCCCGGCAGGCGGCTCGATGTGCTGGCCTTCGCCTGCACCTCGGGTGCCGTGGCGATCGGCGAGGCGCGGGTTTTCCGGCGCCTGCGCGAGGCCCGGCCCGGCATCGCCTGCACCTCGCCGATGACGGCGGGGGTCGCCGGCCTCAAGCGCCTGGGCTGCCAAAGCGTCGCGCTGATAACCCCTTACACCGCCGACATTACCGCCATGATGGGCGGTTTCATCGCGGAGCACGGCATCGCGGTGGCCGCCGCCGCGACCTTCGACAATGCCAATGACGCCGAGGTAGCGCGCATCTCCAAAGGCTCTATTCGCGCGGCGATCCTGTCGGCGGGCGCCGGACCGAGCGACGCGGTCTTCGTGTCCTGTTCGTCGCTTCATGTGCTGCCGCTGATCGAGGACTGCGAGGCGGAACTCGGCAAGCCGGTGCTGACCAGCAACCAGGCCATGGCCTGGCACAGCATGCGCCTCGCGGGCATCGACGATGCCTTGCCGGGCTTCGGCCGTCTGTTAATGCATTAGCCGCGCAGCGGGAATGAACATCATCGTCATGGGCGGCGGCGTCATCGGCGTCGCCACTGCCTATTATCTCGCCGGCGACGACCATCGGGTCACGGTCATCGAACGTCAGCCCGAATGCGGGCGTGAAACCAGCTTCGCCAATGCCGGCCTGATCGCGCCGGGCCACGCCTCATCCTGGGCCTCGCCCGAGGCGCCGTTCATCCTGTTGAAGTCCCTGCTACGCGATGACATGGCGTTGCGCCTCAAGCTCAACGCCGATCCCCGCTTCTGGATCTGGGGCCTACGCTTCCTGCGCAACTGCACGCGCGCCCGCCAGCGGGCGAACACCCTGGCGAAGCTGCGTCTCTGCCTGTACAGCCAGGAGGCGACCCGGGCGCTTCTCAGCCAGACCGGCATCGCCTGCGACATGGCGAGCCGGGGTACCCTCTATCTCTATCGCCACGCGGAAAAGCTCGAGGCCGGCATCGCCAACATGGCGTTCCTCAAGGACCATGGTCATGTCCAGGAAGTCATCGACGTGGATCGGGTGGTGGAATTGGAACCCGCTCTCGGCGGTCAGCGTCATTTGCTGGCCGGCGCCATCTTCGGCCCGAATGACGAAAGTGGCGACAGCTTCAAGTTCACCACCAATCTCGCCGCTTATTGCGCGGACAGGCTGGGCGTCGAATTCCGCTATGGCACCACCATCCGCGGGTTGGCCAGCGACGGCGGGCGGATCACCGGCGTGGTGACGGATAGGGGAGACGTCACCGGCGACGCCTATGTGGTCTGTCTGGCGTCCGACAGCCCGGCGATCCTGCGCAGCGCCGGGATGGATGCGCCGATCTATCCGGTCAAGGGCTATTCCATGACCTTTCCGGTGGCTGGCGCGCAGGGCGCGCCGACCATGGGCGGCATCGACGAGGAAGCCTTGATCGCCTGGTCGCGCCTTGGCGAGCATGTGCGGTTCACGGCGACGGCGGAATTTTCCGACTATGACACCACCCACAAGCCTAGCGATTTCACCCCAATGAAGGCGGTCGCCCGCGAATTGTTCCCCGAAGGCGGCGATTTCGACCAGGCGATCTATTGGGCCTGTCTGCGCCCCATGACCCCGGACGGCCCACCCATCATGGGGCGTAGCAAGCTGGACAATCTGTGGCTCAACACCGGCCATGGCCATATGGGCTGGACCATGGCCTGCGGCTCGGCACGCATCGTCGCCGACCTGATCCAGGGCCACGCCCCGGCCATCGATATTCGCGGCATGGCGGTCCGTTGAAGCGGAATAAGCTTTAAGCCATGGCATGCCTCTTTCGCATGCCTGATTTGCAGCTTTGGCAGTTGTTCGGGCGCCGCGAATGACCACATTTGCTGCAACGTTAATAAACACCGCAACCCCATCTCAACGAGGCTACGCCATGCTGCTATTTCGAATGCTTTTCGCGCCCAAGACGCCTCAACCCGCCCACCAGCCGCGCAGAGACAAAGCCGATGCGGTGGTGAACCCGCTCCTCTTGCTCTGCATGGGCCGCGCTTGATCCGGCGTGCATAGGCTTGGGCGAAATTCAACACCCACAAACGCATCGTTTCCTAGCTGACGTTGATTGCTCTCCACGAGAAGATTCTCTACATCCCGATAGTGCATCCTAAAACGGAAATTGAGCCAAACGGCTTGTCCGATAATGTCGGGATGGAAGCGGTGGCGCCGATACGAGACTTTTTGCATCGGTGAAATGTATCATCCAATCATTCATGCCCCGGAGTTAATTTGATGGTATGGACGCCCCCTTTTCGGCGTCATGTGCGCCAGAATGGAGTTTGGTTTGAACTCCAGACAGAGGGAACGTCCACAATGGATATTACGACAATCGGTTTTGATCTGGCAAAGACGGTGTTCCAGGTCCACGGTGCTGACAGTGAGGGGCACCCGGTGCTGCGGCGGAAGCTGCGACGCGGGAAGGTGCCGGCGTTCTTCGCCGGACTGCCGTCCTGCCTTGTCGCCATGGAAGCCTGCGCCTCTGCGCACTACTGGGCGCGTGAGATACAGGCGCTGGGCCATGAGGTGCGGCTGATCCCGCCTCAGTACGTTCGCCCTTTCGTCAAAACGAACAAGAACGACGCGCACGGCATGCGGAGGCAATCTGCGAGGCGGTGACGCGCCCGACCATGCGGTTTGCGCCGGCCAAAAGCGCCGAGCAGCAGTCGGTTCTGATGCTGCACCGGGCCCGTGAGCTGCTGGCCCGTCAACGCACCATGGTGATCAATGCGCTTCGCGGCCACTGTGCCGAGCTCGGACTGGTCGTCGCTCAAGGGGCGTCGAGGGTGGAAGAGCTTATCGCCATCATCGAAGACCCGGACGATGCTCGACTGCCTCCTCTGGCGCGCGAGGCGCTTGGCTCCCTGGTTGAGCAGCTCCGTTCCGCT
>Ga0209554_1002312_pt1 | contig 13271 bp, 10 predicted proteins | sample MarorgKNORR_S2LV_5_FD_188221 | JGI IMG/M metagenome (GOLD analysis project Ga0209554, IMG submission 188221) | Marine microbial communities from the Southern Atlantic Ocean, analyzing organic carbon cycling - Bottom_A/KNORR_S2/LV (SPAdes) (version 2) | ecosystem: Environmental > Aquatic > Marine... | reverse complement strand
ATCTGCTCCTCTGTGTACCTCTTTCGAGCCATGAACCCTCCTTCGATGTCCAATTGTAACGGAGGACTCTACTTGCTAGTGCTACTGTTTTCGGGGGTACGGTCACAAAGGCTACTTTCCTGTAAATCGTGAATCGGACCCGGTTGCAAAGAGTTGATGATTACTATTGACAACCAGAATGCCTTTATTTGACAACCAGAGTGCCTTTATTTATAATTCCGGCCACTCGCAGTTACCCTCAGAGTACCTTTGCCCATTGGGTTTTAGGGCAGGCCCGATTAGGTTAATTGTGTCCCTACCCGATATCCTTCTTTACAGGAAGGCAGTCGGGAGGTCACGAGAAAACTAGCTATCGGAGGTTTAGAAATGGCGCGTCGCTGGTATCGAAGCCCCAAAGCAATTTTACTCTCTTTCCTTGCGACCCTTCTCGTATCCCTGGTGGCCTGTGGCGGGACCGCCGCGGAGCCTCAGATAATCGAGAAACAGGTCATTGTAGAAAAAGAGGTAATCAGGGAAGTACCGGTAGAAAAGATAGTTGTGGTGGAGAAGGAGGTGATCAGGGAGGTCATCAAGGAAGTTGAGGTCATCAAGGAAATACCGAAAGAGATCACCATCGACAGAATCGTTATCGCCACCCCAACTCCTATTCCTGCTTCGATGCAAAAGGTAGAAGCCAAGGTTGGCCGAGTGGTCTACGCCTTTGGCGAAGTGATAGAAACCAACCGCCATTGGGCCGTCTCCCGGCCTTCCTACTACCAGTTTGACCCCTGGGCCGAGACTATGGTCGGGCTGGATCCGAAGACCAACGAACGCACCCGACGGCTGGCCAAGGACTGGGAGTGGTCCCCCAACGGTAAAGAGTGGACCTTCCACCTAGAAGAGGGCGTCCAATACCATAACGGCGGAGGGGAATTCACTTCCAAGGACGTGCTGCACGCCTTAGAGCGGCAGCAATGGCCCGATTCCCAATCGGGATCGGCACAATTCTTTAGTGAAGCAGTAGCAGAAGCCGTGGATGACCACACCGTGAAGATTACGATACCCTTTGTAGGGGTGGACATGGTGGCGCGGGTGTCCCGCGGATGGGGCGGTGGCGAGCTCCTGATGTACAGCGCCGCCCAGTTCGAAAAAGAAGGCGTTGAGGGCATCGACAAAAGACCCAATGGCACCGGCTCCTACCAGTACGGTGGCCGGACCCAGGGGCAGAGCATCTGGTTTGAAAAAGCCCCCCAGCCGCACTGGCGTGGCGAGAATCCCGATTTCAATGAGGTAGAAATAAGGTGGGTCCGTGAGGACGTGACCCGCCTGGCCATGCTGCTGACCTCGGAAGCCCACATCGCCTCTATGTCCCGGGAGCTACAGTTTGAGGCGGCCAAACGGGGCATGAAGCCCGCCTCGGCGGCAGTCCCCACCAACTACTTGTCTCTGTTTTTCGGAGGCCTGTACTACACCAAAGGTGACCCCGACTTCGACCCGCTCGTGCCCTGGGCCAACCCGGACACGGGCAAAAAGATTCGCCAGGCCATGAACAAGGCCATCAACCGGCAGGAGATGATTGATTTCGTACTGCGTGGGCAAGGCGTGCCGATGTACAACACAGCTCTGAATGAAAGTCTCTTGGGCTGGAACCCGAAATGGAAAGAGGATTTTGAAGAGCTTTACGGCTATGATCCGGAAAAGGCCAAGTCGCTGATGGCCGAAGCAGGATTCAGCCCAGAGAACCCCATGGAGTTCACGGTCTACAACTACGTGTCTTCGGACGAGCCGGAGACCGTGGTGATGGTGGAAGCCCTGATCAACTATTGGAAGCCCATCGGAATCGACGTAAAGATCCTGGACATCGATTGGGGTACCGTACGGAAGTACTACAGAGGCAAGACCACTCAGATCAAGAAGGGCGGCTATGGCAACGTGATTACCGTGCGGTCCGCAGCCTCTCGCCTAGAAGCGTGGTCGGTTGGCAGGAGCGCTTACTATCAAACGGACCGCATAATGGAAAGATACAATGAATTCCGAGCTCTTGACGACTTCGATGAGAAACGGATCGGCGAAATTATTCAGGACTTCGGGGACGACAAGTATTACAACTTTGCGGACATTCCTTTCTTCTTCTTCCGCCTCACCGTGATGTTCAACCCGGATGTGGTGGAGAGCTGGTCCTTCCCCGGCACCTCGGGATCCAAGACCAGCCACTGGGACCTGATCAAAGCAGCCCGGTAGAGAAGGAAATAGCCTGTACCGCGGACGGTGTTAGCCGCTCCGCATGGCACATATAAAGGTGCTAAACTGGCCTCCTGGGGAAATCCCCAGGAGGCCAACTCAATGAATAAGCAAACCGAATCGGTCAGACGATAAATGATGGAGGCGTGATGGCGAGCAGCACTCAAGAAATAAAGAACATGAAGTTGATCTCTCACCATGACCTGAACGGTTATGGAAATATCGGCGAGGGCGTGGCCATACACAAGACCCGGGACGGCCGGCGGATCTTCTACATGGCCCACGTGGCCGCGCCCAAAGACATCACCAGCGTGGACGTAACCGACATCAACAATCCCAAGCTCATCGCCCAGACCGACCTGGAATACCCCCATCTGCGGTCCAACTCTCTGTCCATTGTCGGCGACACGATGCTGGTGGCCTACCAGTCCACCGACCATAACCAGCCCGGCACCGGGGTTGGCGTCTACGACATCTCCAACGCGGAAGAGCCCCGGCGCATCGGCTTCTGGAACGCTCAGGGCCCTCAGTCCAAGGGCTGCCACTGTCTGTGGTGGGTTGACGGCGAATATGCCCACCTGTCATCGGGCACTCCGGATTCCCGTCCCACCAATAACAAGGACGACCAGTTCTACGTGATTCTGGACGTCAAGAACCCCTCCAACCCAGTAGAGGCCGGACGGTGGCATTTCCCCGGCACTCAGGAAGGGGACAGCGCGCCTCCCTTGGCCAGGCATCCCCAGTTTGACGCCGGCCATAGCCTCCACAACGCCAACGTCTACCCCGACCGGCCGGACCGGGCCTACTGCGCCTGGAAAGATTCCGGAGTGGTGACGCTGGATATCTCCGACAAGTCCAACATATCCATGATCGCCAATCTGAACTACGCGCCGCCGTTCCCCGGTTTCACCCACACGGTGCTGCCGATGTTCGACCGTGAGATGCTAGTGGTCACCCAAGAGTCGGTCCGGCAGGGCGGCGAGGACTGGCCCAAGCTCGTCTGGTTGATGGACAACCGGGTGGAATCCAACCCGATCATAACCAGCACTTTGCCCATGGCCGACACCGAGGACTTCTTCAACCGGCCGGGCCGCTACGGCGCCCACAACGTCTACGAGAACCAACCGGGCGAGACCTCGCTCATCAACGAAGACCTGGTTTTCGGAACGTTCTTCAACGCGGGCATCCGGGTGTTCGACATCAAGAATCCCTTCCAGCCCGAGGAAGTAGCCTACTTCGTGCCCGAGATTCCGGAAGGCGCGGAAGCCAACGGCATCAACGACATCCACGTGGACGAGAACGGCATCATGTACGTGGTTGACCGGATCAAGGGCGGCATGTACATACTGGAGCTGAACATTTAGGTTCTGTCTCTAGATGATTCTGATGCATGAAACGGCACCCCCTCTCTAACTCTCCCCCGTAAAGGGGGCGAGGACAAATCCCTTCCCCATCGAAGGGGGAAGGTTAGGATGGGGGTGGTGTCGTACGCGTCATCTTCACATTGACGCAGTATTAGGTTTACAGACCCAGTGAACTCCAGTTAGATCAGATGGCTAGGGAAACGCAACGGGGGAGGGTCCTTGCGGGACCCTCCCCCGTTTTTGGTCAGGTTGGCTTACCCAGTCTACTTAAACAGAGCCAGGCACTTGGGCGCGTTGAATATCCATGTCTCGGCCCACTCCAACACCTCGGGCTTGCGGCCCAGTTCCTCCATCGCCCCCACCAGGCAGAACCAATTGAGCACTTCTTGCTGCCCAGAATCCTCTATCTGGGCTAAAGTATAATCCCGCCACTTGTCGTACTCCCCCGCTTTCAAGTGCTCCAGCAAAATGCGGTCAGCGGGCAGGTCTGGGTAGATCCAGTTGTTCTTCTTGGTGAGGAAGGCGTGGGACCAACTGGAGGAGGCCATCACCACCACCCGGTACGGGCTGTCCATCAGGACCTGCGCCGTGGCCTTGCCGATCTCCATGCACCGCTTCGGGGTGGGAGACGGAGGGTCGGGCTCGTCCGAATGCTCGCTGGAGCCGCCCCGCATGCGGATAATGTTGCTGCCGTAGCAGTTCACCGCCACCGGCAAGATGGGATAGTCGAATCCACTCCGGTCCTGGTCCAGATACAGCAGCGTATTGGCGAAGGCGTGGCCAAGCCCTTCCTCATGGAGGGGCTTGTAGGCGTAGGACATGTCCACACCCTTGTTGATCAACCCGGTGACCAGGTACCGGCCGGCTTCCTGGTGTCCCGGCGACCGGAACACCTTGTCTTCCGGCTCGCCCCATATGTTGGGACGTCCCCTCGTGCGTTTGAACGGCTGGAACTCGATCTGGTCGTAGGCCAGGACGCAGAAGGGCGGGATAATGTCCTCTTTGAAGTTCTCGTACTGGTCGTCTCCCCAGATCAGAACAAAGTCGGGATTGAACGCGTCTATCTCATCGCGGATCTTCTGGAAGGCCTTGAGGACCCTGGCCCGATGGGCCTTGTGGGAGGTTATCCCTTCGTCATCACCCCACTCTTCCCGCATGGGCGCGGGCCAGTTGGCGGGGTCTTTCATGTGAGGAGGGATCCGCTCATCGCTCTCCAACATCCTGACCAAGGGCCAGGGTTTGTATTCGTCCGGCACCAGACCGGGCGGGTAATGGGTCGCGCCGACACCCAGTATTTCTCCCATGGTTACACCTCGCTGAGGAAATTCGTATGGAGTTTGAATCCGTAACGAGCAACTGGCTCCGAAACCCGCCGCTACTTGCTCGCTTTCGTCCGTATATTGTGCGGGAGTATACTGTTCTACGTTTGGCGGGTCAACAGGTTCGCCAAACGGCAATGGGGGATTCTAAGCAAAGCATGCAAGAATCGGCAGCGGAATCAAGCTCGGCAACTACGGAAGAAGCCGTAGGCTCACCTGTAGAGCGCAACATCATTCTGTGGCTGACCAACGTTTCCCATGGAGTGAATCACTTCCAGAATCAGATGATGGTGGTGTTGTACCCCGTCATCATGCCCGAATTGGGCTTTGGCTACGCCGAGCTGGGATTGCTCCTGGCAGTCCAAAGCATGCTTAGTGGCGCGACCCAGGGCTTCTACGGGTTCGCCACTCCCTTCCTACCCCGGACTTGGCTTCTGGGCATCGGCAATCTCGTCCTGGGTCTGGGTACATTCGCCACCGGCTTCGTCAACTCTTTTGGCGGCATCGTGGTAACCGGGGCGTGGCTTCAGTCGGCGCCAGCGCCCAACACCCGGTGGGCTACAGCATGCTGGCAGGCTACTTTCCCAACACCCGCGGCAAAATAATCGGGCTGAACAGCAGCATCTCCAATGTCGGCAGCCTGCTGGCGCCCCTGACCGCCGGAGCAATGCTGATAATCATGGGCTGGCGGCAGGTCTTCATGATCGTCGCATCTCTGAGCATCGCGATGGGGCTCGTCTATTTCTTGTTCCGAAAACGGGTCGATCCGGCCACCAGCCAGGCGTCGACCAGCAGAGAAAAGTTGATTCAAAGCACGTCCAGCTACCTGAGGGTCTTTCGGAACAAGAACATGATCTTGGTTTCCCTGGTCATGATGGTTGGCGGGGCTGGAAGGGGTGGGGGCGGCATGGTGGCCTTCATGGCCGTGTATTTCGCCACCGACTTGGGGCTATCGACGTTCATGGTGACCGTAGCCATCACTACCTTGGGGCTGGGCGGAGTGATTGGTCCCATCGGATTTGGCTGGCTTTCGGACCGGCTTTCCCGCACCGGCGTCCTCCAATTGTCCCTTGGTCTCTCGGCCTTGGCGACAGTATGGGTCGCCTTCCAGGGAGCATTCTTGCCGCTCCTGCTGTTGAGCCTGGTGCTCTACGGCACGGTGACTCGCTCCCGCATGACATTGACCCAGGCTATCGTGGCCGACTCCCTTCCCGATGCGGACCGCGACGCCGCGTTCAGCGCCTTCTTCTTCCTGGGCTTCGCGTCCGGGCCTGTCTGGTTGCTGGTGGTGGGGTCTCTTATGCAAACCCTGGGGTTCTCGGTAGCCTTCTCGGTTCTGGCGGTGTCCTATCTGGCCGGGATGCTGCTGATGTTGCTCGTAACCGACACCAGGAAGTCCGCCAAGGCACAGCTGGGGACGTAGTACAGCATCCAGTAAATTGTCGTGGATGCAAATCACCCCCTCTCTAACTCTCCCTCGTCAAGGGGGCGAGGACAAATCCCTTCCCTCTTGACGGGGGAAGGTTAGAGCCTGCCCTGAGCGCAGCCGAAGGGATGGGGGTGCTGCTCCACGCATCAAAATCACCTAGAAACAGTACAAGTCTACCCGGCAATAACAGCCACACCAATCATTACCTCGGCGGAATAACCTGCCGGGCCTTTTCGGGCCAGGCGGCGGGGGCGCCGGCCTTTTCCAGACGCTCGTCTATGGGCAACGACTCGTCCCAGAATTGGCCGATAAACCGGCGGCCGTTGGTTTCCGACGAAGCCTCCGACGCCAGCCAGACCACCGGCGCCTTCATCACATCGGTCTGAATCAAGATATCGCGGTCCAGGCCGGGCCGGGGGTCGATCAGGTTGGTATTGGACGCGCCGCCGGGCACCAGGATGTTGGCGGTGACCCCGGTGCCCTCCAACTCTTTGGCCATGGTCGATACCAAGGCTTCATGACCGGCTTTTGAAGGACCGTAGGGAGAGCCATATTCCCGGTGCATGGTGTCGAAGCTGGTGGTGACGCTGATGATTCGCCCCCACTTCTGGGCCAGCAGGTGGCCTACCACCGCCTGGGACATGAAAAAGGGCCCGGAGAAGTTGATGGACACTACCCGGCTCCAAGCCTCCGGAGAAATTTCCCAGAAAGGGACCCTGCCCCCACTGCCCATTCCGGCGGCCCTGGGATTGGTCCCGGCGTTGTTCACCAGGATGTGGAGACCGCCCAGGCCATCGATCGTTTTTTGAACCGCCGCTTTAGCGTCATCGGGACTGGACACATCTGAAACGATGGGTAATACGCAATCGTCGCCGCCGATCTCCCGGATGTCGTTGGCCGTCGACTCCAGCCACTCCTCGTTGATATCCAGCATGGCGACTCGTGCCCCGGCCCCCACCAAGGCCTCGGTCATGGCCCGGCCCAGCCCGATGGGGCTGCCCGCGCCGGTGATAATCGCAACTTTTCCTGCCAACGGTTTTTCCTGCATATTTGCTCCCTCTTAAGCCAACTGATTCAGACCTGCATCGTTCGCCGCTAGTTTAACCCATGGCCGCAACATCACCCCACCCACCCAAAAAACATCTCCGTCCCTCTGTGTCTCTGTGGCAATCACGGATTTGCTTCCCACACGCCTCATGGCTATCATAGCCGTCAAAGCTTGACGCCGGGAGATGTGTGATGACCTACGTAGGCCAGCCCGTGAAACGGTTCGAAGACGCTCCGTTGGTGACCGGTCAAAGCCGATTCCTGGACGACGTATCGCTGCCCGGCATGCTCTACTCCGCCGTGCTCCGAAGCGACTACGCCCATGCCCGCATCAGGTCGATCGACGTCTCCGCCGCCCGCGGCCTTCCGGGGGTGATCGAAGTACTAACGGCCTCGGACATCGCCGGCGTCCTAGAGGATATACCCTCAAGGCCCATGGCGGGCGAGCAGATGATCCAAGAGATGAACCCGCCTACCCATCCCGTTCTGGCCAAGGACAAGGTGTGTTACGCCGGGCAGGCCATCGCCATCGTGGTCGCCCAGGACCACTACATCGCCGCCGAGGCTATCGAGTTGATCTCAGTGGACTACGAACCCCTCCCGCCCGTCATGGACCCTGACGAGGCCGTTAAGCCGGAGTGCCCGGTGATCCACCCGGAGCTGGGCACCAACGTGTCGATACGTTTGAAGACGGAAGGGGGCGACTTGGCCGCAGCCTTCGCCCAGGCTGATCATGTGGTCCGGCAGAAATACGAATCTCAGCGGATAGCTCCGGCGCCCATGGAACCTCGCGGGATCCTGGCCGACTACCACACCGATGACGAATCGCTGACCGTCTGGAACTCAACCCAAGCGCCCCACCGGGTCAAGGGCTACCTTGCCGAGGCGCTGAATGTGCCCGCTGACAAGGTGCGGGTGATCGCTCCCGACGTCGGCGGCAGCTTTGGCATGAAGGACTGCATCTACTCGGAAGACTTGCTGGTCCCCTATCTCTCGATGAAGCTGGGCCGTCCCATCAAATGGCTGGAGAGCCGGCAAGAAAACATCCTGTCCTACCATGGCCGGGGTCAGAGCCTGGCCATCGAGATGGCGGTGAAGAAGGACGGCACGATTCTGGGGATGCGGGTGCAGGTGGTCGCCGACGCCGGAGCCTACTTCTTGTTGACATCTCCCTCGCCCATATTTAATACGGTGCGCCGCATCAACGGTCCCTACGTTATACCGGCGGTCAGCGTGGAGCTGGTGGCCGCCGTGAGCAACAAGACCCCCACCGGCGCTTTCCGGGGCACCGGAGGACCCGAGTCCGCGTTCTGCTTAGAAAGGACGCTGGACTTAGTGGCCAAAGACCTGGGATTGGACCCGGCCGATGTCCGCAAGAAGAACTTTATCCCTCCGGAATCCTTCCCTTACCAAACCATCACCGGCCCCACCTACGACTCAGGAGCCTACACCGAGGGTCTGGACCGGGCTTTGGCACTGGCGGATTACGACGGCTGGCGGCGGAAAGCGGCCCAGCGAGGCCCCAACGAGCCGGCCATCGGCATCGGCCTGGCCACGGTGCTCAAGTCCTCCGGGTCGTCGGGGGACCACCGGATAGAGCATGCCCAAGTGAAGATAGACCGCTTCGGCGAGATCACGGTATTAACCGGATTGTCACCCCACGGACAGGGCAACGATACATCCTTCGCCCAAATGACCGCCGATGAACTGGGCGTCGACCCGTCCCAGGTGCGGGTGGTGCACGGCGACACGTCCCTGTTCCCCAACGGCGTGGGCACCAGCGCCAGCCGGGGATTGATCGTCGGAGGATCGGCGTTGTACGGCGTGCTCCAGGAGGCGAGGGAAAAGCTGGCCTCCCTGGCGTCCCAGGTGTTGGGCTGTTCCACGGAAGATGTTGGCTTCGGGGAAGGCCAAGTCTACAACCGCAACGATTCGGATAACGGCATGACCATCGCCCAACTAACTGCCACGGCGCGGGAAAGGGAGCTGCTGCCCGGCGGCGATGACACCGGTTTGGACTTCACCGGAAGCTTCACCCTGCCCCGTCCCGCCTACTCCTTCGCGGCCCACGTGGTCGTGGTGGAAGTCAGCCGGGAAACCGGGCACGTGAACTTCCTCAACTACGCCGGGGTCCACGACAGCGGCCGCATCGTCAATCCCATGCTGGTGGAAGGCCAGATCCACGGCGGCATCGCGCAAGGTATCGGCCAAGCGCTAACCGAAGGCATGGCCTACAACGAGGACGGCCAACCCCTGACCGGCAGCCTCATGGACTACGCGCTGCCCCGGGCGTCCCGCATCCCAGACCTGATCATGGAGAACATCGACACCCCCTCCCCCACCAACCCCCTGGGCTCCAAGGGCGTCGGCTCGGTTTCCACGGTCCCTTCCCCAGTAGCCGTAGCCAACGCCGTCCTAGACGCCCTATCCACCGCCGGCGTCCGCCACATCGACACCCCCCTAACCCCGGAGAAGATTTGGCGGGCGTTGCAGGGGTAGGATCGTGGCAGGCATTGGAGCTAGGAGCAATCCCATCTGGGATATACAGAAGTTTGGAGATTGAGTCCAATTGCCAACGAAGAGCATATCGCCTTGCTGATGCAGGGGGCAGTTGCTTGGAATCAGTGGAGGTCGAAAAATCCTGACAGTGCCGAATCTCAGTGAGGCGAAGCTGGTCAGCCCAGACCTCAGATGGATGGACTTGGCCGCCGTAGATTTCAGAGCCGCAATCCTCAGCGGGGCGAACCTTGCTCGTGCAAATCTAAGTAGGGCAGACTTAATTGATGCTGACCTCACTAGTGCGAATCTCAGTCATGCCAATCTTGGCGAGGCTAATCTCAGTAACGCGAACCTTCGCTTTGCAGACCTCAGTAGTGCGCGGCTCAGCAAGGCGAACCTAAGTGGGGCCCACCTTACGGGTCCAACCTCACACGAGCCGATCTCAGCGACAGAAATCTCAGCGGAGTGGATTTCCGCAAGACGAATCTAAGTGATGCCAATCTCAGCGGATGTGATCTCCAAAAGTCGGATTTCAGTGAGGCAAACCTACAAAGGGCAGACTTCAGAGGGGCGAACCTCGTTAATGCAAACCTCAGCAGAACAGACCTTAGCGATTCCAACCTAGTCGACGCCAACCTAAATAGCGCCAACTTAAGTGAAACCAAACTCACATGGGCGCTCTTAGGCGGGGCGAACCTGACCGAGGCGAACCTCAGATGGACCCTCATTAATGGGGCATATCTCGACGGATCAAACCTTAGCGAGGCCCAATTTGGTCACACCTCAATCGCGGATGTGGACCTTAGCGACGTCAGAGGTTTGGACACCGTGACCCATTCAGGACCGTCAAGTATTGGAGTCGACACTATCTACAAGTCAAAGGGCAACATCCCCGAGGTATTCCTGCGCGGCTGCGGCCTTGATGATACGTTCATCGCGTGCATGCGGTCACTCACACAACTGCCGCTACAGTTCTACTCCTGCTTCATCAGCTACAGCCACGCGGATGCCTCGTTCGCACGGCGGCTATATGATGCGCTCCAGGGTCGAGGTATTCGCTGCTGGCTGGACGAGAAACAGTTACTCCCTGGTGACAACATCTACGATCAAGTGGACCGGGGGATTCGTCTGTGGGACAAGGTGCTACTGTGTTGCTCCAAAGACGCTTTGACTAGTTGGTTTGTAGACAATGAAATCAATAGCGCCTTCGGAAAAGAACAAAGGCTTATGGCCGAGCGGGGGAAGAAGGTCTTGGCCTTGATTCCACTCAATCTGGACGATTATCTTTTTAGCAGCGAGTGGGAAAATGGGAAGAAGCAGGAGGTGCTAGCCCGCCTGGCGCCCGATTTCACCGGTTGGGATAAGGATAACGCTAAGTTCGAAGCGCAGTTAGAACAAGTGGTAAAGGCGTTGCAGACCGATGATACGGGTCGTGAACCCCCTCCGGAACCACGGCTGTAACGAGCGCTGCTACCCGTCCAAACCTTCCTCAATTCGGTCAACCAAGCGCCGCACGTCCGACGTGTCCACGCCGGGTGGTGAGGCGGCTAGGTAGATACGTAAGTCTTCTAGGGCGGCTTGGTGGTTGCCTAGCTGGTAGTGGATCAGGCCTCGGTCCCGGCGCTCGCCGATGATGTTGGGTTGGAGGGACACCGATAGGCCGGCGATTCCCAGGGCTCGCTGGTGGTCGTGCTGATTCAGGTAGATGCCTTTCAGGTTTCTGAGAATGCGGGCGATGAGTTCCCGGTTGCTGACGGTGGTCAGGTAGCTTTTGTCCCACGGGACGGCGGTGCGGGTGGCGTCGTGCAGCAGTTTGGCGCATTCTTCTTCGGACAGCAAGATGCCCCGGTGAAACGGGTCGATGTAGATGCCGGGCTCGTCCCGGTGCCGCAGCAGGAAATGCCCCGGCATTCCCACACCCTCCAAGGGGATCCCCAGACGCTTCCCAACCTCGATGCAAACCACGGATAGCGTGATGGGAATACCCATCCGGCGGGCCAACACCTCATTGAGGTAGCTGTTCCGGGGGTCGTAGTACTCCGCTTCGTTGCCGTGAAACCCCACCTCGTCGAAGAGATAGGCGCTGAGGTTGTTGACGCTGGCCAGCGGGTCACCGTCGTCGCCCATCCCCTTGGCCGCGCCGGCGGCTAGACTGTCGAGGACCTCCATCTGGCCTACGACGTCCAGTTCGGGATACTCGGAGGCCGCGATGAGCAAGGCCGCCCAGGCCAGGTCGATCTCGTCCTCCGGCATGCCGCCCAACTGATCAAATTGTTCCAGGATATCTGCTATTTCCATAGCGTGGAAAAGAAACCCTCCGTTGCATGGGCATTATATGACTAGGGCGATAGGACAATTCTACCATCGCCCGTCGCCTATCCCACTACCGCTCTTGACCGGCCAGCTTCGGCGGCGGATTATGTAACCCCGTAATCAACGAGATAAGGAGACGTAGACAGCTATGCCTACCGAATTAGAGGACGTTCAGAAACAGACCGCCGCCGCTAACCGCATCCTGACCGACCTGGGGCTGGCGGTGGGAGTCACCTCGGCGCTGGGCCACGTCAGCATGCGGGTCCCTTCCGAGCCCAACAAGTTCGTGGTCAAGGGTAGAGAATACGAGCTGGACGCCCTGTCGGAGATGCAGGCCGACGATATGGTGGTCTGCGACACCGAGGGATTCAAGGTGGGCGGACGTCCCGAGCTAACCCAATGCTCCGAGATCAAGATTCATTCCTGCATCTACAAAACCCAACCCCAGGTGAATTCGGTAGTTCACGTCCACCCCCGGTACACCGTTCTCCTTAGCGTTCTGGGCGTGACCATCGTGCCCATGTGCCAGGAAGGGGCCCCGCTGGTCCGCAACCCTCTGAAGGTTTATCCCCACGTCAAGACCATCCAGACCGACGAGGAAGGGATGGACCTGGCCACTTTGATGGGCAGCGACAAGGCGATCTTGATGCAAGGCCACGGCGCGGTCACCACTGGAAAGGACCTGGAAGAATCGGTAACGGCCATGTTGCAGCTTGAGGAGCAGGCCCGGATGAACTACCTGGCTTACAGCGCCGCCGGCCGCGACTACCCAAAGATTCCCCTGGAGCTGGTTGACGCCATGTCTAACCGGACGCCACTTCATGATCTACCCCATTTCCGGGACGTTCTGCAAGGCAAGGAGCCCCAGCGGGGCGGCATCTGGGCCTACCGGGTGTCTAGGGTTTCTTAGGGGGTGATGGGGAGTGGATGGGAGCCAGTTAGTCCTCAATCGGTGTGGAGGTGATGCAGCGCCACACCCCCATCCCTTCGGCTGCGCTCAGGGCAGGCTCTAATCTTCCCCAGTGGACTAATCTCCTCCCCCCTTGTGGGGGAGGATTAAGGTGGGGGGTGGGGGCGTTA
>Ga0209554_1002311_pt1 | contig 13274 bp, 11 predicted proteins | sample MarorgKNORR_S2LV_5_FD_188221 | JGI IMG/M metagenome (GOLD analysis project Ga0209554, IMG submission 188221) | Marine microbial communities from the Southern Atlantic Ocean, analyzing organic carbon cycling - Bottom_A/KNORR_S2/LV (SPAdes) (version 2) | ecosystem: Environmental > Aquatic > Marine... | reverse complement strand
CGATCTCGCCGCCGATACCGCGAAAATCGAAATCGCGAATATCGCCTTCCACCAGGGGCCACGATGTCAGCGGCTTCAAGCCGCGCTTTTTGTTCTCGCGGATGGTGTCGCAACAATACCGGTCGCGCTCAATAACCGCGACGGGGTGAAACCCGGCCCGGCTCAGCCCCATGCCGAGTCCGCCAGCCCCCGCGAACAGCTCGACAGCCCTCATTTCCCCTCCAGGAATTTCCGAATATTGTTCTCTAATTGTTCTTTATGACCGATCTTGCATTCCCAGACAACCATTACCCGCCATCCCAACCCTCGCAATTCGGCTTGAACGGCCTCGTCGCGGAGGCGATTGCCTTCCAGTTTCGGTCGCCAGAATTCCAAGCGCGATTTCGGCATCCGGGCAAGCTTGCATTTCGGGTCCGGGTGCCGGTGCCAAAAGCAACCATGTACAAATATCACCTTTTTCAGGGGGCCGAACACTAAATCTGGTATGCCCGGCAGATCGCGCCGGTGCAGCCGGTATCGATAACCCATCGCGTGGACCATGCGCCGGACCGCCATTTCGGGCTTGGTGTCCTTGCCGCGAACGCGGCTCATGCGCTCGCTGCGCGCCTCCGGCGATAGCGTATCGCTCACCCCGCCATGGCCTCCTCTGGCGCGACGTAGTTCAAGTCCAGCGCCTCGGCGACGGCGGGGTGGGTGATTTGGCCGGCGTGGACGTTGAGGCCGTCGCGGAAATGGGTGTCGTCGGCCAGCGCGTCGCGCCAGCCCTTGTTGGCGAGGTTCACCACATAGGGCAGGGTGGCGTTGTTGAGCGCGAAGGTCGACGTGCGCGCCACCGCGCCGGGCATGTTGGTGACGCAGTAATGCACCACCCCTTCCTCGACATAGGTGGGGTCGGAATGGCTGGTCGGCCGGCTGGTCTCGGAGCAGCCGCCCTGGTCGATGGCGACGTCGACGATCACCGTGCCGCGGCGCATTTGGTGCACCATGTCGCGGGTGATCAGGCGCGGCGCGTCGGCGCCCGGCACCAGCACCGCGCCGATCACCAGGTCGGCCTCGATCACGTTGCGCTCGATCGCCTCGACGGTGGCGTAGATGGTGTTCAGCATGGGGCCGAACTGCAGGTCGAGCTGTTGCAGGCGCTCGAGCGACTTGTCGATCACCGTGACGCGCGCCTCGAAGCCCATGGCGACGCGCGCCGCGTTGGTGCCCACCGTGCCGCCGCCGATCACCACCACGCGCGCCGCCGGGGTTCCCGGCACGCCGCCCAGCAGCAAGCCGCGCCCGCCTTGCGCGATTTCCAGGCAATGGGCGCCGGCCTGGATCGACATGCGCCCGGCGACCTCGCTCATGGGCGTCAGCAGCGGCAACTGCCCGCGCGGACTGGTCACGGTCTCGTAGGCGATGGCGGTGACGTGGGACGCCATCAGCGCGTCGGTCTGCGCGGCATCGGCGGCGAGGTGCAAATAGGTGAACAGCACCTGGCCGCCGCGCAGCATGGCGATTTCCGGGGCCAGCGGTTCCTTGACCTTGACGATCAGCTCGGCGCGCGCGAACACGTCGGCGGCGTTGCCCACCACCTCGGCGCCGGCCGCCACGTAATCGGCGTCGTCCATGCCGATGGCGTGGCCGGCCATGGTCTCGACGATGACCTGGTGGCCGTGGTGGGTCAGCTCGCGCGTGCTGGACGGAAGCAGGCCGACGCGATATTCCTGGTCCTTGATTTCCTTCGGAACGCCGATGAGCATCTCACTCTCCCCTGAATCGGACGGTGGCGCGCGCGCCGGTTTCGCGACTGACAGCAAGCCGGCGCCCTGTCAAGTCTGCGCCGCGCCGGACCCGGTTCGCTTCGCCGAGAAGGACGGCCTGGCGCTGTACCGCTGCCGCGATTGCGCCCTGGTCTATCTCGACCCGATGCCGTCGGCCGATGCTCTCGCCGCGCTTTACGACGACGCCTACGCGGGCGCCACCACCGGTTATTTCGCCAAGCCGAAAAGCAAGCTGCGCCGGGCGCGGGCGCGCATGGGCCGCCTTGTCCGCCACGCGCCAGGCGGGCGTTTTCTCGACGTGGGCTGCAATGGCGGGTTCATGATGGAGGCGGCCCGCGAACGCGGCTTCGAGGCCCACGGGGTGGAGTTGGACGCCGTATCGCTGGCCTACGCGCGCGAGCATTTCCCCGAGAACACATATTTCCATGGCCGTATCGAAGACTACGCGCCACCCGCCACCTTCGACGCGGTCGTCTGTTCCGAAGTCATCGAACACGTGCCCGACGCCAACGGCTTCACCGCCGCCATCGCCGCGCTGATGAAACCGGGCGCGGTCCTTTATCTCACCACGCCCGACATCGGCCATTGGCGCCGGCCGCGCGATCTGGCGCGCTGGGACGCGTTCTGCCCGCCCGCCCATTGCCTCTATTTCAGCCGCCCCAACCTGACCCGCCTGCTCGGCCGGCACGGCCTTGAGGTGTTCAAGACCCAATTCGCCTGGAAGCCCGGCATCAAGCTGTTCGCCCGCAAAACCGGGTAACATCGCGCCGGCGCTGTCGCGATCCTCCCCCTCGCCCCAACCCTCCTCCGTCGAGGGGCCGGCGCGCGCGCTCAGGCGTCCAGGGTGATATCGCCCTTGGGCACCGAGATGCAGGTCAGGCATGTGCCGCCGCGCGGCATCTCTCCGGGATCGTGCAGATAGGTAACGTCGCCCGATTTGATGGCGATGACGCAAGTGCCGCAATTGCCGGCGCGGCAGCCCGAATCCATCGTCACGTCGTTGTCCTCGGCCAGATCGAGCAGCGAGCCCGCCTCTCCGGTCCACGGCACGCTGACGCCTGATTTGTCGAAAGTGACCGTGATCGAGGCGCCGGCCGCGGCTTCGGCGGCCGGTGGCGGCGCGGTCTTTTTGGCGCTGGCCGGACCGAAGGCCTCGAAATGAACGTTGGCGTCGGGAACGCCCCATTCCTCCAGGCCGTCGGTCAACGAGGTCATCATCGGCGGCGGGCCGCACATATAGTAATCGTAATTGTTGGACTCCAGCACCTCCTTGAACAGGTCGACGCTGACCCGCGCGCCGTGTTGGTAGTCCTCGCCCTCCACCTCGTCGTCCTTCGGGCTGCTGTAGCAGATGTGCATGTGGATGTTGGGGTTCTCGCGGTCGATCTCCTTGAGTGTTTTCTTCATGATGTGCTCGGCGCCGTTGCGCACGCCGTAGAAGAAATGCACCTCGCGGCGCGAGCCGGAGAGAATGATCGCTTTGACCATGCTGAGCACCGGCGTCAGCCCGATGCCGCCGCCGATCAGTACCACCGGCGTGTTCTTGGACATGTCCAGGTAGAACGCCCCGCCCGGCGCCTTGAGGTCGAGGATGTCGCCCTCATTGACACTGTCGTGGAAAAAGTTCGACGACAGCCCGGCCGGCACGTCGGGCTTGTCGCGCGGCGGCGGCACGCGCTTGATGGAGACCCGGTAATTCTCGGGGATGCCCGGCGTATCGGACAGCGAGTAGCAGCGGATCACCGGCTTGCGTTGGCCGGGCACGTTGAGCTGGAACGTGAGGAACTGGCCCGGATTGAACGGCGGCAGCGGGCGGTTGTCGTGTGGGGTGAGATAGAACGAGCAGATATCGCCGCCTTCCGGATCCTTGCGCGACACCTCGAACTTGCGCCAACCCTGCCAGGACAACTCCTTGAGGTCGCGCGTGTAGCGGTGCTCCGCCATGACCAGGTCGATCTGGGCGCGCAGACGCTCGCCCTCGGCCGCGGCGCCGACGCGCGCCAGCCGGCCTTCACTGAGCGCGCCGAAGATCAGCACCAGCATGTAGATGATCAGCGCCGCCAGAAAGGCCACGCCCGCGTAGTTGATGATTTCCGTCATCGCTTCCGCCGCCCCCGCGCTAAAATTTCCGCCTGAGTTCGAGCCGCGCCCCGCCCAGGTTCTCCTCCGCCGTGCGCCAAGCGAACATGGCGTCGGCGCGCACGATCCACGCCTTGTCCAGCGGCAACTGGTAGCGCACGCCGACCGCGTATTCCGGGCCGGCCGCGTTGCGGTCCACCGCGTTGTCGCGGCCGATGGTCTGCACGGTGGCGATTTCGGCCACGAGCTGCTGGTCGAGGGCGAACAGATAGGACACGCCCAAGGCGCCGCCGTAGGTGTCCCTGGCGGTGTCGTCCAGGGTCGGGAAGCCGGTCAGGCCGTCGGTTTCGAAATTGATGCCGGTGTTCTTCAGAACGCCGCCGGCGCCGCCCGCGCGGGCCAGCGACTGCGGCGTATCGATCCCGAGGAACAGGTTGAAATAGGGCACCAGCGTGGACGGCAGATGCGTGATCAACGAGTTCTCCAGCAGCAACAAAAAGCCGTTGGCGGTGTGCTGGCCGTCGAGCTGGCGGTCCTGGCCAAGATTGGCGATCAGGCGCATCGTATTGGACAGACGCCCGAAATAGCGCTGCGAATAGGCGATCGTCAGATTATGGTAGCTCTGGTCGCGCAACCCGTCGTCGGCGTCGATATAGCCGTAGCCGAGCTCGTAGTAGCCCCCGGTCGCCTCGATGAACGTGGTCACGCCGAACAGGTTGGCGCTGTGATCGGCGATGGCGCCGTTATTGTCCAACACCGCCGGCGTGGTGACCTTGTCGAACCCGGCGAAGAAAGTGATGTCCATGTTGGAGATGTCGAGCGCCGGGCTGTTGAGTGCCGGGATGGTGAAGGCCAGGCCGGTGAAGGCGTCTTCCAGCCACACCCCGTTCTGGAACAGCAGCGGCATCAGGCCGACCGCGAAGGGCATGTCGAACGAGCTGTATTCGCCGGTCAGGCCGGCCTTGATGGCGCCCAGATCGCCCTCGAAGAACAAGGCGTCCAGATTGCCGTCGATTTCGCCCTCGCAGCCGCGGCCGTTGATCCCGGCGTTACCGCCGCCGATTTCGCAGCGGGTGAAATTGGCGCCCTTGTTGAGCGGCGCGAAGAAGGCGTGAATGCGCTCGGTAGCGGTGAACTTGAAATCGACGTCCAGGTTGAGCCGGGTGGCGACCTGAGCCAGTTCGTTGGCGCCGTTGTCGTTGAACGCCACCGCGGTGCGCCAGTCGCCATAAACGTACAGCGAGCTCAGCACCGGGTTCAGGTCGCCAAGGAACGTCGAGGATTCCTTGAATGGGCCGCCGCGATAGATTTCGCGGCCCAATTCGATCATCGGGCGCGGCGTCTGAACCGTGAACTTGCCGCCGTAGATTTCAAGCTGCTGGTCGTAATCGTAAATTTGATCCGCGTAGGACGGGTCGGGTCCGAAGACGTCCGCGTCGTGCTCGACCTCGCCGGCGCGCGGGTCCATGTCCGGCTTGTCCGCGGCCGCCGCCGGCGCGCTCAGCGCTCCCACGATGACCGCCGCGGCCGCGATGCGCGCCGCCAGCGGGTAGCTAAAATATATCGACATCGATCTAATTCACCTCGAATTCGACGGTGTAGGGATGGATATCGAGCATCCCCTCGTTCATCGCGCGGATCATTTCTTCCGTGGCGCCGATGAAACGCATGAAATAGATCGGCTCGGCCCGGCTGCGCATGCGCACCGCCAGGCGCCAGGTTCCAGGTCTGTTTATCAGCTCGCCTGGCACGACATAGTTGGCGTCGCGCGAGCCCAACGGCGGGATACTGCGTCCCTCCATGCGCACGAAGGGCGGATGGTTCATCACCGAGACCGGCTGCGCCGCCGGACGCAGCATCGGCAACTGGTCGATGTCGAACTGCACCGGCAGGTACATTTCGCGGTCGGTGCCCTTGACGTTCATGGTCAGGAACTTGCTCTGCAGGTTGAACAGCTGATCGTCACGGGCAAGCGTGCCCGCGCGCACGTCGGCCGAATGCAAGTCGGCCATGTCGCCCTGAGAGTCCACGTAACCCGACTCCCACACGCGATTGCCGTCCGGGTCGATCAGCGCCACGTTGAGCCAAAGCTCGGGCTGGGCACCCAGCGAACCCGACGGCAGGTTGTGGCCCGGGTTAATGTTGGTCACCGTGTAATGGAACTCGAGGTCGCGGCCGGTCGCGGACGCGCCGTCGAAGAACGGTCCGTCGGTCTTGGAGCCGGCTTCCATGACCTGGCGCCTGTGTTCGCGCTTCTCCTCGTTCTTGGCGAGATTGTCCTCGACGACCACGCGCGCTTCCTCGCGGTCGAAGGAGTCTTCCCAGACCTCGGGGAACTCGATCTCCTCTCGCTCGCCCGCGTCCACCGCCTCTTCGTATTCCGCTTCCCAGTCCTCGTCGCCCCAGCCGGAGCGGTAATCGAAGCGCAGCCATTCCTCCGGCGTCCAGTTCTCCGCGTCGGCGTTATGCGGGAAAATGCCGGGATGGGCGATCGGGTACCCGGGTCCCACGAAGCCGTGATTGTGGTGCGGCCGCCCGTCGCCGATCTCCTCGCCGGCAATAATGGCGGCCGGGGACCGCGAAAGCGGGCTCACCACGCCCGGCGTGTCGCTCATGTGGCATTGTTGGCAGGTCACGCCGTCGCGGAACGCGGGCGAATTGCGGAACTGGTCCCACACCACTTCCAGCTTGATACCCAGGTTGATCGCCACCTGATGGCAGGTCGCGCAGAACTCCGACTTGTTGATCTGGGGGAACTTGATCGCCTTGGTGTGAATCTTGACGCCGCGTTCTTCCTCGCTGGTCGCCACCTTGTAGGCCGAGGCATTTTCCACCACATCGCCAAGGTCGGGGCCGCCCTCGTTGCCGAACACGGGCTGGTGGATGTCGCCCGGCACGATGCGGCGTTCGCCGTTGACCTTGCCGAAGTTCTCGTCGACGCGGTGGCAGGTGACGCAGGTCACGCCCTCGCGCGACACCTGGGCGCGCTCCCAGATCGGCATTTCGCGGGGCTCGTCCATCGCCGTGCCGGTGCTGATGTGACACCGCACGCAGAACGCGCCAATGGTCGGCGCCAGCGTGTTGATGGCCTGTTCGAACTTGTGGAACACGGGCGATACCGCCGCGTAGGCGTGCGAGGAGCCGCGCCATTCGTCATAGATCTGGCGATGGCAGGCGGCGCATTGGGACGCTCTGGGATAGGCTGATTCCGAGAACGCGTCGAAATGCGGATCGTCCGTGCCCGCGTCCTGCGCGCGGGCCGTTCCGGCCGCGAGCAGCGCCGCGGCGGCGAGCGCCATGGCGCCGCGCCGCGAGAGACTCTTAAGGTTCATCGTCATGGGCCAACATCTGCTTTTTGAAACTCGGTTCAAGATGATATTCGTGGCATAGTAGGCAATCTTGCCGGACCTGACCGGTCGCATGGCATTCGGCGCAGGTCCCTGGCGTGATCGCGGCGAAGTTGCTCACGAAGCTATGCGGATTGTAGTCCGAGAACGACGCCGCGTAATCGGCTTCTTCCGCCATTACGTGGCATTGCTTACAGCCGAAGTCGCGGCCCAGCATGTTGAGATGCGGGGCATGGTTGAACTTTCCGTAAGGCTGGTTCCGCTGCGGCGGCAGAGCCCAGCTGATCTCCAGGTCCAGGCCTCCGCCGTCGGCCGCGGCGTCATTGGCGTCGCGATCGTTGACCCCGTGGCATTTGGTGCAAGCGCCGACGCCCGATTTGCGGTCCAACAAGGTGTCGCGGAAGGCGACGGCGCGCTCCATGGCGTCTTCGTCGCCTTCGTCGTTCGCGGCGCCCGCCGCCGCGATGGAGAATTCGATCCAGGCGCGCGCCACCGGGTCGCCATGCCCCAGCGGCTTGTAGCGGATTTCGGTCGCCTCGCCGTACCAGCCGCCGAAATCGGGATCGGCCGGCGCCTCGTATTCCAGATTGGCGGCCCAGGCGCAGGCCACCCGCTTGACCAGTTCCGGCCCCAGCCCGGCTAGCGCCGCCGTGGCATGGGCCTCGTCGGTCGCCTCGCCGATCCGTTCGGCCAGGGGATCGATGCCGTTCTCGGCCATCTCGCCGATCAGGCTCTGCAAGGGCTCGCCGTAAGATTCCATGTCGTCGGCGTCGAAACCCAGCAGGAACGCGGCCAGGGGGTCGGGTTCGTCGACGGACACGGCCTCGTATTCGTCGTCGTCCTCGTCGTCCTCGGCTTCCTCGGGCTCCTCTTCGGCTTCCAGCGCCTCGATATGCGCGGCGAGCGCCTCGTTGCGCTCCTCCAACGCCTCGACCTGCTCGGCCGTGGGTCCGCAGGCCGCCAACACGTCGTCCGCGTCGATCAGGTTTTCGTCGAATTCGGGCAGGCGCAGCAGCACCATTTCCCGTCCCGCCATCTGGTCGCCGTGGCACGCCGCGCAGGACTTGTCGAAACCGGCCGGCGCCACCCGCCGCCGCGCTTCGTCGACCTTGTGGCAGCCGGCGCAGGACTTGGGCGCCTTGTCGGCCACCTTGGCATCCTCGAAATGGACGTTCATGTGGCGCGCGTGGTCGAACTGCACCGCAGTGCGCTGGCGATGCGGGAAGGTCTTGGCGAAGGCCGGGTGACCGCTCGAAAAATTGCTGAACTTGGTCTCGTGGCAGACGTTGCACTGGGTGTCGCTCAACCCGGCGATTTGGGCCATGGCGCCCTTGTGTTCGGTATGGCAGGTCGTGCAGCCCAGCGCCGCGCCCGTGGTCTCGGCGCGCGCGAATGTCGCGTTATGGGCGGCGCGCTCGGGACCGGCGAAGCTGTGGCAGGACAGACATTTGGCGGTCGGATCGCTGGGCGTGAAAGCGGCCAGAAACCACGCGCCCGCGTCCAGTGAATGCGCCTCGTGGCAGGCGGCGCATCCCTGGTCCTCGGTAAATTCCGCGTGCGCGCCCGACAACGGCCCGGGGTCGAGGGAACTGAACCACGCCGCGCTGTTGGGCGAAAAGGACAGGAACGCGCCGATCACGGCCACCGCGGCGGCGGCGGCGATGATCGACAGGCGGTTGCGCACCGCGCGCGTGGTCAGGTTGGGCACGCAGGGGGGGCGGGTCCGACAACACGACCCGTCCGGCAACGGCCCGTCGGCGCATGGCCCACCGGCCCATTTGGGCAGGCGGCATTCGTAGCGCCCGTCCTTCAGATGCGGCGCGCACTCGCTGGTGCCGCCGCATTTGCCGCCCACGGTTGGACCGTTCGGGCAGGGTTTCGCCCAGCGCCGTTCGCGCCCACAGCGATAGGCCATGTTGGGCCGCTCGTAATCGTCGTCCAGCGGCGTGATCGACGAGAACATCCGCCACGGGTCGAACCCCATGCCGAAGCCCTTGCGTCCTGCCCCGCCATTGCTCATAACGCGTAGGCGTTCACGGCCAGGAAGTGCCAAATCGCCAGCACGATCAGCGCCATCGACGCCGGCACGTGGCCCCACAGCCAAGTCTTCATGATGCGTTGCGCGGCGTAATGGGTATCGATCACCACCTTCGCGGCCAACAGGTCCGCCAGTTTATCGAGATAGGGTTCCTCGGCCGAGGACAGGTATCGCGCGACCGTGCCGCAATGGTGGCGCGTCCAGTGCGCGCCGCGCGCCGCGCCCACGGCGTTGCTGGCGAAAAACCTGGGCTGGCGGAAGAACCACTCGAAGGTCTCGACGTAGTACTTCGCCAGGGTGTCGCTGCCGGTCTTTTCGCCGCATTCCAGAATCACGTCCTCGGCTGCGTCGCGCAATTCGGCGATGGCGGCGGGGATGCGCTCGTAAATGATCTCGCGTCCCGTCTGCGTGAGGCGCGACGGATAGGCGCGTTGCACGACATAGCCGAATATGCCGCTGGCGCTGACGAAATAGAACAGCCCCGCGATGAGCTGTTCGTACAGACCGATGGGCCACAGGGCGCCGGTGTGCAACCAGAAAACGATCACCCCCAGGAAACCGCCGACCACGTGCACGCGCAACCAGAACGCGGCCCGGCCCAGCGGCACCACCGACAGCGCCTTGCGTCCGCGCAACAGCACCAGACCCAGCATCAGGCCGAACAACACGTAGCCGGTCAGGAAGTGCGGGTCGCCAAGGTCTTGCGCCGCGCGGTAGGCGTAGCCGCCCAGGGCCACGGCGACAACTACCGCCAGCGCCGGCAGGGCAAGCTGTCCGACGCGGGAGGGGCGGGTCGTCATCGCGGCGCCTCGGTAAACAGGTTTTCGCCGTGGAAATCTTGCCGGCGCAGCGCGTCGTGCGGACAGGCGCGCACGCAGCTGGGTCCGCCCGGTTGACCGGCGCACAGGTCGCACTTGGTGGCCTTGTGAATCGGCCGGTGATCGTCGTCGCGCAGCGTGTTGCCGGCCGGGTCGCGGATCTCGACCATGCGGATATTGCCGTAGGGGCACGAATTGGCGCAGGTGCCGCAGCCGATGCAGGTGTCGTCGTTGATCACCACCATGCCGCCTTGCGCGGTGCGGTGGATCGCGCCGGTGGGACAACCGATCATGCACACCGGGTCGATGCAATGCATGCAGGCATTGGCCACCATCCAGTGGTCGAAGGTCTTGCCCTGGCGCACGAAGCGCGGGTTGCCGTCATGGGCGGCGGCGCAGGCGCGCACGCAGTCGTCGCAGCGGACGCATTTGTCGAGGTCGATCAACATCGCCTGGGTGGCGTTCATGAAACGCTGTTCCAGGGTCCACTCGGTCAACGCATCGTCTTCCAGGGCGCGCGTATCCAGCAACGCCAGGCGGCTCGCCGGCGGGTCGATATTGGGGAACACGTAACGCTCCAGCACCGGCGCCGGAACGCGCAGGATGTCGACATAGCCCAGCGCGGTCAGCATCGTGCTGAGCACGCGGTCCGAATCGCCTTTCCACAGCGCGTAAAGCGATTCGATGCCGAAATAGTCGCCCGCGCCCAGATAGGTGATTGTGCGGTGGCCATTTCCGATCGGCGCCGATACGCGGGCGAAGCCGGCGCGAACCATCAACAAGCCATCGGGATAGTCGCCCACGTTGGCGATCACCGGCTCGTGCTCGGCGCCGACCGCGCCGCGTTCGCGCAGTTTCTGATAGGACACGTGCCAGTCGAACTGGCCATAGGTCTCGAACAGGGTGGCGTCGATCACCTGTTGCAGCGAATCGGGGTCGAGCCCGGCGAACAGCGGACTTTCCGTCAAGTGCACCGCCAAGGCGTTGCGCCGGTAATTTTCGTCGATGCGCCGCCGCCAGCCCTCGTCGTAACGGCGGAACTCGCGCAGTCCCTGCCAGCGAATTTCCAGCAGCCGGCCCTCGGTCTCGGCAAATACGGTGGCGGTGCGGGGCACGCGGCCCAGCGCCGCCAGTTCGCCGAACAAGGCGCCTTCGTCCAGCGTGGCCGTCTGATAATCGTCAAGCACGGCCGGCACGTCCTGGAGGAACACCCGAGTGTCGGCGGCATCCGAGGTATCGCCGCGCCGCGCGGTCGTGGTGCCACGAGCGCCGCGTGACGCGCGCGCCTCGGCCACGCGGTGGTTGCGCCAAAGCTGCGACAGGGCGGAAAAGACCCCGCGCCGATGCGCTGGCTGGCGGCCCAGCACGGCCTCGGGCAGGTCGGGCGCCAACACCACGCGCAGCGACCCCTCGACGATAAGAAACGCCGAGTTGCCGTAATCGCCCTCGCGAACCACGATGTCGCCTGGCGACACCCGGACCAGCCGGGTGTCGTTGCGCAGGATGCCAGCCAGGGGCGTGTGCGCGGGGAAGGCGTCCGAGTCGATCGCGGCGATTTCGGGACGTTGCAGCAGCCAGTCAACGTCCTCGTCGGTCATATCAGGACCGAACGGCTCATCCCAACGCTGCGGCCGCGTCACGGTCGCCATCAGTACAACGCCCCCACCATGGTCAACGAAGTGTCGCCGCCGGGCACGCGAACCACGCCCGGGCCGTTACTTGTAGCTCGACGATTCGGGCAACAGGCCGCCGACGCTTGCCGAAAGGTCCTTGTCGCCGATCGCCTGGGCCAGCGCGCGGCCGTTGGCGTGGGTCGGGTCGGCCAGGAAGGCGGCGGCTTCCGCCACGCCCGACAACGCTTGCGTCGCGCCATCGCGGCGCTTCTGCTGCGCGGCCTGGTAGGTCGCGTTATCCGACTTGGACGCCGCCTCGGTGGCCGAGACCAGCTTGGCCGCCTGGCCGATGACAAACATGCGCGCCAGTTCGGCGGGTGTCATTTCCTGGTTGGTGTTCACGTCGGGCGGATAGAAGCGGTGGCGCACCACGCCCTGCGAATAGCGCACCAACTCGAAGTCCGGCTTGAGCGGATGTTCGCCGGCCAGCATGGCCGACAAGGTTTCGCCGTCCAGATCGGGATTGGCCAGGCCGTGGCAGCTCATGCAGTTGCTCGCCACGTCGTACAGGTTGGACGGCCAGATCATGCCGGCGGCCGCGGCCTGTTCCTTGCGCTGCGCCTTGTGCTCCGGCGTTTCGTCGTCGCGCTTGACGCTCTTGCCACCGTAATCGTTGTGGATGTCGAGCCACTCCGACGACGCGCCGTGGCAACTTTCGCAGGACGGGCCGGCCTTGGGCTTGGCCTTGGAATCGGCGTCCTTCTGCACGGCGGTGTAATGGCACAGCCCGCAGGTCGCCTCCTTTTTCATGCTCTTGGCGCCGATCGCCTTGAGAATGGCCTTCGCCTTGTCGGTCTTGTGCACCGTCTTGAACGACTTGGCGTGCTTGGTGTCTTTCCAGACGTCGACTTCGGATTTGTGACATTCCTGGCAGGTCTTGGGACCCTGATTGAACGGCGCCGCCGAACTCGCCCCAGTGGACAAACACAACATCGCGGCGACGCTCGCCGCCACGGCGAAAGAAAGGATTCGTATCCGAGACATACCGTTCATTTCCCCCTATCCCAAGGTCAGGTGAATGGTGAAAACCCAGGATTCCCGAACTGACTGCCCCCAGCGTCCGGGTCGAGATAACTCTGCCGGCGCTATTGTTCCATCAGAACCGGCTTTCGACAACCCTGATTTTTATAACCTGTCAGGAACAGATGATTTGTCCGCCGTAGGTAACACGTGATCTGTCCGGCTTAGAACGGTCCTCGAAAGGGGGGACGATCATGAGACGGACGGAAGTGTCGCAAGGGATACGGCTGATGAAGTTCGAGGAGATTCTGAATCGGACGCGATCGCGGGAGCCAAGCCAGGGGGAAACGGCCTCGGTTCTGGGTGTTTCGGAGCGGACCTTCCGGCGTTGGCTGGATCGGTTCGAAGCGGACGGCGCGGAGGGTTTTTACGACCGCCGCCAAGCATCGGTCTCGGCCCTCGGCTTCGATTTCGTGGGTCTGGTCGCCTCGTCAATGGTCAATATCAATGGTCTCTGTTTTGTAGTGACCACGGTTTTAATCGTATCTTTTTTTTGGGATTTCCCAACGATCTAGCGGCTTTTCTCTTGCCGC
>Ga0209554_1002310_pt1 | contig 13282 bp, 14 predicted proteins | sample MarorgKNORR_S2LV_5_FD_188221 | JGI IMG/M metagenome (GOLD analysis project Ga0209554, IMG submission 188221) | Marine microbial communities from the Southern Atlantic Ocean, analyzing organic carbon cycling - Bottom_A/KNORR_S2/LV (SPAdes) (version 2) | ecosystem: Environmental > Aquatic > Marine... | reverse complement strand
TACCTCTTTCGAGCCATGAACCCTCCTTCGATGTCCAATTGTAACGGAGGACTCTACTTGCTAGTGCTACTGTTTTCGGGGGTAAGGTCAGACGGACCCGTCTTATTTCAACACACCGTTGGACATCACCCCGATCACTGAAGATGAATGGACCATCGCTGACGCGTCCCCTTACGTTGACGCCGACGCCGACGGCGTTATTCTTTTCATCGTATCTACCCAAGACGGCGACAGGGACTACGGTGTGCGGGAGATTGGCAGCAGCTTTAGCACTACCAACCGGGACCTGGAAAATCGTTCGAGCACCATGTATCTGGTCGGACTCGATGCCAGTTACCAGTTCGAGGTTTATCACGAGGATTTCGAGGACGTTAAGTTCTACCTGGTAAGCCAAACCAAGGGCTCGGTGGTCTATTTCTCGAATGACGTTACCGTGGTCGACCCGGCTACCGGCTCTTTCCAGGAGATCGACGCCGACAGCTATACCGTTCCCGCAGCTGCCACCGGGTTGATCTTACGGGTGGTGAGCACGGATGGAGACGAGAAATCGGGGTTTAGGCACGGTGATTCCACGGATGCATGGACCCCGGACGTGGGTGGGGGTACTCACATACAGGCAGCGGTCGGTATAAATGATAGCAACGTGTGGGATGAGTACATAGAGGACGAGGATGTCGACGTGACTATAGCGGCGTACACGATAACAATAGCGAATTAAGAGTGATTTTACGGAATCTAACCGCTGGTGAAGATTTCAATCGTCTTCAGGAACCCGTCGTCTCCATTCCCTGCGTAGGCTATCGCGTACACACCTGAGATAGGGATTATGTTAGGAGTTTTACCTTTGGAAGTATCGAACTCCAGGGTGTCGATCACCGTGTCCGTGATCTGACCGTCGGTGGCTATCGTAACTGTTTTCAGGAACCCATCGTCGCCAACCCCCGCATAGGCGATGGCATAAACATCATCCAAGATGGGGATAATGTCGGGGGTCTTGCCTGTGGAAGAGTCGAAGGTTAAGGTGTCGATTATTGCATCCGTTATCTGACCGTCGGCGGCTATAGTCACCGTTATTAAGAACCCTTCTTTCAATGGACCCCCTCCGTCGGAATCCCCTTCGTAAGCTATGGCGTACACATCGCCTGAGATAGGAATAATATCGGGTTCCTTGCCTTTGAGAGGATCGAACTCCAGGGTGTCGATCACAGTATCCGTTATCTGACCGTCGGTGGCTATGGTAACCGTTATCAGGAACCCATCGTCGGTGTCCCCCGCATAGGCTATGGCATACACGTCGCCTGAGATAGGAATAATGTTGGGTGTCTTGCCTTTCACTGCATCGAACTCCAGAGCGTCGATCAGCGTATCCGTAATCTGACCGGCGGCGGAGATGGTACCAGTTATCAGCCACCCATCGTCGCCGTCCCCTGCATAGGCTATGGCGTACACGTCACCTGAGATATGAATAATATCGGGGGTCTTGCCTTTGATAGCATCGAACTCAAAGGAGTCGATTTCTTCATTCCCGATCTCGCCGCTTCCGGCGATCTGAACCGTCTTCAGGAATCCGTCGTCGGAATCCCCCGCATAGGCTATGACGTACACGTCAGCTGTGATAGGAATTATTTTTGGAGTTTTGCCTTTGACAACATCGAACTCGAGAGTGTCATTTATAGGCGCAGCCGTGATGACGGAAACGGTGCGGGTAACGCCATCGGGAGTTCCCACGGCAATAGTCGCCGTCGTAGTTACGTCGGTTGACGTTGTCAACCTGGCATCGAGCGTTAAAATCTCCGTTTCGTTCCAGACACCCGGTTCAAGATTGTCCGGTGAGATGGAGGTCTTTCTCCATTGATCGGCTCCCAGCAAGCCTTCCGTGTACGTCAGCCGTTTGCTTATGGTGAATCCTCCGCCGACGTAATCGGCGATGAAGTCCATATGAGCAAAGTCGGTTGCAGAAGTAGATCCAGTGTTTTTGAGCACTAGTCTTATAGCGGTACCGTTGGCCGTTACGCTTTCGATGCTAAAGTTGGTCTTGGCGCGTTCCGTAGCCCGGTTGAGAGCCGCTGTTCTGGAGCGCTCCATGACCTCGCTGGTGACGATCGTGGTCCGGCCTATCAACGTGATAACGGTTAACAATAGGCCCAGAATCAGCATGGCGGCTATGGTGCTTCCCATTACTTCCTAGACGAAAACGGTTTTCCCGCGATGATACCTGTGGCCCGCGGCAGTCGCCACTTCATGTTAGCACGACTCCGTATGGCACCATGGCTGCGAGCGTGCGCATAGTGCCCGATCCGAGGCGATCGTGGGAATATCCGGGCTTAGGGTCGTACCCAGGTCTCCGACAATGCGAGCCCGGCTGTGCTGCTGGTCCGCTGGTCCCGTACCTCTGGGAAGGGTCGTCCGGAGGCCACGACGCCGTTCAAGGTCAACTGGGCTTGACTGGCCGGAACGAACACGGCGGTCCAGCCCACGGGACGGTCCGGGTTGCTGCCCGGAGGCACACCGATTCCAAAGGGTTCGCCAAAGTCGAACCAAGTCATGGTGATGGCCTCTTCGTCGGTGTCGATATGCTCGGTCCAGAAATAAGTCGTGTCCCCGGTCCTGTTGAAAACGGCGTCGATCACCGGAATGGTCAGGTCGGCGAACTCTCCGGTGTTGGATATCTCCCGCTGCAACCAGCGGGCCATGGCTATGTTGTCGGAATAGATGCGCGTCTCGTCTCCGGTTAGGTCGCTTCGAAGAAACAACACGTGCCCCGCCCCACTTGGGGATAGGAGGACGCGCCAGTGGCCGGCCCTGGTTGTCATGGGCCCGCCTTCCTCCTCGTGAAGGCGCATATAGTTATTTTCGCCGGTGAGAAGAATCTCGTTGGGGTCGGTTTTGGTAACCATTAAAAACCTCCCTTACTGTCGGCCAAGCCGCAATGATGGATGCTAAAGTTATGTACTTGACGACTGGACTGACGCGGCGCACGGGTTCGCATGACCGCGGATCTAGCGCAAAGATCTACCTGACCGAGGCGATCACTTCAATCTCCATGCGAAAGTCTGGGTCGGCCAACCCCGCGCACAGTATAAGTGTGCTCACGGGAAGCGCATCGTCGGAAATGAACTTCCCCCTGGCCACCCGGTAGGCTGGAATGTCCTCCCGGTGGGTCATGAAAACGTTGAGCTTCTTGATGTGGTTCATGTCGCTGCCCGCCGCTTCAAGCGCTTGTTGAACATTGCTGAATATCTGTTCGGCCTGGGCGGCGGCGTCGCCCACTCCGACGGTTTTGCCATCCTTGTCCCGGCTCACCTGCCCCGCAACGTAGATCGTGTTGCCGTCCTTAACAAGGTGGTGGTAACCACCCGGTTGAGCCAATCCCTCAGGGTTAAAACGTTCCAGTGGCATTTCCGCTACCTCCCCCTAATATTTCGGACCCAGGAATTGTAGCAGACTGGATCGGCGGGATCGTCCGCTCGGGGCGGTGAAGCTTGCCAGGCTTAATGGCTGTCGGTATCATGCGGTCAGTGCCCAGGTGGGCGAGATAAGAACCCCCGGAAAATAAAGCTAGAAGAAATATGCGGTCCACTCGGAGGTAAGCGATGCCAGTGACCAGATTTGAGATTAATAACCGGAAGCCGTTTGCCGAAGGACAGGTGTTTGGAAACACCGGGGCCTACGAGCAATTGGAAGGAGTTGTTGACTTCGCCATCGACCCTGCCCACCCGGCTAACCAGGGGATCGCCGACTTGGAGCTGGCGCCGGTGGACGCCCAGGGACAGGTGATCTTCTCCTCCGACTTTCGCATCCTCGTGCCGGTGGACCCGGCCAAAGGGAATCACCGCGTGCTGTTGGACGTGCCCAACCGGGGTAAAGCGACGGCCTTGAGAAATATCAACAGCGCCCCAGAGGTTGCCCCAGACGCTCCGCCTAACCCCGGTAATGGGTTTCTGATGCGGCAGGGATATACGGTGGTTTGGTGCGGCTGGCAGCACGATGTTCCCGACGTGCCAGGAGTGCTGCGGGCCCGGCTTCCCGAAGCCAGGACTGCCGACGGTCCGGTTTCCGGCGAGATAGTGGTCACCTTCCAGATCAATGCCCCGGCTCAGGTTCAGTATCTTTCCGATAGAGCACACCGGCCCTATCCGGCCAATAATCTTGAGAGCTGGGACTCGGTGCTCACCGTCCAAGACCATGAGGATGGGGAGGAACGGGTCATTCCCCGTGAAGAATGGGCCTTCGCCCGGTTGGAAGACGGGCGGCGCGCGCCCAACGCCTCGCACATCTACATGGAATCCGGGTTTATTCCAGGCAAGGTTTACCAGGTAAGGTACACCACCACCGGCGCCCCCGTGGTGGGGCTGGGCCATCTGGCCACCCGGGACATCGTGTCCTTTCTGAAACAGGGTTCCGCGGACAGCGGGAACCCGTGCGCCGGGGACGTGGAGCATGCCTATGCTTTTGGTGTGTCCCAGACCGGCCGGTGGCTGCGCCAGTTTCTCCATCTGGCAGTGAACCGGGACCAGGAAGGCCGCACGGTATTCGACGGTTTTATTCCCCACGTGGCCGGGGGCAAGCGGGGCGAGTTCAACCAGCGATTCGCCCAACCTTCCAGCCAGGCCAGCCGAAGCACCAATAGCTTGTTCCCTTTCAGCGACGCGGAACAGACCGACCCGGAAACCGGAATCACCGACGGCCTGTTGTCCCGGTTGACCGTCCAAGGGCCGCTGCCCAAGATCATGTACGTGAGCACTCCATCCGAGTACTGGGGCGGCCACGGCGCGTTGGTGCACACCGACCTGACCGGCAGCCATGATATGGAACTGCCCGAGGCCGTGCGGATCTACATATTGGGGGGAATGCAGCACTCTTTAGGAGGCCTTCCACTGACCGACACAGACGCTGAAGGCGTACGAACCCAGCGGCTGTATCACTGCCTGGACTATCGGTCGCTGCTCCGGGCGGCCTTGGTCAATCTAGACCGTTGGGTCACGTCAGGACACCCCGCGCCCCCCAGCCGATACCCTAAGATTTCCGATGGCACCGCCGTTTCCCCGGAAACCGCGCTGAAAACATTGACATCGATCCCAGGGGTTGCATTGCCGGTCCATCTACGCCGGTTTACCCGCTTGGACTTCGGCACGGACCCCGGTGTACCAACCAAGATCCCCCCGGTGGTAGGCAAACTCTACCCGAACCTGGTGTCCGCCGTCGATGGAGACGGCAACGAGACCTCCGGCATCTTGATGCCCTTCATCACGGTCCCTCTGGCCACGTACACCGGATGGAACCTGCGCCACGCCGATATCGGAGGCAATGGCGAAATCATGTCGACCGGCGGGGCCTCGGGCGGGACTCTGAAGGGGTCTACCATCCCCTTCCCGGCCACGGCTGAAGACCGGGAGGCAGCGGGAGACCCCCGCCTTTCTATCGAGGAGCGCTACGGATCCAAAGAGGGTTACTTGAACAAGATTGATGAAGCGGCTCGATCGTTGCTGGACGAAGGGTATCTGCTGCAGGAAGACCTGGCTACGGTGATGGAGCTTGCCGGGGATCTGTACGGCGTTTTCGTGGGGCGGGCTGCCGCGGTCCAGGCCGCTGACAACTAGAGGCCTTGTTGGCGCAAGCCCTGCGAAGTGGTTCGACGAGCTCACCCTGAATGGTGCGGGTTTCTTCCCCGTTCGTCCTGAGCTTGTCGAAGGACCCGGATCCAGGATGAGGTGAAAAAGAAACAGGCCGGCATCCACAGTCTCGAGTCAGTGGACCAACGGCCTGTTTCTAAGGGGATTGGGATTACTATACTAGCCATTGCGTCCGGCGGCGGTCAACGTCCGAATGTCATAGGGCCGCTTCGCTGGTACAGGTTTCTGGAAGCGGAGTTGAAGATATGTTCGTAGGGACCAACCGTATCAAGATTAAAAAGGGATACGGCAATGAATTGGAAGAGCTGTTTCGTAGTCGTGGTGAAGTCGCTCGGGAGCCTGGATTCGTGGATTTCGAGTTGTGGCGGCAAGAAGGCGACTCAGAGCACGAGGAATATCTAGTGGTCAGCCGTTGGGAGTCTGAGGAGCATCATAACCAATGGCTTCGTAGCGATAGCTTCAAGCAAGCCCACTCGGGGCCTCCCGTGGATTACATCATGGGTCATGGCGAGTTCAGCAACTACCAGATCCGTCTTGCATACCAGGCTGAAAAGTAGAGGGTAGCAAAGCCGGGTTACAGTTCTGATCTTTAGCGGAAAGAACCTTAGTACGGTCAGGGCAGGAGTCGTGCGGTTGGGTCTTGGCCACAGGACGGCAGGATGTCTTTAGCGGAAAAAGTTGTCATCGTTACTGGTTCCAGCCGGGGTATCGGCAAGGCGATGGCGTTAGGCTTGGCGGAAGAAGGCGCATACGTGGTGGTGGCCGCCCGGTCCGAGGAATCGCGCCCCATGTTGCCGGGCACTATCCATTCCACCGTGGGAGAGATTGAAGACGCCGGCGGTAAAGCCCTGGCGATACCCACCAACGTGCGGGAAGAGGACAGCATCCGCCACATGGTGAACCGTACTCTTGACGAGTTCGGGGCGGTGGATGTGCTGATCAACAACGCCGCCATCGCCAGCTACACACCCTTCCTGGAGATGACGGTTAAAGAGTGGGACTTGGTCATGGACATCGACCTGCGTGCGCCATTCATCGCCTGCAAGTCGGTGGTCCCCATCATGATCGAGCAGGGTGGCGGCAGCATCATCAACATCTCTTCTCACGCGGCCACCAACATATTTTCTTCCACCCTGTCGGCCGACAGCACGGATATCGCCCTCATCGGCCAGAATTACGGCGCCGCCAAAGTAGGGCTGGAGCGATTCACCTGGGGTCTGGCGGCCGAGTTGGGACCCTACAACATCTCGGTCAACGTATTAAAGCCGTTGCGTCCGGTGGTCACCGAGGGCTTCTTAGCCCAGCGCCCCGACGCCGACATCTCCACCTGGGCCACCCCCGCCGACATGGTCAAAGCCGCCAAGTACCTAGCCGTCCAGGACGCCAAGGGCCTAAGCGGAGCCACGGTCACGGCCGAGGAGCTTGTGCGGCGGCTGGGGTTGTAGAGAAAGCGCGGCGGACACCGGGGCGTGGTTGTGGTGGGGCGGACCGAAAAGGATGAGCTACGTAGTGAAGATTCGTTGAGCTACGTGCCGGTTTCTATGGGGACTGGCGGGATCTCTCCGGCGATCAATGGTGGCAATAAGTCCCCCAGGCTTCTCGGGGCAAACGTTTCAACACCCTTGGCGGTCAGGATTTCTTCCTTGGACCACCACTTATACTCGGTCATTTCCTCAACTTCTACCGAGTCAAGACCGTCCAACGACACTGTATGCTCCTGGACACGGATGAGATAAAATTGCTCGTGTGCCTCGTATAGCACGCCCCGCCATTTAAAAACCGTGGTGCGGCTCCAAACCCAAGGTCCCAGTTCGACACCCGTTAGCCCGGTTTCCTCCCAAAGCTCCCGTAGCGCAGCCTGTTCGTAAGTTTCGCCCGCCTCCAGTCCACCGCCCGGCGTGATCCATACGTTGGGCGGTTTCCACCTAAATAACAGGCACCGGTCCTTGGCGTCGATCAACACCACCCGCGCCGCGGGACGGGGGGTTGGGGTCATTTCCGAGTGGTCTTCGGCCATAGGCCCGCCTCGAACCTGTCAATCAAGTGATACAGCAGTCGTCACGGATGGTCCTGGACCAGACGTTAACCGGCGTCTAGGAAGACCAGGCCGCTGTCGGTGTTGTCCAACCGCCCGGACTTCACAGCGTTGTATTCCGGCGAGGTGTACCACTCCTTGGCCTTGGCCTTGGCCATGGTCTCGAACTCGATCACCACCATGCCGATGGGTGACCAGGTTCCGTCGGCAACTTCAATGTTGGTACCGCCACCTAGGATCTTGCCGCCGTATAGCGCCACGGTGGGTCCGGCGGCCTGTTGGTAGGCGGCGAACTTCTCTGGATCTTTCACGCTTAGCACTGCGCCAATAACGTATGTTGCCATGTCGTCCGGCCGAAGCTCCTCATATCATATTTTGGTTGCCGCTAGACCTCCAGCGGTGTGTCTTCCATGTTGGCCCATTCGCCCATGGAGCCGTCGTAGTTCTTAGTGTTGTTGTATCCCACCAACTGCATGACGAACACACTGTTCGCCGCTCGGATGCCACCCTGTCAATACGTGTAAACGTTCTTGTCCGGCGTGATGCCATTCTCCGACAAGATGCGCCGTATGTCTCCGGCGGACTTGAACTGGTGCGTGTCCCGGTCCATCAGGTTGAACCATTCCAGATGCACCGCTCCCGGCACGTGTCCGACTCGCTTGTTGCCCCGGCCGGCGCTGCCGTCCCACTCGCCGTTGCTCCGCACGTCCCAGATAACCGCGCTGTCCAGGTTACAAGCGGCTTTGAGTTCGTCGACCTTGACTAGCAGCGACTCATCGCGCTTGGGAGTGAAGGTCACGTTGGTGTCGGGGTGGGCACGGTCGAAGCTGATCTTGCGGCCCTCGGACACCCAGCGGCGCCACCCGCCGTCCAGCACCTTGACGTTGCCGTGGCCATAGGTGTTAAGCGCCCACCACAGCCTAGCGGCGGTGAGGCTTTGGGAGTTGTCGTATGCGATGACTAGAGTGTCGTCACCGATACCAAGTCCCTGACACATGGCCTTGAACTGGTCCGGTTCCATCAGAAGGACCCGGCCCGTGTCCGGATTCTTCTCGTAGTTGTCGGGCACCAACACGGACCCGGGGATATGGCCCCGGACAAAGCCTACCTCGACGTCGCAATCAACGATAACAACATTGGCATCGTCCTTATGGGCGTCCACCCACTCGGCATCCACCAAGAACTCCGGATGCGAATATCCTTCTTGCGCCATGGTTCCTCCTGCCTCCCGATATACGCGAGGGCGTTGCGTTCAATATGCTAGGAACGATTCGGAAGCCAATTGTATGGGAACCGTGAGGGAGGGTCAACCGGCCTGGAGCGCCGGCACGACGTTCAGTGCTTCCGGGCCAACACGCCCATTGGCATATTGGAGCAAGACAAGGTGATGCGGTTAGCGGAGTTGTTTGCCAAAGAGGTGATGACGTGATCTAACTGGCTAACCGCCGGCAGCAGACAGCTGCCGCCGGACAAAGCAGGTTCCGAGAAGTCAGGGCCGCCTAGCTCACGAAAGTCTTCTGGATGATTTCCCGAGCCTCTTCGGGCTTGATGCCGCTGGCGACGGAACAGGGGCTGGTTTCGGCGAGGATGCCTTCCAGGTCGCCCATCATCATGTATTTCTTGTACAGGTCCTCGTGTTCGATGCCCAGCGCCCGTCCCACCAACGTCAGGTAGTGGTCAACCCTTAGGGGGTAGTCTTTTTCGTGGCGGCAGAGGTCACGCTGGCAGCCGTGATATAGGGTGGAGTATATGTCCACGTTTTCTTCCACGGCCCGGTCGAATGATCCCTTGATGATGCCGTCCCATACCTCGGCGCCGGTTTTTTCCCTGGCCGCGGCGGTGCAGTGGCGGCTGAGCCGGGCGTCGCTACCCAAATCGGCCACTTCGATGCCCGGTAACAAGGACAGAAGTTGAAAAGCGGAGCGGGCCTCAATGTCCGATTGTTCCCTTCCCGTATGGTAGTGCAGGCTCACTTTCGCTTCCGGCTGGGGCTTGAAGTCCAGCTTGTCCAGGTTCTGCATCAGGAATTCGGTGACGTGCTGGAAGGGCATCTCTTCCTTTAGGTCCATGATGTCATCGTAGAAGTAGATGCAGGAAGGACACCACATCACCACCTGCTCGGGCTGGAACTTTTTGAAATTATCCATGGTTGTGCGCGACATGGAGCGAGCCGCGGACTCGTCGCCTCGCTGGAAATGCTGGATACCGCAGCAATAGGACGCTCCGCCCACTGCGACGAAGTCCACATCCATCAACTTGAAGATATCCACCACCGTCTGAACTAGATTGCTGGTTTTCAACACGTTGCATCCCAGATACAGGACTACATCATGTGGTTTAACGTCGTCTTTAGGCACGGATAGAACCCACTCGCGGTCGTCCGGCTGGACCTGCAAACCGTGCAGAACTTCGCCTTCCCGGAAGTATTTGGAGTAAAAGGAACGTTTCTTATCTTGCTGTGCCATGGGAACTCCTATCGATGCAAACCAACTTTTAAGGACGGTATGAACTTGCGATACATTTTGGAGTCTACCTGCGGGTTCGGTTAGTGTCAACGCAGGAAGTCTTATAAGCTGATCCTGCCTCTACAACGCTTACCAGCCGATGGCGCAGCCGTCTTTACGAGGTTCGGACGCGCCGTGTAGGACGCCGGTGCCGGGGTCCCGTTGGATCAACTGGGCGCCGCCCATCCCGCCGGACATGCCCCGATAGTAGCTGCTGATCATCTTGGTGTTATGTCCCCGGCTATCCAGATCGGCTAACACCTGGGGAGAGATGCCTTCTTCCAAGGAAACGTCGTCTTCCGTGACGATGAACCGCAGGGCATTAAGGGCAGCCTGTGCGTCCATGCCGTGGTCCACCAGGTTGCTGATCACTTGGAGGTGCCCCTGGGGTTGCATGAACGCGCCCATCACGCCGTAGCAGAGGTACAGTTCGTTGTCCTTGGTCGCCAGCCCGGGGATTATGGTGTGGTAGGGCCGCTTGCCTCCCACCAGGGCGTTGACGTGGCCGGGTTCCAGGGAGAAGAGGGCGCCCCTATTGTGCAGCACTATGCCGGTGTCTGGCACCACCATGCCGGACCCAAAGTTGGAATAGATGCTGTAGATGAAGGAGCAAGCGTTGCCTTCACCGTCCACCGCGCTGATGTAGACGGTGTCGCTGCCGCCTTGGATCTTGCCGTAAGGGACGGTTTCCAGAGCTCGCTTGGGATCAATCAGCGCGCGGCGCTTTTTGGCGAAGTCTTTGGATAGCATCTCGGCGGTCGGCACCTGGGCAAAGTCGGGGTCGGCGACGTATTGGAAGGCGTCGGCGAAGGCCAGACGCATCGCTTCGATCAGATGGTGATAAGTGTCGGCGGTCTGGGAACCCATCGCCGCGATGTCGTAACCTTCGATGATGTTCAACGCTTCCAGAGCAGCTACACCCTGGTCGCTGGGAGGGCATTCCCAGCAAGTTACGCCCCGGTAGTCGGTGGAGATGGGGTCCTCCCAATCGGAAGTGTGGTTGGCCATGTCGGCGGTGGTCATACACCCGCCCTGCTCCTGTATGAACTCCGCCAACTTCGCCGCGATATCGCCTTTGTAGAAGGCCTCCGACCCTCCCTCGGCCACGGCCCTCAGGGTACGTCCCAACGTGGGGATGCGCATGATCTCGCCGTGCTTGGGGGCCTTTCCATTCAGCAACATCTCCTGACCGGAGGGGAGCCGGGATAGCGTCTCCACCATTTTGGACCATTGGAAGGAGATGATGTCGGATACGGGGAAACCTTCCTCGGCGTACTTTATCGCGGGTTGCAGGAGATGGGACAGCGGCATGGTACCGCAGCTCTCCAGCAGGGTTTCCCATCCATGGACGGCTCCCGGCACGGTAACCGAGTGGACGCCTTTTTGCGGCATCGTGCTGTGTCCTTCGGCTTTCAGCGCATCGATAGTCGCTCCCATGGGGGCGCGGCCGCTGCCGTTTATCGACCGGACACTTTTTTCTTTGTTGTTCCATATCAGAGCGAACATGTCGCCGCCCACGCCGGTGGATACCGGCTCCACCACGTTGAGGACCGCGGCGCTGGCGATGGCGGCGTCCACGGCGTTGCCCCCTTCCATCAAGACGCGTACACCGGCCATTGCCGCTAGGGGCTGGCTGGTCGCGACCATACCATGGGTTGCCAGGACCGTGGAACGCCGTGAATCAAAATACATAGCTTGCTTGCTCCCGTGATCGCTCTAGTGATTGATCTGCCGCCTTCTAGACGGAGCCGGGCCATTGTACCACGATGTAGCTGTTTCCAAGCTGACGAGTAGCCTCAGGTGCTTCCGATCGCCGAGCCTGTGTTAACATAGGCCAAAGCCGAACAGATACGGCTAGAATAATTGAATTCCAGCGGCCGGCGATTGGCTGGCGGCTGTGCAGGAGGATACTTATGGCAGTGGAAGTGGGACAACCGGCGCCGGATTTCACCCTTTACGATGCTGACCGGCAACAGCGGTCTTTGGCAGAGTTTCGAGGCAAAAGCGTGGTCTTGGCCTTCTACCCAGGAGCGTTTACCGGGGTTTGCACGACTGAGATGTGCACTTTCAGGGACCGGATGGAACGGTTTAATTCCCTGAACAGTCAGGTACTCGGCATCAGCGTGGATGGGGCGTTCGCCCAGAAGGTTTTCAGCGACCAGAATAACCTGAATTTCCCGCTGCTGAGCGATTTCACCCGTCAGGTGGTCAACCAGTACGACGTGGCTCTGGAGAACTTCGCCGGCATGGACGGTTACGTGGCGGCCAAGCGAGCCGTGTTCGTAGTAGACAAGGAAGGCGTGATTCGCTACGCGTGGGTCGGCCCCAATCCCGGAGTCGAGCCTGATTACGACGAAGTCCAAGCGGCGGTCGACGGCCTTTAATCGGCATCGGTACGGCTTGTCTGAGACGCCGTTCTAGTTGACTGGTGTTCACGGTGCGCCGTAGCCAACGAGACGCTCCGTGAACAGCCGGGCAACTCCGTCACCGTCTACCTCTAGGCAGACGGTGGCGTTGGGTGGGGGTACGCCGGGGCCGGCACGTTGGGCCACTGTCTGGCCTCGGGCGGTGGGGCTGTGGGTTTCGATCTCCACGAACATGTCCGAGTGGCCAAACAGGTCCGGGTCTACCATGAAGGCGATGGCCGGCATGTCGTTGTAACGCACCCCCTCCTCTTCTTTCAGAAGCCCGCGCGCCACGTAGGAATCGTGTAGCGAGGGTGTCGCGGCCGCCAGCAATCTCGTGGTGGCCTTTCCCGCTCGCTGGATCTGTTCCAACTGATCCCGGCTGATGTTTACCTTGTTGCAAACGTCCAGCCCAACCTGCGCCAGGGTAGCTCCGGAGGAGTACACGATGGACGCCGCCTCCGGGTCTTCGTATAGGTTGGCCGACGCCACCGGGGAGACGTTACCCGGTACGTATACCGCTCCCCCCATAACGACGATACGAGCCACGCTTTGGGCAAACCGAGACTCGAGGCTCAAGGCCAACGCAACGTTCGTCAACCGGCCCAGCGCCACGATGGTAATCTCCCCCGGGGAAGCCATAACCCGGTCGACTAACTCCAGCGCCGCATGCCGGGCTTCGCCGGGTTGAGATGTATCGGCGGG
>Ga0209554_1002307_pt1 | contig 13290 bp, 10 predicted proteins | sample MarorgKNORR_S2LV_5_FD_188221 | JGI IMG/M metagenome (GOLD analysis project Ga0209554, IMG submission 188221) | Marine microbial communities from the Southern Atlantic Ocean, analyzing organic carbon cycling - Bottom_A/KNORR_S2/LV (SPAdes) (version 2) | ecosystem: Environmental > Aquatic > Marine... | reverse complement strand
CCAATTCAAGTTTGGGATTTGATCGATCAAAGTCTGGAAATGGTCCGCACCGGATTCCCTAATATCATCGGCAGTAATTACAGTAACGCTAGCTGTGGTCTTTTGGAGTGATTCATCTGATAAACCAGCTCGGACAATGATCTCGCCTGATTTAACCACTGCTGGACTCATTTCAACAGACATACCATTTTGGGCTGATTGGCTGATTGAATGATAGCCGATATGAGAAAATTCCAATTCGGTCCCGGGTGGAACATCAATATTGAATTCACCGGATTCGTTTGTGGCTGTCCCCGTTTCACCGAAAGTTATATTTACCCCTTGAAGAGGTTCACCGGTGGATTGATCCATCACAGTTCCCAAGATTTGCGAAAACAGAAAGGATGAAAATAGGATTAAAAAAGGGAGAGGTATTTTAAAGTTCATGATGTCTTCCTACGCTGGCATTATCCAGATCAGGTCAATGGGTTTGTTCTCAGCCGTTCGATCTGGTTTTGAACGGCACCCCTGACGTGATTTAAATTACAAAATTATTTAAACACGAAGAACAGGAAGTTCTCTAAGGGAAGAAATGGATTTATGGAGAAAAACATCCAACCCAAAAATCCATCACTCCCATATTCCAACAATCCACCACTCCAATTCCATGAACGAGTGGATCCTCCGTTTCTTCCATTGCAGAATCCAATTTGATTACCCTACCTTCCCCACTTATTTCAAGGAGAAAAAATGTCCAAACCTTTACCAGAGATCACTCCCAAAGCCATTGTATTGGGAATCCTGCTTTCCATGATCCTTGCCGGCGCCAACGCATACCTGGGCTTATTTGCAGGAATGACCGTATCCGCATCCATCCCGGCGGCTGTTATATCTATGGGTGTATTACGGCTTTTTCGAAAATCTAATATATTAGAGAATAATATTGTTCAAACAGCAGCATCTGCCGGTGAATCCCTGGCCGCCGGTGTGATATTCACCATCCCCGCATTGGTACTAATGGGTGTCTGGACAGAATTCGATTACCTGGAAGTAGCTAAAATTTCAGCCATTGGTGGTGTAATTGGTGTTTTATTCACAGTTCCGTTGCGGCGAGCACTGATCGTAGAAGCCAAATTGAAATATCCGGAAGGTGTTGCCACAGCGGCTGTTTTGGAAGCAGGTGAAGCATCCCGAACATCCACAGAAAAAGACGAATCGGGTGGACTTGTCACTATCGCCATTTCCGGATTGGTGGGCGGTGCCATGAAACTTTGTCAACAGGGATTTGCCATGTGGCATGCGGCTGTAGAAGGTGCAACGGTCGTTGGTGGTTCCATTTTCGGGATTGGGACTGACCTTTCCCCAGCTCTGATCTCTGTGGGCTATATTGTAGGACGTAATATTGGAATATTGGTGGTGGCCGGTGGACTCATATCCTGGGGTGTAGCTATTCCCATCTATACTGCTATTTATGGATTTGAAGGCGAACCCATGTCTGCCGCATGGGACATATGGAATTCTCAAATTCGATATCTCGGTGTTGGAGCCATGGTGGTGGGTGGTGTTTGGTCGCTCATTAATTTATTCAAACCATTGGTCGATGGCATCAAGGCTAGTCTGGAAGCGGTCAAAAAGTCAAAACTGGCTGCGGATATTCCCAAAGAAGAGCAGGATTTCCCCATCAATTATGTTGGTATGGTTTTGGCGGTTCTACTGATTCCTGTCTATCTCCTATATTTTGATATTGTGAATGATGTTGCCATTGCCGTTCTTCTCGCTGTGGTCATGATGATCTTCGGATTTTTATTCTCAGCGGTGGCGGCGTATATGGCGGGGATGGTGGGTTCCTCCAACAATCCAATTTCCGGAGTTACCATAGCCACAATTCTTTTTTCATCCCTTTTACTCTTGTCTCTCCTGGGCGAAAATTCCGATGTGGGTGCGTCGGCAGCCATTATGATCGGGGCCGTGGTTTGTTGTGCAGCCGCCATTGGCGGTGACAATCTACAGGACCTGAAAACGGGGCACATTGTAGGTGCCACGCCCTGGAAGCAGCAAATAATGCAGATTGTGGGTGTTTTAAGTGCTTCTGTCGTTTTAGGACTCGTACTGGATATTTTACACACAGCCTATACGATCGGTTCGCCAACATTATCGGCGCCACAGGCGACCCTAATGAAATCGGTAGCGGAGGGCGTTTTCACAGGGAACCTCCCATGGATGATGGTTGGATTCGGGACCATCATTGGTGTGATCATTATTTTGATCGATCTTCACCAGGAACGGATCGGGTCCGATTTTCGGGTGCCGATCTTGGCGGTTGCCGTTGGGATCTATCTGCCGATCGAATTGACTGTTCCCATTTTTATCGGTGGCATGATCGCCCATTTCAGTGATCAATCGGGAGCAACAGACACCATGAAGAAAAAAGGATTACTCATGGCTTCCGGCCTCATTACGGGCGAAGCACTGGTGGGGATCCTGGTGGCAGTACCCATTTTTATTACGGGCAGTAAAGATTGGTGGCCCCAATTCCCCGGGTTTCAAATTGTCGGAATCATTGTTTTTCTTGCAGTCCTTGGGTGGCTTTATAAATCCGTGACCAGCGAGTCCTGATGAAGTAATTTTGGCGGTCTTATGTCGTCGATTACTTTTGATCTATTACACCAACTTCCCAAGGTGGAACTCCACTGCCACCTGGATGGCTGCCTCCGACCAGAATCCATTCTGGATGTAGCACTTCATGATGGCGTAAAACTTCCTTCCTTTGACCTGGCTGAATTGACATCCACCCTCAAGATCGGTAAAAAACGGGGCTCACTTGTAGACTATATTGAAAGATTCGACATCACGCTTTCGGTGATGCAGACACCGGAATCTCTTACCCGTTTTTCCTATGAATTGATTGAAGATGTGGCCCAGGAGAATGTCCGCTATATCGAAGTCCGCTACTCTCCAATTTTACACCAGCAAAAAGGAATGACTTTGGATATGGCCGTGGAATCCGTCAAGAAAGGTCTGAAAAAGGGAGAAAAAAAGTTTGGGGTAAAATCCGGTATTATCGTCTGTGGCATTCGTCATATTTCACCGGCAGCATCTCTAATTCTTGCTGAACTGGCAGTCCGGTTTAAAAATCGTGGTGTCGTGGGTTTTGACCTTGCCGGTGCGGAAGAAAATTTCCCTGCTAAAGAACACCGGGAAGCCTTTTACCAGATCAGGAATAATAATATCAATTCTACCATTCATGCCGGGGAGGCATTTGGCCCCGCTTCCATTCACCAAGCCATCCATTATTGCGGCGCGAATCGGATTGGCCATGGCACAAAACTCAAGGAGGATAAGGCTCTGATGCAATATGTGAATGACCACCGGATCCCCTTAGAGATATGTCTCACTTCCAACTGGCAAACCCATAGTGTTCGCTCCCTGAAACATCATCCTTTCCGTTATTATTATGATCAAGGCATTCGCGTCACTTTGAATACGGATAACCGGCTCATGTCCGATACAACACTGACGGATGAATTTATGCTGGCGCATGAATTGTTTGGATTTCAACTCGACGATTTTCGGGAGATCACCATCACTGCCATGAAAAGTGCTTTTCTCCCCCACAATGAACGGCGAAAAATGATCAAATCCATTGCTGAAGAATTTGAACAGGATTTCGGGCTTCAACCTGAATATATTGCCCAAGCATCCTTAAAGGGATAATTCAAGGATGAAATGGATCAGTTTTCCATCGATGTGGAAAATGCTGAAGATCTTATTTGGGATATTTCGCAAGCGTTGATCTAAAAAAGCACTCTGTATTTTGGATATCCCCCTGGCAACTTTTCTAAAAGGGGATTAAATGTGTGCTAATTTTTTATGACGGTGATCTTCTCAACAGTCTGGGATCCATCCAACCCATAGATCGCCAATAGATACACACCGCTGGAAACGTAATCGCCGGCATTATCACGTCCATCCCAAGAGAGTTGGTCTCCATCAATGCTAGTTCCCTGACTAGGCACATGTCGGACCACTTTCCCATCTAAGGTCATGACCATCATGGCAGATTCGTAGGGTAATCCATCCACTTTCATGGGTTTATCGGTTGGAATGTAAAATGGACTTGGGAATACCTTTACGTCGGAGTTTGTGAGTTTTTCTGCCCCAAATGGGATGCGGAGAATATTCACACCCTTACTTGTGGCGATATAGGCAAGATTCCGTTTTGCATCAAAAGCTATATCGGTGATCTCATCAGACAGAAGGGGGCTGTTGTAGGCGCGAAGTCCATTAATATCCGGCCAGTATGTTGTGCTTTCCAGTAAAACATGGATCCCCTGTGTGGGTGAATGGGTCCAAACATTCCCATGGGGATCCATCTTGATCTCTGCACCAGTTCCAAATGAAATATTGGGGAAAAACGCGTAGGGATTTTCCCGGGATACGGGGCTGGGTGAATCCTTCAGGTCAAAATAATTCAATCCTGTGGGGGTCAAATAATAGATCCGGTTGTTCAGTCCCATGCCCAGGGACCACACGGTTCCTTCATCCTGCACTTTGGTCCAGGTAAAATAACCTGGATTGAAGGGGTCCCCTTCAAAATCCAGCATAAAGATCCCGCCATTGGGATAAATACCCAAGTTTGCTTCTGAAGCATGAAATGCAGAAACCCAGGTTCTACCCCAATCATCGAAAACAATCGATCCCGGCGATTGGCTGATCCTGACGGATGTTTCGTTGGAGCCGAAGTGTTTCCATTCTCCCTGCAAAGATCGGACATGAATGGGCTCATTTCCATTAATACAATAGGGATTAGCTATCCAAAGGTTTCCATCCAGGTCAAATTCTAAATCCACAACAACCATATAAGGTGCTGGATTTGTAGAGGTGTTATGGTAGCTCAAATAGGTTGTGTCAATCAGGGTAATATTTGTGGGATCATCCACATCTATGATTATAACACCGCCACTTTTTCGGATGGGTTCGTTACTAGTTTGGGGATAAGCACCGCGAATAGCACAATACAATAATCCATCGGGTCCCTGTTCGAGATCGGCGATATATCCGCCAAAATTATAAAATATCGTATCCCCAATAAAAGATGAATAATCATATGTCTCATGAATGGTATCCGTATTAGCCAGGATAATTTGAATGATGTTTCGCCATCCCTCATCACTATAAATTGAGATTCCGTGGGAACTTCCCCCCACCAGCCGGCCGTCATCCAGGACTGTGATAGCTGAAAAACCGCTGGTGACAGGTGCATTGGCAAGGTACCTGGAAACTTTATCACTGCCATCGGACTGTTTTTGAATGAATAAAATACCATTTCGCGTACCAACAACTGTTTCCGTGGATGATGCTGCCCAGCCGGAGAGCCAGAATCGGTCCTCTAAGAGAACCCTATTGTCTGCGGAAATTTTATATAATTTCTTTCTATCAATAACCCAATAGGCATCCTCACCTGCATAGATCGCACTTACACTGGTTAAAGTATAGGAAATGGGGATATCACTCCACTCACCCGAACCGAAACTGTACTCATAAAGTGCTGTATTAGATGAAAATGCCAATGTGGATCCCTTTAAGGCCAAGGCTGTGATCTCCATGGTGAGGCTTGAATTCAAGGGCATCCAACTATTTGGATCTTTGAGATTATCCGAAATATCACCGATGTAAATGCCCTGATCCGTCCCGATAATTAAGCTCGAATCTGTGGCTGTAAAACAATTGATCGAACCTGCGTCTTGGGGATAATTCCTGAAACTGTCGCGATATTCCCATTTATCGTTATAAAGGAATTTCATGATCCCGGGATCCTGTCCAGCCAGGAAAAAAACCCAGGCCAGGGAATCCAGCACCTGGATATCAAAGATCTCTGTGAGTCCGAAATCAAAACTGGCGATAGATTCTGTTTGGTCAGGATCATAAACCTGGACAAAGCCATTGGGCGAGGAACCGCCAATCCAAATATGATCATTATGATCCACGGCGATGGCAGAAAGGTCCACACTCTTCAATCCATCCACTGTGGTATAGGTACGGGTGTCGTCCTGGGAGATCTGGAATAAACCCCCTTCCGTGGCGGCAAACCATTCACCATCCAGGGAAAGGATATCCCTGATATTTAAGGGAGATGTGAGTGCTTTCCATTCCCCGATACGGACCTGGGAAAAACAGAAGGCCAAAGTAATGATTGGCAATAATTTTTTAAATAGGGACAATTGAATTAATGAAATTAAATATATTTTCTTCAATAATAGTTTATGAATCTACCTTATACAAATCCCCTCCTGAAAGGTTTCCCAACCTTTCTCTTTTGTCTTTCCAAAATTCACCCCAATTTTGACCCGCATGAAACGCTTTGTCACCACCCTCATTTTACTTTCCTGCATCCGGGCAGAGACACCCATCCCCTTTACAATCGAGATCCGCCCACGTGTTATTGATGGCGCGAAGGTGGTTGTTAATGTCGATGTGTTGAATCATGTGGGGAAACCGGTAGATTATCTCGAAGGGTTTTTAGCGGAATATTCCGGGGATGGCGAATTCCTGAATGAAAAAAGAATGGTCCTGGTGTATAGCTACGAACCACCGCTCCAGACAGGTTATTCCACAACAAAAACCATGATCTTTCGGTTATCGCCTGAAAAGCCCAACACCTATGAATTCACAATATCAAAGGTAAAATTTGCCGGTGAATCCAGGGTCTTCGCCTGGCATCCCAAAGCGGGTTTTATTCGGATCGATTGAACGTCTTATTATGGTGCTTGATGAATTTATCTTCCATCAGTTTACTGTAATCCAGGTCATCCAGGTTCATTGATAATTCATTGATCCAAGCCCTGGTTTTTTCTAAATAAGCCTCAATCAATGGCACGGGGATTCGTTCCGCATACATATTGGCAATAACAATGCCTGCAGGGATGGGAATATAGCCATTCAAGGGATCCTGGTAAAAATTATCAAGATTCTTCACCAGTTCCCGGGTTGTTAAATAATCCATTGTTTCACCGAAAACATGATCCGCTAAATATTGGTCTGCGGCCCAGGTTTTCAGGTATCCGTAGAGCCGGCCATCTAATACGCCATTCAGATAGGCTGTTTTAATTCGATAAGTATTTTCCGGATTATAATCAACTGTTTTGGTAATTCTATTCCAGTCTCTCCCATCCCAGAAGAGACGGTTTTGTTGGCCCAGACAAAACGAAAGTATAAATGATATTAGAATTATTTGGATTTTCATTGGGTCAATTTTACTTTAAGCATCACTCTTTCACGACAACAGTTTTAATATTCACAAATTCCAACAGGCCATAGGAGGACAGTTCCCGGCCGTATCCAGATTGTTTAATTCCACCAAAAGGTAACCTTGGATCTGATTTCACAAAATCGTTCACGAAGCACAACCCGGCATCCAAGTGTTTTTTAGCAATCTCCTCGCCCCTGGCTTTATCCCGGGTGAATACGGCTGCACCGAGGCCAAATTCGGTCTGGTTGGCTAACGCCAGTGCTTCTGCCTCATCTTTCGCTTTTATGACTGAAAATACGGGTCCAAAGATCTCTTCGTCAAAAGCGGCCATGCCCGGCGTTACATCCGCCAGTAATGTGATGGGATAATAAAAACCGCCGTCATGGGGGATTTCTCCTCCTAATCGCAGGTCTGCTCCGGATCCGATTGCCCGGTTCACCTGGTCATGAACCTCATCCCGGGCAGAGGCTGAAACCATGGGTCCCATATCAACTTCATCTAAGGGGTCACCCATTATTTTTGTAGAAAGCTTTTTCTCGAGAATATCTAAAAACGAATCATAAACGGATTCATGGATGATCATCCGTTTTGCGCCAATACAGCTTTGGCCCGCATTCAGGGTTCTGCCGGTGACACAGGCAGCGGTGGCCACAGCCAGGTCTGCATCATCCAAGACCACATAGGGATCACTGCCCCCGAGTTCCAGGACCGTTTTTTTCAATACACTGCCTGCAGTTTCTGCCACGGATCTTCCTGCAGGCGTACTCCCGGTCAGTGTGACGGCTGCAATGGATGGATCCTTGATCACCTCTGCCACTTCCCTTCCGGGAATGACCAGGTTGCGAAAGATGTTTTCCGGGAATCCGGAATCGATAAAACATTTTTCAATGGCGGCAGCACAACCCTGGACATTGGAAGCATGTTTCAGGATACCGCCATTGCCAGCTGTAATGGTAGGGATGGCAAACCGAAAAACCTGCCAGAATGGAAAATTCCAGGGCATAATCCCCAGGATCAGTCCGATGGGCTGGATTAAGATCATGCTTTTCTGGCCTGCTATATCCACTTCCCTGTCTTCCAGGAACGGCTTGGCCATTTCTGCATAATATTCGCAAAGCCAGGCACATTTTTCAACTTCTCCCAGTCCCTGGGCCATTGGTTTTCCCATTTCCATAGCCATGAGTGTTGCATATTCTTTTGCCCGATCCCGAAGGGTTCCAGCGGTTTGTACCAGGCACGTTATTCGCAGATCCAAATCCGTATTGCACCAGCTCTTTTGAGCCTGTAATGCCTGGTCGAGAATGTAAGCCACCTCGGCCGACGTATGTTTGGGATAGGCTTTTATTTCTGTCCCGTTGGATGGATTAATTGATACCAGGTTCATGGATTTATTTCGAGTTTATCCAGGATGAATGCATAATAGAAAGCTACATCTTTCAGGTAATCGAATCGCCCTGAGGAAGAAAAATGGCCTGCACCCATTATGGTCTTTAATAATAGGTCATTTTGATCCGTTTTCATGGCTCGAAGTTTTGCGGTCCATTTTGCCGGTTCCCAGTATTGGACGCGTGGATCATTATATCCCGCTAATACCAGCATATGGGGGTAATCCTTTGGTTCCACATTTTCATAAGGAGAATAGGACACCATGTAATCGTATTGATCTTTTTCTTTCGGATTGCCCCATTCCTCGAATTCAATAACGGTGAGAGGGATTGACTCATCCAGCATGGTATTGATCACATCCACAAAAGGGACACTGGGAATGGCAACCTTGCACAGATCCGGTGCCATATTGACCACGGCACCAATCAAAAGTCCCCCGGCACTGCCGCCATAAATGGCCATTTTCTCCGGGGATGTGATACCTTCATCTGCCAGGAATCGGCCTGCTGAAATAAAATCATGGAATGTATTCTTTTTGTGCTCGAGTCGCCCATCCAGGTACCATTGGCGACCTAAAAAAGATGACCCACGAATGTGTGCCCTGGCATAGACAACACCCCGATCCACCATGCTGAAAATATTGGATGAAAACCAAGGATCGTATGTAGAGCCATAACTGCCATAGCCCCAGAGAAAACAGGGATTATTTCCCTTCAGATCGATCCCTTTCTTATAGAGGAGGGTGATGGCTACTTTTTTCCCATCATGGGTAGGTGCCCAGATCCGTTCTGTGACATAATTGTTGGGGTCATATCCACCCAGGATCTCTTCCCGCTTTTTCAATGTTTTTTTGTGGGTGCCAAGGTCAATATCAAATATGGAGAATGGGGTAACAAAGGAGCCGTAACTAATGCGAATGAATTCAGAATTCCAGTCGTAGTTCGCATCAAATTCAACGGAATAAATTTCTTCATCCATTTCCAGTGAATGCCAGGACGCATTTTGAAAATCGAAGATACGAATAGCCAGATCCCCTCCAATCCGTTCCAACACAGCCATATGATTCTTGAAAAGAGTGACCTCCATTAAATAGGTTGATTCGCGGTTCGGGATGATCAATTCCCCCTGTCCCCCGCCAAGGGGGCTGCGGACCAATTTGAAATTCACTGCATCCTTATTCGTCAGGTGATAGAGATAGTTGCCATGGTGATAAATATAGTATTCCACGCCCTGTTCCCGGGGTTGGACCATTTGCCATTCCCCCAGTGGATCGTTCCGGTCCAAAAGATGGACCTCTGTGGTTATATTACTCCCGAGAGCCATTTTCAGGAATGCACCGCTCTTGGTCCGGTGGAGTTCCACAAAGAAGCGGTCATCATCTTCCTGGTGAATCAATACATCCTGGGATTGTTCATCTCCCAATTGGTGGCGCCAGAGCTGGTAGGGTCGATGGGCTGCGTCCAGTTTGGTGTAGAACAGGGTCTGGTTGTCATTAGCCCACTCCACTGCACCATCCAGGTCGGATAAATGATCATCCAGGATCCGGCCTGTTTCCAGGTCTTTGATAATGAGTTTATGGAATTCTGCACCAGTGGTATCTATGGTAAAAGCGAGTTTCTTTTCATCGGGACTGATCTTGTAGGCATTTAAAACAAGGTAATCGTGTTTTTGTGCCATTTCGTTCAGGTTGAGGGTTACTTCTTCTTTCCCAGCCATGGATCCCTGTTTCCGGCAATATATATCATACTGCTGACCTTCCTCCGTCCGGGTGTAATACTGGTAGTTCCCGAATTTATAGGGGACCGTTGAATCGTCTTCCTTTATCCTGCCACGCATTTCCTGGTATAACTTTTCCTGGAGCTTTTGTGTATGTTCCATTTTTGCGAAAGTGAAATCATTTTCCGCATTCAGGTAATCCAGGACCGGTTGCGTGTCCCGTTCCCTGAGCCAAAAATAATTATCAATGCGTGTATCTCCATGGATGGTTACATCCCTGGGGATCTTATTGGCTATCGGTGGTGATAATTTTGCAATAGGGGGTGTCATTTTCATCCCTGTGATCATTGTTCCTAAAAAGAGAAGCGTTAGTCCTTTTTCAATTTTGGTCATGTGTGGGTCCTTTTCTCATAAAATGGAACGGTGCATAAGCAACCAAATAATGTAATATAGCTACAAATTCTGCTGTCAAAATATACCACGGCCAGGGACCCATATAATCTAATAAGGAAGCGGTGGGCGGTTTACTGCAGATCCAGAAATAATTCGCATCCAGGATAAGATTTACCCCCACGGCCAAGAGGAGGAATCCGTTCAAGGCAACAAAGGATTCCCAAAGCCCTTTTAAAGAGGGCTTTAACCCATAGACCACGATCGCATAGATCAACACCAGGACCATTCCATTGTGTCCGATGAGAAACCTGAAATAATGAAAATGGGGGAATCCGTGGGTTACATCCGGGGTAATGATGGCCTGGAACATACCAGACATACCCCAAAAATATAGAATTTGGAACAATCTATCCGGTTTCCAGATCATTACTATGGGAATGGCCAGATTGGCAAACCGGCACAGGTGAAACGGCAGGTGGAGTTTGATATCAAACGTGCCGGCGATCATTTCCAGCAAAACCCAGGCCAGGTAATTGGACATGACAATCAACCCCAGGATCACCCCCACCCTAGTCTGCATAGATCTTGATAGCTTATTTTTCGCAAACCACGGGAGCCAGATCCAAAGGATGAGTGATACGCCCATGCCGGCCAAATGATCTGCCCCAAACAGAATAAACGGGTCCGGCGCTATCAAATAATGATGGACCGTTGCCCGCATTTATTTTTCTTGTTTTGCCTTAATGCTTTTCAGGATCCAGTCACAGCCACCCCAGATCGCCAAAAGTGCCAGGACAGCGATGGTGTTAAAGTTTTCACCGGCTGACCGGAGCTCCAGTGCATATTTCACTGCCACACCGGCACCGCCAAGCATAATAAGGGCAATGGTAAGTCTAATTCGCCAATCTAAATTTTTCATAATATTCTATGAAAAGTACCTAACCTGAATTATTCGCCACAAAAGGCACAAAAAACAAAAAAGTTTAATTGCAAAGGAATTTTGAGAATCAATCATTTAATTTTTTATAAAATAATAATTTTTATCTCCATTTTCCTGTGGCAGATTCTTTAAACAAGATCAGATACCATCAACCTTTAATTAATCCGTTAAAATTTGGGTGAAATATAATTATCCATACCCTATACTTTTCGTATAAATTCCATCTTCTATTATTTGCTAGAATCCTTAAGCAACACTCTTTTATGACCTTAATAAATAAAATCAAGAACCGGGAAGCTCGAATCGGTGTGATTGGCCTGGGATATGTAGGACTGCCCCTGGCCATGGAATTTACCCGTGCAGGTTTCCACGTGACCGGTATCGACATTGATACCGAAAAAGTTGAAAAGCTGTCACGGGGAGAAAATTATATCCCGGACGTGAATGATTCGGATCTTACCCAGGCCATAGAGGCAAACAGGTTCTCCGCAACCAGTGATTTTTCAGTGATCGAGGAATTGGATGCTGTTTCTATTTGTGTCCCTACCCCCTTGAATAAGCAGAAAAATCCGGATATTTCTTTTATCAATAACGTCGTGAATGAATTTAAAAAATATGTCCATGGGGATATGTTGATCATTCTTGAAAGCACCACTTACCCGGGGACAACCCGGGAATTGATCTTACCCGAGCTGGAAGGGAAAGGATTAACAGTTGGGAGGGATTTTTTCCTGTGTTTTTCACCGGAACGGATCGATCCGGGGAATACCGAATTCGGCACGGCCAATACACCAAAAGTGCTGGGCGGCGTTACAGAAAAATGTGGTGAGATGGGCACTGCATTGTATGATACGATCGTCAGCCAGGTGGTGCGGGTTTCTTCACCGGAAGCAGCAGAAATGGTGAAACTGCTGGAAAATACTTTCCGGGCCATCAATATCGGATTGGCGAACGAAGTGGCTATCATGTGCGAGAAACTGGGCGTAGACGTGTGGGAGGTCATTGATGCGGCAGCCACAAAACCGTTCGGCTTTATGAAATTTACACCGGGACCGGGACTGGGGGGTCACTGTATTCCCATTGATCCGCATTATTTATCCTGGAAATTAAAAGCGCTGGACTATGATGCAAGATTCATCCAACTTGCGGGGGAAATTAATACAGCCATGCCACGCCATGTGGTAAACCTGGTACGAGATGGACTGAACCGCCACGAGAAATCAATTAAGGGCAGTGAAATATTGGTGATTGGTGTGGCCTATAAAAAGAATGTGGACGATGTGCGGGAGGCCCCAGCCCTGGATGTGATGAAACTGCTACAACATGACGGGGCGGCCATTTCATTTTTTGATCCCCATATTTCACAAGTACGCTTGAATGGAGAAACCATGACCGGACACGAATCTCTTTCCAGGGATCTCCTGAATAAAGCAGATGCGGTGATCATTATCACAGATCATGACGACATTGATTATCAACTTATCAGCACCGAAAGCGGGCTCATAATTGATACACGAAATGTGATTGATGAAAATTGCAGCACGGTGATCAGGCTTGGTGTTGGGAATCATGTATAATTCACAATTTATATATTGAATTATAATTCACTAACCATTAATTTCAATCA
>Ga0209554_1002306_pt1 | contig 13299 bp, 11 predicted proteins | sample MarorgKNORR_S2LV_5_FD_188221 | JGI IMG/M metagenome (GOLD analysis project Ga0209554, IMG submission 188221) | Marine microbial communities from the Southern Atlantic Ocean, analyzing organic carbon cycling - Bottom_A/KNORR_S2/LV (SPAdes) (version 2) | ecosystem: Environmental > Aquatic > Marine... | reverse complement strand
CTTCGAGGGATCCAACATCCTCCACCGGCCGGTCCGTGGTGACCTGGAGCGTCCGGCGGCCGTGGAACGCGCCCGTCAGGCACTCTTCGCCAGACGCGAGACCCGGGTGCGTCCCGGCCTGGACGACAAGGTCCTGACCGAGTGGAACGGCCTGATGCTGGCCACCCTGGCCGATGCGGCCATGGCAATGGGCCGCGAGGACTGGATGGAGGCGGCCCGGACCAACGCCGACTTCCTCTGCTCCACGCTGCAGCGCCCCGATGGCCGGTGGTTGCGCTCCTGGCAGGCCGACGGAGGCGCCCGGACACTCGGCTACGCCGCCGACCACGCTGCGATGGTGGACGGGTTGACCCGACTGGGCGAGGCCACCGGTGAGGCCCGCTGGATCGAGGTGGCGATCTCGACCGCCGACGTCCTGCTGGAGCTCTTCAGCGACACCGCCAACGGTGGATTCCACACGACCGGCAGCGACGCCGAGGCCCTCGTGAAGCGTCCCAAGGACCTGATGGACAACGCCCAGCCATCGGCCAACAGCCTGGCTGCCGTGGCCCTGCTGCGACTGGGTGCCCTCGTCGGCGACAACCGCTACACCGAGGCGGCGGAGGGGGTCCTGAGGCTCCTGGGCGACCGCGTCGCAGAGCATCCCACGGCCTTCGGCCACCTCCTGGGGGCTGTGGACCTGCACCACTCGGGCATCACCGAGGTCGTGGTCACCGGAGACCGGCCGGACCTCGTGGCCGCCGCCGCCGGATCCTGGCGCCCGAACGTGGTCCTCTCGTGGGGCGAGCCAATACCCGGCCCCCTCTGGGATGGTCGCGACGGCAACCGCGCCTGGGTATGTCGCAACCATGCATGCCGGGCCCCGGTCAACACGGCCGACGACCTCCTGGCCGAACTGGACTGAGGTAGGGCCGCATCGGCGTCGCCGCGGCGCGCTCCCACGCCACCGAGGTCCACAATATGGACCTCGTCGAGGATGATGCCCGTGCCATGGTGCGGCCCACCTGAAGCCTGATCTACGAAAATCGCACCTGGGAGCACCGACCATGCCAGATGACGAAACCACGGAACCGACCTTCGACGGAATCCGGCGAGGAGCCACCCCACGTCTGGACCCGACCTTCCTGGTCGTCCTGGTGGCTGGAAGTGCCATCACCGCTATCGCCATGGGTATCCGGGCCTCCATGGGGGTGTTTCTGGATCCGATAACCGACGACCTCGGCATGGGTGCGGGAACGTTCGCCCTGGCCATGGCCATCCAGAATCTCGCCTGGGGCATTGGACAACCGGTGGCCGGGGCGTTGGCCGACCGTCACGGGACACGCCGGGTGCTGTTCGGCGGCACGGTGTTCTACGTGCTGGGCATGGTCGTGATGGCAGGATCGGGCGGCGCCGCCGGACTGCACCTCTCGGGATTCCTGAGTGGCATGGGCATGGCCGGGGCGTCGTTCACGGTGGTACTGGCGGCAGTAGGTCGCCTGGCACCCGAGGAACGTCGCTCGATGGCCCTCGGGATCGCCACGGCCGCCGGTTCGGTCGGCCAGTTCCTGTTCGTCCCATTGGCGAGCGTGGCCATCAACACCGCCGGTTGGCGAACCGCCCTGCTACTGGGTGCGGTGGTTCTCGCTGCGATGGCGGTGCTCTGCATGCCGATGCGGGTGGAGTCCGGCGATGGCGGGTCCACCAGCAGCGAGCCGTTGTCTGTGGCGCTGCGTCGGGCCGCTGCTCACCGCAGCTACGTGCTCCTGGTGGTCGGGTTCTTCGTGTGCGGCTTCCACGTGTCGTTCATTGCAGTCCACCTACCCAAGCACCTGGACGACCTCGGTCAGACGGCGACGATCGGGGCCATGGCCCTGGCCTTCGTCGGACTGTTCAACGTGGTCGGGACGCTGGGGGCCGGCGCACTGGGGGCCAACCACGACCGGCCACGACTCCTGGCCCTCATCTACGGCCTCCGGGCCGTGGTCATCGCCGCGTTCCTCCTCCTGCCTGCTGGCGCCCCGGTGTCGCTGGCCTTCGGCGCCGCAATGGGCCTGCTCTGGTTGTCGACCGTGCCGCTCACCTCCGGCGTGGTCATGGCCCAGTTCGGGGTGGCGCACGCCGGCACCCTGTTCGGGATCGCCTTCCTGAGCCACCAGGTCGGGGCGTTCGTCGGTATCGCCGGCGGCGGCTGGATACGCGACGCCACAGGTTCCTACGAGGTCTGGTGGTGGGTGCAGGTGGCCCTCGGCGTCGTTGGGGCGTTCATCCACCTGCTAATCGACGACTCACCCGCACCGGCATACCAGAGTCAGCCTCTGGAGGATGCTGCCTAGGGTCCACCCAGCCGCTCGCCGTCCCGCCTGGCGGCGTTGAGCCCCAGGAGATCTGGTAACCGTGACCCCGACGTCCGATGCCAGGGGTACGGCTCAGGCGGCGGCCTTCTCGAGGATGTGGATTCCACACGCCGAGCCGAGGCCGATGACGTGCGTCAGGCCGACCTTGGCGCCTTCGATCTGGCGATCGCCGGCCTCACCACGGAGGTGCGTGGTGACCTCGTAGACGTTGGCCACACCGGTCGCCCCGATCGGATGGCCCTTGGAGATGAGACCGCCCGACACGTTCACCGGGGTACGGCCATCACGGAACGGGCCGCCTGAGTCGATGAACTCACCGGCGCCGCCCGGCTCGCAGAGCCCCAGGTTGTCGTAGTGGACCAGCTCGGCCGTGGCGAAGCAGTCATGCAGCTCCACCAGGTCCAGGTCCTCAGGGCCGACGCCGGCTATCTCGTAGGCCTTGGCGGCGGCATTGCGGGTGAGGGTGTTTATATCCGGCTGCACCTGGCCGCTCTCGACCCACGGGTCGCTGGTCAGTACCGACGCCGAGATCTTCACGGCCCGCTTCTGCACCTCGGTTGGCATGGAGCGCAGGCGCTCCTCGGATATGAGGACCACGGCGGCCGCACCGTCACCGGTCGGGCAGCACATGAGCAGGGTGTTGGGGTAGCTCTGCACCGGCGAGCCCATGATCTCCTCCATGGAGAACTCCTTGCGGTACTGGGCCAGCGGGTTCAGGGTGGAGTGCTGGTGGTTCTTGTATGCCACCCGGGCGAACTGCTCGAAGCCGACGCCCTCGTAGTCACACGCGTACTCCATACCCGCCTGTGCGAACACTCCCGGCATGGTCTCGGTCCCGAGGATGCCGTCCACACCGGTGACGGCGCCGTAGCGACCGGCGGCCTCGAAGACCTTCTCCTCAGCCTTTGCACCGCCACGCAGCAGGCCCATCTTGCCCATCTGCTCAACGCCGAAGGCCAGGCCCATCTGGGCCTCACCGGCCTTGATGGAGAGGTACACGGTCCGGATGGCCGTCGCTCCGGTGGCACACGCGTTGGTCACGTTGTACACCGGGATGCCGGTCTGGCCGATCTGCTTCTGGACCCGTTGGCCCATGCCCGTCTGGGCCTGGAACAGGGTGCCGGCACCCATCACGTCCATGTCGTGGATGGTCACCCCACCGTCGGCCAGGGCGTCCATGCATGCACGCGAGGCCAGGTCGACCGCATCCAACTCCGGATAGCGGCCGAAGCGCGTCATTGACGTACCAAGTACCCAAACTGCATCGCTCATCGCAAAATCTCCTTCGCTCGTCCGTACAGGTCAGGCAGCCGCGTAGCCGAATGCCACGCAGTCGGTGCCGTTGTCGTCAGTTCCACAGCTGAACGTGGTGAAGCGCAGGCGCATTCCCAGTTCTGCCTTCATCGGATCGTCGAGGCCGACCACGTTGGCCCGTACCGAGGTGCCGTCATCGGTCAGCACGATGGCCGACACATACGGCACCGGGATGCCGGGTGCCGCCCGGTAGACGATGCTGAAGGAACGCAGGGTCGCATCGTCGGCGACACGCACCGACGTGAACTCCTCCCGGCCGCACTTTGCGCAGGCGTTGCGGCGGTCGAAGAAGCGGGCCTGACAGTTGGTGCACTCGTTCGCCGCCAGATGCGGGTCATCGCCGATCCGCAGGTACTCGACGATCGGCAGCTGTGTCGGGATCTCGACGGCTTCCGTGGCTTCCTCGGTCATGTGTTTCCTCCGGCGTTACGTCAGTGCTCAGGTCTCAGCGGACAGTACCGGTCATTTCCGGATCGCTCCCAGCCGGGGCGATGTCCCACAAGGTTCGTAGGTCACCAGGAACCGTGGTGGAGTACCTCGTCAAGCGGGCGGCGCCGTCTGGTCGTGGACCGGCTGGAGCGCGCTCCGGATGGCTCCGGGTGCCCAATGGCGATCGCTCCGACGGCACGGGCCTCGTCGGGGACACCGAAGCGACGACGTACCGCCTCCTCGTGCTCGAAGAGCCCGAAGAAGCAGCAACCCAGACCGGCCTCCACCACGAGGAGCTGCAGGGCGAGGGCCGCGAATGCCGCATCGGTCAGCCAGTACGGGACCGTCCATGCATCCGAACCGTCGCCCAGACCGGTCGCCACCTTGTCCGGCTCTGCGTAACGGGCCAGGTAACGGCTTGGAAGCCCGAACGGCACGACGATGGCGGGAGCCACGAGAAGGTCCGGCCAGGGAAACCCAGCCCGCTTCTCGGCCGACAGGGTCGTGTCCCAGTAGGACGCAACGTCCACGCCCTCCAGGAGTAGGAACTCGACCCCCTGGCAGTTGCCTGCCGTCGGGGTCCTTCGGGCGGCATCGACCAGGTCGTCGAGTAGGCCGGCACCGAGGGGTTCCGGGGTGAATGACCTGCAGGAGCGTCGATCTCCCAGAATGTCGGAGACGGTCACCGGGAGTGCCGTACCCGACGGATCAGAGGTACTTCTCGAGGTCCTCGGCGAGGGCCCAGCCGGTGACAACCAGAACGTCGCCGTTGGCGACGTCCAGATCGTCGAAGTAGGCAACGGTGTCAGCGTCGATCATCTCCGGCTTGAGGCTGGAGTGGTCGAACAGGCAGGTCTGGGCACCCTTGCCCGGCGAAATGAAGCGGCGCTCGTCGTAGGCCAGGGTGGAGAGGCCGAAACGCTTCACGAAGCGCCGACCCCATGCCCGCTCCTCGCCCGAGGCCTTGTGGCCGGGACGCGGGATGATGTCGGTGAGTGCCTTGAAGGCCTCGAACCCTGAGGGTTCGTTGAACCGGGAGCCGAACACGACGTCCTCGTCCGGGAAGGCCAGCACTGCCCGACGCATCTGCTCCGAGAGCAGCGCCCGTAGCACCGTGTCGCGCCTCGAGGTCCTGTAGACGGATGCCAGCCCCACGATCACACTCGGTGTCCCACCAATGCGCTCCAGGCTGCAGAAGGCGAAGCCCTTCAGGCGACCGCCCTCACGGACAGTGGTGACAAGCACCCACTCCTCAGCCTGCTTGGAGATCAGGCCGATGCCGAACGGGTTCGGCCCCACGGCGCACAGATCCGCCATCTCCTCGATCTCGGCATCGCCGAGCATCGTGCAATCCTTGGTTTCAACCTCGATCGCCATCGGTTCAGGTGCCTCCGAATCCGCCTCCGCTACCCACTCCATCCAACCGGTCGGGGCCCCTTATCCCAACCCGTAGACCAACCGGCGTAGATCGCGGGGAGGCGCGGACGGGCCTCTGAGCGGATCGCTCAGCCAGCCAGGACAGAGTCGGCGCCCAGTAGAACCCTGATCTCGCCCACCAGACCACTTGCCGGATCCACCGAGAAGTCCTCCGGGAGACGCAGCACCTGACTGTCCCCCAGGTGGAGGAAGACCTCGGAATCGCCGGGGTGGGCAACGAGTAGAACCTTCAGTTCGGCAATGGTCTCCTCCCGGATCCGATCCACGGGAAGGCGTACACGCATCGGCCTGGCCTGGGTGAGCTGCTCAGCGTCGAGCACCTCCACCTCGAGGCAGATCAACTTGGGGAGGTCGTCACGGCGGTCCACACGACCCTTGATGAGGACGATCCTGTCGTCCTCCAACTTGTGGCCGTGTTCGGTCATCGTCTTGGGAAAGACCATCACCTCCATGGCGCCGCCCAGGTCCTCGAGGTCGAAGACGGCCATCAGGTCCCCACGCCTCGTCCACTTCTTGGAGAGGTTCGTGACCACGCCGCCGACCATCCGGAAGGATCCGTCCTCCACCTCGGCCAGCTCGTCGATTCTGGAATCGGCCCGACGCCTCAGGGCGCCCTCGAAACCGTTCAGCGGATGGTCCGACACGTACAGGCCCAGCATCTCCTTCTCGAAGGCCAGGCGGGTCATCTTGTCGAACTCCACGTCGGCGACCACGGCCCTCTCGTCGAACTCGGGGCCCTCGGTGCTCTCGCCGAACAACGACATGACGCCCATGTCGTGTTCCTTACGGCGGGCCACCGTGTGGTCGATGATCTGCTCGTGGGCGTGGAGGAGCCCCTGGCGGGGATGGCCCATCGCATCAAAGGCCCCGGCCTTGATGAGCGACTCCACCGTCCGCTTGTTCAGGACCGTGGTGTCGCAACGCTCGGCGAAGTCGTAGAAGTCCTCGAACGGACCGTTGGCTGCACGCTCCGCCTCGATCAGCTCCACGAGGCCCTTGCCCACGTTGCGCACTGCAGAGAGCCCGAAAACGATCCGGCCGGGTGACTCCCCCGCCGGGGCATCCAGCATCGGCACCGGCTCAAAGTCCGACCGTGCCACGTTGATGTCCGGAACCTCCACGGCGATCCCCAGCACCCGGCACTCGTTCAGGTAGATCGCAGCCTTGTCCAGGTTCGACCTGACGCTGGTTAGCAGGGCCGCCAGGTACTCGACCGGGTAGTGGGCCTTCAGGTAGGCGATCTGGTAGGCGATGAGGCCGTAGCCGTAGGAATGGCTCTTGTTGAACGCATAGTCGGCGAACTGTTCGATGACGTCGAACAGTTCCTCGCCCAACGCAGCCCCATAACCCGATGCCTCGCACCCGCCCACGAAGCTGGCCCGCTCCTGCGCCATGAGCTCACGGATCTTCTTGCCGCATGCCTTCCTGAGGTTGTCAGCATCAGCCAGCGAATAGCCGGCGAACTTCTGGGCCACCCTCATGACCGACTCCTGGTAGATCATGAGGCCATAGGTGTCGGACAGGAGCTCCTCGGCGTCGGGGTGGAAGTAGCTGACCTCCTGGCGGCCGTTCTTGCGATCGGCGTAGTCGTTGTGCATGTTGGCCGCCATCGGCCCCGGCCGGTACAGCGCCACCAGCGCGGCCACGTCCTCGAAGCTGGACGGAGCCAGGGAGCGCATCAGGGCACGCATCGGGCTGGATTCCAGCTGGAACACACCAATGGAATCCCCACGGGCCAGCATCTCGAAGGTGGCACGGTCATCCAGGTCGACCTTGTCGATGTCGAACACCTCACCCCTGCAGCGCTCCACGTGAGCCAACGTGTCGGTGATCACGTCAAGGTTTCTGAGGCCCAGGAAATCCATCTTGAGGAGGCCCAGGTCCTCGATGCCGTGCATCTCGTACTGGGTGACCACGGGTGCGTCCTCGGGGTCCTGGCCCGACTCCGGCTTGCGCTGGATCGGTACGTACTCCGTGAGCGGCTCACGGGTGATCACCACCGCTGCCGCGTGGATCCCGTCCTGTCGACGAAGCCCCTCTAGACCCTTGGCGACATCGACCACAGCGCGGACGTCGTCGTCAGTGGCGTACATGTCGCGCAGGTCGGTTGCCATCTTGAAGCCGGCGGCGTGCTTCTCGGTCTCGACCAGGCACGCCGCCAGCGGCGTGTCCCGTCCCAGGATCAGCGGCGGCATGGCCTTGGCGATCCGGTCGCCCATGGCATACGGGTAGCCCAGCACCCGTGCGGCGTCACGGACCGCTGCCCGGGCCTTGATCTGGGAGAAGGTCACGATCTGGGCGACGTGGTCCCGGCCGTACTTCTCGGCGGCATACCGGATCATCTCGTCCCGGTACCTGGAGTCGAAGTCCATGTCGATGTCGGGCATCGAGATCCGGCTCGGGTTCAGGAACCGTTCGAAGAGGAGGTCGTAGCGGATCGGGTCCAGGTCTGTGATCCAGAGGCTGTAGGCCACGGCGCAACCAGCGGCGCTTCCACGCCCCGGGCCGACCCGGATCTCCTGCTGGCGGGCGTGTCGGATGAGGTCCCAGGTGATGAGGAAGTAGGAGGAGAAGCCCATCTCGCTGATCGTCCGCAGCTCGTAGGCGAGGCGTTCCACCACCCGGTCCTCCAACTGCTCGCCCCACCTCCTGTGGGCGCCCTCGAAGGTGAGGTGCTCCAGGTAGGCGTCGGCACCGTCGAAGCCCTCGGGGATGGGGAAGTCCGGCAACTTGGGCTTGCCGAACTCGATCTCCACGTTGCACCGCTCTGTGACCCACAGGGTGTTGTCGCAGGAGTCCGGCAGGTGGCGGAACAGCTCCCGCATCTCATGCGAGGTCTTCAGGTAGTGCTCCTCGCCTGAGAACCTGAAGCGGTTCGGGTCGCTCATCAGGGAACCTGTCTGCACGCAGAGGAGGGCATCGTGTGCCTTGGCATCCTCCCTGTGGGTGTAGTGGCTGTCGTTCGTGGCCAGCAACGGTGCGCCGAGCTCCTTGGCGATGCGTTCCAACTGGGGATTGGTCCGGTGCTGTTCAGGGATCCCCTGATCCTGGAGCTCGATGAAGAGGTTGTCCTTCCCGAAGATCTCCTGGAGACGACCCGCCTTGGTCAGGGCATCGTCGTAGTCGTCACGGATCAGGGCCTGGAGCACGTGTCCACCCAGGCAGCCCGTCGTGGCGATGATTCCCTCTGAGTGGTCGGACAGGACCTCCCAGTCGACACGGGGCTTGTAGTAGTAGCCCTCCATGAATGCCCTGCTGGCCAACTGGATGAGGTTGCGGTAGCCGGTCTGGTTCTCGGCGAGGAGCGTCAGGTGGTACATCAGCTTCCGACCACCGTCGGTCTGGCCACCGGAGTCGTCCACTCGACCCCGCCGCGATGGGCGTTCGAACCTGGTGTCGTGGGCCATGTAGGCCTCGGTACCCAGGATCGGCTTGATGCCCCGGTCCCGGCAGGCCCGGTAGAAGTCCAGGATCCCGTACATGTTGCCGTGGTCGGTGATTCCCAGGGCCGTCTGACCATCGGCCACTGCGGCATCGACCAGCTCGCCGACGCGTGCCGCTCCGTCCAGCATCGAGAACTCTGTGTGGACGTGCAGGTGTGTGAAGCCGCTGCTCATCGGGTGGCCGCGATCACAGGTAGGTGCCGTGCCGGCTGTCCGTAGCGTCACCGGTTCCACCGGTCTCCAGCTCGGGTGGCCGCATGCCGGCAAGCTGCTGCTGTGCGGCTACCTGCTGGGCGAACAGGGTGGCCTGGATCCCCTGGATGAGCCCCTCCATCCAGCCGACCAGCTGGGCCTGGGCGATCCTCAACTCGTCGACGCTGGGTGCAGCATCCTCGGTGAAGGGCAGGGCCAGACGTCCGAGTTCATCGCGGAGGTCCGGTGAGAGGGCCGACCCGAGCTCCGTCACGGAGGTTTCGTAGATTTCGCGGAGGCGGTTCCTGCTGGGTTCATCGAGCGTCGCCGAACGCACCTCCTCGAGCAGCAGGCGCATCATCGTGCCGACCCGCATGACCTTGGCAGGATGCTCGATCGACTCGTCGATCTCGTCGTCGGACTCCTCGTCGGACATCTCCGTGGCGTCCGTGAGCACCTCGGGGTCGACTGCTTCCGGTGGTGGTTTGGCGTCGTCGGGCATCGTTCCGGACTCTATGCCCATCGGGACCCGCCCGGAGGGCCGTCGAAGGACGTCGCCGGGAGCAGTCGCGAACCGCTTCTCAGGTCACCACGGCGAGTGCGGGAACGAGCATCTCTGCGGCCGTCAGAGAGCCGTGTCGCCCGATCAGGTCGATCGACGTGGTCTCCGCCGGGTCCACGAATGCCACCGGATCGCGTGCCAGCACGGCCACGTCGCCCAGCCGGGCCCTGGCCACCGCCGTCACCTCAGGCCCCAGCCATCCATCCGAAACCACCTGGTCCACGGACCGGACCCAGCCCATCGGATCGAAAGCCTCGTGGCATGCCGCCAGAAGGTCGGCAGCTGCGCCTGGCCGGGAATGGAGCCACCGGAAGCGGGCCTCTCCACTCTGGCCGTCCACCAGGGTGGTGACAGAGCGAGGAAGGTGGACGAGGTTCTCCCCGACATGCACCAGGCCATGGTCGGCGGTCACGACGATCGCCGTTCCCGCCGGGAGCCGTTGGGCCAGCTCCCCGACCATGGCGTCGCATGCCGCCAACTCCTCGTCGTAACGGTCGGTCAGGCCGAACTCGTGGGCAGTCCGGTCGATGTCATCCCAGTAGGCGTACACGAACGGTTCACCACCTGCGAAGGCCTCCAGGACCCGGGCGACCAGACCAGCACGGTCCCTGTAACCCATAAGGCGTGTGTCGCACAGGTGGGCGCCCGTGAACCCGGAGTCCGAGAACGCCTCCCTCGTCACGACCGGCGGCCATTGCGATCCGAACACCTCACAGGGTTGGAACTCCCGCGGATCATGTCGACGACGGGCATCGCCCTCAGCAGTCGTCCAGCGCAGGGCGTTCAACACCTCGGCGTGGGCCTGCCTCTCCGGCGCTCCCACGGCGATGCGGTAGCCGACCAGCCCGTGGCGACCCGGCGGCTGACCGGTGGCTATGGACGTGAGGGCTGCAGCTGTGGTGGACGGAGCGACGGTCGTGATTGGCCCACCGGCGAATCCAGTCAGGTTCGGAGCAATTTCCGGACGTGACCGCAACTGCTCCCATCCCAGGCCATCGAGCACCAGCAGCAGCGTGCGACGGGCTCCGAGCACCTCGTCGGGAAGCCATGACGGCCAGCCACCCGGCACCTGGTCGCCCTCCATGAGGGCGGGTACGAGGGCCGTGACACAGCCGCCCCCGTAGGCCGGGGCCACCGGCGCAAGATCTCCACCGACGGCCTGCATGGACCGACCGTACTGCCAGCCTCGCGCCACAGGCGGCGCCTGATGCCGCCACATCCGTGCTCCCGCGGCAACCGGGTCTAGGATCCACCGACGTGAAGGTCTCGACGCGTGGCGATTATGCAAGCCGCGCCCTGTTGTCACTGGCCCTCCATGGAGACGGCCAGACACCACGGTCGGTTCGTGAGATCGCAGACAAGACCGGCCTTCCGCAGCCCTACCTGGAGCAGATCCTGCTCGCCCTGAAGGGTGCCGGCCTGGTGCGTTCCAAGCGGGGCGTGGGTGGCGGCTACGTGCTGGCCAGGATGCCGTCGTTGATCCTGTTGTCCCAGATCGTGTCAGCCGTGGACGGGCCGATAGTGGCCGGCGACTTCAGCGACCCACACACGGATGGGGCCTGCGACCACGAAGGCCAGTGCGTCCTGCTCTCGATCTGGGCCAGTGCCGGTTCGCACATGCGCAACTACCTGGATTCCTTCACCCTGGAGGACATAGCGGGCATGGCGCGCGGCGACGACTCCTGGCCCAAGACCTAGCCGGTCAGGTAGCCGGGTCCAGCCTGCCCATCAGGAGGCTCGGGCTCGCCCAGGCGATCCAGGATCTCCCGCAGGTCATCTGGCAGGGGTGAGTCGAACTCGAGGCGCTCGCCGGTCACCGGGTGGTTGAAGGCGAGATGGGCGGCGTGCAGGAACGGCCGCTCCAGAACCAGACCGCTGCGTTCTCCCCCGTAGGTGCCGTCACCCACCAGTGGATGGCCGATCGCCGAGAGGTGGACCCGGATCTGATGGGTCCGTCCCGTCTCCAGAGTGCAGGTCACCAGCGATACGGCCGGCGTCACCCAGAATGCCGAAACCTCGTAGCCGGTTCTCGCCGGCCGGCCCGAACCCACCACCGCCATGCGGGTCCGATCCTTGGGTGATCGCCCGACGGGAGCGTCCACCACGCCCTTGATCGCTTCGAAGTGTCCCCAGGTCAATGCCTGGTAGCGGCGCCCGACGGATCGCTCAGCCAGTTGCGCCACGAGTGAGTCGTAGGCCTTCTGGGTGCGGGCCACCGCCAGAGCTCCGGAGGTTCCAAGGTCCAGTCTGTGGACGATCCCGGGCCTGGCCGCCGAACCGACCCCCGCTATCTCCGGATGCAGGGCCAGAAGGCCGTTGACCAACGTCCCGGTCTGGTTGCCGGCACCGGGATGGACCACGAGACCCGACGGCTTGTCGATGACCAGGACGTCATCGTCGGTATAGAGCACCCCGAAGCTGACCGACTCCTCCGGACCCGGCACGTGCACCGTCTCACGCTCGAAGCCGGTGACCTCCAGGTCGTCACCTTCATGGACCCGCCGGGACCGCTGGTAGACCACCTCGCCGTCCACCGAAACCCGGCCGGCTGCGAGGGCGGCTGCGGCCCTGTTACGGCTCACGTCCGCCAGCAGCGAGACGACGCGGTCGATCCGCTCACCAGCCAGCGCAGGAGGGATTGATTCCCGGAAGCCGGCGTCGTCGCTCATGTGCGCCAGCTCCGCCAGGCGAGGAGGCCGCCGCCCACGACGATGGTGGCATCGGCAAGGTTGAACACCGGCCACCACTGCAGGTCCACAAAGTCCACTACCGCTCCCCCCATGAACCCGTCACCGGCCCGAAAGGCCCTGTCGGCCAGGTTGCCGACTGCACCTCCGATGATGGCACCGATGGCGAGTTGGGCAACACGGTCCCGGGTACCCGCTCCCTGGCGAACCAGCAGGACGAGAACCACGAGCACCAGAAGGCTGAGAAGCGGGCCGAGGCCTTCGCCACGGCTGAACGCCGCTCCGGTATTGAAGATGAGATGGAGGCGGAGCGTCCAGAAGAGGTCGATGTTGGAATCCTCGAGCGCACCAGAGGCCCACCACTTGGTGAGCTGGTCCAGACCCAGGATTACAGCGCCGACCAGCCCCGGCGCCATCCACCGGCGCCGCTGGCCCGCCAGATCAGTCACCGCCGGCCCAGTCCCCCGACCTTGAACTCGACCCGCTCGGATGCCCAGGGGATGGCCACCAGTCGATCCTTGGGCACGTTCCTGCCCGAGGTGATGCAGACCCCATAGACGCCCTTGCGGATCCGCTCCAGGGCGGCATCGATCTCGTCGACCGCATCACGTGCCTGGGCGCTCAGCGCGAGGTCCAGATCCCGCTCCACTGCAAGGGTGTCGCCCTCGCCCGACTCGTCGTCGAACTGGACGTCACCCGGATCGCGGTCCTCAAGAAGGGAGTCGGCCTGCGCCTGGAGACTGTCGGCGCTACGTAGGTAGCGGGCGCGTTCTGTGAGCAGAGCCTGTTTCTGCTGATCCAGGAACTTCGCTCCGAACGGCGACTTCTTCGGCGCAGCCTTCTTGGCCGGTGCCTTCTTTGCCGGGGCCGGGGCCTTCTTGGCGGCCGGTGCCTTCTTT
>Ga0209554_1002305_pt1 | contig 13303 bp, 14 predicted proteins | sample MarorgKNORR_S2LV_5_FD_188221 | JGI IMG/M metagenome (GOLD analysis project Ga0209554, IMG submission 188221) | Marine microbial communities from the Southern Atlantic Ocean, analyzing organic carbon cycling - Bottom_A/KNORR_S2/LV (SPAdes) (version 2) | ecosystem: Environmental > Aquatic > Marine... | reverse complement strand
TGTCGACCTTTACATCGTCGTCGGGAATGTCGCCTTGCTGCGACCCCCCGGTCGCGGGGGCTGCCGGGGTTGGACCGGCAGGGGCCGGACCTTCCTTCGCCGGGGGCGCCGGCGGGACCGGGCCCTCGACCGGGGGCGCAGGGGCCTCCGGCTTCGAAGGGTTGGGGGCTTCGGCCAGCGCCGTCTCCCCTGCGACGATCAGCGAAACGAAGAGGAAGAGGAGTCGGCAGAAGGTCATGCCGGGGAGTGGGCGATCTCCGCCTGCAACCGCTCGATCGTCTCTCCGAATTCGCGCACGGTTCGCGCGAGAATCTCGGCCACGGGTTCGACCGCCTCGATGCGTCCAGCGACCTGGCCGGTGAGCGCAACGCCCGCTTCGAGGTCGCCCCCGAAATACACCTCGCGCACGCCGGCGCCGAGTTCGGCCATCGAGTTGCGTCCCTCGCTAGCGATCGCCTCGGTGCGCGCGGTTCGCAGCGCGCGCAGGGCGGGGCCCTTCTCGTTGCGGAGAAAGAGCGTCCCGGTGTCGGGCGCGGCGACGATCGCCTGCTTCCAGTTCTCGTGGACCGGCGACTCGGTGGCCGACACCATGCGAGTTCCCATCTGCACGCCCTCCGCGCCGAGCGCAAAGGCGGCGGCCATCGAGGCGCCGTCGCAGATGCCGCCCGCCGCCACGATCGGGACATCGAGTTTCTCGCGGATCAGCGGGACCAGCACCAGCGTCGAGACCGGCGATGGATTCTTGAAGCCGCCGCCCTCGCCGCCTTCGACGACCAACCCATCGACGCCGGCGTCGACTGCTTTGCGTGCAGCGCGCAGCGTGGGGACGACGTGGAATACCGTGAGGCCCGCGTCCTTCAGCGCGCGGGTGTACTGGTTGGGGTTGCCGGCGCTCGTGGTCACGAAGCGCACACCCTCTTCGATCACGAAATCCACGATGCCCGGGTCGCGCACGAAGGCCTGGGCGATGTTGACGCCGAAGGGGCGATCGGTGAGCTGCCGCATCTTCTGGATCTCGCCGCGAATGGCGTCGAGTTCGCCGGAGGAGGTTTCGATGATGCCGAGGCCGCCGGCCTGGGAGACCGCCGAGGCGAGTGGGGACCGCGCGATCCAACCCATCGGCGCCTGCAGAATAGGGATCTCGACACCGAGCATCCGGGTCACGCGGTTGTCGAAGTGCATGGCGATTTTCTCCGGGGGTCGGGCGGCGCCGGTAGACTATCATTCCGGCCGCAACGGCGGGGCAGCGCTGGCACGACCGCGATGCGGGGAGAGGCGCGGGAGACCAAGATGGGGCTTCGTCAACGGTTTCGAAATCGACTCCTCGATTTTGCCATGCGCCGGGTGAACGAGTTGCGGCCCGACGCCCTTTGCGAGGCGCGCGGAGAAGTGCTCGAGGTGGGGTTCGGCAGCGCACTCAACCTCGCGTTCTATCCCGAAGCGGTGTCAAAACTGGTGGCCCTCGACCCGAAGCCGGCAGACGAGCTTCCGGCTTTCGCCGATCGCATGGAGGCCGCGCGCTTCCCGGTCGAGCGCTGCGGACTTCCCGCGGATGGCGGACTGCCCTTCGATGCGGGTCGCTTCGATACCGTGGTGACCACCTGGACGCTGTGCTCGATCCCCGATGCGCGCGCGGCGCTCCTTGAGATGCGGCGCGTGTTGAGGCCCGGCGGTCGCTATTGCTTCATCGAACACGGGCGCGCCCCGGGTGGCCGCATCGCGCGCTGGCAGGATCGTCTCGACCCGCTCTGGTGCCGGATCGCCGACGGCTGTCACATGAACCGACGCATCGAAGAGTTGGTGTCCGGGGCCGGCTTCGAGATCCAGGGCTTCGAGCACTTTCGGCACGAGGGGCCGTCGCTCCTCAGCCAGATGTTCCGAGGCGTGGCGATTCGCGCGAACTGAGGAAGCCGGGCGGGGATCGGCCGTGCGGTGCATGGGGTAGGCTCCCGGGCGGATTGCGGCACTGAAGGAGATCGCCGGTGAGGTTTCGAGCGGGAACGGTTTTCGCGGGGTTGGCCGCGAGCGTGTGGATGGGATCGCTGGGTTGTGGAGAGCGGGAAGCGTCGAGCCCGGCGGGGAAATCGGCGCTCGTAGAACCGATTCCCTTGGAGCCGGATTCGGAGCCGCGTGGCATCGAAGTCGTCGAACTCGGTCGTCCCGGCGGGCCCACGCCGACGCCTTCCGCGGACGCTTCGTGGGCTGTGTCGGCTTCCCGTGGTGAGCCCCTGGAACGCAGACCCTCCGAGCCCGGCGAGAAGACGAGCGCGCCGCGGGCACGCAACGCCGCCACCGATCGCCCCCCGTCGACACTCGCCGAAACCCTCTTCGCGGCGGTCGACACCCAGGACTCCGAGCGCATTCTCGATGCCATCGCAGCGCTCGAAGAGTTGGGCGGACAGACGGCCATCGACACGCTGGCGAAGGTTCTCGCTGCCAGTGGAGACCCCGACACGAAGGTCGAGGCGCTCGACGCGCTGGCTTTCCTCGCCGACGAGGGGAACGTCGCGGATGCGATTCGCAGCGCGCTCACCGATCCCTCGCCGTTGGTTCGCATGGAGGCGGCGGACATCGCTGCCGAACTCCTGCTGGTCGAGTTGCTTCCCGACCTGCACGCTGCACAGGCGCAGGAAGGCGACCCGGAGGCCGCCGACGTGATCTCCGATGCGGTCTTCGAGATCGAAATCGAGGAAGAGATCTCGCCCTAACGCGAGTGGGCGCCCGCTAGAGACGCTCCTCGACGACGATTTCTGCGGACCCTGCCGGCAGGCTCACAAACGTGCCGTCGCGCCCCAGGGTGACCGGCCCGGCGTAGGCGTCCGAGACGCCCTCGAGAAAGAGGGCGTCCATCGAAGCCAGTGGCAGGGGCGGCACGATGTGGGAAAAGAGCAGGTGGCGGGCGCCCGCCGTCTGGGCCGACGCCGCGGCTTCGACCGGCGTGGTGTGGTAGCTGAGGATGTCGCGCGTGATCTTCGCGAGGCGCGGTCGGTGGGCCGCTTCGGCGCTGGCCGTCATTACGGCTACGAGTTGCGGGGCCAGCGCTTCGTGGACCAGGAGATCGGTTCCGGCCGCGAAGTGTTCGAGGTTCGCCGACTGTTTCGTATCCCCGGAGACGACCACCGAGCGTCCGCGGTAGTCGAAGCGGTAACCGACCGCCGGGTCGACGGGCTCGTGGTCGACACGAAAGGCGGTAATGCGGAGCCCACCGTCATCGAGCAGCACCGCGCCTTCGCCGACTGCCGGCTGCGGGAAGGGGATTGCTGTGGCGCCGCCGCCCGAGTCGGGGACGACGTCCTCTCCGTGGTGGGCCACGCGGTAGCGGTGGTCCTGCGCGTAGGCGGCGTTCACGCCGGCTGCGATTTCTTCGACTCCCGTGGGCCCAATGAGCGGCGTGGGTTCGGTGCGGCCGCCGTTCACCCAGATTTGCAGCAGCATCTCGCCGAGCCCGTCGATGTGATCGCTGTGAAAGTGTGTCAGCAGGATCGCTTCGACGTTTGCATGGGGGATCTGCATCTGGCCGAGCACGCGCGAAGAGCCGGTGCCGGCGTCGACCAGGAAGACGCGGTCCCCGGCGATGATCGCCGTGCAGGGGCCCGAGCGCAGCGGGTCGGGAAGCGGCGAGCCCGCCCCGCAGAGGCCGACGTGGAGACCGTCGGGCAACTGCTCGAGGAGGTTCGCCGACATTCGTTGGGCCACGACCTTTTCCATGACGCGCATCGTGAGCGGGCCGCGGAAGGCGTAGGCCACCACGGCGAGGGCGGCGACGACGACGAGTGAACCAATGAGGAAGCGTTTCACGCTGCAGTCTCCTGGGGGTTGGCGCGCGACGTAGATCAAAACACAGCGATGGTCGCGGTGCTACGGGGGCTATAACCTCTGTACGGGACCGGCGGGGCGGTCGGCCGGGTTTGGTCGGGCCACAACGCACCGAAACCGCTGTCCGAAGGAGGCTGCATGTCCGACAAGGCGAGGCGCAAGCGCGGAGAGGAAATGTTGAAGGAGGTCTACGCGGGCGACGTCAAAGCTCCGCCCGAAGGGATGCCCTTCGTCGACCTGATGCTCGAGCAACTCTTCGCCGAAGTCTGGAGCCGCGACGTGCTCTCGATTCGCGACCGTCGGCTGATCCTGCTGGGAGTGATCGCCGAGAAGGGCGAGCCGATGACCTTCGGCATCCAGGCGAAGGCCGCCCTCAAGCGCGGCGAGTTGACCGCGGAGCAGCTGCGCGAGACCCTGCTGATGGTCGCCAACTACGCAGGCTACCCGCGCGCGGCGTCTCTGCTCGGCGTCGTGGAGAAGACCATCGCCGAGTTCGAGGCGTCGAGCGGCGGCGAGACCTGAGCGGACCCGGGGACCGAAAACCCGTCCCCGTTTTCACGTTTTCAGAACGTCCCCGTTTTCACGGTGAGTTAGAAGACGCCCGCGGCCTGAAGCAGCAGGCCGATCGCCAGCAGCAGCATCATGCCGCCCACCGCCGCGTGTACCCTGTGCATCGCACGGACCGAGAAGCTGTGGCGCAGGCGAGCGGTGAGAGTCGTGATGCCTCCCCACCAGAGCGCGCAGCCGAGCGCGATGCCGATGATCGCCGCCACCGGCTGCCGCTCGGCCAGGCCGCTGGCACCCAGGGCGGCGAGCAAGGCTGCAATGGTGAGGATGGCCAGTGGGTTCGAGAGTGTGACAGCGAAGCAGGTGGCGAAACCCGCCAGCTTCGCGCGCGGATTTTCTTCGTCGGCTTCCATGCGCGGTGTCGTGCGGATCAAGTAGAGGGCGATCACGATCAGGACGAGAGCAGCGACCAGCCGCAGCGGGTTCGCGTTGGCACCGACCCAGTCCGCTGCCAACGCCAGCCCGTAGACAGCAGCCGTTCCGTAAAGGGTGTCTGCCAGCAGCGCTCCGGCGCCCGCGGTGATGCCGGCACCCCAACCCGCACGCAGCGTCTGTCGGAGACACAGAGCGTTAGCCGGGCCCACCCCTACCGATACGCCGAACCCCACGGCCACCCCGGCCCCACCGGCTGCGAGAACGCTCCAGTCCATGCAGCGCTCAGGCCTCGCTCCCGACGTTCCAGCTGGGGGGAGGCCGGTACGCGGGCGCATTCGGGGCGAGGTGTCGGTACGTCGGAGCGACCATGGCTGCCGAGATTAGCCGAGAATCTGGTCGCCTTCCGTGGGTCTCTGGCGTTGAGGTTCAGGCGGGGGCCGCGGGCATGTGCAGCAACTCGATCACGTGGCCGCCCATCGCCTGCGGCGCCTGCAGGTAGGCGAATGAGATCTCGGGTGAGTAGCGCTTGTAGAAGATCACCTCGAAGCCCGCGTCGCCCATCTCCTTCATCTTCGCCTCGACGTCCTCGACGTCGAAGCGAACGTGATGCAGGCCCTCGCCGTGTTCGCGAAGGTGATCCGCGTGCGGCGGGTGGCCCTCGAGCACCGCGATCAACTCGACCTCGATGGGGCCCTCGTTGTTCGTGGCGACGTGCAGCGTACAGTCCGCGACCTCGCCACGGATCAGGCATTCGTCGAGTTTCGCCGTGTAGTGCTCGAAGGGGCCGTAGAGTGCGCCGTAGCGCGCGAGAGCCTCTTCCATGTCGTTTACGACGTAGGCGATCTGGCCGATGGGTCCGAGCCCGAAACGCGCTGCGATGTCGATGGCCATGACTTTCCTCCGCCTTGTGATCGTTCGTCCGCAGCCTAGCGAACGCTTTTCCGAGCACTCGTGTCCGCGTCCCGGAGCATGGGCTTCGCTAGGCTCGCCTCTGCCACCCGAGCGTTGGGCCACTGCGCGAGAGGAAGCCATGGGCGCGAAGCGAATTCGGCGAGGGCGAGTCGCGACCTCTCTTCTCGTCGCACTCGTGCTGCTTGCGCTCGGAGCCTCGGATCTCCGCGCTCACGCTCTGGCCCCCTCGCTCCTCGAACTCCGCGAGCTGCCGGGCCAGCGCGCCGCGGTGCGCTGGAAGCAGCCGGCCCAGCAACCTCCGGGCACGCGACTGTGGCCTTTGCTCCCGGAGAGCTGTGTTCCCGAAGACGAGGGCGAGTGGCTGCGCGAAGGGACCGGCGTGGTGCACGCCTACACGGTTGCCTGCGAGGGCCCTCTGCGGGGTCTCGAAGTGGGCGTCGATGGCCTGGCATCGAGCCCCACCTCGGTGCTGCTGCGTGTCGAATCGCTCGATGGCGAGACCCTGCGACAAGTGCTGAATGCAAAGCGTCCCTCGCTGAAGATTCCAAAGCGGCAGACGCAGCGCGAAGTCGCGGTGGGCTACGCCGAACTCGGTTTCGATCACATCCTTTCGGGCTTTGACCACCTGCTCTTCGTGCTCGCGCTGATCATCCTGGTTCCCACCCGGCGGGCGCTCTTGTGGACGATCACGGCCTTCACGGTGGGCCACAGCATCACCCTGGCGCTGGCTGCGCTTGGCTGGATCGCGGTTCCCCAGGCTCCGATCGAGGCCGTCATCGCCTTCAGCATCTTCGTTCTCGCCGTCGAGATCGTGCGCCGCGAGGAGGGCCGGGCGACCTTGATCGAGCGCTCGCCGTGGCTCGTCGCGGGCAGTTTCGGGTTGCTGCACGGTCTTGGCTTCGCGGGCGCGCTGGCCGAGGTGGGCCTGCCGAAAAGCGAGATCCCACTCTCGCTCTTCAGCTTCAACCTGGGGATCGAAGCCGGGCAGCTCACCTTCGTAACGGGGATCCTGCTCGGCTGGGGGCTGTTTAGGAAGCTGCCCGTAGCCGTGCCTGCCGGGGCGGTGGTGGTTCCCGCCTACGCCATCGGCGTCCTCGGTGCCTACTGGTTCTTCGAGCGGAGCTGGCAGGTGGTGGCCGCGGGGTTTCGCTAACAGCGACGGCACCCGTTGGGCCCGCCCGCCCTCAGTCGAGGACGTCGGCCGCGATCAACTCCTCGAGGTAGGGCGTGTCCCACCACGAGAGCTGCAGTTCTTTCGCGCGCCGGAAGAACATCTGCACGTCGTATTCGATGGTGAAGGCCACGCCGCCCCAGATCTGGGCGCAGACCTTGGTCGTCTGCTGGTAGGTGTTGCAGGCGAAGAGCTTTGCCATCGGTGCGAAGCGCGCGATGGAGCGCCCCTCGGCCGCGTTCCAGGCGGCCTCGTGGACCAGCACGCGGCCGCCGTCGATGTGCGTGGAGGCGTCGGCCATGTAGTGGGCCAGCGCCTGGAAGGCGCCGAGGGGTTTATCGAACTGCACGCGGACCTTCGCGTACTCGACGGTTTCCTCGAGGCAGCGCGCCGCGCCGCCGATGGCCTGGGCGGCCAGCAAGACGATGCCCCGGTGCATGACGGTGTCCCAGGTGGCCCAGCCGTTGCCGGCTTCGCCCACGCGGTCACTCGTCGGCACGCGCACTCCGTCGAAGTCGACCTTGTAGTGGGGCTCGCCCGACTGCGAGAGGTAATGGGTGAGGCGGACGCCCTCCGCATGGGGATCGACGAGCAGGATCTCGACGCCGTCCTCGCTGCGGGCCAGCACCAGCAGGCGTTCGGCGACCCCCGCGTAGTTCACCGAGAGTTTCGTGCCCGAGAGGACGAAATCGTCCCCCTCGCGCTTCGCTTCGAGTTGGACGCCCACTTCTCCGTAGCCGCGTTCGGGCTCGATCCAGGCTGGCGTGAGCACGGCTTCACCGCTCGCGATCTTCGGCAGCCAGGCCAGCTTCTGGGCTTCGCTTCCCGCTTCCAGCATCACGCTGGCGCTCATCACGCCGCTTACGAAGTGCGGGGTGGGTGCCATGGCGCGGCCGATCTCTTCGTAGATCAGCGCGGCTTCGACCATGCCGAGGCCGCCGCCCCCGAACTCTTCGGGGATCAAGACGCCGACGAGGCCACCCTCCGAGAGTTGTTTCCAGAGCGCTTCGGGGACGCCCTTCGGGTCGTCCTCGGCGATGCGCACGGCCTCGACGCTCGAATATTCTTCGAGCAGCGAGTGCGTCATGTCTCGGATGGCTTCCTGTTCTTCGCTGAGATCGAGATCCACGTGGGGTTCTCCTTCTATCTAATCCGGCTGGAGGGCGGGCGCCCTAGAAGTTTTTCGGCAGTCCGAGATGGCGGCGGGCGATGATGTTCTTCTGGATCTCCGACGAGCCCCCGCCCACGGTTTCGTTCATGGTGGCGCGGTAGGCCCCCTCGAAGCGCCCGAGCAGCGGGGCGAGTTCCTGGCCTTCGCGGATCGTCCCGGCGGCACCGGAGATGTCGAGCGCCTCGTCGCAGACCCGCTGGGAGAGGCTCGTGGTGAAGAGCTTGTACTGCGAAGACGGGATCGTCGGCGGTTTGCCGCCGCCTCTCGCCGCGCACAAGAAGCGCGTCGAGAGCGCCTTCGAAACCGCGGTGTCGGTGACGATGTTGGCGATCAGGCGGCGCGTGTCCGGGTTTTCTCGGACGGGCTTGCCGTCGCGTTTCGAGGTCTTCGCGTAGTCGACGAGCACCTGGGTGCGGTTGGTGATGGGCGACAGCGTGAACATCGTGAAGCGCTCGAGGTCGAGGGCCTCGGCGATGTACTGGAAGCCCCGGCCGCGCACGCCCACCAGATAGTCGTCGGGAACGAAGACGTCCTCGAAGAAGACCTGGTTGGTGGTGTCCTTGCCGATGGTGGGAAGGCTCTGCACCTCGAGGCCCGGGTGGTCCATCGGGATCAAGAAGAGCGAGATGCCGTTGTGCTTCGACTTGTCGGGGTCGGTGCGTGCACCCACCCAGTACCACTCCGCGAAGTGCGCGGAGGTGGTCCACATCTTCTGGCCGTTCAGGTTCCAGCCGCCTTCGACCTTGTCGGCCTTCAGCTGCATGTTCGCGGCATCGGAGCCGGCCTGGGGCTCGCTGTAGCCGACGGCGAACTCGACTTCTGCCGAGAGGATCTTCGGCAGAAACTCCTGCTTCAGTTTGTCGCTGCCGTGACGGATCAGTGTCTTGCCGATGATGCCGACACCTTTTCCGATCTGCGGAGCGGCGTGGCGTGCCAGCGCCTCGGTCAGGATGAATTCGTAGACGCCCTCGATCTCCTGTCCGCCGTATTCCTTCGGCCAGGACATGCCGAGCCAGCCCTTCGCGGCGAGCTTCTTCATGAAGGCGCGGCGCTCGGGCGTGTCGGAGAGCTGCGAGAAATTCTCGCGGTGGTGGTCCATTACCACGGGGTCGTGGTTCTCGACGAGCCAGGCCTCGACTTCGTCGGCGAAGGTCTGTTCTTCGGGAGTGAAATCGAAATTCATGAGGAATCCTCCGGGGCGGGGGGAAGCGGGGAGTAGGGGCCGGGACGGGAACCCGCGGCGAGGCGATCACCCTATACGATACGCGGCGTATTGTAAATATCGAGGCGCACAGGGGCCGCCTTACAGGGCGTGGGACGCCCTTGGACCGTTAGCGCTCGGGTGCGGTGGAGGGCTTTCGCGGCGGGCGCAGCGACAGGGCGAGGAGCCCCGCGATCACGACCAGCATCGGCAGGATGCCACGCGCGCCGGGCGGCGTCCGGGCGAAAAATTCCGGCCCGAGAGGCTGGAGGAAGAGCCCGATTCCGAGGCGGCCGAGCCACTCGACACCGAGCAGGAGCAGCATCAGCGGGACCAGGTTGCGGTAGCGCAGCAGCACGAGCGCCTGCAGCGAGGCCACGATCAACTGCTCGAGTCCCCAGAGCGAAGCCAGCGAGTGGATCACGCGGTCGGGGTCGGGGTCGCCCTCGAACACGATCATCGTCGCGATCGACTGCATGCCGCCGTCCGGGGCGAAAAGGTGGACGCCACTCCGAAAGAGCATCAGCGCCGTTAGCAATGCGAGCCCAATGACGGCGACCCGCGGGCCGTGGTATGCGTTCGAGGCGACCGGCGGCAGGAGCCTATCCAGGAGCGCGGCCATGGGGGTCCTCCAGCGCGTGCGGGTCCACGATAGCCGACACGACCCGTGCCCGGCGGTCTCCAGCGGTCTGCGAGGCGATGGGCCGACGGCCCGATATACTCGCGGACCGACCCGCGCCAGAGGACCCCTGCAATGAGCGATCTCGACTACCGCCCCTTCGATGCCGACAACCACTACTACGAGGCCGAAGACGCTTTTACGCGTCATGTGCCCGAGGCGCTGCAGCGGCGTGGCGTGCAATGGGTACAGATGGGCAAGCACCGCCATCACCTGGTGGCCGGCAAGCTGGCCCACGCGGTGAAGAACCCCACCTGGAACCCCATCGCGAAGCCCGGCGCCATTGCCGACTACCTGCGCGGCAACCCGGCGGGGAAGAACCCGAAGGACTTGCTCGGCGAGCGCGAGCCGCTTCCGCGCGAGTACATCGACCACGACGCGCGGGTGGCCAAACTCGAAGCCCAGGGGCTCGAGGGCATCTGGCTCTTCCCGACGTTGGGCGTGCTCTACGAAGAGTTGCTGAAGCACGACACCGAAGCGCTGATGGCGGTCTTTAGAGGCTTCAATCGCTGGCTCGACGAGGACTGGGGCCTTCACTACAAGGATCGGATCTTCGCCTCGCCCTACATCTCGCTGGCGAATGTCGACTTCGCCTGTGAGGAACTCGAATGGGCGCTGGCACAGGGGGCGCGTACGGTGTGCATGCGCCCGGCGGCGGTGTGTACGGCGCGCGATGGAACGCGTTCGCCCGCGGACCCGCTCTTCGATCCCTTCTGGGCACGGGCCAACGAGGCGGGGATCACCGTGGTGATCCACGCGGGCGACTCGGGCTACACCACCCACGGCTACACCCGCGATGGGTTCAGCGCGGGCGGCATTAGCGGTCCGATGTTGCCCAGCGTGAAGCAATTCAATATCGAACGCGCCGCTTACGATTTCCTGATCACCCTGTCCTACGAGCGCCTCTTCGAGCGCTTCCCCAACCTGCGGATCGCCTCGGTCGAGAACGGCGCCGAGTTTCTACCCGACCTGTTCCGCAAGCTGCGCCAGACGAGGGATCGGCTCGCCACCGCCGGCTACTTCAAGGAGGACCCGGCGCTGCTCTTCGTCGAGCACGTCTGGATCAATCCCTTCTGGGAAGACGACGTCTACGAAGTCGAGGCGCTGATGGGTCCCGAGCGCGTGATCTTCGGATCGGATTGGCCTCATATCGAGGGCATGCCCAAACCCCTCGACTACTTGCCGGAACTCGATCGTTTCGACGCCGACAAGAAGCGCCGGATCCTGCGCGAGAACGCCCTCGAGCTGAACCAACTGCGACCCGCCTGAGCGGGGGCGCTATCCGCGTTGTGGCGGCGTCGGTTCGTCGCCTGCGTATTCGGCCATCGAGTCGATCTCGAGGTAGCGGCCGAGCTTCGCGGTGAGCCAGTAGAAGGGCAGGGTGTCCGCCAGCGCGAAGACGAACTTGAAGGCGTAGGCGGTCCCGATCAGCGCGAGCAGCTGGGGTACGAGATCGCGCTCGTCGCTGATCACCGCGACGAGTCCGCCGATCCACCAGGTGATGAGGATCACCGTGGTGCTGTCGACCAACTGGCTCACCATGGTCGAGCCGTTGTTGCGCAGCCACAGGTGGCGACCCTTGGTGAAGCGCTTCCAGAAGTGAAAGACGTAGACATCGGTGAACTGCGCCGTTACGTAGGCGATCATCGAGGCGAGGGTGGCCCCGAAAGCGAAGGCGCGGACCTCGAAGAAGACGGGTTCGCGACTCGCCGCGTCGAGGGCCATGGCACCCGTCGCCGGGTCGATCGTCTCGAAGCCGGGGAGGACGCCGCCGAGCCACAGGATGAAGAGCACCCAGCCGTTGAGCACCAGGCCCATCCACACCACCGCGCTGGCACGCGCCTTGCCGTAGAGCTCCGAGATCAGGTCAGTGCAGAGAAACGTGACGGGATAGGGCAGTACGCCGATGGCCACCGCGAAGGTGAGCGTGCCCCAACTGGCGGTCTCGAGTTCGCCGAGCTTGATGAAGCGCAGGATGCCCAGGATGTTGAGCATCGCCAGCGTGCCGAGGAAGGTCCCCGCCAGCACCAGGAAGACACGCTCGCGCCGGGCGTGCAGTGCCGAAGCTTCGATCGGGTGCAGATCCACCCCGCCAAGGATAGGGAACGAAAGACGGCGACGTTGCCGAAAACGGGGACGGGTTTTCTTTTTTTCCTTTTCGGGTGCTCGGGCAGCCGACGCGAGCCCTCTACTTGAAAAGGACAAAAGGAAAACCCGTCCCCGTTTTCGGCAACGTCGCCGTTTTCCGCGTCCCCGTCTGTCGGGGGCTAGGCGAGCATCCGTTTGCGGATGGCGAGGGCGCAGGCGCCGATGGCCAGCAGCCCGAGCACCAGTAGGACCTGGCGGTCGGGGCTCAGCGCCGGGGTCGACGTCGAGGCTTCGATGAAGGAGATGCTGGTATCGACATCGAAGTCCGGATCGACGCCGTAGGGCACGCGCAGCTTGTAGTTGAGCAAAATGCGGTAGTAGGCGCCGGGGGGTAGGGTGACGAGTATCCCCGGGTCGCCGGGGGCCTGGGATGCGATCACGGTGACGACCCCACCCACGTGCTGTTCGATCTTGAGTTCGAGGAGCACTTCGTGAGGTGCGAGAGGCCGCATCGGCGCTACGAAGATGTCGCCCTTGCAGCTGAGTGACGACATGACATCGACGTAGAACTCCGCGCTGGCGTGTGCGATGAAGACGGCATCGGCGGGGATAGCGGAATTGTCGAGCGAGGCGAAGGCGCTGGCCGTTCCGCGGGCGCGCAGCCGGAAGCTGTCGCGCGGGCGCACTCCCGTGGGCGTGCCGTACTCGAACTCGCTCGAGACCTCTCCTCTGACGACGTCCTTCGGAGCGCCCCCACCCGAAGGCAGCCAGGTGATTGCCGAGGTGGTCGCGATTCCGTAAGTCGTCACCGGTGCGACCACGGTGGCCCCGATCGGGCCCACGCTCACCAGGTCGGCGCTCGGAGGCGCGACGGCGTAGGGAACGACCGTGAAACTGCCGGTTGGGTCGTGGTAGCCGAGCACCATGTCGGCCTTGAGTTCGATGCCGTTATGGGCACATGGATCGAGGAAGGTGACGGCTTGTGCCGAGCCATGGCCCAGGAGCAGGGCGGCGGCGAGGGCGGCAGCCCGGCGGATCGAACGGAACGGCGGTCGCATGGGCATCGGGGAACCTCCAGCAGCTTCCCAATGGATCAACAACTCAACTCGGACCTAGCCATTTTGTCACCCCACCGCACCTCTGTGGCCACGCTACCTGCAACACCGAGGTTGCGTATTGGTTGCCTCAATCTCTCGCCCCGGGGGAGATCAAAGTTTCAGGTGCTGTTGGTCAAAGAGGCAAGATGCCACCCCGAATTCGTGAGATACTGTGAGACGGAACCGACGGCGGATGCTGGTTGACCAAGGTTGAGGAGGACCGCCG
>Ga0209554_1002304_pt1 | contig 13316 bp, 15 predicted proteins | sample MarorgKNORR_S2LV_5_FD_188221 | JGI IMG/M metagenome (GOLD analysis project Ga0209554, IMG submission 188221) | Marine microbial communities from the Southern Atlantic Ocean, analyzing organic carbon cycling - Bottom_A/KNORR_S2/LV (SPAdes) (version 2) | ecosystem: Environmental > Aquatic > Marine... | reverse complement strand
CGGGGTGTGGCGCAGTCCGGTTAGCGCGCGTCGTTCGGGACGACGAGGCCGGGAGTTCGAATCTCCCCACCCCGACATTGATCCTATTATTTATATCGAATCAATCCAGTTGTGGCAACAATATCGCTTTCCCGTGCAATCCATTCAAATTGATCATTTGAAATGATATTAAATCTGAGAGAGAGACCCTTTTTTCCATCATGAGTAAAATAAATCTTTTTATCATGAATATAGATCACGCCCATCTTTTGAACATGTTATGGGATCTTTTCTATCGTATTGATCCATTTTTCAGGCCCTGTCCTTAATGAATCATTTTTAAAAATATAATGATAGGGCTTTTCTTTATTAGATGGATCCGCAGGTTCATCGTTGTTTTTTGAATAAGCGACTACCCACAGACCCTGAAGGTAATCCTTTATTTTGACACGGTTTTTCCCGGTTTTGCTACATCCCCAATAATGGGATGATGTCAAGAACATTAAAATGAGTGAATAAAATAGAATAATTTTTTTCATCTTATTCATTTGATCCTTTAATTCTTGTGAAAAAATTGGTATTGGTGTTGCATTCTAAACTTAAACGTAATAATGCAAAATTTAGTATAACCGTTTGACTTTTCCCTTCATTAAATGGTACTTAGTGATGCTCAAGCAGGTTATACTTTCATAAGGTTATTTTTAATAACATAAACGAACTGTTGATGTAAGTTTATGACATGAAAACTGTTAGGCAAATTTTGAAAATTGTAGGATTTACTGGCATCGGCTTGTGTTTTCTTCAAATCCTCAATCTCTACGTTGAATTAATTCAAATATCGATTTATTGGCTCCAGTTTACGCTCGTGGTTGGGATTACATCTTTATTTTTACTAGTTTTGATTGATCGATTAACGAATGAGGAAGATAAACATTATTCAAAAAATGTGGAGAAATAACATATGATGATTACAGCCCAAGACCAATTAGTGGATCATAGAATTGTGAAAACCCTAGGGTTGGTCCAAGGAACCACCATTCGCGCCAGACACATAGGAAATGATATTTTAGCGGTATTAAGGAATATAATTGGTGGTGAAGTTCACGAATATACCAAAATGCTTGCTGAATCCAGGGGACAAGCATTGGATCGTATGATTTCGGATGCAGAATCAAAAGGTGCGAATGCCGTTGTATGTACGCGCTGCTTTACAACATCAACCATTATGTCGGGCATGGCTGAGTTTCTTGCCTTTGGAACAGCTGTAGTAATTGAATCAAATCCAAGAAGTGATTAAGAGTATTGTTTTTCAAGAAATGACCATCTATATTTCAATTCATGTATTTTGATTTTCAAATCGATTCGGATGACGAAGAACAATGGGTTGAAGGCTTAGAATCCACAGAGGATGAACCGGAAATGAAAGAAGCAGTCCGAATCCTGGACCCGATCTCTTCATTGGGTCTCTCAAAACCACTCACAGTTGAAAAAGGTACCAGCCTGTTTAATGCTTTAAAGTTGCTGCAGCAAAAACGCCAAAATTGTCTGTTGATTATCGAAAATGAAGTATTAGTTGGAATTCTTACTGAAAGGGATATCCTATTAAAAGTTACAGGCAAAGGATTTGATCTTGACTTGGCTACGGTTGAAGAATTCATGACTGCCGATCCGGAATATTTGTCACCTGAAGATCCTTTAGCGTATGCATTAAATAAAATGCATATTGGAGGCTTTCGCCACGTTCCTGTTGTTGATGACGAACTCCACCCTAAAGGTCTAATTAGCATCACGGATATCATATCTACAATTGCAGATTATTTCAGCCGGGAGATCATTAATTTACCACCTCTTGATCGTCTAGTGGATCCGACCCACCAGGAAGGTGGTTAGCTCCTACATTTTCACCGAAATTCCTCAACATCTTCTGTAATTTCCCGGCCGGTTTATGGCCAAAAAACAACCATTAACAAAAAAGAATAACAGGAAGAAGTATACCCAGTTGGGATGGCGGGAATGGGTAATATTCCCTGATTATGAGGGATTTGCGATTAAAGCAAAAATAGATACAGGAGCCAGGTCATCTGCACTTCATGCAACCCATATTAAGGAATATGAACAAAAGGGTAAAAAATGGGTGAAATTTCGGATTCACCAGTCTACTAAATTTATTATTATTGAAACACCTGTTCTTGAAAACAGAAAAATCACAAATTCATTTGGTGTTTCTGAAAAACGACTAGTGATCCTATTGAAGATCAAACTAGGGAAAAAAAGTTGGAATACCGAGATCACTCTTACGAGACGCTCCGATATGACCTACCCCATGTTAATTGGTAGAAACTCATTAAAGAAAAAACATGTTGTTCATCCCCATCGATCTTATTTACATGGTGACCTATCAAAAAAGAGCTAATGAACATTTTAATTTTATCACGAAATAAAAATTTGTATTCCACCGGACGGCTGGTAGAAGCAGGACATAATCGCGGGCATAATGTTCGAGTGATCGATTACATGCGTTGTTATATGAATATTACATCCCGGAAACCTACCGTTTATTACGGTGGAGAGTCCTTAGGGAAAACGGATGCGGTTATTCCAAGAATTGGTGCTTCAAATACATTTTACGGAACGGCAGTTGTACGGCAATTTGAAATGATGGACAGTTACTGTCTAAACTCATCTATATCAATTTCTAAATCACGGGATAAATTACGATCACTCCAGATCTTAGCACTGGAGGGAATCAATATGCCAGTGACAGGTTTTGCCAGTCATACAAAAGATATTGAAGGTGTCATTGAAAAAGTTGGCAGCATTCCCTTAATTATGAAACTTCTGCAGGGTACCCAGGGGCAAGGGATCGTTTTGGCTGAAACACGGAAAGCAGCAGAATCAGTCATGAGTGCGTTTCGTCAGTTGGATGCTGATATTATGGTCCAGGAATTCATTAAAGAATCCAGTGGAACAGATATCAGAGCCTTCGTTGTAGGTGATAAGGTCGTTGCTGCAATGAGAAGAATAGCACCCGAAGGCGAATTCAGATCAAATGTTCACCGGGGTGGACGCACAGAACAGGTTGAATTGTCTGAAGAAGAAATAAAGATGGCAGTGGATGCGACACAAATCTTGGGACTTTCCACAGCAGGGGTGGACCTCATGAGGTCCAATCGCGGACCGTTGATCCTGGAGGTTAATTCATCCCCCGGGCTTCAGGGAATTGAATCTTGTTCAGGTGTTGATATCGCCAGGGAGATCATCACATTTATAGAAAAAAAGAAAAATGAATAATTCTTGTGACTCTAATCACAGTAATTAACCAAATAATTTTTTAAACTTCGACACGAAAAAAGTTTACTGTGTTACCTCCTAAAGAAGGGAAGCTCACCACCTACCCAAGGCACGCTTCCCTTTTTTTCAAATCCTCATTCACCCTTTATTTTATGATTTATTAAATTCCTGCACTCAATTTGTAAAATAACACCAAAGTGAAACGATCTCATTTTTACTCATTCATTCTTATTAGTTGTATTATTTTCTGCCAGGATACCTTCTCAATTGTAGCTGTGGATCCCACAACTGGCGAGGTTGGCAGTGCAGGTGCATCCTGCATTGCAGGATCGATCATTATCAGCGACATCCATCCCGGTATTGGGGCAATCCACACCCAGGCGCAATGGAACCAAACGAACCAGGATAATGCGTCGGAATTCATGGATGTTGGAATCCATCCGCAAGAAATAATTAATTGGCTTATCGACAATGATGTACAAAATAATTCAACGATTCGACAATATGGTATTGTGGATTTGGAAGATGGCGGACAAAGCGCAGCCTATACAGGCGTAAACTGCTACGATTATAAAGATCATATATTGGGACAAACCTATGCGATCCAGGGGAATATTTTATTAGGGCAGGAGATCCTGGATGATATGGAATATGCTTTTATAAATACTTATGGAAGTCTTGATGAGAAACTGATCGCAACCCTAATGGCTGCAAATGTTCCTGGTGCTGATATACGATGTCTTAATTATGGGACCCCAGCTTTATCTGCCTTTATTCGGGTGGCGAAGCCGGAAAATGATGTAAATGACTTGTTTCTACATTTAAATGTTAATTCAGTTCCCACCAGCATAAGCCCGATCGATTCCCTTTATACAGATTATTGGGATTGGAAAAGTTCACAATACACTCCGGGTGATATAAATTACGACCACGCCATTGACGTTATTGATATCCATTTATTATCCCAATTCATTAATGGAGATGAAATACCAACCGGTTTTGAAATGACCCCTGCAGACATAAATAATAATGGTTCAGTTGAAATAACGGATCTTTACCTTTTATTGTATGCGATTATTGGAATTGTTGGAAATAATTAAAACACGAAGGAATAAAATGAATCTTAAACTATGCATCCTAATCGCAATTACACTTTCTCTCACATTTGGAAAATCGATCAAGGATGATTATGCAGATGTTTCGTTAAATATTATTGCTAAAGCATTAACAGACAGTACGGCTTACAATCGTCTGGGTTATATGTGTGATACTTTTGGCCCAAGATTAAGCGGATCAAAGAACCTTGAGAAAGCAATCAATTGGATCCAGAAAGAAATGAAAAAGGATGGATTTTCGACAGTTCAAGGAGAGCGTGTAAAAGTACCAGTATGGATTCGCGGTGACGAATCTGTAACCCTGCTAAAACCATTCTATAAAGAATTATCTATTCTTGGACTTGGGGGTAGCATTGGTACACGACGTGGCGGAATCACCGCAGAAGTGTTGGTGGTTAAGGATTGGGATGATCTGTCAGCCCGAGGTGATGAAGCAAAAGGGAAAATTGTTTTATTTAACGCACCTTTCACATCCTATGGAAAGACGGTTGGATATCGATACTCAGGTGCCAGTGCAGCCGCCAAACAGGGTGCTGTGGCCAGTCTGATTCGTTCTATCGGTCCCTGGTCCATGAATACACCGCACACGGGCGTGATGGCTTACAAAGAGGGTATACCTAAAATTCCACATGCTGCACTCACCATGGAAGATGCAATGATGTTGGGACGGATCCAGAATCGAGGAAATAAGATCATCGTTAAAATGAGTATGGAGGCAAAAATGGTAGCTGATCGGTGGTCAAGGAATGTGGTAGGTGAGATCAAGGGATCTCAATATCCGGATGAGATCGTAGTCCTAGGTGGCCACATTGATTCCTGGGATGTTGGACAAGGCGCTAACGATGATGGCGGCGGATGTATCGCTGCCTGGGAAGCCATTCGTCTCATAAAAGAATTAGGGTTAAAACCAAAACGAACCATCCGATGCGTCCTGTGGACCAACGAAGAAAATGGTGGGAAAGGGAATAAAGCCTATCGTGATATGCATAGGGATGAATTGGATAACCACGTTTTAGCAATTGAGTCGGATGGAGGTGTCTTTTCACCTAAAGGATTTGGGTTTTCCGGATCTGAACCAGCATGGAAAATTGTGGAGGAAATTCATGAACTCTTGGAGCCAATCGGCGCGAATATCATTTCAAAAGGCGGAAGAGCTGCTGATGTGACACCCTTGAATGATGAAGGCGTGCCAGTGATGTCACTAAAGGTCGACGGATCAAAATATTTTTGGTATCACCATACAAATGCCGACACATTTGATAAAATTGATTTCAATGAGTTCAACCGCTGTGTTGCTGCCATGGCTATCATGGCCTTTGTTGTGGCCGATCTGGATGAACCACTTCCTCGATAAAATTTAGATTTACCGTCACTTATTCTCATTAAAACCGGCTTATTTCATGATTAAATTCGCTGGCTATTTTTCACAATATTTTAAGGAATTTTACATATGCCATCAGTGAATATTACTGGTTACGGCGATGACCTAACTGTTAATGGAATTCGTATCGGAGATCTTTCACCCGCAGGTCACGAGTCTATTGAATTCAAAAAAGGGGGTCGTAATTATTCTCCACTTGAAAATGTAGTTGTTTCCCACGTGAAAGATTCTTCTACTTTAATTGTACGGAAACCTGATCCAGTTGATGTTAAAAAATATATTGAAACTGAAATAATTGATGGATTGTGTTGTTATTCCGCTGTGAATCAGGGACAACTCAATCAGACCATTGTTGACGCTGTAGTCATTCATCTAACCGAAGAAAAGCTACCCACAGTCCCGCGTTCCATTCGTCATAAATACATGAGCGCATTCTTGCTTGCCACCACAGGAATCACGGGTATGGATCGTGTTGTCCCCAAGGTTGCCGGTGTTGAAGCTCCGGAACTTATGTTTAAGATCTCTCGGAGATGGGGTTACCGTGTTAAGGGAATTCCCCAGGGTGAGGCTATTGTTGTGGCAGCAAATGGGAATTTTCACGGACGCACCATGACTGCCGTTTCACTATCGGATGACCCGCTAGCAAAAGAAGATTTTGGACCCTTCGTTCCCGGAATTGAATTAGTTCCTTTCAATGATTATAATGCCCTTGAAGCATTGTTCGAAGAAAAGGGGGATCGTATTGCCAGTTTTATGGTAGAGCCTATACAGGGTGAAGCCGGTGTGATCGTGCCTGACGATAATTATTTCCCACGTGTTGCTGAATTATGTAAAAAGCACAATGTGCTTTTGGCCATGGATGAAGTCCAAACTGGGTTTGGTCGGACTGGGGCAAATTTTGCCCACCAATTATTTGGTGTGAAACCCGATCTGATGGGCTGTGGAAAAGCCGCTGGTGGAGGAATCTTGCCCGTTTCATTTGTTGCAGGAAGCAGTGAAGTGATTGGTGTTTTAACACCTGGATCAGAAGGATCTACCTTTGGCGGGTACCCCTTGGGTGCTGTCGTTGGAACCTACGCGATCAAAGTACTGGTGGATGAAAAATTAGCCGAGAGAGCTCAAATCATGGGAGATCGTTTGGTTGGTAATATGAGTTCAATTAAAGACGATTTTCCTGATAAGATCAAGGAAGTCCGTGGCCGTGGATTATTGACAGCATTTGAAATGCATAATGAGCCACATCTCGATGGACATGCCGTATCAGTTGGATTATTGGATCAAGGTGTTTATGCAAAAGAAACGCATCGTTCCACCGTCCGGTTGGCACCAGCATTAACAATCAATAAAAGTCAGATCGATACCTTATCAGATGCTATCAGAACAGTTGTAAAAGGATTGTAGCTACTAATATTTAAAAACCCTTTGCGACCCTTTGTCAGGCTCGGGGTGACTTATTTGGAGAAAAAATGGATATTTTAAAACAGTTAGGAATTGATCAGGAAAACTACGGTGCGTGTTCGGGTCCTGGCCTATGGAATACCACTACAGAAGAAGGAAAGATCGATTCGATCAATCCTGCAACCGGTGAACTTATTGCATCTGTTTATCACTGTTCTACAGATGATTATGAGTCCGTAGTTAAACAATCACTTGAAGTATTCAAAGAATGGCGAAAAGTGCCCGCACCTGAACGGGGCCAATTGGTTCGGCAGATGGGAAATGCACTTCGCGATTGCAAGGATCCCTTAGGCAGTCTGGTCTCCCTGGAAATGGGGAAGATCAAACAGGAAGGTGATGGTGAAGTTCAGGAAATGATCGATATCGCAGATTTTGCTGTGGGTCAATCCCGCATGCTCTATGGAAACACCATGCATTCCGAACGAAAAGATCATCGCATGTATGAACAATGGCATCCTTTAGGCATTGTAGGTGTCATAACTGCATTCAATTTTCCCGTGGCAGTCTGGAGTTGGAATGCGTTTCTAGCCGCGATCTGTGGAAATACAACAATTTGGAAACCTTCTTCCACAACACCGCTTTGTGCAATTGCAGTTCAAAATATTTGCAATGAAGTTTTGTCAGTGAACAATGTTCCCAATATTTTTAGTACAGTCATTGGGCGTGGCTCAAGTGTAGGGGAGACCCTGATCAACGATTCTCGTGTGCCCATGGTTTCATTTACGGGTTCAACTCGAATGGGGCGTCACGTAAGCGAAGTCGTTTCAAAACGATTTGGTAAAACCATTCTTGAATTGGGTGGAAATAATTGCATCATCGTGGATGAAACAGCAGATATGGACATGGTGATTCCAGCGGTCGCTTTTGGCGCAGTGGGAACAGCTGGACAGAGATGTACCAGCACTCGACGTGTTATTGTTCATGATTCTAAATATGAAGAATTAAAAGATCGTTTGGTCAGTGCGTATAATCAAGTCAATATTGGGAATCCGCTGGAAGAGGGAACACTCATGGGACCGCTGGTGAATGAGAATGCAGTTTCAGACTTTGAAAATGCCATTGATAAAGCTAAATCTTCTGGTGGACAAATCCTATTTGGTGGATCATCCATTGATGGTGATGGGAATTTTGTCCATCCCACCATTATCAAAGCCGAAAATGAATGGGAGATCGTTCAAGAAGAAACGTTTGCACCCATCTTATACATCATGACCTACTCAGATCTGGATGATGCAATATCCATGCATAATGGTGTTCCCCAAGGACTTTCATCAGCTATGTTCACCCTCAATATGCGGAATGCAGAAAAATTCTTATCTTCAGTGGGAAGTGATTGCGGAATCGCCAATATAAATATTGGGACTTCTGGTGCTGAAATTGGGGGAGCTTTTGGCGGTGAAAAAGAGACGGGTGGTGGACGCGAATCCGGTTCTGATAGCTGGAAGCAATACATGCGTCGCCAGACGAACACAATCAATTGGGGAACAGATTTACCGTTAGCCCAGGGAATCAAATTTGACTTAAGCGATTAGGGGAGAGAAATGGGTAACATTAGTTTTCAGGAAACACGAGGTGCTATCGGTAAGTATATGCTAGCCGACGGAATGTCGTTGGTTATTGATTTGGATAAAAGCCATGGTTCATGGCTGGTTGACGGAAATACGGGGAAGGAATATTTAGATCTTTTTTCCATGTTTGCTTCCATGTCCATTGGATACAATCATCCTTACGTTTTAGCAAATAAAGATCGACTGACAACTGCAGCAATAAACAAGCCAACAAATTCTGATATATATTCCCCACTCATGGCAGAATTTGTAGAAACAATGGGACGTGTAGCTCAGCCTGATTATTTGCCTTATTCATTCTTTGTTTCAGGTGGGACATTGGCTGTGGAGAATGCGCTTAAAACATCATTTGATTGGAAAGTGCGCCATAATATAGCAAAAGGTAAAGGCGAAAAAGGAAGCCAGGTTCTTCATCTTAAACAATGTTTCCACGGCCGATCTGGATATACACTTTCTTTGACCGATTCGCCTGATTCACGGAAAGTCCAATACTATCCAAAATTTGATTGGCCCCGGGTGACTAATCCATCCATGATCTTTCCCATGAATGAAGAAAACACAGCAATTGTTACCGCATTGGAAGAACAATCTTTAACAGAGATCAAGGAAGCGATTCACAACAATGCTGATGATATTGCCTGCATCATTTTGGAACCGATCCAGGGTGAAGGCGGTGATAATCATTTCCGGAATGATTATTTAGTGAAAGTGAAAGAGATCGCACTGGATAATGATATTCTTTTGATTTATGACGAAGTTCAAACTGGTGTGGGAATTACTGGGAAAATGTGGGCACATCAACACTTTTCAAATGAAGCGCGACCGGACATTATCAGTTTTGGAAAGAAAACCCAATGCTGTGGTATTTTTGTGGGTGGCAGATTAGATGAGGTTGAAAACCATGTTTTCAAAGAATCCAGCCGTATCAATTCAACTTGGGGTGGCAATCTCGTAGACATGGTTCGTTTTACGCTTTACCTTGAAGTGATCGAGCAGGAAAAGCTAGTCCAAAAAGCAGCAGAAAATGGTGAACACCTGTTATCGGAATTGAAAAAATTGGAAGCCGATCACCAGGGACTTGTCTCTAATGCTCGCGGTCGAGGGCTATTTTGTGCCTATGATCTCCTTTCGGGGGAACAGCGTGACACAATGACAAAATTACTTCAGGAAGATGGGGCAATTGTTCTTGGATGCGGATATAAGTCGATTCGTTTCCGGCCCCACTTGAATATTACGCGTGAGGAAATCGATTTGGGTATTTCATTGATGCGGAAAGCATTAGCAAGACTCTGATCGTGATTGAAACTCAGGGAAAGCTTTATATTGTATCTACGCCCATTGGAAATTTAGGTGATATGACATATCGTGCCGTTGAAACTCTACAAAACGTTCCAATGATAGCTGCTGAAGATACCCGTCATTCCCGGAAACTTTTATCCCATTATGGAATCTCTACACCGCTCATAAGTTATTTTGAACATAACCGGTTTACCCGAATTCCAAAAATTATTGATCATTTAAATAGCGGCAAGGATTTGGCAGTTATAACAGATGCTGGTACACCGGGTATATCTGATCCAGCATATAAACTAGTCCGGGAAGCCTTACTCCATGACATTACAGTTGAATCCATTCCCGGTGCATCCGCATCCCTGGCTGCCTTGGTATCTTCAGGGCTCCCAACAGATAGGTTTCTTTTTGAGGGATTCCTGCCGCCTAAAAAAGGGCGTAAAGCACGCATTGCACGTGTTGAGAATGAACAATCAACTTTGATCTACTATGAATCTCCAAAACGCCTTCAGAGGACCTTAAAGCAATTGTTGGAAGGGTTAGGGAACCGTCCAGCAGTGGTTGCACGGGAACTGACTAAACTGTACGAAGAAATAAAACGGGGAACACTTTCAGAATTATTAACGTATTTTACCACGCATCCGCCAAAAGGAGAATGTGTTATTCTCGTGGGGAAAGATGATCCAAATGTCTATTTCAAATAATCCATTATTTATAACTTTCGAAGGGATTGATGGCTGTGGTAAATCAACTCAGGTTAAAATGCTCATGGATCGTTTCGAAAAAGAATCCATAGAATCGTCATTAGTTCGGGAACCGGGTGGGACTCAGATCTCTGAAGAAATTCGGGATGTTCTTTTAAAAAATCGTTATGATAAAATGGCTGAGAGAACTGAAGCACTCCTTATGACTGCCAGCCGCTCACAACTCACCAAAGATGTGATCATCCCCAATTTAAAATCAGGAAAAATTGTCGTGGCAGATCGATTCAAAGATTCAACACTGGCTTACCAGGGAGGCGGAAGAGGGCTGGATCTCAAATATTTGATTCAATTAAATGAATTTGCAACGTACGAATTAGATCCTGATATAACTTTTTTTATTGATGTAACGGCAAAAGAAGGGAGTGGTCGGCGAACTTCCGGGAAACAGGATAGGATCGAAGGAGCTGGGTTAAAATTCCAGGAAAAAGTACGGGTACAATATCTTAAGTTGGCACATATGTTCTCCCATCGATTTGTAATAATTGATGGAACTTTAACTCCAGATGAAATACATAAAGTAATATGGAATGAGATTCAAAAGCGGAAGAATTCATGAAAAATATAAAGATCCTACCTATAACAATTATAATCATGAGTGCCTTGATCTTTATTGGCGCTGACAAGAATGATATATATAAAAAAGTTCGCAAGAACCAGGCCTTGATAAATGATGTGTACCGAAATTTGATCTTGAATTATGTCGATGACATAGATTTGGACGCGTTCACTAAAATGAGCATCAACAACATGCTCTATGATCTTGACCCATACACTGTTTATCTTGAGAAGGAAGAAAGAAGCGGAATCGAAATGCTCACGAAAGGAAAATATGGCGGTGTTGGCATTCAAATCGGTAAAAGAGAAAAAGTACTCACCGTTATTTCTCCCATGGAAAACTCCCCTGCGAAGCGTGCCGGTATCATTAGCGGAGATAAGATCATTAAGATTGATGACAAAGAAACGGAGGGTCTGTCCATGGATGATGCAGCAAAACTCATTCGTGGTGAAAAGGGATCCAATGTGGTATTGAGTATTCAACGAGTTGGTGAATCAGACCTGGTCGAGTACAATCTGACCCGGGAAAATATTAAAGTAAAAGATATTTCTTTTTCTGGTATGTTAGATGACCAGACAGGATACATCCGCTTGACACGCTTTTCCCGTAATTCTGACAAGGAAATGAAAAAAGCGCTTCAGAAACTCCTTGAGCAAAATATGACCGGACTGGTTCTGGACCTGCGGGATAATCCGGGCGGATTGTTGAATGCCGCAGTAAATATTCTTGACTTATTCATAGACAAAGGCGAAATGCTGGTTTGGACAGAAGGAAAGACCCAAAAATCGAAACGGAAATATAAAAGTAAAACCGACCCCCTTGTCCCGCTAGATGTGAAGATTACCGTATTGGTAAATCAGGGGAGTGCTTCCGCCAGTGAAATAGTCGCAGGTGCGCTCCAGGACCTGGATCGAGCCGTGGTCATCGGTCGATCTACATTTGGTAAGGGATTGGTCCAAACCGTATTTAACATTGATAAGGATCGCTCTCTAAAGATCACCACAGCAAAATATTACATTCCCAGTGGTCGACTCATCCAAAAACCTGGTTATTTACCAGATGAAATCCTGGCAGATACAACAGAGCAAGATAGTATCTTTTATACGAAAGGGGGTCGTGAAGTATCGGGTGCTGGCGGGATCACACCAGATCATGAAGTTGAGCTGAATAAAGGTTCACCAATTTTATCAGCAAGTTGGCGTCAGGGACTCTTTTTTAATTTTGTCCAGAAGCATAAAATGGATTACGAGACTTTTGAAAATGTGTTGGATGATAGTTCTATCATGGAACAATTTGAAAATTATCTTCATGCCAGTGACCTGGATATTTTCATGCAGGGTGAATCCAATTATCTGGATATGAAAGAAATGTTGTGGAATCTGGATTCAACTAATATTCAGATCCAGGGTGCGTTGGAAATTTTAGATTCCTATTTTGAACAAATAGCCTTAACACAATTTGAGATGGAAGAAGAAAAATTACATCATTGGCTTATGGTAGAATTCGCCGATTATTTCCATGATGACGAAGGTCGGTTCAAACAATCAGCCATCCAGGATAAAGATATCCAAAAAGCGCTAACCCTTTTGCATGACCCTGTTGTCTATGAAAACGTATTTCTCCCGCAATTAGAAAATACAAATTCGATTACAGCAGACTGATCTTACCGTACAACAATCCACCAAATATCTTTTTAATAACGTCTATTTCCCTTCGTAATTTCCCCGGCTTTTTTACGGGGCGATTAGCTCAGTTGGTTAGAGCGCTACGTTGACATCGTAGAGGTCGGCGGTTCGACTCCGTCATCGCCCACATTAATGAGTCGGCGGATTCCCGATGGTTCGGGAACATCGATAAAAATATTATGGCAGAAATTAATATTACATTACCGGATAATTCCGTAAAAACAATGCC
>Ga0209554_1002303_pt1 | contig 13323 bp, 15 predicted proteins | sample MarorgKNORR_S2LV_5_FD_188221 | JGI IMG/M metagenome (GOLD analysis project Ga0209554, IMG submission 188221) | Marine microbial communities from the Southern Atlantic Ocean, analyzing organic carbon cycling - Bottom_A/KNORR_S2/LV (SPAdes) (version 2) | ecosystem: Environmental > Aquatic > Marine... | reverse complement strand
ATTCGCCGTCGTGCACCTTCGTCCAGCAGAAGCCCGCCACCTCGTTGTCCACCTCGTGGAGAAGGAAACCCTCGGCCTCGTACCACGGCTCCGACTGGCGGGATTCCAGGTCCTCGACCGTCATGTCGCCCTGCTCGGGATGCCATTCGAAGGCGGCGTTGTTCACGTCAATAAATGCCGTGGCGTCCTCGTCGGTGAACGGCCGTATGGCCAGGTCGGTCTTCAACGCCGGCAACTGGCGTCGGAGGCGCAGCAGGGTGCGGAAGGGGGTGAACCCGGCAGTGGTCGGCACCTTGTCGCTCTGGGGCCCGACCTGCTGGATCCAGTATTCGAGACGACCCCCGCCCTGCATCGACACGGCCTGCGTCGCCGCCTCGAGCATCCGACAGGTCCGCTCGTCGCTGTTGCCTTTATCGGTGCCATTTACGGCTATGTCGAGTTCTACCGACCACCGCCGCAACTCGACGCCCGGGTGTTCCGGATCGCCTGTCAGGGTGGCGGTGTCGGTTCCGTCCGTCACGGTAAACCGGTCCATGGTCGGTGAGGCTACCGTCGGGCCCATGGGACGACCGCGGTCTGCGAAGGGTCGGGCTGCCGAGACGCATCGCCGCCTGGCCGACGAGTATCCGGGTGCCGAGTGTGAGCTGGATCACGACAGCCCCTTTCAGCTCCTGGCGGCCACGATCCTGTCGGCACAGTGCACCGACAAGCGGGTGAACATGATCACGCCTGCGCTGTTCGCCGCCTATCCGCGTCCGGAGGACCTGGCTGGTGCTGTTCCCCACGAACTGGAGGAGATCATCCGGTCCAGTGGGTTCTACTCCAACAAGGCGAAGAGCCTGCTGGGCATGGCTCAGAGGCTCGTCGAGGTGTTCGACAGCGAGGTGCCCGGGAGCATGCCGGACCTGACCTCCCTGCCGGGGGTCGGTCGCAAGACCGCGAACGTCGTGCGGAGCGTGGCCCTGGGTCTGCCGGGTCTGCCAGTGGACACCCATGTGGGCAGGCTCTCGCGTCGGCTGGGCATGACGACGGAGACCGACCCGGTGAAGGTGGAGTACGAGCTGAACCCGATGGTTCCGATGGCCGAGCGCGGCCAGTTCAGCATGTACCTGATACTCCACGGACGGCGTGTCTGTCCCAGTCGCAAGCCGCGCTGTGGCGAATGCGTGCTGAACGACTTCTGCCCTTCAGCCGACGTCTGAGAATCCCGCCCGGGACACCGAACACCGGCTGAACCTGAACTGGATCTGAATGGGCGTGGGACTGGATCCGCGCTGGTGTCGGCGCCCCTGATGGTGTAATAATTCCCCCTGCCGGGCCCCGCCGCCCGGCTGCGAGGATCGGTTCCCGCCAACCCTCCTCGCCCGTTAGGCGCCCTGAGGGGCGTCTAACGTCGTTTCAGGAACGGGTATGGACGCCCTGACGTCTGTTGGTGAAACGGCACCGTCAACCGGTGGGTAGCTGTCGCCGGAAGCGTTCCAGTTCCCGAATGGCGCCCCTGAGGTGTCGTTCCACCTCCAGGAGTGCTGGACGGTCCTCGGCGCTGGTCGGATCGCCGTCATCCGAGAGCGCCGCCAGGCGTCGAACGAGGTCCCCCAACTGCGTTGCGACCGAGGAGAGCTCGGCTGACTGACCCGTATCCATGCGTGGAGTCTGCATTGCGAGGCGTCTCGGGTCCAACGGCACACGAAATGGCCTCCGATGCCCCAGTCCCCGGCCGGTAGCGTGGCGGGATGCTCCGGCGCCTGGACCTCCGCGGCCCCCTCGGAGACCTGGGAGCGGTCCTGCCGAGACCGTCCACACCTGATGACGGTCCGCTGGATGCCGTGAGGGTGATCATCGCCGACGTGAGGGAACGCGGCGATGCTGCCCTGCGGGAGCTCACCGCCCGGTACGACGGGGTGGACCTGGAGAGCGTCGTGGTGGATCCGGAGGACATTGCCTCGGCACCCGGTCGGATCGATCCGGTCGTCCTGGAGGCCCTCGAGGTGGCAGCGGCCGCTATCAGGCGGCACCACGAGGGCCAGCGGCGCCCGGAGCACCGCACAGATGAGGACGGGCTCTGCGTGCGTTCGATCAGCCGACCGGTCCAGCGGGCCGGTTGCTACGCGCCGGGTGGTCGGGCCGCCTACCCCTCCACGGTCCTGATGACCGCTGTACCGGCCCGTGTGGCCGGTGTGGAAGAGGTGGTCCTGTGTGTGCCTCCGGGCCCCGATGGTCGGGTGGCGGACGTGACCCTCGCCGCGGCTGCCGTGGCGGGCGTGGATGCCGTCTACGCGGTCGGTGGCGCACAGGCTGTGGCGGCAATGGCGTACGGGACCGCCAGCATCCCCGCCGTGGACGTCATCGCCGGCCCGGGAAACATCTACGTGGCCCTGGCCAAACGGGAGGTGGCGGGCCACGTCGGCGTGCCATCGGCCTTCGCCGGGCCCTCCGAGGTCGTGGTGGTGGCCGATGCCACCGCCCCACCGTCCTTCGCCGCGATCGACATCGTCGTCCAGGCTGAGCACGGCCCCGGTGGTCTGGCCTGGCTCATCACCTGGGACGAAGCCGTATCCGAGGCCATCGAGGCGGAGGTCGACCGGATCGTCGCAGTGGCGCCACGCCGCGACGACATCACCGCCACCCTCGACAACGCCGGTTGGAGCGTGCTCGTGGATGGTCCCGATGAGGCGCTGGCCGTCGCAGACGCCATTGCCCCGGAGCACCTGCAGCTGATGGTGGCTGGCGCCGGAGATATGGCGGAGCGTGTCCGCAACGCCGGTGCCGTCTTCTGCGGACCGTGGTCGCCCGCATCCCTCGGCGATTACGTGGCTGGTCCCAGCCACGTTCTTCCGACCGCAGGTACGGCGCGCTTCGCCGGAGCACTCACGGTGGCCGACTTCACCCGCGACATCCACCTGATCACCGCGGATCGTTCGGCCCTGCTGAGGCTGGCGCCCCACGTGGTTGCGCTGGCCGGAGCAGAGGGCCTGGATGCCCACGCAGAGTCTGTACGCCTGCGCGTGGCTGAAGCGGAAAGGTCCGACAATGGGTGAGCGCCCGACCGCCCGCACCCAGGTTGCGTCGGAATCCGGGTACCACTCGCCGCAACTTGACGTGGATGTCCGGTTGAACACCAACGAGTCACCCTTCCCGCCTCCGCCGGGATTCGTGGAGGCTGTGGCTGAAGCCGCCCGGGGCATCGACTGGAACCGCTATCCGGACCGTTCGGCAACGAAGCTCCGCTCCGCTCTGGCCGAGCGCTACGGCGTGACCCCTGCGCAGGTCTTCGCCGCCAACGGGTCCAACGAGGTGCTCCAGAGCCTCCTGCTGGCCTATGGCGGAGCGGGTCGCTCCGTGGCTGTCTTCGAGCCCACCTACGCCATGTACTCCCAGATCGCCCGGACCACCGGGACAGGTCTCGTGAAGGGTCGTCGCGGGGCCGACTTCGACCTCGACTCCGGATATGCCTGCCAGCTCGTGCTCGGCGAGCGGCCCGATGTGGTCATCCTCTGCTCGCCCAACAACCCCACTGGAACCCCGGCGGCCGGCGGCCTGGTGGTCGACCTCGAGGAGGTCGTTGGTACCTACGGTGGGCTCCTCGTGGTGGATGAGGCCTATGGGGAGTTCGCTCCGGAGAGTGCGGTGGACCTGGTCTCAGAGGACCGCTGTGTGGTCGTGAGCCGGACCTTCTCCAAGACATGGGCCATGGCTGGTGCCAGGCTCGGATACCTGATCGCCCCCAGCTGGTGCGTGGCCGAGCTGGAGAAGGTGGTGCTGCCATACCACCTTGATGCCCTCAAGCTGGAGGTCGGCGTGCTCGCGCTCGAGCACGCCGCAGCGATGGAGGAGCGCGTCGAGAGCCTCGTTGCCGAGCGGGACCGCGTGGCAGAGGCGTTGGCCCTGCTGCCGGTGACCACATGGCCGTCAGCGGCGAACTTCATCCTCCTGCGTCCCGAGTCCAGGTCCGGTGGCGAGGTCTGGCAGGACCTCGTGGACCGTTCCGTGCTCGTACGGGACTTCACCACGATGCCGGGCCTGGAGGGGTGCCTGCGGGTCACCATGGGAAGCAGAGCTGAGAACGACATATTTCTGAATGCCCTACGGGAGGCACTGAGATGAGCAATCGAACAGGCAGTAGACAACGGACGACAGCCGAGACCTCGATCTCGGTCTCTATCCAGCTCGACGGGGGACCGGTGTCGGCTGAGACCGGCATCCCCTTCTTCGACCACATGCTCGACCAGTTGGGGCGCCACGGCGGCTTCGGCCTCGACATCCGGTGCAACGGGGACCTCCAGATCGACGCCCACCACACGGTCGAGGACGTCGGCATAGCGCTCGGCGAGGCATTCTCGGAAGCCCTCGGGGACAAGGCCGGCGTACGTCGCTTCGCCTCGATCCGCGTACCCCTGGATGAGGCACTCGTGGATGTCGCCCTGGACCTCTCCGGTCGCCCCTATCTGCACCACGATGTCGAGTTCCCCGGAGAGAAGATCCTCGGGGAGCCGCCCTTCGACCCCCAGTTGATGGAGGAGTTCTGGCGGGCCTTCACCGTGGCGGCCCGCATCACGCTGCACCTCACCCTGGTCCGCGGGAAGAACACCCACCACATCGTGGAGGCCTCCTTCAAGGGCATTGCCCGTGCACTCCGCGACGCCGTACGGGTGGAGGGCGTCGGCGTGCCATCCACCAAGGGAAGCCTGTGACCGGACCCCTCGTCGCCGTCCTCGACTACGGCATCGGGAACCTCCGCTCAGCCCAGAAGGCCCTGCAACGCGTCGGCGCCGATGCCCGACTGACCGCCGACCCGGAGCTGATTGCCCGGGCCGATGGGGTGGTCCTGCCCGGCGTCGGGGCCTTCGGACGGTGCGTGGAGGAGCTCGAATCCGCCGGTCTGACCGATGTGGCGACCGAGGCCGCTCTAGGAGCGGCTGGCGGTGGTCGGCCGTTCCTGGGTATATGCGTGGGCCTCCAGCTCCTCTACGAGGGGAGCGATGAGTGCCCGGACGTGCGGGGCCTGGGCGTGATCGACGGGCGTGTCGAGCTCCTCTCAGGTGACGTGAAGAGGCCCCAGATGCAGTGGAACCGCCTGGAGAAACGTGGCGAGCACGCGATGTTCGACGGTCTGGATGGGGAAGCGTGGACCTACTTCGTCCACAGCTACGCCCCCCCGGTCGGTCCCGACACCGTGGCGACCTGCGTGTACGGCGACGAGGTCTGTGCAGCCATTGCCAGGGGCAACCTCTGGGCCTGCCAGTTCCACCCTGAGAAGTCCGGCGACACGGGGCTCCGGATCCTTTCCAACTTCGTGGCCGGCATCGGATCGGTGGCCGCATGAGCACCGGGATGCCCCTCTTCCCGGCGATCGACCTCCGGGCCGGGCAGTGCGTGAGGCTCATGCAGGGGGACTACGGGCGCGAGACCGTCTACGGAGACGACCCGGTTGCCCAGGCCCTCGCCTTCCAGGAGGCTGGTGCCGCCTGGCTCCACATCGTGGACCTGGACGCAGCCCGCACGGGCGAACCCGTGAATCGACCGGTTGTGGCCGAGGTGGCGGCGGCCCTGGACATACCTGTCCAGACCGGTGGTGGCGTACGCACCGTCGACGATGCCCGTGCGCTGTTCGACGCCGGTGTCGTCCGGGTCGTCATGGGCACCGCTGCTGTCGAGTCTCCGGATCTCGTAGCTGCGGTCGCTGCCGTTGGTCGTGTCGCCGTGGGCCTCGACCTGCGTGGAGACGAGGTGGCCGTACGCGGCTGGACCGCCGGTAGCGGTCTGGGACTGGAGGACGCCCTGGAGTTGTTCTCAGACCTCGGAACCGATGCCTTCGTGATCACCCGCATAGAACGTGACGGCACCCTTGAGGGGCCGGACCTGGATGGCTTGCGAGGCGCCCTCGCAGCGACCGGGATCGACGTCGTGGCCTCTGGAGGCGTGGGACGCCCCTCGGACCTCACGGACCTGGTCGACCTGCAGGTCGACGGACGCCGCCTGGCCGGGATAATCATCGGACGTGCCCTGTACGAGGGGACGGTCGACCTGGCCGCAGCCGTCGATGCCATGGGTGGTGGCTGATGCGCACCGTGAGGGTCATTCCCTGCCTCGACGTGGACGGTGGACGGGTCGTGAAGGGCGTCAACTTCGTCGGCCTGCGAGATGCCGGGGACCCGGTCGAGTTGGCTGCCCGCTACGACCGTGAAGGTGCCGACGAGCTCGTGTTCCTCGACATCACCGCTTCCGTGGATTCCAGGGAGACCACGATCGGAATGGTCCGTCGGGCCGCCGAGGAGGTCTTCATCCCATTCACGGTCGGCGGAGGAATCCGTTCGGTCGAGGACGCCAGGGGGATCCTCATGGCCGGTGCCGACAAGGTGTCGGTCAATACCGCGGCTGTGGATGATCCGGAACTCGTGACGAGGCTGGCCACGGAGTTCGGCAGCCAGTGCGTGGTCGTGGCCGTCGATGCCCGCCGCAGCGACGGGGTGGCCAGCGGCTTCGAGGTGTTCACCCGAGGTGGCCGTACCGCCACAGGCCTCGATGCTGTGGAATGGGTGGCCCAGGTGGTGGCGCTGGGTGCCGGCGAGATCCTCCTCACCTCAATGGATCGTGACGGGACCCGTGACGGCTTCGATATCGAGATGCTGAAGGCGGTGGGCGCTGTGGCGACCGTGCCGCTCGTAGCCAGCGGCGGGGTGGGAGATCTCGATCACCTCGTGGAGGGAGCGACCGAGGGTGGCGCCGACGCGGTCCTGGCCGCATCCATCTTCCACTTCGGCGAGCACACCGTTGCTGACGCCAAGCGCCACCTGGCAGCTGCAGGCGTGGCAGTGCGGCCCCCCGGCGCATGACCGCCGATACCGTCCCGGCCGTGGCTACGAAGACGACCGGGGCAGCAGACGACGTGAAGGTCATGCCGGGTCCGTCGGACCACGAGGGCCTCCCCATCAAGATGCTGAACGACCGGATCCTCGTCGGTACCGGCACCGACGATGGAGACAGGCGCTCCACCGGCGGCATCCTCATCCCGGCCACGGCACAGGTAGGCAAGCGCCTCTCGTGGGCCCAGGTGGTGGCGGCCGGTCCCAACGTGCGATCCATGGAGGTCGGCGACCAGGTCCTGTTCAATCCGGATGACAGGTACGAGGTCGAGGTGCGGGGCCACGACTACATAATTCTCCGGGAGCGTGACGTCCACGCTGTGGCCGCCCAGCGCCTTGAAGAGGGCAGCACCGGCCTCTACCTGTGAGGGGTGCCGAGAGCCCTTTAAACCACTGTCGGCGGGTCTGCAGCCGACCCTAGGCTGGGGCCATGTCCGACGTCGCCGCTCCTGTATCCACGCCGATTCCCGTCACTGAGGAACAGCTCGGACAGGTCACCTTCAACGATGCGGGCCTCGTCCCGGCAATCGTCCAGGAGGAGCACACCGGTCGGATCCTGATGATGGCCTGGATGAATGCCGACTCGTTGCGTGAGACGATGGCCACCGGCCGCACCTGGTTCTGGAGCCGTAGCCGCCAGGAGTACTGGTGCAAGGGCGAGACGTCGGGCGACCGCCAGTACGTACGCGAGGCCTACTACGACTGTGACGGTGACACCCTGTTGTTCGTGGTCGAGCAGGAGGGTCGGGGTGCATGCCACACCGGCGAATACAGCTGCTTCTTCCGTTCCTTCGGCCCCGACGCCGACTGATCACGTGGTTTCGCCCGACCGAGCGGGGTTCCGTGAACTGGCCCGCGGCCATGCCGTGGTTCCCGTGTGGAGGGAACTCCTCGCCGACCTGACCACCCCGGTCTCCCTCTTCGCCCGTTGTGTGGGCGACGGTGAGGGCTTCCTGCTCGAGAGCGTCGACAGGGCCGAGACATGGGGTCGCTGGTCCTTCATCGGCCGCAACCCCAGCGCCACACTCACCTCGATCAACGGTGAGCTGCTCGTCGACGGGGACCTACCGGACGGCATCCGTACCGGCGAGGGGATGCTGGCAGCACTCGAGGACCTGCTGGTCCACTTCGAATCACCCAGCATCGAGGGGATGCCACCCCTGCACGGCGGCCTGATGGGGTATCTGGGCTATGACGTGGTGAGGGAGGTGGAGGACCTCCCCGACACCCCTCCCGACGACAAGGGCTTCCCCGATGGGATCATGTCGATCATCGGCGAGCTGGTGGCGATCGACCACTGGCGCCAGCGGGCTGTCCTCATCGTGAACGTCCTGATACCCCCGGATGCCGATGATGCGGCCCTGGACGCCGCCTACGACGACGCCATCTCGAGGCTCGCGGACCTGGCCACCGATGGTGCCCGTCCCCTGGAGGAACCGCTCATGGAGCCGCCCTCCCCGGACGACGAACCCCCAGAGGTCACCTCCACCATGGGGCCGGAGTTGTACGCCGCCGCCGTGGAGGCCGCCCGGGAGCACATCTTCGCTGGTGACATCTTCCAGGTCGTCCTCTCGCAGCGGTTCGACGTGGAGCTCGACGCCGAGCCGTTCGACGTCTACCGGGTACTCAGACAGCTGAATCCCAGCCCGTACATGTATTTCCTCCGCTACGCCGACCTGTCGCTGGTGGGTGCATCGCCAGAGCCGATGGTCCGCCTCCTGGATGGCCGTGTGGTCTCGCGTCCGATAGCCGGAACGCGACGGCGTGGCCGGACCGAGGCCGAGGACCGCAGGATGGCGGCGGAGCTGGCTGAGGACCCCAAGGAACTCGCCGAGCACGTGATGCTCGTGGATCTGGCCCGCAACGACGTGGGGCGGGTTGTCAAGTTCGGTACCGAGGTGGTCGAGGAGATGATGACGCTGGAGCGCTACAGCCACGTCATGCACCTCACCAGCCAGGTCGCCGGTGACCTGGCTGAGGGCTGCACACCGATCGACGTACTGCGGGCCACCCTCCCGGCGGGGACCGTCTCGGGCGCCCCGAAGGTGCGTGCCATGGAGATAATCGATGCCCTCGAGCCGGTGAAGCGGGGGCCGTACGCCGGGGTGGTCGGCTACTTCGACTTCTCCGGCAACATTGACACGGCGATCGCTATCCGGACGATGCTGGTCTCCGACGGCGTGGCGTCCGTCCAGGCCGGAGCCGGGATCGTCGCCGACAGCGTTCCCGAGCTGGAACACCTGGAATGCCAGAACAAGGCCCGGGCCCTGCTCTCGGCGATTCCCGCCGCTCGGCGTATGACAGCAGCCCGGCGTGCCGCCGACGAAACTTCCGGGAGGAACCGTGCCTGAATCCAGCCTTGCCGTGAAGCGGCTACGTGATGTGGTGGCCGTGGTCGGTCCAGATGCCCGGACCTACCTGCAGGGCCAGCTCAGCCAGGACGTGGAGGTCCTGGAGGTGGGCGGTTCCGCAGAGACGTTCCTGCTCCAGCCCGCCGGCAAGGTGGACTCCTGGATGAGGGTCTCCCGTCTCGCTGAGGACCACTACGTGTTGGACGTCGAGGCGGGGTTCGGTGCCCAGATGGTCACCCGCCTGACGCGCTTCCTGCTCCGTACCGACTGCACCGTCGAAGAGGTCCAATGGGATCTCGTGACCGTGATCGACGCAGAGGCCGCGGGGTTCACCCCGCCGGTAGGCGGCCTCGCACTGCCGGTGGAGTGGCCCGGCCTGGTCGCAGTCGACCTTCTGGGACCCTCGGTCGACCTGCCTGAGGGCATGGCGGAGGGTTCCCCACAGGACTGGGAAGCCAGGCGGATAGCCGCAGGGATACCTGCAATGGGTTCCGAGATGGATTTCGGCACCATCCCCGGTGCAACCGGTGTGGTGGACAGGTCGGTCAGCTTCACCAAGGGCTGCTACACGGGACAGGAACTCGTGGCCCGTGTGAACAGTCGATCGGCCGGTACTCCGACCCGGATCGAGCGTGCGACGGGGAGCGGGCCGGCCCCACCGGCGGGCTCCGAGATCACGGTTGATTCCGACCCGGCCGGACACATCACCAGCGTGGCGACGGTCGGAGACGGCTTCGTCGCCCTCGTCTCGGTTCGCAGGGCGGTGGCCACCCCGGCCGAGGCCCTGGCAGGCACCACACCCGTCTCACTCCTGGGCAGCTGAGGACTCCACAACGGGCAGCTCAACTACGAGGCACGCCCCGGCGCCCGGTCTGGCCTCGGCCCACACGGAGCCGCCCATTGCATGGACGAGTTCCCGGACGATGGCCAGCCCCAGACCCGAGCCGGACTCCCTGACGTCAGGCCGTCGCTTGGAGGCGTAGAGACGTTCGAAGACGTGGGGCAGGTCCTCGGCGGAGATGCCGGGACCGTCATCGACGACGTGGAGCTGGATACCGGTGGTGGTCCGGATCAGGTCCACGTCCAACCTGGAATCGGCGTATCGGAGCCCGTTCTCGATGAGGTTGGCCACCACCTGTGCCCACCGGTCGACGTCCACAACGGCTGTCACCCCATGGTCGGGAGTCGATGATCCGAGGGATACGCCGGACTCAAGGGCCGCCGGGGTGAAACCGTCGACCACGTCGATCGTGAGGGCGGCGATGTCCGATGGCGCCAGGTCCAGCGTGAAGCGTCTGGCATCCAGGCGCGCCAGGTTCAGGAGATCGCTCACAAGACGGTCAAGGCGTCTGGACTCGGAGAGGATGATGGCTCCTGCCCGTTTCGCATCCTCCATGGTTCCGTCGGCCATGGCCTCCGCGTACCCACGGATCGACGTGAGGGGCGTTCGCAGATCGTGCGACACCGAGAGCAGGAACTGGCGTTCCAGTCCCCGGGACCGGTCCAGGCCCTCCACCATCGAGTTGAGCGCCCGTGCCAACTCGGCGACCTCGTCGGTACGTGTCGCCGGAGGTTCGGGGAGTCGGGTGTCGAGGTCTCCGGCGGCGATCCTGAGTGCGGCATCGGTGGCCTCCACGACAGGGCGCGCCAGGACCGTGGAGAGCCTCAGGGCGGCCACCACGGCAACAGCGATCGCCATCAGTCCGGCGACCAGCAACCAGTCCACAGCCGGCCCGAGCGGGTCGGTCACCTGACGGCTCACGAGGACGACCATGAGGGGGGCGTCCTGGCCGGGGTTCACGGCCGCCATTGCCCAGGCGCTGCCCTCGTCCACCCCGCTGAGGGTGGTGCCGGATGCCAGGTCGGGGCTCCGTAGGCGGTCCATGTCGACGGAGGATGGAACGGGAGCGAGGATCCTGACCGGGATCGAAGCGTCCTCAGGAACCAGCACGATCCCGATGCGACGGAGCCCGAGCGAGCGCCGGATCCGGTCAAGGCGTTCGGGGCGACCCGCCTGCTGGGTGAACGCGGACATTCCGTCGTTGAAGGCGGCGGCAACGGCCGTGGCCTGACCGGCGGTCTGTCGTCGGGCAAGGTCGTCGGCCTGGCTGCCCGACATGAGACGGATGCCGGTCCAGGTAATGGCCAGGCTGCAGATAACGAGACCGATGAAGGCGATCAGAAGTCGGCGACGCACCTCGCTCAGCCCAGCCTGTAACCGATGCCGCGGACGGTTTCCAGTGGTAGGTCCCCGCCCAGCTTGCGGCGTAGCTGGCGAACGTGGACATCGACCGTGCGCTCGTCGCCGATCCAACCGTCACCCCAGGCTCCGTCCAGGATCTGCCGTCGGGTGAGCGCCTGGCCGACGTGGTCCACCAGGAACCAGAGGAGGGCGAACTCCCTGGCGGCCAGAACGACCACCTCGCCGTCGACCGTGACATCCCGGCGTGTGCCATCGATCCGGACTTCGCCGAACACCACGACCCGCCCGGGATCCGATGGTGCGCTGCCGGAGCGACGCAGGACCGCTCTCACCCTGCCCATCAGCTCACGGGGGCTGAAGGGCTTCGTCACGTAGTCATCCACTCCCAGCTCGAAACCGACAACCCTGTCGATCTCCTCGTCGCGGGCGGTGAGCATGATGATCGGGACATCGGACCCGGCTCGCAGGCGTCGGCAGACCTCCAGACCGTCCATCCGGCCGGGCAGGCCGATGTCCAGGATCACGAGGTCGGGTGACCTTTCGGCGAATACCTCGAGGCCGCGGTCACCGTCCGATGCCAGGTAGGGCCGGTGGCCGGCCTGGCGGAGGTACATGTCCAGCAGGTCGGCGATGTTGGGGTCATCCTCGACCACGAGGACCACTGCGGGCGTCGTTCCGTCGAGTTCGTCCATTGCCTCCATCGTTCCACGCCGACCGTCGGGTTCGGCACCAGTCTCGGCACCTTCCGTGATGGGCGGATGATGATCCTGTGAGGTCCGGGGTGGTCGGTAGCCTCGTGCGGTGGCGACCTATCTGGACCGGATCCTCTCGGACCACAGGAACTCGGCGTCGTCGGACGGTCGGAGCCTCGATGGCCTCATCGACGAGGCCCGCAGCGCCCTGCCCACCCGTGGGTTCAACCTCGCCCTGCGTGGGTGCCCTGCGGGCGAGCCGGCGGTCATTGCAGAGGTCAAGCGTCGTTCTCCCTCCAGGGGGGACATGGCAGCCGACCTGGATCCAGCAGAGACCGCAGTGCAGTACGCCCACGGCGGAGCGGCATGCCTGTCGGTCCTCACCGATGTGGGGTACTTCGGTGGATCGGTCGACGACCTGATGGCGGCACGTGGAGCCGTTTCAATCCCGGTACTCCGCAAGGACTTCACCGTCGATGCACGCGATGTCTGTGATGCCCGGATCATGGGTGCCGATGCTGTGCTGCTCATAGTGGCCGCTCTGGACGACGCCGAGCTGGCCGATTTCCACGCTCTGGCCCTGGAGGTCGGGTTGGATGCCCTGGTGGAGGTCCACGACGAGGCCGAGTTGGAACGGGCAATGGCGGTCGGTGCACGCCTGGTGGGGGTCAACCAGCGTGACCTGACCACCTTCGAGGTGGATTCCGAGCGTGCCCTCCGTATGGCGCCGCTGATCCCCGAATCCGCCACGAGCGTTGCCGAGTCCGGGATCAGGGGTCCGCAGGATGCAGTCGCACTGGTCCACGCCGGTTACCACGCCCTGCTGGTCGGGGAGTCCGCGGTCACCGCCGGAGACCGGGCTGACGCCATAAGGGCCCTCCGGGGCGCCGTGGCGGGGGAGTAGCGTCGCTGTCGTGTTCGTGAAGATCTGTGGCATCACGTGCGCCGAGGATGCCCTCCTGGCCACCGCCCTGGGCGCTGACGCCCTCGGCTTCGTCTTCGCCCCGTCCCGCCGCCAGGTATCGGAGTCGATGGTACGCGACATCGTCGGCCAGCTCCCACACGAAGTGATGACCGTCGGCGTGTTCCGGGACATGGGCAGGGACCGTCTGGTCAAGATCGTGAACCAGATCGGCCTGAAGGCAGCCCAGTTGCATGGACGGGAGTCGCCGGCGACCTGCCAGTGGGTGGCTGAGCGGGTCCCGTTGCTGATC
>Ga0209554_1002300_pt1 | contig 13340 bp, 10 predicted proteins | sample MarorgKNORR_S2LV_5_FD_188221 | JGI IMG/M metagenome (GOLD analysis project Ga0209554, IMG submission 188221) | Marine microbial communities from the Southern Atlantic Ocean, analyzing organic carbon cycling - Bottom_A/KNORR_S2/LV (SPAdes) (version 2) | ecosystem: Environmental > Aquatic > Marine... | reverse complement strand
CCCCGGTCGTATCAGCCAAAGTGGAAGCGGCATGTTCCACGCGTGCAGGGAGCCACCAACCCGATTTGGATCGACGCCGACGGCGATGGCCAACACACCTCGCCAAGAGAATACGCGCGGCGGGAAATTCAACGGGCCAAAGGCAGCTTGGCCAATGTCATCGCGGCGCTCAAGCCGTACGACCAAGCGGTGGCCGCGCAGGCGGCGAGCCTGTTGCACGAGGCGGGACACGACCCTCGTTCCGGCCCGCTTGGCCAAGCGCTGAAGCCGGCCGCCCCGGTGGTGCGCGCCGGTTTCGACACCTACGCCGCCACCCTGCCCGCCGCCAAGGAGTGAAAGACCTCTTGCTTATAAAAAAGCGCGCGAATCGCGTTGGGGCCGCCGTCGTCACCACAAGGCCAAGTCACAAGCTCTTTATAACCAACCACGACCAAGCTGCCATTGCCCCTAAGAAGCAATAAAACAAAAACCCCGACCGCTTTCGCAGCCGGGATTTTATGTTGAGCAATGAGTAAGAACTTTTCTGTTGACAGGATTAAAGCTCTACCCGCCGGAAAAAGTATTTCAATAACACAGTAAACGCAACGCATTAATTCAAAGGCACTATGGGCGACTATTTCCTTTCCATGCGTAGCGTTCCAAGGCCCACTGTAAATCCCGATCATCCTTTGGGCCTGCCCAAAAAAGTTGACTATTGTCTCCTGAGGCCTTTTTGGTGGCAGCCTCAAGCCACTTGTGATTTTCCGCGTGCCCATCGGCGAAACTGAATGTACTCGAACCATTGTGCCAAACGGCCACAGGGTCTATCCATGATTTGGATTCCGGTTCAATTGCCCAAGGGCCAAGGTTGCTCCGCCGAATCCACCAGCGTATTTGGTTCCTTCTTCTACAAAGATGTATTTGTTGCTGAGATTGATGATTTGGGAATATTTGGTGATATGCTGCCGCATACCTGCGGGCCCACGAAGTATTTCCAGTATTGTTCAGACCTCCGGCCTTGGCATAAGAGTCGAACGTCCATCCTTTGCCCCACTGAAGTTTCGTTCTTCCATCTCCAGGACAGTTATACACATCGTGAGAGGTCGCATATCCCCATAGTGGTCCCTTTTCCAATTGGCCCTTGATGTAGGTTATGGCTTGGTCGGTGTTTTTGATGTTGGCAGGTGGCCATGGCCAATCGACGGGGAAAAACATTCCGCCGATCAGGAGTTGTCCCTTGTAAATGGTCGACATCATGTCCCCGTCGTTATCGTCTTGATACATATACCACGCCAATCCGATTTGTTTTTGGTTAGATTGGCAGACTGCACCGGTGGCGGTGTTTTTGGCCTTGGCCAAGGCTGGGAGCAGCAGCGACGCCAATATGGCAATAATCGCGATGACCACGAGCAGTTCAATCAGGGTGAAGCCGCTTGGTTTAGCGATGGGTTGGGTGGAAGGTATCCTTTTTTTCATGGTTCGGTCTGAAGTGTAAAGATGCAAAAGAAAAAAGCAAGTCGTAATCGCATTGCTATTAAAAGTCTTTTTTCACAAAAAAGAAACAAATTGATTATTTGCTGTTAATCTTAATACTCCTCTCTGTTCATTTTTGTTGATTTATTAGATATGGGTAGACCGAAGATAGAAAATAAGAAGGAAACCAAGTCGTTCCGGGTGGATCCGCACTTATGGAAGTTGGTTCAAGCGGAGGCGAAATCGTCTGACAAACGGCCGACGGATGTCATCAATGAAGCGTTGGCCCTGCATTTGGGAGGTGTGATTCGCGGTAAGTTGGACTTGGGCAATGAGAAACTGATTCAGTTTTTAACCCGACTGGATGTGGTGACGGAAGAGTTGGGCCAGATGAAGGGAGATTTGTCTCATTTTGAATCAAAGAGTCGAAAACGAACTACGTGACATTCTTAATGACCTGGAGAACCTGGGGCACGGCGAGGATGAGTTGATCTCAGCTTGTCTGAAACAGGATGGTATCCAAGTCCCACGCCGGGGGTTTGCTTACTGGGCTATGATTCTCGGGGTGTTGATAGTCTGTATTTGTTGTTATGCGCTTTACCATGCGGGGCCGCGTTTCGCAGACGATTTGCTGGTCACGGTGGAGCGTGACATCCCAGCGTACATCGGCCCGAGCGGCACGCTCTGTTTCCCGGCGCAGGTACAGGTCAAACATGCAACGAGATCATTGAACGCTGGCATTGGGAATACGGCGAGTACGGCGAACTAAACAACTTCATCCAGCGTTTTACCGTGGTGACGAATACTCTGCCACTTACAGTCACTTGTTATCGGCAGGCGAAAAAGTTTGTCAGATACAATCCCAATTTGAAACCCATACCCAAATCGATCGTTTGGTCGTGCGTGGTGGACACCAGCATTCGCTATGGTGTGGTGGATGAGCAAAGCCGCAACCACGGCCTGTAGATTGAGTTTTTGGAAAACCAACCGACATCGGCTGAACTCTGGAATCACGGCCACCAAGTCGGCTTGGCGAAGTGCAATGCTGATGGGGAGTGGAGAAAGCTTGTGAAGGTGTCTGAGTTTGAGTTGCCAAACGATCCAGTCGCGAGTTGGAGTGAGATCAACGAGGGTTACTACAATCTTAATTATGCCAAGACCCTTGCTAGGGTGGAGCACGAAATGATCCGACACGACTTGACTTTAGCTCTGTTGTTGAAACCGTTGCTCTCGAATAAAATTGAGTCGGATGAAAACCGATTGGCCAGGCACGGAAACTGAGCCTCAACGCTCGATCGGCCGGTAGGTGCGCTTGGCATTGGCCAGCACTTCCTCGCGGGTGAACGGCACTTTTCTCAGCTTTTCCTTCGCAAACAGCGGCGCTTGGTCGGTGTGATGCAGCGAGCCGGGGTTGCCGGGGCTGCTGCCAAACTGGTTCATCGCCCAGGCGTTAAGTTGGCCGTCCTTGTCCCACTCGACGAATTGAAAAAAACAATCGCCGGCCACCCCGGCGAGCGTGCCGTCATCCCGCAGTCGCCCGTAGATGGCGCGCAGCGTGTCGGGGCCACCGCCGAGCGGGAGGTTTTTGTCGCCGCGAACGAGACGGTTGACCTTGCCCCACTCGACGTCGATCCGGCCAAAGTGTTTGACAAGATTTTCCGAAGCTTTCTGAAGCTGCTCAAGCGTTCGCTCGTGCCCGGTTTTTCGTTTGCTCGAGTTTGACCTTGGCCGGAAGGTCAGCAGGACAAGGGCGGCGGAGCGATTGTCCTTGGTCGTTTCACCGTTCCATTGACGCAGAAGGTCAATCTCTTTTTTCAGCTCGCTGTTGCCCGCTTGCACCTCGACGAAGTCGGCGACTTGCCGGCGCAAATTCGATTTCTCCGAGTAGAGCTTGTCGTATTTGTAGCGGAAGAATTCGTCGTGGGTGATCGACTCGTCGCTGCCGTACAGTTCAACCGCCCGGCGGGCGCGGTTGGTCATCCATTTTTCGATGCCGTAGTTTTCCGGGAACGCCGACTCGTCCGGGTTGTCCCCGCCGATGGACGTCTGGAATGGATCGCTGTTGCAGTTTTGAATGAAGCCGGACTTTGGGTTCTCGACGGTCGGGAGTTCGTCGAACGGCCGGTACTCCGTCCACAGGGTGTCGCGGGTGTTGCCGGGGACGGTGCCGCTCCAGTCGTGGCCATCGGCACGCTCCGGCAGTAGGGCGTTGTAGACGTAAAAAATGTTCCCGTCGCGATCGCCGTAGCCAGTGTTGAACATGGCCAACGCGTGGATGCGCATGGCGTCCTTGAATTCGTCGAGGTTCTGCGCCCGGCCCATGCGGTACCATTGTTCGATCTGCCGGAACTCGCCGATGCCGGCGTAACGAACCGCAAACACCCGCCCGCCAACACGCATCGCTGGCCCGTAGATCGAGTAAAGAACTTCGCGGTTAACCGTCCAACGGAAGTCGCGCCAAAGCCGAACCTCGAGCGGCGCCAACCGCCGCTCCAAGTCGAGCCATTCGCCATCGATCTTGTACTGGTTTTTGTTTTCCGGATTAAGTTCGAGTTTGAAGACGTCAACAAGATCCGGCTGGTTGACCGTGTGTCCCCAGGCGATGTTCTCGTTGTGGCCAAGGAAGATGATCGGCGAGCCGGGGAACAGGCCGCCGTAGAGGTTTTGCCCCTCCTCGCTGATCAAATGCGCCTCATACCAAGCCACCGGGCCGGTCCACGGCTGATGTGAGTTGATGCAGACACGTGTGGCTTGATCGGCAGAACGGCTTGGACCGACTGCGATGAAGTTTGAGCCAATTGGAAGCTGGTCGGGGTTCAGCACGCTGGCCACAGACGACGGCTTTTCGGCGTCCGCCATGAGCCGCGCAAGAGCGTGATGCAACCCAAACATCATCGGCAGCTTGTGGATGGAGCCGGCCACGAGATCCTGTGGCTTGGCGGGCCATATGTTTCGTTTCAGTTTCTCCGGGTGCCGGCTGGCATAGAGGTTCAGGCCGTCGGTGTAGGCTTGGCAGATGGCCCGGAACTTGGGATCGAGCGTGGCGTATTTTTCGTCCAAGCCATCCCACAGCCGGATCAAGCGCACGTAATAGTCGTTCGGCGCCATCGCCAGCCCCGCCTCGGAGGCCAGCTTCCCGCGCACAGCGAGGAACACATCCTGAATCGTCGCGAAATCGTCCTCGGCGTGGGCGTAGGCCAAACCATGCGCAGTGTCGGCGTCCGTCTTGCCAAGAATGTGCGGGATGCCCCACTCGTCGCGGATAATCTGCACATCGTACTTCGCCGCTTGGCCAAGCGCGGCGGAAAAATCGACCGCCGGCTTCATCGCGAACAACCGGTCAGCCAAGCCGAACGTCCCGCCGCCGACCAGCAGCGCCGTCAACAGAGCCACCGCCGGTTTTCTGTAAAGCGCATCGAGCAGCCAAGCCGGACTAACCAGCAGAAACTGAATGTCCTCCGTGAACGCCGGTTTCTTCCCCTCAATCCCGTGCCCTATGAACTGCCCGGCCCAAGCCAGCACAAACACCGTCAGCGACACGGCAAACAGCGGCAGCGGGCTCGCCTCGACGCTGATGCACAGGACACTCGCGGCCAGGCCGAAGTACAGCATCCCCAGCAGGCTGCCAAGCGACAGGAACAGATAATAAACCGATGCCAGGCCTATGAAGACGGCTCCGGCGTTTAGCGTGAACGAAAGCTCGTCGCCGAGCGTGGTCGGAATCTTGATGCACCAAAGCAGCCCAACGAGGCTCAGCGCAATCAGCGGCACGCAGGCGAAGTGAACGAGCCGGTTCGTCTTGTCCTGATGAAACTCCTCATAACGGGCGATCAGTCTGTCCAGTTTTCTCATATTGGGCAAGTCGCTGCTTGATGTCTCCCCGGGGCAGCGTGGGAGGGGCCTTCATCGAAAATGAAAGTTGACATGTGCAGATCGGAAATCATTCGTGATCAATGTGGTCAGTTTCCGATTTTAAAATCAAGCGTGACGTAGTCGGGAATAAACTCATCTTCGGGGCGCTGAACCCTGTCGACTTCGAACGGTCGCGCGACATTGTTTCCGGCAAGATCCTCGAGACTTGTCCCGATCATTATCCGGTAGTCGCCAACTTTCCATGCTTTGCCCGGGACGAACGCCCATTGCCTCTCGTTGTCCCCGACGTGAACCTGGCCCTCCACGGCACGATTCCCGGCGTCCTCAACCCAAACTAGACGCTGGAGTAGTGCGTGGTCCAACGGTTCGGGAAAATCGAGCGTCAACGGGTTTGTTGAGCCAGCGTCCGGGGCGGTGATTTTCCATCGGGCCGGGGATGGCATTTCCACGTCCGGGGCGGTCACGACAAAAAAATTTGTGAAGCCGTGCTTGAGCGGCGCGCCATTCGCATCCGTCCAGGGGGCGTCAATTTTCAGTGTGTACGAGTTGCCTTCCCGCAACACCGGCCCGTCTTGTTCGCGAGGCAGCAGGCCTCTCTTGATGCGTCCGGGGTCAAACAGGATGGTGAGTCGTGTGCCGTCCGGGTTCCACAGTTCCTCGTCCAACTCCAGGAACGGAAGATCAATTTTTTCGTTCCGCGCATTGAGCAGGTGGATGTGGCTGTAAACTTTACCCTGACTCATCGGCGCGGAAAAATGCAGATAGAATTTGAGCAGATTCTCGGGCAGCGAATTTGCCGTCGGGTAAACCTGGCTTACGATTGTCTCCGGCTTGGCCCTTGGCCTCTCAAGCCGAAGGGTCGCCTCGATGACATCGGAATGCTTCATCTCCGCCAAGCGGTCAGCCGTTTTCCCGCCTATGAGTTGCTTGGCCTTTGAGAGATCGAAAACGGCATGATAATTGACCCCGGCCTGCAGGGGGAATAGCGACTCGAAAACCAGCCGGTTATTCGTGAGCCGATAGGAGCCTTGAACGGGCGGAAGTTCCCTCCAATCCAAGCCCTTTGCGGTTTCGGCATGGATGTGAAATACCTTTTTCCAGTCTGCCGGTTCCAACACTCCCGAGTTTGCCAGGCCATCGGCCAGTGCTTGAGGCAGATCGACTTCAAACACCGCTTGGCTTGGCATGGCGGATCGCTTGGCCAAGCGGATCTCGCCGGGCACCCCCTTGGTTTCCGCAGCCTCATCTTGTGTGGGCTTGCCACAGCCAAGCTGCAAAACCAGAATGAATGGACAAATCGCTGCCGCGAAATCGTGCCGGAGAGGCATTACGGGAGTCGGACGGCCTCAAGGTTCAGACTGTCGCCTTCCGTGCCACGAACCACCAGTGCATGCTGGCCGTCCAACTCGGCCAACTGGTAAACCTTCGTCCAGTCCGAGACGGTCTCATAAGGCAAACCTTTTGTTCCACCCCCGGACACTTTCTCGGTGATCCCCTTGTAGTTCCCAAGTTTCTCCATGGTGATTTTCATCACTCCGCGGCTGCTATTGGCCATCAGCAGGTACTCCTTGCCATTCTTCTTGTATACAATCATGTCGAGCGGGCGGTTGCGGTTACCCAGTTCCGCGATGGTTTCTCCAACGACATTTGAGCCCGGCTTCAACTCCATCATCGGGATTTTCACGAGTGGCGTACAGGTGTAGGCGGCGAGAATATAAGGATCGCCAGCGATGTCGTAGCTGACGAACGTGCGGACGGGTGAGGACGTTTCATAACGGCCATGTGCTCCGTGAAAAATTCTCACTCCCGTCCCCTTCTGTGAACCTTCAAATGGAAATGGAATGGTTCGCAGCGTCGAGGAAAACTCCTCATTGGATAGTCCCGCAACAATCACCTTGCCCTTGACGAAGGCAATGTCCGTGATGGACTCCATCCGCTGATTCCTGCGTCGGCGACCTGTTCCTATTTCTTGATCGGCGGGGGCGTTTGACAGTTTCGCAACGGCGTGCTGAACATTCTTGAGAGACAAAACATGAATCTTCCCACTGGGACGGACGGACACAACGGCCGCGTTGGCGTTGGCACCCTGTCCGCGTATGACGGACAAATAGGCCAACTGCGAACTGGTATCCACTGCAAGGTCAATGATCCGAACTTGATCCACCGACGCGCCCAGGACAGCCGCCACCTTGGCGTTCAAGCCTTCGACCTTGAAATTGCCGGAGGGGTTGTCGGTCGGCTTGGCCGCGGTCTTGATGGCGATGATGCAGGCTGCCTTGGGATCTGAGATAAACAAAACTCCATCCGGTCCGGTGGCCAGCGGCCCGATGGACTGGAGTTTGACATCCCCCTTCTGATACGGGGCGGCGTCTGTTGTTGAAACGAAAATGGTCGCCAGCGAAGCGGCGAACAAACCGACAATAGAACGTTGAATAGTTTTCATAACTGATGTCCAATAAAGTGAATTCTTCGGGGAGAGCATCGGCAAAAACCAAGGGAACTGCAAGCCCACAGTAATCATGTAATATGGGACTATTAACGTGAATCAGTTGTGATTGAGAAGGGAAATGGCGACCCTCCCAATAGGACTCGAGACTGTTCAAACACCTTTGCCAACTTTCGCCTAAATGCCTCCACCACAACGCGGTAATCCATAAGATAAAAAAAGCTTAAACTGAGGGCATCGCATAGTTGTCACTGAAGCGACTGATAAATCTCCAGCACACGCCCGAGGTCGACGCCGGTTGGCTTGGCTTGCAGCAACCATTCGAGATCTTTCTTTGCCGCACCGAATTGTCGGTTTTGGATGAGCAGCACCGCGCGGCTCCAGCGATCGAATGCGGAGTCAGGCTGCAACGCCACCACTGTCTCCACGTAGCGCAGCAGCTCCGCCGGCGGATTGCTCTCCGGCGCTGCGCCCATCAGGTTTCGTAGCATCCGCAGTACGATATCGCGCTCGTTTGACTTGGCCAGGTACTCCGGCACGAAGGAACGACCGGTGTTGGCACGTACCAGCTCCTCCGTATCAGCTTGACTCAAATATTTGCCACCATCGAACGGATCAATGAACTGTTCCTTCTCATCGATGACGTGCTTGATAATGAAATGCCCGGGCGCACCGACACCGACCACGCCGTCGATCCCGCACCCGGCTGCCAACTCCATCACCAGTACCGATAATGTGATCGGCAGCCCTTCGCGATCATCAAGCACACGGTTCATGTAGCTGTTGGCCTTGTTGTAGTAGTCCTGCCGGCTGCCGTGATAGCCGTTCTCCTCGAACAAATAAGAGACCAGCGTTTTTAGCTTTGCTGCGTCGTCATCGTCATTGGTGAACTTGCCCTTTACTTCCGCAGTCATGTTTTTTAACTGCTGTTCGTAGTAGTCGACATCCACATCGGGATCGTCGATTTTGGCGATCAACAGCGAGGCGCGAAACAGGTCGACTCCTTCGTCGTCGTTCTCAAACAACGCCGCCAACTGGTCGCGAATCAAGCGCCCATGTAGCCGTACAGAGGCGAGACGTAGGCGTGCAGCCTGCTCCTCCAGCCGTTTGGCTTCCTGATCCAAATGCCGCAGTGCCTGACCCGGCTGTTTGCGTGCGTCGGCCAGCGTCCTTTCCTTAAATTGCCCGCCGTTGGTTTGCGCCTCGGCGATCAACGCCTGGCCAAGCGATTCGACAATTGGTGTCGTTTCGTCGTTGACCTGTTTGCCCAGCCGAAAGTTGCGGAAGGTCGCCACCGTGTTGCGGAACTTGGCCAAGCCGACTTTCCCACCTTGGAGCCCACGGTCGCTTGACTCGAAAATCAAGTGCCCATTCACGTGGCAGTAAAAGCGATTCCCTTCATGCCGCAGCTTGAGCGTGTTCCAATCCCCCGGCAAATAGTGGCGGGTGAGTTGCTGGTCAAGAATAGTCCATGAAAACACGTTCGCCCCGTCGAAACGTGTCAGCCGCATCTGCCCGGCGGTGGGGTAAAAGCCGTAATGCTTGTTCTCGCCATCGGATGCCCACACCAAGCCGGCAGCTCCGGCTTCGTTCTCAAGCTTAACCTGTACCGACAACTCGAACGGTGTCTCTGGCACGGCGCTCGTCGAGAGACACAATGAGCGGCCACCGAAACTTTCCCCCGCATGACTGACGTGAATACTCCCGCCTTTTCTCCGCCAGTGGCCGCCGAACACCGGCGTCCACTCCTTCGGGTTGAGCATGCCGATGGTCATCCAGCGCTCGATCGGCACCGGGTTGGGTTTTTCCAGCAGCGGCTTGAGTAAATTTGCCGGCACGGCAAAGCCGAGATTTTCGGTGACGAGCGACTTCATGGTGATCACACCGTGCACGCGGCCGTGAAGGTCGAGCATCGGCCCGCCGCTGTTACCAGGCTCAATTGGCACGGCTAGTTGAATCATCTCCACGCCGTCGAGTATGCGCCGCGCCGAGACCACCCCTTGCACAAAACTGAAATCGAGACCGTGCGGCGTGCCCATCACCACCACTGACGAGCCTTGGCCAAGCGCTGACGAGTCGCCGAGCGGCAGCGCCGGCAGGCCGGTTTTGTCGACACGCAACACAGCCAGATCGAGCGTGCGATCCCACGCATGAACGGACGTCACCTTCACTTCCTCGCCGTTGGCCAGGCGCACATGTAAAGGCCGCCCTTCACCGATAACATGCAGACTCGTGGCAATTAGTCCATCACTGGAAACCACGAAACCGGTGCCGACGCCTGCCTCCTCGTCGTCGCGGCCGATCTGCGTCAGCACCACGATTGATTTACGGATGCGCTTGGCCAGACTCTTGGCATCCAACGGCTCCGCAGAGGGCAACTCCTGCGCAACCGACGAAGACACTGAGACAAACAGGCCAAGCGCGGCACAAAGAAGGGTCGTTTGGCCAAGTGCGGCCCGGAGTTCAGTAAAGTGCATGGCAGACTTTAGCCAAACGCCCCACCAAAAGCACGGCTGCGATTGTTGTGAGTGGGAGGTGTTTCATTTCCTTTCAGCTTTCAATTCTTTACCCGTCTTGGCTCCCCGCTCGAGCCAGGCGAGTAGGTCCAGGATTTCTTCCTTATCAAGCAGATTTAGCAGTCCCGGTGGCATCAGCGAAACTTCTGAATGCTCCCGGTTGATGATATTCTCCTTCGCGATGCGGGTGATTTTGTCCGGGTGCAGCGGATCCTCCGCGAGTTGCAGGTTGGGTGCGCGATAGTCGAGGTTGGGAATGATCTGTCCCGCGAGTTGGCGCCCGTCCCGGAGGTTCAGCAGGACGGTCTGGTAATTCTCCGCGATTGTCCTGGACGGCAACAGGATTTCGCCGAGCAATGTGTCCCGGCTGAAACGGCTGGCCACACGGGTTAGGTCCGGTCCGATGGGGTAACCTTCCCGACCGTAGCGATGACAGCGGCTGCAGAGGGCGATCGAAAACATCCTTCGACCATTGGCTAGGTTGCGTTCTGAGGCATCGAATCCCAGCTTGCCTTCGAAGTCGCTTACCTTCCATTGGCGGACCTGTCCTCGCCCAGTCAAGTCTGGCATTGGGGGCAACAAGGGTTTTTGGGAGAGGAATCCTGCGTACTGTTTTTTTTCTTCCGCGGTCAGCGTCTCCAATGCCTCGCGACGGATATTCTTAAACGCCAGCGGCAACCCGCGTCCGCCCAGGAAAGTTTCATAGGTGCCAAGGATGCGAAAGAAAGTCCGTCGCAAATCGGGTGTCCAGCCGGCCCTGGCATGGCGCAAGTGGTACAGGTAAAATAGGCCATCCTGTTGATCGATATCGGCATCGAGCAACGCAATGGTTTGAGGCACCGCGGTATGGGGTGTCAGCTTGATGAGCAGGGGGGCAAGGGCCTGGTTGATTGCAGAGGAACCATTTGGAAAATGCTGGGTCAGCATAGCCAGGACAAGATCACGCCCGTCTGCGGGGAATTGGTGACGCTCCATGGAACGGCGAATGAGGTCAATGAACGCAAGCTGTCTCGACAGCGGTAGCTTGTTCCAGTGCTTGTAGTTATAGAGGGTTCCCTGTTTCGCTGCGGGATCATCCAATCCCAGCAGCGAGAATAATTGCTCGCTCGTGGCAGCGTTAGTCATGGCTGTCAATTGCTCAAGGTCATATCCGGTTTTCGTTGTGGCATTTTTCTTCTCGATTCCTGAAAGAAGCCTAGCCAACCGGTCCGGGTTATGTTCGCTCGCAATTCTCCATGCTTGCCGGATCCGGGGATCGGATAGCCCCTTAGTCCGGGTGTATTGCGCCTTGCGATGAAATGATTCCGCCAGCCTGCGTTGTTGCCGGTATTCATGAGCCAGCCTGTTGCGGTGTTTCTCCTGCGGACTCAGCTCGCGAGGCTGCGCAGTGGTCCTGGTGTAACTCACGCGATAAAGCCCACTCTGAGTCTTACGTCCACCGGTGATAAAATACATCGCGCCATCCGGCCCGAAGCCGAGATCGGTGACGTTGAGCGGTTGGCCTCGCAGAAAAACCTCCGTTGCACCCATGTAGCTGGATCCACGCGGAATGAGGTGCACAGCAAGGATGCGTCCATAGGTCCAGTCGAGGAGATAGAGTGCCCGTTGGTAATCGACGGGAAAATGGCTGCTGGTGCCAAATTTCACCCCGGTGGGTGACCCCTTGCCAATATCAATCGCGGCCTGGGTGTTGTCGGGATGATCCGGGAAATATGGCGGCCAGCTTCCTGTCACGGCTCGCCAGCCGAAGTCCGCCCCGCTGGTCAGGTGCTTGACCTGCGTGGGACGATACCATGGGGTTCCCATGTCGAATTCCGCGTCGGCATCATAAGTGAACGCTTCGCCATCCGTGTTGAAGTCGAGGCCGTAGGGATTGCGGAGTCCGCCACAGAAGATTTCCAGGTTGGTTCCGTCAGGATCCATGCGGATGACATGACCCTCGTTTTCACGGAACGGATCAAATTTTCGGCGCAATGGGGAAGTGCGATCCGACATGCCCTCCGGAAGGTGAACTGAGTCGCCGTGGATGGCGTATATTTTTTGGTCCGACCCCAGCGCAAGGTCATTGCGCCCGTGGCCACCTCCACCCTTGCTGGCGTGGAGCAGTTTTTTATGGTCAAAAACGCCGTCTCCATTTGTGTCGCGAAGACGATAAAGCGCGTTGGAATTATTTGCATTCACATAGAGGCTTCCATGCGCGTAAAGCAGGCCGCGACATTCCTTTAGGTCGTCATTAATGGTTTCTGTCCGTAAAACTTTCCTGGAATCCTCCGACAGCGTGTAGCGGATCAGCCCTTTGTCCTCCCGTGCCACGGTCAATCGGCCCTGGGGATCAAAGGCCATGCTCACCCAGGAACCCTCGTCCTTTCCCGCCGATCGGAGCAGCTCGGCTCTGTAGTTGGGCAATAGCTGGAAGGTCGCGGGATCTGTAGCCTCCCCAAGATTGCTTGCTCGCTTCCACTGTGTGTAGTCGTCGCTCTCTCCGATGATCAACGGCGGCAGCGCCCACCATTTTTCCCGGCCGAGGTCGCCACTCGCTATGACCCTGGCTTCAGGTGTTGCCGTCTGCCATTGGGGTGAAGTGGCGACGGTCCTCTTTCCTCCATGCCTGTCGATGAGGTCAAGCTGAAGGGCAACAGCCGGGGCGCCGCCCGCGCTCTTGCCCATGAGCCGTATCTCGTTGATTCCAGAAATCAGCAATGGCAAGGCATCCAGCTTCAGGACCGGCTCGAACGCCTCGGCAATTCCTGCCTGCTGCCCGTTGATGGTGAGCTTTACGCTCGTAAAATCCGTCACCAAACGAAGATGCGCGGATTGCAACCTAGCAGGATCCGCATCAAAATCGTGATAGAAAACCACGCCCTCGGCGGTTGCAGGACTGTCAATCCAGATCCAATCCGGCAACCCAAAAACTGGGGGGTTGATGAAGCCCAGAAACAGGGCCAGGACAACGACTCGCGTGGCCATGAACCCCAGTGTAGGTATTGGAAGACAATCGGCAAACCCCTAAACGAAGGGTCCCACCATACCCCTTACTTCAAGGCGCAGAAAAC
>Ga0209554_1002297_pt1 | contig 13345 bp, 15 predicted proteins | sample MarorgKNORR_S2LV_5_FD_188221 | JGI IMG/M metagenome (GOLD analysis project Ga0209554, IMG submission 188221) | Marine microbial communities from the Southern Atlantic Ocean, analyzing organic carbon cycling - Bottom_A/KNORR_S2/LV (SPAdes) (version 2) | ecosystem: Environmental > Aquatic > Marine... | reverse complement strand
CCAGAAACCAGATCGGGAAAAATTACCCACCATTCGAAAGGGAGAATATGAAGGTTTCGCTGAAAAACTGAAGGATGAAAATTGGAAGCCGGATTTTGGTCCAACAAAGTTGCATGTAAAAGCAGGTGCGACCGTTATGGGGTGTCGTGAATTTTTAATTGCTTATAATATTAATCTCAATACAAAAGACCATCGTTTAGCAACCGATATTGCTTTTGAATTGCGGGAAGCGGGGCGATCCAAACGAACACGCAATCCAAAATCAAAAAATTTGTTAGATGGAGAAATAGTTCGGAACAAGGATGGAAGTCCGGTTAAAATTCCAGGGATGTTCAAGGATGTGAAAGGCATAGGCTGGTATGTTGATATATTCAATAGAGCACAAATTTCAATCAATTTTAATAATTATAAAGTATCGACCATTCATGATGTTTTTGATGCAGCCTGTCAATTGGCAGAAGAACGTGGCATAAGAGTTACAGGAAGCGAATTGGTGGGTCTGATTCCATTGGAAGCCATGCTCATGGCTGGAAAGCATTATTTGAGAAAGCAGAATAGATCTCTCGGAGTTCCAACAGCTGATATTGTAGAATGTGCTGTGCAATCACTGGGATTGAATGATGTAACATCCTTTCATCCGGAAGAAAAAATTATTGATTACGCAGTTGAATCCGATCAGCGTCCTTTAATGGCTTTAACCGGAACTGGTTTTGTTGAAGAATTATCGGCGAATAGTCCTGCGCCAGGCGGCGGAAGTGTATCAGCTTTAGCCGGTGCATTGGGTGCTGCATTATCATCCATGGTTGCGGCATTAACCCATGAAAAGAAAGAAATGCTCGATAGTAAACCCGAAATGGATAAGATTGGTGTGGAGGCGCAAGCTTTGAAAGATCGTCTTACTTTTTTGGTGGATGAAGATACAGCAGCTTTCAACAAAGTCATGGAAGCGAACCGTCTTTCCGCTACGACCGATGATGAAAAGAGCATAAAAGATTTGGCAGTTGACGTGGCGAATAAATACGCCATAGAGATTCCCATGGAAACGGCAGAAAAATGTTTTCGCGTGATTGAATTATCCAATATTCTTGTGGAAAAAGGCAACCCTAATTCTGTATCGGATGCGGGTGTTGCAGCCGAAGTTGCCTTAGCAGGAGTGAGTGGTGCTTGCATGAATGTACTAATTAATCTCCCTGGCGTTGAAGACGATGATTATTGTGTTGATATGAGAAACAGGGTAGAAAAAATTATGGAAAAAGCAGAATCACTTCAAAAAATTGTATTTGAAAAAACTATGAATATAATAAATAAATGATTAAAGCATTATCAGAAGACCTTCAAAATAAAATATCTGCTGGTGAAGTCGTAGAACGACCTGCATCTGTTGTAAAAGAGCTAATTGAAAACAGTTTGGATGCAGGTGCTACAGAAATTTCTGTTGTGGTTGAGAAAGGCGGACATCAAACGATTCAAGTCCGGGATAATGGAAGTGGGATGTCACCTGAGCAATTACCCTCTTCTATTCTTCGATTTCATACCAGCAAGATTGCCACATTGGATGATCTTTTTTCCATCAATACACTGGGATTTCGGGGTGAGGCTTTGGCCAGTATTGCATCCGTATCTGAAATGTCGATTTTATCCAGCAAGGGAACTGGCGAGGGTGCAGAATTACCCATTATTGATGGACATGCAGGAGAAATTCAACCTGCTGCGGAAATTGGTGGAACAGAAATCACTATCCGAAATTTGTTTTATAATACACCTGCACGAAAAAAATTCTTAAAAACTCCCCGAACCGAATTAAGAAAAATAGTGGATGTTGTAAGACGGTTTGGACTAGGTTTCCCTGAAGTGTCTTTCAAACTAGTTTCGGATAACAGAGATATTTTTCATGTAAAAACAGAAAATTTGGAAGATCGGATTGATAATTTATTAGACCCAACCTATTCCAGGAATCTACTCCCAATCAGTTTGGTAAAAGGTGATTATGCCTTCTCTGGATTTGTCGGAAATCTAAATTTGGTGCGATCTCGTCCCGGAGAACAATATCTGTTTTTGAATCGTAGATTTATTAAAGATCGTTTAATGAATACCGCGGTGTATGGCGCCTATGAATCATTGGTGAAACGTGGCGAATATCCATTTTTTGTGATTAATCTTATTTTGCCAACGGATCAAGTGGATGTGAATGTTCATCCCATGAAAACAGAAGTACGATTTAAAGATGAATGGCGTGTTTTTCATGTTTTAAAATCGGGCGTGAATGATGCTTTACGTACCGTGTTGGATACAGTGCCGGGGTTTAATCAATCCTACGAGCAGTCACAACAATCTAAATTTGGGGATACGTCATTTTTCGGACAAAAATTTCGTGATCCGGCAGAAACAATCCCTACCAATCCTAATCAGGGAGATATGGATTTTTTAGTACCGAGACCGGCCCACGCAAATCTTGAACGGGCCAAGGAATATGCCTCACGATTAGCAGAATCACCCACAAAATCTCCGGAAACAATTTCAACAGAACATATTTGGCAGATCCATAAAAAATATATCATTTCTGAAATTAATAGTGGATTGGTTATAATTGATCAACATGTGGCGCACGAGCGTGTGTTGTACGAAGAAGCAATCAAGGCATTTGAGTCCACATCTATGGCCTCTCAAACCATGCTTTTCCCTGAAGTCCTGGAATTTTCACCTGACGATTTTGATGGACTTTTAGACGTGCTTCCCTATTTAGAAAAAATTGGTTTCAGGATTAAGAAAGAAAATGAAAAATCCATAAGAATTGAAGCAATTCCCTCAGAAATGTCCTTGGGAAATGAGCGATCTGTGATTCGAGAGATTCTTGATAACTTTTTAAAAGAGCGGAAGCAGTATAGTTCGTTTCAGGAAGGTCTTGCAGCCATGTTTGCGTGCAAAGCGGCTATCAAAGCGGGAGATGCACTCACTCGGGAAGAAATGCAGGAATTGGTGAATCGCTTGTTTGCCACAGAACATCCCTATTATTGTCCCCATGGACGGCCCATTATTGTGCAAATGTCCTTGGATGAGTTAGATGGTCGATTTGAACGACACTGATTTTTAGCCACGAAGGACGCGAAAAAACGCTAAGTAAAAATACTATTTATAAAAATGATCCTCGTGTAATGGGGTGGACCCGCCTACATTCTTACTTGCCTGCCGGCAGGCAGGCGGCGGACAGGCGTTACACTCAAAGAACTCTTTTTTGCATGGGCATTAAAGTTTAAGCAGGAACAGCGTGAATTTCATAATCTACTTTTAAGGTCTCTCGTAATGCGTTAATAATATGAGTAAGGTTATTCATAGAAGGGTTTCCTTTTGCAGTTAGCATTCTATGAAGACTTTTGCTGTTCTTTTGTGTTTTTTCTGATAGCTTTTCAAAGCCAATAGTGGCATTGACTAAATCTCTTAAAACAAGTCTAGCAGTTTCGGGTTCATCATTCAAGATGAGTGAAATGGCCTCATTTAAAAGATGTTGGGCGAAATCGGAATCCCGATTAATCCTGCTTTGAATTGTCTTTTTATAATCGTTTGTAAAGTTTGCCATATTTAGCCTTTTCTTTTTTTTTCGTTGCTTATATTTCTGGTAAAGTTGAATTGCTTTGTCGATATCCATTATCTGGCTCTTTTTCGTACCACCGCCAAATAGAATAATTAGTTTGTGTCCATCTTTTGCCAAATAAATTCTGTAACCTGGTCCCCAATTAATTTTGTATTCCACAATTCCTCTGAACCATTTAATGTTTGACAGATTACCAGTTTCAATTCGAGATAACGCAACAGCAACTTTTGCTGCCGCCTGAGAATTTAGTTTATTAAACCATTTACTAAAGGGATTGGCACCATTTTCAGTAATATATTCTCTAATTATCACAAGAGAAGGTAACATAAATGTTACTATGTATTCAAGTGCATTATTGTTTAATTACGAGCGTCAATTTAAGTGGGTAAGGGCCCCTAATGCGTTGATATATAGAGACTTATGATATTTTTAATCTCTGATTCATTGGTTTAATGTTGGGATACGATTCGGGGTGGACGTGGTCGCAAAACTAATGTTTAACGTAAAGGCGCTAAGACGCAAAGCAAAATCTGAAAATGTAATTTGATAATTACTTTATGATTCGCTTGGTACAGGTTTTTATCAATAATTATCTTAGTGTTACTTGGTGATCTTCATTTCGGCTGCGCTCAATATATACGTGGCAAATTACTTTTTCTTCACCGCCTCGTAATGTTTAATATATTCATTAACCGGGAAGTCACGAATGAGTCCAACAATAGTATCCAACGGAATTTTTTCTAATTTTGTGAACCGGATACAGGATTTCCCCATATTAGGCTTAACACCCATTTCTTTGTAAGCCTTCAGGAGTTTCTCCTGTTGATTCGGTACCATGTAACAGCCCAACATATAAATGGCCATGTGGTTTTTCTGAGATGCAAGTGCAGCGATTCCTAAAGGTTGTTTATTATACGTATCGGGATAAGTTTCCAAAGGGATTTCATAGGTAATCATTCCCCAATTCATGGATTCCACATAACCGTCCGGTAGGTTTTCTAATATTTTATCTCTAATGGTTGAAATCATCTCTTGCCGATCTTCAGGGAGCTCATTTAAATATTTTTCTACAGATTTGGCTTTGCTTTGTACCATTTTATTTGACTCGATTGATAGAATTAATTTTAAAAACTTTATCTAACATTTGCTCTTTTGATGTCATCATTTGGATCTGTCGAACAATGTTCATCCCAGATATAACTTTCCCAAATGCAGCAAACCCTTGTCCATCGGGATTACGTTTACCGCCAAAATCCAATTCTGGTTGAGCATTTATGCAAATAAAGATTTCGGAACTGGCAGTTCCGGGTTCAAGTCTTGCCATAGAAATAGTGCCATCTTCATGTTTGATTCCGGTTTTGTCGTTTGTTTCGTGTAAGATGGGAGGAAGGTCCATGGGATGTTTATCAAATCCAAGGCCGCCTTGAATTACTTCAATGCTTACATCATTATTCGGTTGATTCTCTAAATGAACCACACGATAAAAATGAAAATCTTTATACCGGTTTTCATCCACATATTTTAAAAAATTGGCTACAGTATTGGGTGCTTTTTCGGAATAAAGTTCGATTTGGATGGGCCCAAGATCCGTTTCCATTTCTATGATGACTGTTTTACTTAAACAGACGCCTAGGAGAAATAAACTTGATATTATCTTTTTTAACATGGGCGGAAATTAATCATTCGAAGAAAATAGGCCCCTAATATTTTTTGACCCATCTAATCTCCCCTAATTATAGGTGGGAAGAAAACGGGGGTAATAAAGAATCATATAAAACGGATAAACACTTTTAAATTTTACCATGCCATCCTTCAAAGATATTCAAGATGCCCACGAGCGAATTCGACCATTTATTCATCGCACCCCTGTTTTAACAAATTCGAGTCTAAATAAATTGTCTCGTGCAGAGCTCTACTTTAAATGTGAGAATTTCCAAAAAACCGGTTCATTCAAAATTCGGGGAGCCACCAACACCGTTTTACAATTATCACAAGAAGAACTAGATCGTGGAATCGTTACAGCATCATCGGGGAACCATGGAGCTGCATTGTCTATGGCCGTGTCAAATCGTGGTGGAAATACAACAGTCGTCATGCCCAACAATACGCCCAAGATGAAAGTTCATAACGTTGAGCGAAATGGTGGAAAAGTCGTTTGGTGCGAACCGGTTCAAGAATCCAGGGAAAAAGTATTACAGGAATTAATAGACGAAACAGGAGCCGTTTTGGTCCATCCCTATAACGATGAGCGAATTATTGCGGGACAGGGAACCGCCGCCAAGGAATTATTGGAAGATTACCCGGATTTGGAGTTAATTGTTTCTCCCGTGAGCGGTGGTGGATTATTGTCAGGCACATTATGTGCCGTAAAAGAAATGAAGCCGGGAATTCGTGTTTATGGTGCAGAACCATTGGAAGCCGATGATGCCTATCGCTCATTGATGTTGGGTGAAATCCAAGCTAACGAATCAACAAATACAATTTGCGATGGACTCCGTGCCCAGATTGGCACAATCGCTTTTCCCATTATTCAGAAAAGAGTGGATGGCATAATTACGGTTACAGAAGATGAGATAATTGATGCAATGCAGATGATTTGGGAACGGATGAAAATTATTGTGGAACCATCCAGCTCAATTACCTTGGCAGCCGTTTTAAAGACAAAAGATTTATTCGAAGGGAAGAAGGTTGGCCTAATTCTTTCTGGCGGGAATGTGGATTTGGGAGGAATACCCTTTTAATTATCAATTACAAATTGTGAATTATAATTTCATTTATCATTAATAATTGATAACTAACCATTAACCTTTATAAACTTCCCGTCTATGTCCCATTCGAAGAATCCATACTTCATCATCTAAAATGGAAAAAATGACTCGATAAGGTCCAATCCTAAATTTTCGCAGACCGGCAAATCTATCCCGTAATAGTGGAAATTGTTTCGGTGTTTTAGATAAGGTGTTCTCAATTTTATTAAAAATTCGTTTTCTTATAGGCAAATCCAATTTTTTAAAATCCTTTATTACAGATTTTTTATACCGGATTTTATAAACCAATTTCTGCTCGAAAATCTTCGCTGATAATTAGTTCATCATCTTTGTCTTTTAATCGATCCAGCGCAATTTGTAAATCGGCGTATTCTTCCAAATATTTTTCCACTGCTTTTGTAACATGGAAAGATTTAGACCGTTCTGTCTCTAAAGAAATATCTTCAAGTTCGTCTGACATACCATCCGGTAATCGGACAGATAAAGTTTTACTCATTATAATTCCTTTATTAAATGTAATACAATGTAATATAAATAATACAAAAATTGCAATTCTTTATTATCTAATAAATACGCTTACCCTTTTAATTATCAATTAATAATTAACCATTAAGAAAAGTCCCGGGCAGCATACCGAAACAGCCAGGCAGATCCGAGAAATAGCGAGACAAAGAACGCATTCAGAATGAACACGCCTAACATACCTGCTGCACCCCAAGACATAGGCTGCCAGATGATAAGCGCGATTATGGGAACCAAAGCTTGAGCTAATGCTGTAATAAACATCACGCGAGCCATTTCCTGTACCCGAAAGCGCACCATGATTCCACCAATAATTCCCACGATCGGGACTCCCATATACATCATGTTTGCGTTGTTATTTTCAGATCCGATAATGCCGACTGCACCATTCACCCATACGAGGAGAAACATACCCAATAGTCCAACGCCCACAGCGATTCGGTAACGGGCGCTACCTACCTGTTTTGATATAAACTCATACATTAGACCCGTTCCAAACAAAAGAAATCCCATTATAATAAAATCGCCCAGATCCCAGACCACTTCATCGGTGAATTGCATCGCCACCCATGGTATTAGTAATATGACCACCGTCGCCAACGCAATACCTTTGTATCTAATATGATTTGTCTTCATCGTTTTTTTCCCACATGGGTTGTATTATAATTTAAGACATTCAAAGGTATAATCTCACTCACCTATTCCGCCAACTGGCTAACACGGCGGGCAAAACAATCTGATTATATTCCAGTCGTCTTTTCAAAAAAAAAGAAATCAAAAAAATATTTCATTATTTGTCAGGCGTTCATTGGTTAATGGCAAGTATGATTTATGGGGGAGGGTTGCGTCTGTCAGAGTGTTTACGGTTGAGAATAAAAGACATAGATTTATCCACATTTCAAATATTTATCAGAGACGGGAAAGGAGAAAAAGATCGGGTGAGTGTTTTTTTCTGAAAGCTTAATCAAAAATATGATAGGACATTTAGATGCGGTTAAAAAAATCCATGAACAAGATTTGAATAATGGATTTGGAAGGACATACATGCCGTATGCGTTAAGTCGAAAATACCCAAACGCAGATAAAGAATTTGCTTGGCAATATGTTTTTCCATCAAAAAAGATTTCCCCAGATAAAGAAAGGGGTACGAAACGTAGATTCCATCAATCCGATACCACATTGCAAAGAGCACTCAAAAAGGCGATTCGTCATTCAAAAGTCCATAAAGCAGGAAGTGTTCACACATTAAGGCATTCATTTGCAACCCATTTACTTGAAAATGGATATGATATAAGAACTGTCCAGGAATTATTGGGTCATAAAGATTTACGTACAACTATGATTTATACTCATGTAATGAAAAAAGGTCCATTAGGTGTAAAAAGTCCATTGGATATTTAGGGGTCTGTCTATCTTAGACGTGGGGAATTAACCTGAAGGATTCTCGTGCAATCATTAAAAAATAATAACTACTTTTAATTTTATTCATCGGGAATTACAAAAATATCCACCCTAATTTTGATGAAGTATTATGGATAAAATCTTAACCATCATTGGTCCCACTGCCAGCGGTAAATCTGCTTTATCAGTTGAGTTAGCAAATCGTCTCGATGGGGAGATTATAAGTCTCGATTCCCGCCAGATTTACGAAGGCATGCCCATGGGAACTGCACAACCGACACATGAAGAGATGGATGGAATTCCACATCATTTGTTTGGTTTTCGGAATCCTGCCAAACCGATCTCCTCGGGGGAATATGCCAAAATGGTGAAAGAGAAGGTTGTTGAGATTCGCGGATTTGGGAAAATCCCCATTATTTGTGGCGGTGCCGGGCTCTATTTCCGCGCATTAAAAACTGGAATATTTGAGGGCAGTGTTTCGGATTTACCTACACGGGATCGTTTAGACCAGGCCTACGAAGATGACCCTGTATCCTTATTGGAGCGATTGAAATCTATCGATCCAAAATATGCTTCCATCGTTCATATCAATAATAAGAAGCGACTCATGCGTGCTTTAGAGATTTACGAAACTACCGGAAAGACACCCAGTGAACATTTTCAAGATCAGGAAGAAAATCCAGTTGAAAGCATGAACCTTTTTACCATTTTATTAATTTGGAACAGGAAAATAATAATAGACAGAATCGAGAAACGAACCGATGAAATGTTGGAAAATGGCTGGATAGAAGAAGTACAGGAATTATTGATAAAGCAATCTGAATCCAAAATGGTTTATCCAGCCTTGAATTCTATAGGTTATCGACAGATCCAATCCTATTTGAAAGGTGATTTAACCTTTGACGAAATGCGAGAAGATATCGTCATTCGAACGCGCCAATTTGCCAAACGACAAGTGCAATGGTTCAAAAAAGAGAATATTGATCTCATGGTTGAAATGGATAATTTGGATAGAAATATGACCCCTGAAATAGTCCATGACATTTATAAAAACGCACTATAAATTTCAGGACTTCAAAACCCTTTAAATCAGTCCGGAGAGGCTGACAAGGGCAGGGAACGACCTCCGTGCGAGTTTTTAAACCTCTGTCCGGAGGTTTTTTTTTGGACAAAAGGAGATAAAATGAGCCATAAAATTTTGATGGATGCCAATCAAATCGGTCGTTCCATTACCCGTTTGAGTCATGAGATTCTTGAGCGTAATGAAAATCCTGACCAAATAGTTTTAATTGGGATCCACAATCGCGGTGTTCCGCTTGCCAGCCGAATCCAATCAAAGATTCAGGAAATCAACGGGGTAGAGCTGAGCCAGGGATCCTTAGATATAACATTCCATAGAGACGATTTCAGGGAACGATTGGTGATACCCCAAATTGAAGGGACAGATATCCCCTTTTCTTTAGATGGCAAAATCGTGATCCTTGTGGATGATGTACTCTATACAGGCCGTACTATTCGAGCTGCTATGGATGAATTGAATAGTTTTGGGCGAGCATCAAAAGTTCAGTTGGCGGTTCTTGTTGATCGTGGACACCGGGAACTCCCTATTAAAGCAGATTTCGTTGGGAAAAATATCCCAACTCATGAAGGAGAGCATGTGAATGTGACCCTGATTGAAACGGATGATGTGGATAGTGTTTACCTTTTAAGAAATCAGGAGTCATAATGCTGCAGCAAAGACATTTACTGGGGTTAGAGGGGTATCCGGCTGAAGATATTCAAACCATCATTGATACTGCTTTCAAATTCCGTGAAGTTTTGGATCGTCCTATTAAAAAGGTGCCGTCCCTGCAAGGCGTAACCATTGTAAATCTATTTTTTGAAAATTCAACACGAACGCGCATCAGTTTTGAGTTGGCTCAGAAACGATTAAGTGCTGACACTGTGAATTTTTCCGCATCGTCCAGTAGCTTAAATAAAGGGGAGAGCTTTAAGGATACAGCCCAAAATATTGAAGCCATGAAGATCGATGCTGTGGTGATGCGTCATCCCACACCTGGAGCTCCATGGCATTTAACAGATTTTATTGATTCTGTTGTTATAAATGCAGGAGATGGGACCCACGAGCATCCCACACAAGCCATACTTGATATGATGAGTCTTCATGAAAAATTTGGGCGACTCAAAGGACTCAAAGTTGGAATAATTGGAGATATCTCTCACAGCCGTGTGGCCTTGAGTAATATTTATGGACTCCAAATAATGGGTGCGGAAGTCACACTTTGCGGTCCGCCAAATCTCATTCCACCCTTTATTAGAGAATTAGGTGTGACGGTTAGTACCAATGTTGATGATGTGATCGAATGGGCCGATGCGTTGAATATACTCAGAATTCAGAGAGAACGAATGGGGCTCGGACTTGTACCATCCATACGAGAGTATCGAGCTATGTTCGGTATTACGCATGAACGATTAGAGAATCATCAAAAAGAAATAGTTATTATGCATCCTGGTCCTATGAACCGCGGTGTTGAGATTGATGGAACGGTTGCGGATAGTGATCAAGCCATTATTTTAGATCAAGTCTTAAATGGGGTCGCATCGCGTATGGCAATTCTATACCTGCTTTGTGGCGGGAAATCCAGTGAGGAAGATGAATCATGAAAATTGAAAAGATAGCTAAAAATCTTATATTGAAGAACGGGACGATCATTGACCCACATCATGGAAAAACGTATTCCGGTGATGTCTGGTTAAAAGAGGGGAAGATTGCCGGTGTTGGAGAAGTGGATGCTCCAAAAGATGCAGAAAGTATTGATTGTAGTGGCAAAGTGATCACCCATGGTTTTTGCGACATTCATGTCCATTTTCGTGAACCGGGCCGTGAAGATAAAGAAACGCTCAAAACAGGATCACGTTCGGCTATGGCAGGTGGATTTACACGCGTTTGTGTAATGCCCAATACGAATCCACCCTTGGATACCCCTGAATCCATCAATTTTATCCGGGAAAAAGCTGAAACATGTCCTATTCATATTCACCCAATTGGTGCAGTAACCAAATCACAAGGCGGTAAGGATCTTACTGAAATGGGGCTTATGAAAAAAGAAGGTGCAGTTGCCTTTAGTGATGATGGTTTACCGATCCAAAATGGTGCCATGATGAGAATTGCATTAGAATATGCAACCATGATGGATCTACCGGTTATTAATCATGCTGAAGATGAATGTTTGAGAGCCGATGGTGTTATGCATGAAGGGATTGTTTCAACCCATTTAGGCCTCTCCGGGAATCCCGACCTTGCAGAATCTGCCATGGTTCATCGTGATTTAGAATTGGCGGAATTTATTGGGGCCAGGTTGCATGTTCCCCATGTGAGCTCAGAAAAAGCCGTTCATCATATTCGTGAAATGAAGGCCAAAAATGATAAAGTAACTGCGGAAGTGACACCCCATCACCTATTTTTTAATGATGAATCGCTCACTTCATTTAATACCAATTTAAAAGTTGCACCACCCATCAGGACAGAAAATGATCGAAAAGCATTAATAGAAGCTGTGAAGGATGGCACTCTAGATTGTATTGCTACAGACCATGCACCTCACACTATCGAAGATAAAGAAACAACTTTTGATCTGGCGTCTTTCGGGATGATTGGACTAGAATCTTGTTTTGGCGCAGTCAATCAAGTGCTTGTGAAAGATGAAGGGTTAGAGTTGGAAGATTTGATAGGTTTATTAACATCCAATCCTCGTGCTATAATGGGTTTTGATTCAGACTTATTTTCAGAAGGAACAGAAGCTGAGATAACCATTTTAGACCCTGATGTAGAATGGACCTTCGAAAAGGAACATGTCCAATCAAGATCAATTAATTCGCCCTATTACGGTGAGTCCCTTAGTGGAAAAGTAGAATACACAATTTCCCGGGGATATATCGCATCAAAATCATCTTAGGATTAATTAAGATTATATATTGCCCAAGGCGGTGAAGATTGTATAATTTCGCGGGCTTTATTCGAAGTGAAAATGAAAACAATATCAATAAAACAATCAGAAATAGAAAAAAATTGGTGGATCGCAGATGCTGAAGGGAAGACCCTTGGTCGATTCGCCTCTAAAATTGCCCAAATCCTTCGTGGAAAACACAAAGTGAATTTCACACCTCATATGGATATGGGAGACTGCGTTGTTGTGATTAATGCAGATAAGATTCAATTAACTGGATCTAAAGAAACGGATAAAACTTATTTCCGCCATTCAGGGTATCCTGGAGGGGGGAAAGAAACATCCGTTGCAGAAATGCGTCGCAAACATCCTGAGCGAATTCTGGAAAATGCAATCAAAGGCATGTTACCTCATAATAAATTGGGACGAAGTATAATGTCTCACGTGAAAGTTTATGCTGGCACTGATCATCCCCACGAAGCTCAACAACCCCAAACATTAGAAGTATAAATCATATGTCAGAAGCAAATTATTACGGTACAGGACGGCGAAAAAGTTCGATCGCACGCGTGTTTATGACTCCTGGAAAAGGGACTATCAGTGTGAATGGTCAACCATTTCGCGATTATCTTTGTAGGGAAACATTAGCCACTGTTGTTTTGCAACCACTGGTTGCTGTAGAGAGCGAAAAATCTTATAATATTAAAATCAATGTTAATGGTGGTGGACTCACAGGTCAAGCTGGGGCTATCCGCTTAGGTATCTCAAGAGCTCTTCTAGGTGTAAATGATGATTTTCGCGCAATCCTAAAAGCGAAAGGCTACCTGACTCGAGATGCACGAAAAGTTGAACGGAAGAAACCCGGTCAACCCGGTGCACGTAAAAACTTTCAATTCTCAAAACGTTAAATACTATTTATGGCTGAAGTTAAATTCGATGATCTTCTGGGTACTGGTGCTCATTTTGGGCATGTAACTCGGAAATGGAACCCCAATTTTAAACCCTATATTCTTCTTGAAAAGAATGGGATTCATATTATTAATCTTGAATCCACAATTGAAGCGATTGCCAAAGCAAGCAACTTTATTAAAAGTGTTGTAAGTAAAAATGGTGAAATA
>Ga0209554_1002294_pt1 | contig 13348 bp, 10 predicted proteins | sample MarorgKNORR_S2LV_5_FD_188221 | JGI IMG/M metagenome (GOLD analysis project Ga0209554, IMG submission 188221) | Marine microbial communities from the Southern Atlantic Ocean, analyzing organic carbon cycling - Bottom_A/KNORR_S2/LV (SPAdes) (version 2) | ecosystem: Environmental > Aquatic > Marine... | reverse complement strand
AGAAAAAGAAACGAGGTTAGTCTCAGCTCCTCTCATGACAAAACTTGCTGATGATTTTCTTGCCGAACTCAAACAAAGAGAGTTCAATAGACGTTCAAAATATCCTACCTAAAATAAATACTTACCTTTAAAACAGACTCTAAAACCTACAGTTTTCACTCTTTATTATAAGTTGAAATTATTATATTATCCTTTATATAAGCATAGCTTATAGGCAGTTGTGGAAGCTTTTTTGTTTTCAATCACGATGGAACCACTTTGGAACCATTCGGTTAAATGGGAGTGTAGCTCAATTGGTAGAGCGCCGGTCTCCAAAACCGGAGGTTGGGGGTTCGATTCCCTCCGCTCCTGCCAGAGATGAATAAAAAAAATGATTAATCCATTTAAATTTGTTCAAGGTGTAAAACAGGAAGCATATAAAGTGACGTGGCCAACAACAAAAGAGGTTTTGATTGGAGCGTCCATGGTTTTTGTATTAGCAACTATTGCAGCAATATTTTTCTTGTTACTAGATCAAATTTATAGATTTTTATTAGATATAATTTTAACTATTAATTTTTAATATGAAAAATTGGTATATAGTTCAAACTTTTTCTGGTTTTGAACATAAAGTAGCAAAAACAATAAAAGAGACTATAAAAGCTAAGGAATTAAATGAGAAAATTAATGAGGTTTTAGTACCAATACATGAAGTTACGGAAGTAAAAAGAGGAAAAAGGGTTCAAAGAAAAAAAAAATATTTTCCAAGTTATGTTTTGGTAAAAATGGAAATGAACAAAGAACTTTATCATATGATTAGGAATATTCAAAAAGTGACAGGTTTTTTAGGGACAACGGGAAAACCTGTTCCTGTTTCGGATAAAGAAATTGAGAAAATCTTAGGAAATATTAAAGAAGGTTCATTAATACCACCACCCGTTGTTAGTTTTGATATCGGTGAACAAGTAAAGGTTTGTGAAGGTCCTTTTTCTTCTTTTACTGGTTTAGTCGAAGAAGTTGATGAAGAAAAATCGAGACTTAAAGTATCAGTCGCAATTTTTGGTAGACCAACTCCAATAGAGTTAGATTATAATCAAGTAGAAAAATCTTAGATATGGCAAAAGAAATTAGTGGATACGTTAAACTACAAATAAAAGGTGGTCAGGCAAATCCTGCTCCTCCTGTAGGACCAGCTTTGGGTCAACGCGGAATTAATATTATGGAATTTTGTAAGATCTTTAATGAAAAAACTAAAAGTTTTATGGGTAAACCTATCCCTGTGGTAATTACTGTATATAAAGATAAAAAATTTGATTTTGTAATTAAATCTCCGCCAGCTTCTCATTTTATAAAAGAGGCAGCCAAATTAAAAGGAGGCTCACGAGAACCAGGAAGAGTTATAGTAGGGACAATTACAAAAAAACAAGCAGAAAAAATAGCTCAGGAAAAAATGAAAGATTTAAACGCACATTCTATTAAAGAAGCAGTCAAGATAATTAGTGGATCAGCTAGATCTATGGGTATTGAGGTAAAAGATTAATGAGGTCGAATCTATCAAAAAGATATAAAAAGTTACTTGAAGCATCTAATGAAAATAAGCCAGAAATTATAGATGATGTAATTAAAAAAGTTAAAAGAAATTGCACAGCTAAATTTAACGAGTCAATTGATGTTTCTTGTTTATTAAATTTAAAACAGAAAAAAGAGGAAATTAGTTTAAGAACTTTGGTAAATTTACCAAATGGGAACGGGAAAAAAGTAAAGGTGGCCGTTCTTTGTGAAGAAAATAAAATTAAAGAAGCAAGAGATTCTGGTGCTGAAATAGCAGGATTTGATAACTTAGTTAACGATATAACAAACGGAAAAATAAATTTTGATAAACTTATAGCCACACCAGCGACTATGTCAAAAATGGGAAAACTTGGTAAAATTTTAGGACCAAAAGGTTTAATGCCTAATCCAAAATTTGGAACTGTAACAAATGATATTAAAACTTCAGTAAAAGCAATAAAAAATGGTCAGATTGAAATCAAAAATGATAAGGACGGAAATATTGCTGTCTCTATAGGAAAAAAAAGTTTTTCTGATGCAAAGCTTAAAGAAAATTATGATGCTTTTATGAACACTTTATTAAAAGAAAAACCTACTGGAATAAAAGGTAATTTTATTTTATCTGCTTATTTAACATCAACAATGGGTGTTTCTTATCAATTGAAATTATAAGAGTAATATTATGATGAACAAAAATAAAAAAAAGAATTATATAGAGGAAATGAAAGCTTTTTTTAATAAAACTAGCTCAGTTTTTGTCACTCATTATCAAGGTTTAACAGTAAAAGAGATTGACCGATTGAGATCTGAAATGAGAAAACATGGAATACTGTTTAAAATAACAAAGAACAGAGTTACAAAGCTCGCTTTACAAGGAAGTAAATTTAAAAAATTGGAGAATTTATTTTCCGGGCCTACCGCAGTTGCTTTTTCTGAGGATGCTATAACCTCAGCAAAAATATTGACAAAGTTTGCAAAAAGTAATTCCAACTTAAAAATTATTGGTGGAATTATGGAAGAAGAACCACTTTCTGTGAAAGATGTGGAAAAAATTGCGACACTTCCCACATTAAACGAGGCTAGGGCTAAAATTGTTGGTATTTTAGCTACTCCAGCCCAGAAAATTATGAGTATTTTACTTGCACCAGGCTCAAAAATTGCTATTTTGGCGCTCGCCAAGAGTAAAAAAGCGTAAAGTATTTAAGAGAGATTTTCAATGTCAGATTTAAATAAAATTATAGATGTGTTGTCAAAACTTACAGTTGTCGAAGCAGCTGATCTTTCAAAAAAATTAGAAGAAAAATGGGGTGTTTCAGCAGCAGTTCCTGTAGCAGCAGCTGTAGCTGGCGTGGTAGAAGCGCCGAAAGAAGAAAAGACAGATTTTGATATTTTTCTTGCTGCAGTCGGTGATAAAAAAATTAATGTTATAAAGGAAGTTAGAGCAATTACAGGTTTAGGTTTAAAGGAAGCAAAAGATTTAGTTGAAGCAGCACCAAAAGAAGTTAAAAAAGGTGTTCCGAAAAAAGAAGCTGAGGAAGTCAAGAAAAAGCTTGAAGCTGCTGGAGCTAAAGTAGAATTAAAGTAGTATTTTTTTAATATTAAATTTTTATTTACATCCTAGGATGTAAAGGTGTTCATGGATTTATCTTTTACTGAGAAAAAAAGTATAAGAAAGAATTTTGGAAAGTTAAAAGAAATTTTGTCTATTCCGAATCTAATTGATGTCCAAAAGAAATCCTATCAACAATTTTTAAATATCGGAAATGTAAGTGAAATAAATTTACAAAAGGGTCTTCATAGAGTTTTTAGAAATACTTTTCCTATAGAAGAAATATCAGAAAAAGCTACTTTGGAGTTTCTTTCTTTTCGTTTAGAGAAGCCAAAATTCAATGTTGACGAATGCCGCCAAAGAGATTTAACTTATTCAGCATCTTTAAAACCTACATTGCGTTTAGTTGTCTATGATATAGATACTGAAAGTAATACAAAACAAGTTTTGTCAGCAAAGGAACAAGAAGTTTATATGGGAGACATTCCTTTAATGACTCCAAGTGGTACTTTTGTGATTAATGGTGTTGAAAGAGTTGTGGTTAATCAAATGCATAGAAGCCCAGGAGTTTTTTTCGATCATGATAAAGGTAAAACGCACGCAAGTGGTAAGCTTCTTTTTAATTGTAGAATAATACCAAATAGAGGTTCTTGGCTAGATTTTGAATATGATGCTAAAGATCTTTTATATTTTAGAATCGATAGAAAAAGAAAACTACCCATTACAACTTTACTATATGCTTTGGGGTATAAGAGAAGTGAAATACTAGATTTATTTTATGATTTTAAAATTTTTATTTTCGACAAAGAAAAAAAAAAGTGGAAAACAAAATTCAATCCTAATGAATATAAACGTCCAGTTAAACTAAGAACCGATTTAGTTGATACGAATAATGATAAAAGAATATTAAAAAAGGGATCAAAGATAAATTTTGCTATTGCAAAAAAATTATTTGATGAAGGATTAAAAAATGTTTTATTTACATCTGATTATTTTTTAGGAAAATATATTAAGAATAATATATCAAATCCAATAAATAATGAAATCTTTCTAAAATCAGGCTCAGCAATAGATCAAGAGAATTTAAATAATATTTCAAAATATAATATTTCTACACTTGAGATTGCTGATGTTGACCCAATTACAAAAGGTTCATATTTGATAGATACATTAAATATGGATAAGAATGATTCAAAAACGGAAGCAATAAATGATATTTATAGAGTTTTAAGACCAGGGGAGCCTCCATCTTTTGAAGTTGCAAATGAAATTTTTAATAAATTATTTTTCACGTCTGAGCGTTATGATCTTTCCGACGTTGGTAGGGTTAAATTAAATAATAAACTACAGTTAAAATGTAATGACGATATAACGATTTTACGTAATGATGATATTATTGCAATAATTAAACATATGCTTGATCTAAAAGACGGCAAGGGAGAAGTTGATGATATAGATCATTTGGGAAATCGTAGAGTTAGATCGGTGGGTGAACTCGTTGAAAATCAATTTAGAATTGGTGTTTTAAGAATGGAAAGAGCTATAAAAGAAAAAATGTCAATACTTGTAGAAATAGAATCAGCTATGCCCCAGGATTTAATAAATCCCAGACCAATTACTGCAGCTCTCAAAGATTTTTTTGCAACGTCCCAGTTATCACAATTTATGGATCAGACCAATCCATTAGCAGAGATAACACATAAAAGAAGAGTTTCTGCTTTAGGCCCCGGTGGTCTTACCAGAGAAAGGGCCGGTTTCGAAGTGCGAGATGTACATCCAACACACTATGGACGAATATGTCCAATAGAAACACCAGAAGGTCCAAATATTGGATTAATCAGTAGCTTAGCAACATTTTCTCGAGTGAACAAATATGGATTTCTAGAAAGTCCATATAGAAAACTTATAAAAGGTATAGTTACTGATAAAATAGAATATTTATCCGCAATAGAAGAAGAAAAATTTACGATAGCACAAGCTAATATACAGATTGATAAAGATGGCCGTATCACAGATGAATTAGTAGCATGTAGAAAATCACTTAATTTTATTTTATCAAAACCAGATTCAGTTGATTATGTAGACGTTTCGCCAAAACAATTAGTGTCAGTTGCATCTTCATTGATACCATTTTTAGAAAATGATGATGCTAATAGAGCTTTAATGGGATCAAATATGATGAGACAGGCCGTTCCATTAATAAAACCCGAATCACCATTGGTTGGAACTGGAATTGAAAGGGACGTTGCACTTGATTCTGGAGCGACAATTATAGCTAGAAAGGATGGTGTTGTTGATAAAATTGATGGTAAGAGAATAGTTGTTAAAGCATTTGAAAAAGATCTTTCTAAATCAGGGGTAAATATTTATAATTTATTAAAATTTCAAAAATCAAATCAGAATACTACCATAAATCAAAAACCTTTAGTAAAAGTTGGAGACGTAATTAAAAAAGGAGATATTATTGCTGATGGTCCTGCAACAAAATTAGGTGAGTTGGCTTTAGGTAGGAATATTACAGTAGCATTTATGCCTTGGCTTGGTTATAACTTTGAAGATTCAATTTTAATTTCCGAGAGATGTGTGACAGATGATGTTTTTACTTCAATTCATATAGAAGAATATGAATTAATGACCAGAGATACAAAATTAGGAACTGAAGAAATAACAAGAGATATACCTAACATTAGCGAGGAATCTTTAAGAAATTTAGATGAATCAGGCATAGTATATATAGGAGCAGAAGTTAAATCGGCAGATATATTAGTTGGTAAGGTTACTCCTAAAGGAGACAGCATATCTAATCCAGAGGAAAAATTACTTAGATCAATTTTTGGTGAAAAAGCCACCGATGTAAGAGATTCTTCACTAAAAATGCCACCAGGTAGTAACGGAACAGTTATTGATGTTAGAGTTTTTAACAGACATGGGATTGAAAAAGACGAAAGATCAACAGCTATAGAAAGATCTGAAATAGAATCTGTTCAAGAAGATAAGTTAGCAGAGGAAGAAATTCTTGAAAGGAATATTAAAATTAGAGTTCAAGAAATGATTAAGAGTAAAAAATTAAGCGATGATATTAAAAAACTTAAAGATCTAACTAAATTAACTCCAAAAAATTTAGATGATACAAATTTGAATGACTTTTGGAAATTACAGTTTGTTGATCAAAAAACAAATGATGATCTTAAAATTCTTAAAGAACAATATACAAATGTTAAAAAAGATATAAAAGATAGATTTGAAGATAAAGTTGAAAAAATTCAACAAGGAGATGATCTTTTGCCCAATGTTTTAAAAATGGTAAAAGTTTTTGTGGCTGTTAAAAGAAGTTTAAAACCAGGAGATAAGATGGCAGGAAGACATGGCAACAAGGGTGTTATAAGCAAAATTGTACCAGTTGAAGATATGCCTTATATGAAAAATGGAAAACCAGTAGATGTGGTTCTGAATCCATTAGGCGTACCTAGTAGAATGAATGTAGGTCAAATTTTAGAAACACACTTAGGCTGGGCTTGTGCTGAATTGGGTGAAAAAATTAACCAAATAATAAAACAACATAATAATATAAGAAAGAGAGATGAACTAATTCATAACATTCTTAAGAAAGTTTATGGTGACAATATTTACGAAAAAAAGATTAAACCTTTAAAGGATAAAGAATTTGATGATTTAATTGTAAATTTATTACCAGGGATACCTGTATCTACACCTGTTTTTGATGGTGCATCCGTTGAAGATGTAACTGAATTATTGAAATTGGCTGAATTGCCCTCGTCTGGACAAACTACTTTATGGGATGGCCGTACAGGTGAGCAATTTGACAGAAAGGTAACTGTTGGAATCATCTATATGCTCAAACTTCACCATTTAGTAGAGGATAAAATTCACGCTAGATCTACAGGACCTTACAGCTTAGTGACACAACAACCTCTAGGAGGAAAGGCTCAACTTGGTGGCCAAAGATTTGGAGAGATGGAAGTTTGGGCATTAGAAGCTTACGGAGCAGCGTATACTTTACAAGAGATTTTAACTGTAAAATCTGATGATGTTGCGGGTCGAACAAAAGTTTATGAGACTATTGTCAAAGGTGATGATAAATTTGAGTCAGGAGTTCCAGAATCTTTTAATGTTTTAATTAATGAAGTTAAATCTCTAGCCTTAAATATTGAATTAGTATAGGTATTTATGGAAAAAGATATAACTAAATTATTTAAGTCAGAAACTACTATTGCACCAAGTTTTAGTAAAATAAGAATTACATTGGCCAGTTCAGATAAAATTAAATCCTGGTCATTTGGTGAAATTAAAAAACCAGAAACAATAAATTATAGAACTTTCAAGCCAGAAAAAGATGGACTTTTTTGTGCAAGGATTTTTGGTCCTATAAAGGATTATGAATGCTTGTGTGGAAAATATAAAAGAATGAAATTTAGAGGCATTATATGTGAAAAATGTGGAGTTGAAATTACTAAATCCAATGTAAGAAGAGATAGAATGGGCCACATAGAACTAGCATCTCCAGTTGCTCACATTTGGTTTTTGAAATCTCTTCCAAGTAGAATCGCGGCTGCTGTTGATATGAAACTTAAGGATGTTGAGAAAGTTTTATATTTTGAGAGTTTTTTGGTTATAGAACCCGGTCTTACTAAACTTAAAAAAAATCAGCTTCTTTCCGAAGAAGAATATATCAAGATTCAAGAACAATACGAAGAGGGCTCATTTGAAGTAAGTATTGGAGCTGAAGCTATAAGAAAAATATTAATAAATTTAGATCTAAAAGCTGAGAGAGATAAATTAAAATTATTATTAAAAGAAATTAAATCAAAAGTTACAGAAGAAAAAACTATTAAAAGATTAAAATTAATGGAATCATTTATTCAATCAGGAAATAAACCTGAATGGATGATTTTAACATGTATTCCTGTTATTCCTCCAGAACTTAGACCATTAGTACCTCTAGATGGTGGAAGGTTTGCTACTTCTGATTTAAATGATTTATATAGAAGGGTAATTAATAGAAATAATAGATTGAAAAGATTAATTGATTTAAAAGCGCCAGATATAATTGTAAGGAATGAAAAAAGAATGTTGCAAGAATCCGTTGATGCATTATTTGATAATGGAAGAAGAGGTAGGGTCATAACTGGCACAGGTAAACGTCCTCTAAAATCATTAGCTGAAATGTTAAAAGGAAAACAAGGAAGATTTAGACAAAATTTATTAGGTAAAAGAGTGGATTATTCCGGTAGATCGGTAATTGTATCTGGTCCTGAATTAAAACTTCATCAGTGTGGACTTCCTAAAAAAATGGCTGTTGAATTATTTAAACCTTTTTTATACGCAAGATTAGATAAACTTGGTTTAGCAACAACAATAAAACAAGCAAAGAAACTGGTTGAAAAAGAAAAACCAGAAGTTTGGGATGCACTAGAAACTATTGTAAGAGAACATCCGGTTCTACTTAATAGGGCACCCACTTTACATAGACTGGGCATCCAAGCTTTTGAAGCTAAATTAATCGAAGGAAAAGCAATAGAATTACACCCTTTAGTATGTGCAGCTTTTAATGCTGATTTTGATGGAGATCAAATGGCTGTTCATATTCCTTTAAGCATAGAAGCACAATTAGAAGCTAGGGTGTTGATGATGTCAACAAATAACATATTAAGTCCATCTAATGGAAAACCTATTATTGTTCCAAGTCAAGACATGGTATTGGGAATCTACTACTTATCTCAATCTGTAGAAAAAAATACTAAAGATAATAAGTCAAAAGGATATTTTACAAATATTACAGAGATAGAACAGGCTATAGAGGCAAAAAGCATTAGCTTACATTCAAATATAATTTGTAGATACGAGACAGTCGATGAAAAAGGGAATAGAATCTTAGAAAAATACAGAAGCACAGCAGGTAGATTTATTTTATCCAGCATTCTACCAAAACATCATAAGATTAAATTTGCTTTAATTGATAAACTTTTGTCTAAAAAACATGTCTCAGAAATAATTGAGCTCATTTATCGTTATTGTGGACCAAAGGAAACCGTAATTTTTTGTGACAAAATAAAAGCCTTAGGTTTTAAACATGCATTTATGGCTGCAATTTCTTTCGGAAAAGATGATTTAATTATTCCAAAAACTAAAGAAAAAGTTGTTAACGATGCTAAAAAGCAAATCGAGAATTACGAAAGCCAATACTCAGAAGGATTGATAACAAGGGGAGAAAAATATAATAAAGTTGTTGATGTTTGGTCCAAATGTACTGATTTAGTAGCTAATGAGATGATGAAGGAGATTTCATCAGCAACAAAAATAATGCCAAATGATAGAATTGAAACAAATTCAGTTTTTATGATGGCAAACTCTGGCGCAAGAGGTTCTGCTGCACAAATGAAACAATTAGCAGGCATGAGAGGATTAATTGCCAAGCCATCAGGTGAAATTATCGAGACACCAATAACGGCGAATTTTAAAGAAGGGCTAACAGCTTTAGAATATTTCAATTCTACTCATGGTGCTCGAAAAGGTTTAGCTGATACCGCTCTGAAAACGGCAAATTCTGGATATTTAACAAGAAGACTTTGTGATGTTGCCCAGGATATATCGATTACCAAAACTCAATGCGATTGTAAAACAAAAGATAGTTTAACAATGTCTGAAATTATTGAAGGTGGAAATATAATTGTAAGTTTATCTGATAGGATACTTGGAAGAACAGCATTTGATAATGTTAAAAACCCAATCACAGGAGAGATAGTTTTAAAAAAGAAGGAAATCATGGATGAAGAAGCGTGTGAAAAAATTGAAGCTGCTGGTGTAAAATCGGTAAATGTTTACTCTGTGATAACATGTGGTTCGAAAAAAGGTGTTTGTGCCGAATCATATGGAAGAGATTTGTCACGTGGAAAAATAGTTGCTGAAGGAGAAGCGATTGGAATGATCGCAGCACAATCTATTGGTGAACCAGGAACGCAATTAACTATGAGAACTTTTCACGTGGGGGGTACCGCACAAGTTAAAGAGGAGTCACAAGTAGTTGCTCATTCATCGGGTAAAATTAAGATTACAAACAGAAACATTATTGAAGATTCTAAAAAAAATAAAATTATTATGGGTAGGAATACTCAAGTGTCCATAGAGGATCAAAATGGACGTCAACTTGCTATTTATAAGATACCTTACGGAGCTAAACTTTATTGTGATAATGACGAAGATGTTAAAAAAGGTAAGAAAATATGTGAGTGGGATCCTTATACACTACCAGTTATTGCGGAAAAAAGCGGAGTAGCAAGTTATATGGATTTAGTAGATGGAGTTTCGTTAGCTGAAATAATGGATGACGCGACAGGAATATCTTCTAAATCAGTTTTAGATTGGAGATCTCAATCTAAAAATACTGAATTGAAACCAAGAATTACACTAAGAGATGAAAAAGGAAATGTCGTTAAAAAAGCCGACGATAATGAAGCAAGATATTATTTAGTTCCCGACTCAATTCTTTCAGTAAATGATGGTCAAAAAGTTTATGCTGGTGATGTTTTAGCAAGGTTGCCAAAAGAAACTGCTAAAACTAGAGATATTACAGGCGGTTTGCCTAGAGTCGCTGAATTATTTGAGGCAAGAAGACCTAAAGATAGTGCAATTATTGCTGAAAACGATGGTTCAATTGAATTTGGAAAAGAACTTAGAGGAAAACAAAAAGTTTCTATTGTAAAAGTAGATGGTACATCATCATCTTATTTAATTCCCAAAGGAAAACATATAAATTTTAATCAGGGTGAAAAAATAAAAAAAGGAGAGTATCTTTTAGATGGTAGTCCGGCGCCACATGATATTTTAAGAATTTTAGGTATAAAATATTTAACAGAGTACTTCGTTAATGAAGTTCAAGAAGTATATCGTCTTCAAGGGGTTGTAATAAATGATAAACATATCGAAACTATATTGAGACAAATGTTAAAAAAGGTGGAAATTAAATCATCAGGAGATTCCAAATACTTATCGAGTGAAATAATTGATAAGAATGAATTTGATCGTGAAAATGAAATCTTAAAGAAAGAAGGAAAAAAACCTGCCTTAGCAGAAAGAATACTATTAGGAATTACAAAAGCTTCACTACAAACAAATTCATTTATATCCGCTGCTTCATTTCAGGAAACTACAAGAGTTCTTACCGATGCAGCAATAAAAGGAAAAGTTGATAAACTCTTAGGATTAAAAGAAAATGTTATTGTTGGTCGTCTAATACCAGCGGGCACAGGAGCTACAAAAATGAAGTGGCAAAAAGTAGCTGACGAGAGAGATTCCTTATTAACTAAACAATCTTCCGAGGAATCTAAGGAAAAACAAATTCCAATCACTTAAAACCTTTTAATTATAAGACAAAGTTAAATAATTGAGTGTTGACTTTTAATATGTCAGTTAGTAGTTTAGCGCAATTTTGATGGTTGGAAGTGGGGTTTTATTTGCCTTAAACGCTAACTAAATTTGTCTGAAATAATTCAGATAGTAGTATCTTTTCCAAACATAAATGTAAGAGTTAAATTATGCCGACTATTAATCAGTTGATTAAAAGACCCAGGATAAAGCCTAAGTATAGAAGTAAGGTTCCTGCCCTAGATAGATCACCGCAAAAAAGAGGCGTTTGTACAAAGGTATATACGACCACACCAAAAAAACCAAATTCTGCTCTTAGAAAGGTGGCTAGAGTCAGATTATCAAACGGTCAGGAAGTTACCTGTTATATACCTGGAGAAGGACACAATTTGCAGGAGCACTCCGTTGTTTTAATAAGAGGTGGACGGGTGAAAGATTTACCAGGAGTGCGCTATCATATACTGAGAGGTAATTTAGATACTCAAGGAGTTACATCGAGAAAACAACAAAGATCTAAATACGGAGCTAAAAAGCCAAAATAATTTTATGTCTAGAAAAAAACAAGCACCAAAACGAATTTTTTATCCTGACACTAAATACAGTTCATTAGTTTTAGCGAAGTTTATCAATTTTGTCATGTATGACGGAAAAAAGACAACATCTGAAAAGATAATTTATGATGCTCTGGAAAAAATAAGAAATAAAACCAAAGATGATCCAATAAAAATTTTTAATGAAGCAATAGCCAATATTCGTCCAAATCTTGAAGTAAGATCTAGAAGAGTTGGTGGAGCAACATATCAAGTTCCACAGGAGGTGAAGGCAAAAAGATCTCAAACTTTAGCCTTGCGTTGGCTTTTAGAAGCTACGAGAAAAAGAAAAAATAAATCGATGTCTGATAAATTATTTAGTGAACTTATGGATGCTTCACAAAAAAAAGGAGCAGCTATGAAAAAACGAGAAAATACACACAGAATGGCGGAGTCAAATAAAGCTTTTGCACATTACAGGTGGTAACGATGCCTAGAACACACAATTTAGAAAAATATAGAAATATTGGGATCATGGCACACATTGATGCAGGAAAAACAACGACTACTGAAAGAATATTATATTATACAGGAAAGAGTCATAAGATAGGTGAGGTCCATGATGGAGCAGCAATAATGGATTGGATGGAACAGGAACAAGAACGAGGTATTACAATTACGTCAGCTGCAACTACATGTTTTTGGCGGGAACATAGAATTAATATTATTGATACACCGGGTCATGTTGATTTTACTATTGAAGTAGAAAGATCTTTAAAGGTTTTAGATGGTGCTGTTGCTGTATTTGATAGTGTTGCTGGAGTAGAACCTCAGTCAGAAACAGTTTGGAGACAAGCAGATAAATATAAAGTTCCACGAATTTGTTTTGTAAATAAATTGGATAGAACTGGTGCAGATTTTTTTATGTGTGTTGACATGATTAAAGACCGACTTGGAGTAAAACCTTTGGTAATGCAGTTACCAGTTGGTATAGAAGCTTCTTTTAAGGGCATAGTTGATTTAATTAAAATGAAGGCAGTTTTATGGAAAGAAGAAAAGCTAGGTGCTGAATATGAATATGTAGAGATACCAAATGAGCTACAAGAACAAGCTAAAAAATATAGAAAAGAATTAATGGAAACGGCTGTAGAACAAGATGAAAAACTGATGGATGATTATTTAAATGGAAAAGAAATATCAGAAACTGATTTAATCTCTTGTGTTAGAAAAGGATGTTTAAAATTTGATTTTGTGCCGATATTAACTGGAGCAGCATTTAAAAATAAAGGGGTTCAACCATTATTAGATGCAGTTGTGGATTTTTTGCCAAGCCCAATTGATATTGGATTAATTAAAG
>Ga0209554_1002293_pt1 | contig 13349 bp, 9 predicted proteins | sample MarorgKNORR_S2LV_5_FD_188221 | JGI IMG/M metagenome (GOLD analysis project Ga0209554, IMG submission 188221) | Marine microbial communities from the Southern Atlantic Ocean, analyzing organic carbon cycling - Bottom_A/KNORR_S2/LV (SPAdes) (version 2) | ecosystem: Environmental > Aquatic > Marine... | reverse complement strand
GGTTGGGACTTTGTACAAGCTGCCGCAATCCCCGAGGTATATTTCACCGCATATGACGCGCTATTCAACAGGGCCAATCTCCAGATGGGAGAGCGGGTGCTGGTACATGCCGCCGGAAGCGGGGTGGGCACGGCGGCGGTGCAGTTGGCCCACCATGGGGGAGCGTTTGTCTTCGGCACCGCCGGTTCGGCGGCCAAACTAGCTGGAGCGGCCAAGCTGGGTTTGGACGTGGGCATCAACTACCACGAGCAGGACTTTGCGGAAGTAGTGAATGAGACAACCGACGGCGCCGGGGTAGACGTTCTCATCGACTTCATCGGCGCCCCTTACTGGCATCAGAACGTCGCTTCCATGGCCAACCAGGGCCGGATCGTTGAGGTCGGCCTGATGGGAGGCGGTCAGATCGAGATGGACCTGCGCCAACTCATGGCCAAGCGGCTGCAAGTGTGCGGAACTACTTTAAGGGGCCGGTCCATCGAAGAGAAGCTGACCGTGACCGCACAGTTCAAGCGCCACGTGCTGCCCCACCTGGCCTCCGGGAGCATGAAGCCGGTGGTGGACCGGACATATCCGCTGGAAGGGGTTGCCGAAGCTCACCGCTACATGGAGACCAACGCCAATTTCGGCAAGATTGTTTTAACGATTGACTAACCACCATCCAACCGAGTTGGTTTGTGGGTACGAGTGACCATGTAGTAGCATGAAGCGCCTGATGGAGCGGGTGCTGTCTCGGCGGGAGATACTGAGGGCGTGACGACGGCGTCTGGTCTTTGTCACGGGTGCTGGCCCTGGCGTAGGTTAGGACGCGTTAAGGAACGTTCATGCTATCGCTACTTTGAAATACTTGATTCTGCGGACTCTTAAGGTCGGGGTGTGGTGCGGAGTTCTGATTTCGGCCCTGGGCATCGCTAACATGTTTGACATAGCCAACCCGCCCGAGGTCGTTATTCTCGTCGCTCCTTATCGTGGACAATTTCTGGTCCTTGGAATCGTTATCTCGGCTATCAATGTGGTAGGGCTCTATATAGTTAGGAAATTCTATGGATGACAGAGTGGCGCGGTGACCCAACGTGGTCGTGAACGCCGATCGAACGATCAAGAAGCCAACGCTGTTGCCGATGAAGTACGAGCTGTGGGGGTCAAAGCAATACATTTGGAAATTGGGAGAGGATTTCTTGGGTAAGATTGTTGCAATAGGTGGCGGTAGTTTAGCCGAGCTGGAAACTTTGTCCATCGACCGGGAAGTGGTGGAATTGACGGGTAAGACCCAGCCCAAGGCCTTGTTCATTCCCACGGCCAGCTACGATTCTGTCGATTATTGGGCAGCGTTTCAGAAGGTATATGGAAAAGAGTTGGGCTGCGAGACCTCTGTTCTTTACCTGCTGGGGATCGAACAATCGTCTGACGATATGGATGCACAGATTCAAGCTTCGCATTTAATCTACGTAGGCGGCGGCAATACGTTGAAGATGATGAGGCGTTGGCGGAAGCTAGGGGTAGACCGAATGATCGAGAGGGCGTATAGCAAGGGCGCTGTCTTGGCTGGTGTCAGTGCGGGTGCCATCTGCTGGTTCAACTACGGTCACAGCGATTCCATGTCCTTTTACAACCCGAACAGTTGGAGCTATATCCGAGTAAAAGGTATGGGGTTGATAGAAGCCTTCGCCTGTCCCCACTTCAACGGTGAGACCAACGGCGCAAGACGCGAACAAGACTTTATGCAGATGGTCCAGAAGGTCGGAGGTCCCGGCCTCGCAATTGACAATCACTGCGCCTTGGAGGTTGTAGACAGCGGGCTACGAGTGATTACATCCCAGCCAGGCGCTGCCGGGTATCTAGTTAACCGAAGTAGAGGACGGGTCACCGTGGAGAAAATCCCACAGAGGCAAGAATTTGCGCCTATATCATCTTTCCTTAATCGTCAAGCGTGACCAAGGGTTGGTACAAGCGGCACCGACCTCCGCGTTATATAAGAGTGCCTAATGTCAACGCAGTTGTATCGAACGTCGTTCCGGAGGGAACATGGGCTGGTCGAAACACCACAAAAACGGGCTTATCTACTACTCGCCCGAGGATTGTAACCAGGGGTATACCTTGGTGACTCCCACCGGCGGCAACTTTGCCAACCTGATTGACATGGAAGGCCGAGTCTGCCACCAATGGCAGTCTGAAGAGGGCATTGGATACGCGTATTTATTGCACGACGGTCACTTGTTGCTCCGCACCGGAGGCGCCCGGCAGGGTGGACAGCAAGTCGAAGGCGGAGCTCGGTCTGGAGCGATCAGGGAACTCGATTGGGAAGGCGCATTGGTCTGGGAATACCAAAATCCCATGATTCACCACGACTTCGAGCGCCTAGCCAACGGAAATACCCTGGTGCTTCTTTTTGAACCTCTTGCCGCAGATTTGGTGTCCCAGATCAAAGGCGGCTCCCACTCAGGTAAGGCAGGCGAAGAGATGCTTGGCGACCTAGTTCAGGAAATTACTCCAAAGGGCGAAATCGTTTATTCCTGGCGATCCTGGGATCATTTAGACCCTGAAGATGACATCATCTGCCAGCTAGAAAACCGAGAGGAGTGGACCCACCAGAACTCGCTTAATGTAACCTCCGAGGGCGACTTGCTGGTCAGCTTCCGACGTACCGACACGGTAGGTATCGTCAACAAGGACACCGGGGACTTCAGTTGGAAGTGGGGACCGGGCGCAATTTCCCACCAGCACCACCCCACATACTTGGATAACGGGCATGTCCTCCTCTTCGACAACGGCTGTCATCGCTCGGGTCCGACCTTCTCCAGGGTGATAGAAGTTGACCCAGCTACGAACGAGATTGCTTGGGAGTACCAAGGTGATCCGTCGATCTCCTTTTACAGCTTCCATATCAGCGGCGCGGAACGTTTAGCGAATGGCAACACTCTGATCTGCGAAGGTGCACCAGGCAGGATATTCGAGGTAACCCCGGACCAGGAAATCGTTTGGGAATACGTCAACCCGATGGCAGGCAGGACAGTGGCCCGAGGTATGCCCAATACTCCATTCTCGGTTTTTCGCGCCCACCGATACGGGCCAGACCACCCTGGTTTGCAAGGTAAAGGGCTGGACCCAGGCAAATACGCAGAGTTGAATCGGAAGAACGCTGGAGGATAGCACAGAGGTGAGGATGCACGGGGTTTATTCATCCCTCAGGTATCCCGCACTATCGGAGTTCAAGCGGAAGTATGGGATTGATTAGGGTTCATCATCCCATTCGGCCCTTATCATCCACAACCATTTCAGACCTGTCATGTAGGAGCGATACATTGAAATACGACACAATCGTAGTTGGAGCCGGGTCTGCCGGATCGATTGTTGCATCCAGATTGAGCGAAGACCCTGAGCATTCCGTACTCCTATTGGAAGCGGGGCCTGATTACCCTGACTTCGAGCAGTTGCCGGAGGAAGTCAAACAAGGATATGCAACTGGCCTAGATATCATGACTAGCGACCACAACTGGCAATTCATCGGCAAAGCTACAGAGACTGCGCCTCCGATGATGGTTCCTAGGGGTAAGGTCACCGGTGGTTCAAGCGCGATCAATGGACAGGTATTTTTAAGAGGGGTGCCAGAGGATTACGATTCATGGGCGTCTATGGGCAATGACGAATGGGCATTCCAAAATCTCATCCATTATTTCCGCAAAGTCGAATCGGACACAGATTTTCCTGACGACGATTTCCACAGCTCTGAAGGAGCTATAGTTGCAAGGCGGTTCAAGCCGGGAGAAATGAGGATCGACCAAACTGCGTTCTATCAAGCTTGTCTCGATTCAGGATTTGCGGACAGTCCAGACCATAATGCACCAGACGCAAGCGGCGTGGGTCCGACTCCTTTGAATAATCCCAATGGAATCAGGTTCAGCACAGCACTGGGGTATCTGAACCCATCCCGCCACCGCTTGAACCTCACTATCCGACCTAACTGCACTACTCGAAAGATAGCGTTCGACGGGACTAAGGCTATAGGAGTAGAAGTGGAGAGCGAAGGGGAGCGTTTCGTAGTAGAGGGTAATGAGATAGTCCTTAGTTCTGGCGCTATCGGATCACCACACCTCATGTTACTTTCTGGCGTTGGGCCGGCAGGACATCTTCAGGATATGGGAATACCGGTAGTAAAAGACTTGCCTGGAGTCGGACAAAATCTCCGTGATCATCCTGTCGTATTTGTTACTTGGAGCACGAAAACTGACCATCCCCTAGATGGCTATGCACCGCGGCTCCAGACCAATCTAAGATGGACTGCCGAGGGTTCGGATCTTCGGAACGACTTGCTTATATTCATGATATCGTACGCGACGGACCGGGCTTACAGGGGGGTAGGAGATATGCCACCGTTGGGGATCCGCATGATGGCGTCTCTCGAATTGGCCCTGAGTGCCGGAGAATTGAGATTAAGTTCTACTGACCCGGATGAACAACCATTCTTGGATTATCGTTACTTCCAACGGGAAGAAGACCTTCGAAGAATGAGAGAAGCTGTCCGTTTGTGCGTAAGCTTGGGGGAACATGAACGGTTCAATAACATCATTGAGTCTAGGATTGAACCCACAGATGAAGAACTTGCTTCAGATGAAGACCTGAATACTTATATGATCAGAGAAGTAACAACAGGACAACATATATCGGGCACCTGCAAGATGGGACCCGACTCAGATAGTATGGCTGTCGTTAATCAATACGGAAGAGTACGGGGAATCCAAAATCTTAGGATTGTAGACGCATCGATAATGCCAGACTGCATACGCGCAAACACTAATGTCACTACTATGATGATCGCGGAGCGAGTATCTGACTTTATTAAAGATGGTAAGTAAATCGTACGTGTTGTAGGGCCTTGAAAAAGGGAGGAAATTCGATATGGATGCATTTAAAGAGGCCATCCGGAGTGGACTTGAGGAATACCTCCAGAGTCTGGAACGTGCGATCGATGGACTGACGCCTGCCGAGGCGCGCTGGCAGCCCACGATGCACACTAACCACATTGCCTGGTTGGTCTGGCATATGGCGCGTGTCGAGGACTCGTGGGTGAGTCGGCTCCTGAGAGGGACCACCCAGGTGTGGAACGCGGATGGATGGGCCGACCGATTCGGCATGGACCCCGAAGACAACGGATTCGGGCAGACAAGCGAGGACGTCCGGGGGATGCCGGAGATACCACTTAGCGAACTAATGGCCTACTTCGTCGCAGTTCGTGCCGTCACACGCCAATATCTGGACCATGCCTCAGACGGCGACCTGTTGCAGGAGTATTCCAGCAGGGGCAGTGACCGGGCTGGAACTTGGATCGTTGGACACATCCTCGTCGAGGAAAGCCAACACACGGGTCAAGTAGCACTGATACGGGGCTTGATTAGGGGGCATGGAGAGTGATGCTGTAAACAATTAGTCCGGAAGTCCGGATCCTGCTAGATGGGATCGCGCTGTTGGTCGCTGGAAATGAAGAGTGAACGCCGTATGCAGAATTGTTCATTCCGCGGGGCCACCCCGCAGATAAGAGCGGAGCGCTGGAGGTAGAGGAAAATAACGTGCAAACACAGATCGCACGCGCCATGTTTCAGGTGTACGAGCCGATCGTCCTCACGGGTTCTGGGGCGCCAGAGCTACAGACTATCTGTAAGCAGCTAGGGCTGAGCGAGCATCGCATGAGTTACTATGCGGTACGTTCCGCCGCGTTGGGGCGGGTGGCGGCTGAGGTTGTCTCGGCAACCTTTTATCATCACACCGTGGAGATGGTTTCACCTGCGATTCCTCTTGCCTGGAGCATCGCGAGTCCGGAGAGAATCGTCGCCGCACGTTTTGAGGCGGTGGATCAGGCGCTCCGGCGACTGCTTCCACAGCAGATCGAATCCGCTGAGGTCGTCGAGGCAGTCGAATTGGTACGCGAGGCTATGGTAGGTTGTTCAATCGCCGGCCGGCCCCTATTCGCAGCACACTCAGCGCTTCCATGGCCGAGTGAACCCCACGTCGCTCTGTGGCACGGCCTCAATCTATTTCGTGAGCATCGCGGCGAAGGACATACCAGCGCGGTGATGGCGGCTCGGCTCACGCCCGAACAAACGGCACCGTTGCTGATCGCGGCGACGGGGGAGGCTCGAGACGGCCGTAGCTGGCGTTGGCCGGATGATGTCTGGAATCAAGCGGTGGCTGAGTTGCAAGAGCGAGGCTGGCTAGACGATGCTGGCGGGCTGACAGACGAGGGCCTCGCAGCTCGGACCCGCATCGAGGAGGAAACCGATGACTTAGCACTAGGCCCTTGGTTGCAGCTTGGTAAAGAACGCACCTATCGTCTTTGGACGCTTCTGCGGGATTTGTTGCAAGTGATTCTCGACCAGAACGGTTTGCCGAGGCTCAGAACTCCCATCGGACTCAGCTGGCCAGCGCAGTGGCCGGGCTAACGAGGTGAGGACGCACAAGGTACAAAAAAGGTACAAGCTAAACAAATACAACTGATCCCAGTTGATCCTAAACGATTAATAGATGGTGGGGCTTGTGTACGAAAACGACCTTAAACGAACCGTTATAATCCTATGCGTACCCTACGAGCTTGGACTCGCACACCGGTATACCGGAAACGGTATCGCGAGTTCGAATCCTGCCCTCTCCGCCATTTTGAGCACGAAATAGCCCCCAAGAGCAATTCTTGAGGGCTTATTATTTTAGGTGAATTTGGGGGTTTGCCGTAATTGTGTCCGTCACGGTTCTGTATCTCCAAACGATATATAACACTAGAGGTACACTGTACATACTGAACATGTACCAGGCCCACTTTCTTAAGTTTATTCAGCAGTTAACGCTCTGGATTTTGTTTCAACGATCCTTACGGCCCACACGGCTCCTGTTGACAACAGTACTAGTATGGCTGCAATCCAGTAAGCTAGGTCATAGTCCCCGTTTATGTCGAATAGCAATCCTGTTAGTACCCCTCCCACCGCTGTTCCGATACTTCTACCCACATGTACAACACCCATTACAGAACCTAAGACATTGGATGGGTAAATGTCTGCAGCCTTTGCCCCAAGAAGCAATCCGCTTAGGCCATCACTCAAACCTGTTAGAGCTACAAATATTATCAAGGCCCACAGGTTAGCTCCTCCCGTAAACAGTAAGACGACTAATATCGCCATAAACGTCATGCCCATAGCTATAGAGAAAACTATCTCTCTGCCGATCTTATCTGACAGTATCCCAAATGCTGGCCTTGCTCCTATACCGAATAAACCTGCGGCACCAATGGCGGCAGCCGATTGCATTTCGCCGTAGCCAGCCAGAACAAAAAACGCGATTATATGCAGACTTGTCATTTGATTGGAAATAGCTGCCGTTGCTCGTGCCAGTAACAGCATCCATACTGCTGGTTCCTTTAATGCGTTAAACCGGTACGCATCATTCGATATATCTTTGGACTGACCGGTTGTATCGATAGATGATTGCGAAGTTTCATCATGGATATTAATTGCGGCCATATTTTCAGAATCAGATAATTTGGGATTTACATCCGGAGGACGTCTTTGCAGTAAAAAGTTCAGGGGCGCGGCTATAAGGAAAAATACGATTCCAAAAATTCGAAATCCCGCTCTCCATCCATAATTTGTTACGATGAGTTGAAGCAACGGGGGAGTTATAGCTTGGCCCGTGGCATTGCCAGAATCAGCGATTCCGAGCATAACCCCTTTCGACTTGGGGAACCAGGGCGCTAAGACGGCGGTAGTGGAGAGTGAACCAATAGAGATGTGACCCAGGGCAGATATTAGACTATAAAATATAAATAGCTGCCACATATGGCTGACCATGCTGCTGGCCCACCATCCAACGAGAATGACTATACCGGCTAAGGGAAACATGTATTTTGGCCCGATAATATCTAGGATTTTCCCAAGTATAGGAGCAGCCAATCCACCGAAAAATCCGGAAGCGGAGAATATAGCAGCTGTCATGGCGGCGCTTCCGCCGAACCCTCGCCTCAGAGCTGGGAGGAATACAGGTTGACTTCTTGTGACGCCACCTTCTACGATTAAGTTCCCAAAAGATAGGCCTAAAATCACCCAACCATAATTTCTCTTAGGTTTTGTGCTTTCCTGTTTATCCATAGATTATCCGAAAGGCCTTTGTTGATGCTTTAGGTTAACCGTCACATTCCCGTATCTCCAAACTATACATGGCATCATTAGACAAAGTGGGAACCATGGTTCCCACTCTATGTCGCCGGCCGGCGACACTATTAGTGCATGTGTCCAATGCGTTGGACACTTGTGCACCCGTGTGCACACTTTTTGAGGATGTAGTTATCGCCTGTGAGACTACCTACACTCAAGTAGGGGGTGGGCGCGTCCAACCGGATCAACAAAAGAGGTTTATTCATCCCCCAAGCATCCCGTAATCACTCTTGGATATCGGAGTTCAAGCGGAAGTATGGGATTGATTAGGGTTCAGCATTCCATTAGGATTGTACTACTACCTTAAATGGGACCGCTGGAACTTTTTGGTCGCGATTGAACACACATCCCGATGTTTGTGCAGTGGTAACCGCGGTTAACTTCAGCTTCAGGAAACTCCACCGCGCCCTTGACCACTGCCTATTCTTTAGTGGCCGCCGCTTTAATCTTCGGCATCGATAGAGATCCCCGACGCCTTTCATCGTCTAGGATATCCAACCCGGTATTTAGCCGCTCGGCAACAACCTGTACTGCTTAGACGACGGCTTCACCCAACGATCTTGGGTTGATGGGAGTGGGCATGGCTTGCACCTGAGGGAGGACCTTTTCGGCGAATAGCCGGAGGCTCTTCTCAGCCTTTTCCCGGGGCATCCCACCGTACATCATGTGAATCACGACCTTCTCCATGCTGATGGTTTGCTGCATAGTCTTGATCTTCTCGATGATTTCGTCCGGGGTGCCGATGGGCTGGGTCGCCCGGCGGGCGGCGAGGCGGGCCTCCGCAGGGCTTATGTCGGCGGTCTGGCGCGCTAGGTATTCTTCGTAGCCACGTATGCCTTCGTAGCCTGGATTATTCCAATCGAAGTAGTGGTGCTGGGCCGCGATGCCCTGGTTTTGGAAATAGACCCATCCTTCCTCGGCTTCCTCGGAAGTTTCAGCGCAGTACATCCACAACAGGGTGGTGGGCTGGTCCGGCGGTAGGCCAAGATCCTTCCGAATCTTGTTGAACCTTTGCACTTTGGCAATCATCTCGTCAACGTCGTCACCGGCTACAAACATCTGCCCAAGCCCGTGCTCGGCGGCCAGTTTTGCCGACGCCTCCGTGGTGAACGCCACCTTGATATTCTTGGTGAGATCGCCCTTGTGCCGGGCTTGGGGCCTGATCGAAGTAGGTGGGATATCGTAGACCTCGCCTTTAAACTCGAAGCGCTCAGCGCCGTCGGCGACCCTTATGGCATCAACCACATCATAGAAATACTTGTGGGACTCATCCATCGGATAGCCGAGAGAAGCGTATTCGTGTGGCGAAATGCCACGCCCGATGCCAAGGTGGAGGCGCCGGCCCTTCAACAAGATATCTAGCATGGATATCTCACTGGCTAACCTTACCGGGTTCCACCATGGTGCAACAATCACCGCAGTACCCACATCCACTCGGCTGGTGCGCCCCGCCCAATACGCCAGGTATTGCAATGGGTTCGGCTGCATCGAGTAGGCAGAACCGTAGTGCTCGGTCGCCCATATCGAATCGAAGCCCAGGGGCTCGACCAGTTCCCCCATATAAAGGGTGTTGTCCATATTCTCGGCATCCGAGACCTCTGGCGGCCGATCATAATCTCCCTTCATCAGCCGGTCCCAGTCACCTTGGTTATATCCAGTAACCATTACTCCGCAATGCATTTGTTTCGTCCTCCGCCTGTGTCCTGAGCACGGGGCAGGCCCGGCCCATTCAAAAAAATGACAATCCGATGAAAATTCCTCGTGTCAGTATAACTGCTGATTCAAGTTGACACTGTTCGGCGGCGGAGAAGCCTCTTTACATTACTCGTGAACGGCCATCTCGCTCGGAAACAACGACGAATCGAGGGCCTCTTAGAACGGGTTGAAGAGGCAATGGAAAACTTGATTGGGAAGCGGCACACAGGATTCCCTTTCCGGAGCAACCTGCTGCATCGTAGTGGGCGTGTCTACTCGGCAGTGGAGGTGCACCGCTGCCCTGTGGTCCGCTCGGTGGCGACATCCGGGGTAAACGCCGAGCATCGCGGGGAACGGGCAAGAGTCGTGTCCGGAGAAATCAGGTTTAAAGATGGCCGTCTTACCTCCGTTAGGCCACAGCGAATACCCTCGGCTTGTCTTCGGGCAACCCTCCGGTAGCCATTTGAATCTGCTATGACTTTGAACTCCTCGACCTGACGCTTCCACGATCACGATTCGCGAAAAATATCATTTAAGCCCAACTGTGCCGTGAGGGAATCCATATGCAATTTGGGTGCATACACTCTGGTACGTACTTTTTGGGGTTTCTATTATTAATAGGGGATGGTCACTGAACGTCCATGTCCATCTGTGAGCTGCCAGACTACCATGCTGCCCTGCCGAATCCGGCAACCCGACCATCGGAAGGCCGGGTCATCGTATGTTTGGCAGAAGTACTTGACGCAGCTCCGGAACCACCTATGGACGGCATCGACAGGGGACGGCGATGAGTATCAAACAGAAACTGGGGCTGGCTCTGGGAGGCTTGATGCTTCTCCTGGTTTCAAGCGCGTTCTTGTCTTTGATGTTGATATATCAGATCGACGAGAATGTACAAAAACTTGGACTGGTCGAGGGACCGTTAGAAGAAGCTGCTCTAGAATTAAAGATTAACGCCGGTGAAGGCGCCAGAGCTATAATCCTGTACTCGATCGACAAACAAGCCGTACACGTCGACCGTCTCAAGGATTCCGATGCCGGCTTCAAGAGATCCATGAAAGAATTCCTTCGATTGGCCGAGACCGATGAACAAAGGACATCCGCTATTAAGGTCGCCAATCTTCATGACGGATTGCAGGAACTCGGAGTCCGAATCATTGACAACGTCGACCGCGGAGAACCAATAATCTTGCAACTGCGAAACGACGTTGTGGAAATCGATGAGGTTATTGATCAACGACTCCAGCCACTGGTAAACCGAAATGATCCTATGTCTCTTTCAAAATTAGAAGCTGTGTTGGAAATGGAAATAAACATCGATGAGGCTTTCGCCGCGATTCAAATTTACATCGATCGTCCGAGTCCTGAGCTTAGGCAAGTCGTGCTAGACAGTGAACAGGGCTTTGAAAAGTTCGAGAACGTATACCGAGATTCCTCGTTATCCACCGAGGAGAACCAGTGGATGAAGATTATCGATGGGGATTTCCAAGAGGCAGTAGCCCTTGGCGAATCGGCTATGGACCTAGCAGACGAGAAACGTTCCCTGATCTGGCAATTGGAAGCTAGCGTCGATGCAATCGACCGAGTCGTGGTTGAGGACATCCACCCGCGTATACGTGCTGAATCAGCTAAAGCGCTGGAGGATGCCAAATCGTCATCAAATTCCGCCGTACTAGTGACCGGCATTTTTGCTTTATTGGGCATCTTAATCGGAGTTGCCACGATGATGATCGTGGGCCGGAATATCCTCAATCCAATCGTGAGATTGAGAAACGCGTCAATAGAGCTTGGTGCGGGGGATCTCAGCGTTAGGACGGACATCAAATCCCGAGATGAAATAGGCGACCTTGCAAATTCTTTTAATCAGATGGCTGAAGCACGCGAGGAGGCTGTGATTCGGGAGCGCCGTTCGGCCGAAGAAAACTCGGTTTTGGCCGAAATAGGCAGGGTTGTTACCGAATCTTCAGAAATCTCCGAAATATACGACCCCCTCGCCCAGGAGATACAAAAGCTCATCACCCACGATAGAATCGCAATTAATACCGTTGATCTCGTCACTGGGACTTTCGTACGGGACGTAAAAGGTCTCGACGCACCGGGACGCCGGCCCGATGAAGCAGCGCCACTCTCAGGGTCGTTTACGGAAGCTATCGTCAATTCCAATTCGGCGATGCTCATTCAGCCCGACAACATCGACGAGCTGTCCCAACAAATTCCGGGTCTCGTACCTGTCTATAAGGCGGGCGCAAGGTCGTTTATCGGCGTACCACTGGTCTCGAGAAACGAGATCATTGGTGCACTTCACATTAACTCTATAAATGAAAACAACTATGACGAACGGGATTTGAGTCTCGCCCTGCGAATCGCTAATCAGATCTCAGGAGCCCTCTCTAACGCTCGACTCTACCGTCAAAACAGGTTAGTGGAGGCACAACGGGAGGCCCTAATCGTGGAACTGGAACGGTCCAATCAGGAACTAGACCAATTCGCCCATATCGCATCGCACGACCTACAGGAGCCGCTGCGCATGGTAGCAAGTTACACCCAATTATTGGCGCGGCGTTACAAGGACAAGCTCGATTCTGATGCCAATGATTTCATTGCCTTTGCAGTTGATGGGGCAAAGCGAATGCAAGCTCAAATCAATGACTTATTGGCGTTTTCACGGATCACCACCCAAGTCGTAGAGTATGATTCGGCGAATTGCCAAGATATATTCGATATGGCCATAAGCAATCTGGCGGGAAGCATAAAAGAAAGCGGAGCGGTCGTGACACGAGACTCCCTACCGACTGTCCAGGCTGACGCTTCACAGCTTGTTTCGGTCTTTCAGAACATTATCGGCAACGGCATCAAATACCACGGCGCTGATTCACCGTGTATCCATGTTTCCGCAGTGGAGAGCGGAGATAAATGGCTCTTTCCTATTAGCGACAACGGCATCGGGATCGAGGCCGAGTTTGCCGAGCGTATCTTTGTGATCTTTCAACGCCTTCACGGCAAGTCCGAGTATTCCGGAACCGGTATCGGTCTCGCGATCTGCAAAAAGGTAGTTGATCGGCATGGCGGACGTATTTGGGTAGAATCAGAGCCTCAAAAGGGCAGCACATTTTGGTTCACATTGCCGATGGGGTAGCAATAAAATAAGGACTGTGGGGTCTCCACGCAATTCGCACCTATCCCCGGATCGGGCGGTCATCCGTGAATTGACCCTTGATCTGCGGACGGAGAGATCGGCCACCAGAGACGGGAGAATCTACACGATCACCATCATATGCACCGACTCTTCAGGCAACCCCTCAACGAAGGGCGTTCTGGCGACTGTCCCCACGACCAACGTAGAGGCGGCGGGAAGAGCAAATAAGTAAAGTCAATCCAATAGCGTTGGCGAACTCACGAGCGCCGCTGCTGAGATTCCGGGGGCGCTTTTGTTGTTATGTTGCGCGGGCGCCGCTATGCCCTGGC
>Ga0209554_1002288_pt1 | contig 13376 bp, 9 predicted proteins | sample MarorgKNORR_S2LV_5_FD_188221 | JGI IMG/M metagenome (GOLD analysis project Ga0209554, IMG submission 188221) | Marine microbial communities from the Southern Atlantic Ocean, analyzing organic carbon cycling - Bottom_A/KNORR_S2/LV (SPAdes) (version 2) | ecosystem: Environmental > Aquatic > Marine... | reverse complement strand
ATCGAGAAGTAACAATGGGGGGGTTTCAAGTTGCTTCCAAAGAAACTGAGCTTCTGCAAGTTTTAATGCGGTGGCTGCGGTCTTATGTTGTCCCTGCGAACCAAATGACTGTAGAGGCACCCCATCCATAGACAAGGTCAAATCATCTCGGTGGGGGCCGATTACGGTAATCCCTCTCGCTCTTTCTTCTCGTTCAGACCGGTCTAGGGCGTCTTGAAAGTTATTTTCCAATTGGGATACCGATTCATATTTGAATGAGGGCGTATAGGTGATTTCCAATGATTCATTTTTATCACTTATAATACTGTGTAACCGTTGCGCTTCCTCTTTGAATTGTTCTATCACCTCGTCCCGTTTTTTCATAATGCGGCTGCCAAGAGATATTAAATGTGTATCCCATACCATCAGGTCAGAAACGCCACCACTTTGACTTTGAAGCCTTCTTAAACCCTCATTACGCTGTCGAACGACACGCCGGTAATCTTGCAATGTGGACAGATACATCGGATTGGATTGTGATATGGCAATATCAAGGAATCGACGCCTAAAGCTCGGACTGCCCTGAACCAGTTTTCGGTCATCGGGCGCCATAACAACGGCTGCAAGCAGTCCATACAATTCCGACAGGCTTCTTTGAGGCTGTTGATTAATGTGAACTTTCTTACCTGCATAGCGCGTGTAACGAATTTCCAATTCTATATCTCTTCCAACAGCGGAGATGCCCTCCCCATTAATTTTAAAAAAGTCGGCGTCAAAATTAATCAACTCCTTATCTAAGGCCTCCCGGCAAGAACGGGCGACACATAGATAATAAATAGACTCCAATATATTTGTTTTCCCCTGACCGTTTATCCCTACAAATAAATTCGCGGTAGGATCACAACTCAAATTTAATGAGACATAATTCCTGAAATTAGTAAGTGCTAATGTTCGAATATGCACCTTCGTTACTTTCTGGTACCGATTAGTCTGTTAACCGCAAGGGCATGATTATACACAGATACTCCTCCCCATCTGTTTCTTCTGAAGGCATAATCAGCCCGGCACTGACCGGTGTATCAAGTTTAAAGACGACATCATCACTTTCAATCCGCTCAACAACATCAAGGAGATAACGAAAATCATAGGCTGTATCGAGTGTCTCTCCATCATATTCCGCAGGGACTTCCTCTTTTGCCTCGCCTCCGATATCATGACTGGATGCTGATAATTCTACAAAACCCGGTCTTACCGAGAACCTGATTTGACGAGTTGTGGCATTTGAAAGAACCGCTACACGTCGCACAGCACTCTGTAGTGCATCCCTGTTTATGGTTACATCTTTATTATTATTGGCCGGTATAACACGATTATAGTCCGGATAAGTCGCTTCTATTAATCGGGAATATAGGGTGGTGTTTTCCAACTCAAATACGATATGATTCTCCCCGATCGTTATTTGCGGCGGTATTTCCGATTCACCTATTAATCGGGCCAGATTATTCAACGCCTTCGGAGCGATTATAATCCCATCTGTAACGGTTTCCGATATCTCACACGGGACTTTCGACTTCGCTAATCGATGTCCATCTGTTGCGACCATCAGTATAGATCCCTGCTCGATCTGGCAGAACGCCCCGCCTAGTCCGGGGCGGGTTTCATCCGTAGATACGGCAAAAATGGTTTTTCGTATTAATTTTTGCAGGACCGATGCCGGTACCGATACAATGTGTTCTGATTGTATGTCGGGGAAGATCGGGAATTCCTCTTTATCTATGCCTACAAGGCGAAATACGCCACGATCACAACGAATGACGACTTTCACACCGTCTACTTCAATATCAACCGGTGTATCCGGTAATTCGCGGACTATTTCTGCAAACTTCCGAGCAGGTACGGTAATTGAACCGGATTCAGATATTTGTGCAGGTACCATGGTCACGATAGATAAATCCAAATCGGTCGCACCTATTTTAAGATGCCCATCTTCTGTTTCCAATAATATGTTAGATAATATGGGCAATGTGGTTTTCGGCGGTACTACATTGAGGACAGTTTGAATGCCACTCATCAACATGGAACTTGCCGGGACTGTTACGTTCACAAGCATCTCCTTATAATCGTGATATCGATTCTACGGGGACCTGGTTCACTCTACCGCTGTTAAATAATCTGAATAGCAGATCTATTTTTCATTATGGATATTGTGGAATCTTTATATTGTAAATACTACATGTAGTATAGATTTCTATAATTAAAAGCATATAATAATATTAAGAGAATACATAACATTTATTCTTTAATATTATTATATGCATGTATTTTACATATATACGCTTTAGAATGCAAGCTGTTTTTTCTAAAGACAAAGGAAGTTCTCCATGATCTCAAACGATATATAAAAAACAGGGCTCACTATGTGGTTTGATACGCTACAAACAGATCATTAAAACATCATTTTATCGAAGTTATCCACAATCCTTTATCTCTTTGTACTTAGTTAGTACTGTACATATGTACAAAGAGTACTATAAATACAGCCTGTGGATATGTGGATAACTCCGTTTGTTTAGTCTTTAAATAGTTATAAAACATACGGTTATAAAGACAAAAAAGGTGTGGATAACTATGTGTATATCTTTCATGTTATCCACACCTTGTGTCAATACAATCACGGTTTTTTGTTATCCACATCTTATCCACATAGTTATCCACATAGTTATCCACCCTATTTCTCTATTTAATAGATCTCTTTATTTGATCGAGTGTACTTTGGATTTTATGATCTCTATTAAGCATATTTTCAATCACCTGGCAGGCATGTATAACTGTAGTATGATCTCGGCCACCAAATTTTGATCCTATCTCCTTCAATGGTTCCCCAAGTATTTTCCTGCTAAGATACATGGCAACCTGTCGGGCTAAAACAATTTCTTTTCGACGAGTCTTCGCTGAAAGCACCTCTAACGGTAAAGTATAATATTTTGCTACGGCACGTTTTATATCTTCGATATTTAGATCCCGTTTTTTTCGCTGGATCTTATTATTCAATACTTCCCTGGCAACATCAATAGATATGTCACACTGACTCAAAGAAGAATACGCCAGCAAACTTAATACGGCACCTTCCAACTCCCGAATGTTGGATGTGAATTGATCCGCTACAAATGCAATCACATCAGCCGCTATGGACACGCCATCCTTCTCTGCCTTTTTTTGGAGAATGGCTACCCGTGTTTCAAAATCCGGTGGCCTGATATCTGCGAGTAACCCCCATTCAAATCTGGAGATTAATCTTTCTTCCAGACCGGATAATTCTTTGGGTATTCTATCACTGGTTAATACGATTTGTTTCCCATTCTGCCTGAGAACATCAAAGGTATGAAAGAATTCTTCCTGAGTTGCCGTTTTATGACCTTTACAGAAGAATTGAATATCATCAACAAGAAGCATATCTACATTCCGGTAAGTCTGAGCAAACTCCTTTGTCTTTTTCTCCTGTATGGATTCAATAAATTCATTATAGAATTTCTCTGATGATACATATCTAAATCGATCTATCGTTCCCTGCTTAATTGATTCATGTGCGATTGCCTGGGTCAAATGAGTTTTTCCTAATCCAACACCACCATAAATAACCAGGGGATTAAAGGTGGATTGACCTGGTGATTTTACTACGGCAAGCGAAGCAGCATGGGCATACTCATTGCATTCACCTACAACATAATGGTCGAAGGTATAATCATCATATAATTTATTTTCCATCTCTCCTATCCGAGGTCGCTGCTGACTCACAGACGGCATATAGAATACCGGTCTGGTATGAACCGGGGTGATGGTCTGTTGATCTTTAGATATGCGAAAATCAATAAATACTTCACGGCCAAGCTGACGGACCAATACCTGTTTTATTCGATCGTTGTGGTGTTCTTCCAACCAATCTAAAAAGAATTGACTGGGCACTTGAATCGTAAATGTATCCTGTGTAAGATTGTATCCCTTGGTCGGTTTAAACCATGTATCAAAGGTCGAATGATGGATCATTTCTTTTATAATGGATAAACATTGCATCCAGATTTGGGCAGGATCTTCTTGCGGCATATTATTATACTCTCTACTAATCCCTAACAACTGTAAAATCACACGCTTGTATAGTTATTCACATAGTTATCCACAATTGTGGATATGTATTTCATCCTTGAAAATATTACAGTTACATATTACCTTCAAGGATTAATACAAGTTGTCCACACCTCTGTGGATAACTTTGTGGATAACTTTGTGGATATCTGTTCTGTTGTAACAAATAATATGATACATTCGGGCTGAAGTCAAGGGCTTTCCTCCTGAATAAAACAGTAATTACCCAGAGAAAAACATCTTGACAAAACAGGCCTAAATGACTATTGTTGAAGGCTGTTGTTTACCTGCTACAATACTGGTGTTTTGTTAATGATTATTACTTTTAATATCAACACTATTTTTAGATAGGCGAAGAATTGATCTGTTAATATAAGTGGAAGAATTCTTTTACGGGAGAATCACTAGTGAAACGCACCTTTCAACCCAGTAATTTAAAGCGTCATCGTAAGCATGGTTTTCGACGCAGAATGAGGACACACGCCGGACGTTTGATCTTAAATCGGCGTCGGGCTAAATCGCGTGCCCGAATTTGTGTATAAATAGTTGATTTGATCGGATGGTACATCATGTCTCGAGGTGACAAAGGATATCCTCGGCAAGAACGGATGCAGTATAGATGGGAATTCGATCAGGTAAAAAAACATGGCCTGTCCTTCGCGGGTAAGTTTATTGTGTTGTCTATTGTTGAACACAAACAAATTGATAGGCGAAGGATTGGATATGTGATTACAAAGCGGATTGGCCCGGCTATAATACGAAATAGGATCAAGCGAATATTACGCGAAATATATCGTCTGCATCGGGAGTTTTTCAATAACGGTATTTCCATTGTTATTATCGCCCGTCCAGCAGCAGTAAAGGCATCCTATCGGGAATTCAATAGAGAATTTTTGAACCTATACCAGTTAGCAAGGAAATCATTATGGGATTCAACCTAATCTCTATTGTATCCCGCGTTTGTATTTTTATCATTAGAGGATATCAGTTGTTTATTTCTCCCCTCTTTCCTCCACAATGTCGGTTTGATCCCTCCTGTTCTAATTATACTATTGAAGCTATAGAACGACATGGGTCACTCCTTGGTCTTTATTATGGACTTAAACGCCTACTCAAGTGCCATCCCTTTCACTCTGGTGGCTATGATCCAGTTAAATAGCATTTTCTTGTTAATAGGGTTGGATACTTCATAAATCACATCGGTCTCTGGTATTTTAATATATGGAAAAACGTGCGCTTCTTGCCTTTGTATTAATCATTATGACTTGGATAGGATATTATTATTTAGTCTATCCGATGTATACCACTTCTCCAAATCCTGAATTAACTGAGGAAACAAGCATATCAAATCCTACCTCTTCTTTTTCTGGTGGTCAGTCTTTCTCTCCGGTGGACACGCCTGGTGATTTTTCACAGGAACAATCTAATTTAGATGATACAAAACCCCCTTTTGTCTCTGATCGAAATTCTTTGGCGATTGAATCAAATGCGGTGATGTTTGCTGATAGTTGGGATAGATCTGAACAGGTTGCTCTTTTACAAAATGAATCTTCAGACGTTATTCCTAAAGATATTGTTATTGAAAGCGAATATTTTCGCGGTGTTATTAATACCCGGGGTGCGAATATAACCAGCTGGCAATTAAAAAAATATAAGGGACTCGATGCTCCTTGGGTAGAGCTCATTCCTCAGGACCGGGAATTTGGTCCCGAAATTATCCTTACATCGGAAGAAGGACCTTATAGCTTTCAAAATGTGGTCTATGATTCCGATCAAGATGTTCTCAATCTAAATGAGATCCGTAAGCAAAGAACGCTTGTTTTTTCTGCTAGAACGAAAAAAGGCTTAACTATTAAAAAAGAATATATTTTCAATCACGATAATTATGTATTCGAGATAAAAGTTAATATAGACGGGGGGGGATTTATCCCACTTGGAAGTAAATATTATTTAAGGTGGGGCGGTGGCATACGAATCACTGAACAGGATTCGGATCGGGATTTACAAGCATTTAAAGGATTTGCACAGATTGGCGATACGGTCATTGGTGAAGATGATCTCGGTACAAGTATAGAAGATCCGCGCCCTGAAACAACAGGTGATTTACGGTGGACTGGCGTTCGGAGCAAATACTTTCTTATTGCTCTTATTCCGCACGATAAAATAAGCAAAGGCTATCGATTAAATGGCCGCCCGGTCAATGATGGCAACATTCAGGATAGGCAAATCTCTGTTGAACTATCCATGAACCTTTCCTCCCCATTAAATGATACTTTTTTAATTTACTTAGGCCCTGTGCACTATGAAACACTCGAGATGTATGGATTCGGTCTCGAAAATGCGGTCGATTTGGGCTGGTCCGTCATCAGCCCTTTCAGCAAAATAGCACTTTCAACCCTTGTCTGGTTACACCAATTCATCTCCAATTATGGTATTGTCATTATCGTCCTCTCTATATTAGTCAAAATAATTTTATACCCGCTCACCTACAAAAGTTTGAAAGCCACTCAAGGGATGCAAAAACTTCAACCTAAAATGGCATCTTTGAAAGAGAAATATAAAAATGATTCAAAAAAATTAAATAAAGAAATGATGAAATTATATAAGGATGGTGGTGTAAATCCAATCGGTGGCTGTCTACCCATGGTTTTACAAATGCCCATACTATTTGCTCTATATACAGTTTTTAGCAGTACCATTGAATTACGAGGTGAACCATTTATTGAAAATATCGGACCCTGGACATGGATCAGTGATTTATCTCTTAAAGATCCCATATATGTACTGCCTGTTCTTATGGGGGTAACCATGCTCCTTCAATCTAAAATGACAATGAAAGATCCTCGTCAGGCCATGTTTATATATGTCATGCCCCTTGTTCTCTTTTTCATCATGAAAGATTTACCCTCCGGTCTCATATTATACTGGACTATGATTAATATACTTACCATTATTCAACAGTATATTCAAAATCGGTTCTTTCCATCCCCACCAGCGACTGCGTAAGTTCTTTTCTTTTTCCAATAAGCGTGATCGGTGTTCTTTACATGCTTATTCCCTTTTCCCAATAGTATGATTTGTTTTCCTGTCCCTCATGAATTTTCCGTTGGATGATACCATAGCTGCTATTGCGACTCCTCCCGGCGAAGGTGGCCTCTGTATTATTCGTATGAGTGGATTGAAATCTTATGCGATAGCCGATCAGGTGTTTCGTGGTTCTTCTCTCCCGTCTAAATGTAAATCCCATACTGTGCTATATGGTAAGATCAAAGAGCCTGGCTCTAATTTAACCATTGATGAAGTTCTTTTATCTATTCTACGAGCGCCAAGAACCTACACCCGTGAAGATATTGTTGAAATCAGTGGCCACGGTGGATATGTTACCGGTAGAAGGATTCTTGACCTATTAATAATAAATGGAGCAAGGCATGCTGATCCCGGTGAGTTTACGAAACGTGCGTTTGTTAATGGTCGAATTGATCTGGTCCAGGCGGAAGCCGTTGCGGAGTTGATTCGCGCTCGCACAGATGCCTCCGCACGGTCTGCTATCCGGCAGCTCGGAGGTCATTTTTCATCTAATATCGTCGATTTACGTCTTCGAATATTGTCTGTTCTTGCCCTCATTGAAGTTGGGATTGATTTTACAGAAGAAGGTATTAAAGAGATTGAAACCGGACACATTTTAAATCTTCTAATTACTATACGATCGGATTTATCTGATATTTATAATAATGCATTGAAATATAAGGTGCTAAGGGATGGCCTACGTATTGCTATTGTTGGAAAGCCCAATGTTGGTAAATCCACCCTTCTAAATATTATTCTAGACCGGAATCGGGCCATTGTTGATCCCTCTCCTGGTACAACGAGGGACACCATCGAAGAAATGATGGATTTAGATGGTATACCTGTAACCTTCATTGATACTGCTGGTATTCATAGGTCCAGCGATCCTGTCGAGACCCAAGGGATTATTCGGGCGCAGGCGGAAATTCAATCATCTGATCTCGTGCTGGTTGTTTTCGATGGGTCTTCTCAGTTAACACAGGACGATTTTCATTTCATGAAATCCATATCTCATAATCGGTTATTCGTTGTTTTTAATAAATCTGATATCGCAACTAAAGCGCGAATACACCATTTTGAAAAGGCCGGTCAATATAAATTTATTTATATTTCAGCCCGTACTGGCGAAGGGGTTGATGCGTTAAAAAACCTTATTGTTCACTCTGTTATATCAGATGAAACAAATTTCGAATCCGATATTTTATTGAACTCACGGCAGCAAGAACATCTGCATATTGCACTAGCGAAGTTATCAATAGGTATTAATATCATAGGAAATGAAGAAGGGTCTGAGATTGCTGCCATTGAAATTCGGGATGTGGCATACCATTTAGGTTCCATTATCGGATTAGAAATTGGAGATGATATTCTTGATCTTGTTTTTTCTCAATTTTGTATTGGAAAATAATGTTCCACGTGAAACAATACATAGAGGTGCTTGATGAACAGGTTTGATGTTATAGTCATTGGTGGCGGTCATGCTGGTTGTGAGGCTGCACTCGCATCTGCCCGACTAAGTGCAAAAACTGCCCTTGTTACACTCGATGCATCTAAAATTGGACAGATGTCATGTAATCCCTCCATCGGCGGATTGGGCAAAGGACAACTGGTGAGGGAAATAGACGCACTGGGTGGTGAGATGGGTAAGGCTGCAGATGCAACCTCTGTCCAGGTGAAAATGTTGAATACACGCAAAGGACCTGCTGTGCAATCTCTCCGGTCACAGAACGACCGGGTTGCGTATAGAAATTATATGCAGAAAGTTATTGAAGATACCTCCTCCCTCGAAGTGATAGAAACAGAAGTTACTGGATTTCATATATTGAATGAATGTTTACATGGCGTTACAACAGGTGATTGTGAAATTCTTCAAGCTGATGCGGTCATTGTAGCCACGGGAACATTTTTAAATGGGGTAATGCATAAAGGATTAGAAAATACACCAGGAGGAAGGGCGGGTGAAGCTTCAGCCACAGGTTTTTCCGAATCCTTAAAAGATCTTGGGTTTACAATAGGTCGTCTTAAAACAGGCACTCCACCACGGCTGGATGGTAATACAATAAATTATGAGATGATGGAAATAATGAAAGGGGATGACAAGCCTGGATACTTTTCATGGGAAAAGCTGACTCCGACTGACCGTCCATTGCCCTGTTATCTGACGACAACCAATAAAAGGACTCATGATATTATAAGGTCCGCATTGGATAAATCTCCAATGTATACCGGCAGGATAACGGGACGTGGTCCAAGATATTGCCCTTCTGTTGAGGATAAGATCGTTCGGTTTAAGGATAAAGATAGTCATCAAATTATAATCGAACCGGAGGGACACCATACATCGGAAGTATATCTCAATGGCTTTTCAACTAGTCTGCCTGAGCCAATACAAGATCTTGCTCTACATACTATTAACGGTTTGGAAAACGCAACTATATTACAATATGGTTATGCCGTTGAATATGATTTTATTCCTCCCGATCAGATTAGGCGGACATTGGAGACTAGAATTTTACCCGGATTGTATTTGGCTGGTCAGATCAATGGCACAACAGGATATGAAGAAGCGGCCTCCCAGGGGCTCCTTGCCGGTATTAATGCTGCTTTGGCAGTCCAGGGGAAAGCGCCTTTTATTCTTGATCGAGGAGAGGCTTATATCGGTGTCATGATAGATGATCTGATTACAAAAGGAGCTGATGAACCATATCGTATGTTTACATCGAGAGCGGAATATCGTCTCTTCTTAAGGCATGATAATGCGGACCTAAGGCTGGCAGAGAGGTCATATAATATCGGATTAATATCATATAACCGTTACATGACCGTAAAGAAGAGAAAGACTGCGATACACAAAGAGATAAATCGGTTAAAGACAACGTATGTTCAGCCAGATAATGTTAATACTGTTTTATCTTCAAAGGACTCTTCTCTTATTAAAGAAGCGGTTTCGATATACCAGTTGATTTCCCGGCCTGAAATTCAATATCAGGATCTTAAATCTGTTGATAGTAATCGTCCGGATTATGATGAGTTTATTATTAGACAGGTGCAAATAGGGATAAAATACGCTGGTTATCTGGACCGTCAAGATCTAGAAATTCAAAAGATGAGAAAATGGGAATCTCGGTTTATTCCTGATGGATTGAAATATGGAGAACTGAAAGGACTATCACATGAAGCCCGCGAAAAGTTAAATTTAGTAAAACCTGAGACAATTGGCCAGGCATCCCGAATTCCTGGTGTCGATCCTTCAGATATTTCCATACTCATTGTCTATATACAAAAATATATGCATATGAAATCATCGGAGGGCCAGATTGTTCCACGTGAAACACCTGTGTAAATTGAGCAGCATCGCGAGCCCATGATTTGCTACTACTAAGTGCAGTCGAGCTGTAGGTTTCCTGAAGCTTGCTGCGGGGGGCCTTCAATGTGTACGTTTGATTTTTTTATAGGAGCCACGCAGGATAATCAATTTAACCTTGGTAATTATCAAATTGATTTGTTTCGCAGACTATGGGTAGAGTTCCGGAAGGGTAATCAATCTATCCGATTGGTTTCTTCAAATGACCTGAATATAATGCCCATGCGTCATTTCTTCGATTCAATTACCCCCCTGTTTTATGACCTGATCCCTCAAGAAGGGCGGGTTTTAGATATAGGTAGTGGCGGCGGTCTCCCCGGTCTCCCCCTCGCAATTTGCTGTCCTGAAATAAAAATGACTTTGATCGATTCAAACCGAAAAAAAATGTCGTTTGTTCGCCATGTAGTTAGAACCCTAGCTTTAAATCAGATAAGTGTATTGACGGACCGTGTTGAAAATTTGCATGTGGAAAAGGTCTATCAAAAATCCTTTGATGTATGTGTAGCAAGAGCGGTTACATCGATTGAAACTCTGGTAAAATGGGGTGCTCCATTACTAAAAATTAACGGCCGGCTGATATGTTTTAAGGGCCCGGAACCAGACGCTGAAATTGATCAGGCTGAAGATTCCATTGCCTCATGCAACTGTATTGTTGAAAAGGTGCTTAAGGTTAAGGGCTTGGATAAAATGAGTAAAATGTGTCTGGTAATAATTAAAATGGAAGGCGGTTAATATCCAGGAAGTGATTACTCGGTATTTGCCATACTTTTTATGCCATCTAGAATCAATAAGATCCATTGCTTCTTTGGGTGATATTGTTGAATAGTGTTGCCCGAATTACATAGACCTTTTATTTCCTGAAATTAAAAATGACTCTGTGGCATAATATTTTCTGACGAATGGTGAAATTTAACTTTTAATACAACGATGTTTTAGGGGACCGTGGTATTTCATGATGTGGTGAAGGGTAACCGGGTTGACATAATAAAATACGGCATATAAGTATAATTTTTATATACAGATGTGATAGATATTAAAATTAGCAATTTCGATTGTTGGCTAGATCCGAGAAACCACCGAGTAACATGACTTCGATCTCATCACCGGCTTTAAGATGAATTTGATCTTCGTGAGTAATAGCCAGCCCATCGGCGAGAGACATGGATCGGAGAATACCTGATCCCTGAGCACCCGTCCGAGATGCATAGATCGCATCTCCCCGTTGTTGAAGCTGCATCCGTATGAATTGTTTTCGACCGAGTACCTTGTTTATGTCTTCAAGTAAGATGGCTCGAACAGTGCGCCTGTAGAGATTTGAATATCCCTGCATCTTGAGAAGAGCAGGTCGGGTAAATAACTCAAAAGTCACCATGGAAGCAACAGGGTTACCCGGTAACCCAAAAGCAAGCGTATCCTGAATCATACCGAACGCGAGCGGTCGACCTGGGGTCATTGCCACTTTCCAGAATTCCATGGTTGTCCCCAGAGCGTCTAAGGCCAATTTCACAAAGTCATATTCCCCGACCGAAACACCGCCAGAGGTGATAATGACATCGAAAGAAAGTCCTTCTCGTAATTTCTGCTCGAGGGCTTCCTGGGTATCGGGACATATCCCTAGTCGAACCACCTCAGCGCCGGTATCCATAACGAGAGCGGTAAGCGCGTAACCATTACTATCGACAATTTTACCGTCTTCCATCTCGTCATCGACATCGACTATTTCATCTCCAGTTGATAAGATCGCTACGCGAGGTTTTCGATATACCGAAATGACGGACCGATTGGTAGACGCTAAAAGGCCAATTTCAGCAGGGCGAATTAATGTGCCCACAGGTAGTAATAAGGTCCCATCCAAAATGTCTTCACCGACTTTCCTGAGATCCGTGCCGGGTGCCATAGGCTGGGAGAGTTGTATATGCCTATGATCGAGACGTTCAGTAATTTCAGAACGAAGAATGGTATCGGCCCCTTCCGGGACAGGTGCACCGGTCATGATGTGAATGGCTTGTCCGGCTTCCACTTTATTTTTTGCTCGATAACCAGCGGGTAAATCCTCTATGATTTTAAATATAACCGGTTGAGATTGGGAGGCGGAGAGGGTATCCGCAGCCCGAACAGCAAAGCCATCCATCGCGGAATTATCCCAGGGGGGCTGGTTCCGGGTCGCATATACATCTTCAGACAGAACCCGATCAAGAGCAGAGAATAAATCGACCCGCTCGGTTCCGAGTAGACTAACCTGCGCCAAAATCGTATCACGTGCTTCAATAACAGAAATCATAAATGGGCTACCTTAAATTGACAAATTAATCACCAGACGGACCTCATTAACAAGACCGATACCTGCGTACCTTCAACGATAGAGGAGATGCCGGTTTCAACAACGACAAGCCCGTTGGTACCGGACATGGAGCTTAACATACCGGAACCCTGGCCGGAGACGGTGGAGGCAAAAAAAAGTCCATCTTCGTACACCACGTGGGCACGAAGATAATGACGTCGGTCCCCACCAGCGGTAAGATCATTTGTAATGGTCGCCGTAATGAGGGGTAAGTGCCATTGGGATTGTGGATGTCCTGTTATCTTACGGAGCGCCGCCCGCGCAAATAATAAAAAAGAAACCATGCAGGATACAGGGTTACCGGGAAGACCAAAAAAGGGTTTGCCTTGTAACATACCAAAGGCGAGAGGTTTTCCCGGTTTCATCTGGACCCGCCAGAATTTCATCTCAGCGCCCAGATCCTGTATGACTTTCTTTACATAATCATAGTCTCCAACAGACACCCCACCGGTAGTAAGAATAACGTCCGCATGTAAAGCAGATTGA
>Ga0209554_1002287_pt1 | contig 13388 bp, 16 predicted proteins | sample MarorgKNORR_S2LV_5_FD_188221 | JGI IMG/M metagenome (GOLD analysis project Ga0209554, IMG submission 188221) | Marine microbial communities from the Southern Atlantic Ocean, analyzing organic carbon cycling - Bottom_A/KNORR_S2/LV (SPAdes) (version 2) | ecosystem: Environmental > Aquatic > Marine... | reverse complement strand
GCCCTCTTGAGAGTAAGAGCAAGAGCGTGCTCAGTGGGACTCGCGTTTTTTTCGATGTTGGGTAAAGATGGCTTAATTGGTGCCGCCAGAACAAGGCACGATCGTGATTTTGGAAGGCGAGCAATCGCCGAGTGGTACCCTGGGGAGGGCACATGAGTAACAAGCGTACTGTCGCCATTGTTGGCGCATCTTTGAGCGGAAAGACGACACTTCTGGAAAGCCTGCTGAATGCGGCCGGCGCCATCAGCCGCAAAGGCACGGTCAAGGAAGGCAACACGGTCGGCGATAGTTCCGCCGAAGCGCGCGACCGTCAGGCCAGCACTGAAGTCTCCGCGGCAACCATTGAGCATGGCGGTTTTATTTACAATTTCATCGATTGCCCCGGCTCGATTGAATTCGCCTCCGAAGCCAATCACGCTCTGATGGGCGTTGATGCGGCCCTGGTGGTATGTGAACCGGTAATCGAGCGGGCGATGATGCTGGCTCCGGTCTTTCGCTTTCTCGAAGAGCAGGAGATTCCGCATATCCTGTTTATTAACAAGATCGACCGCGCCGCTGGACTGATCCGTGATTTCATGCCCGCGATTGATGCCGTTTCCAGTCATCCGCTGGTTCTCCATCAAGTGCCGATTCGTGACGGCGAGGACGTTACCGGCTATGTCGAACTGGTCAGCGAGCAGGCCTACAACTACCAGGACAGCGCCGCGGCGACCGAGGTCGATCTGCCCGAGTCGGTGAAGGAGCGCGAAGAATCCGCCCGCACCGTCCTGCTCGAATCCCTCGCCGATTTCGACGACTCCCTGCTCGAACAATTGATCGAAGACGAGGCGCCGTCCCAGGACGAGGTCCGCGATTATGTCAAACGTGAACTCGCCGCCAACCAGATTGTACCGGTCTTCTTCGGCGCCGCCGAGCAGGAGCACGGGGTCCGCCGCCTGCTCAATCATCTGGGAGAAATTATGCCAACCTCCGATGACACCGCTAAGCGGCGGGGTGTCGGTGAGGGCGGCGAAACGCTCGCCCAAGTCATGAAAACCTACATGACGCCCCATAGCGGCAAGCTTTCCCTGGTTCGTATCTGGCGCGGAAAAATCTCCGACGGCGACACCCTCAACGGCATACGGATTGCCGGTATCTATCGCATGATGGGGTCGAACCAGACCAAGATCAGCAGCGCTGAGGCGGGCGACGTGGTGGCTTTGGGCCGACTCGAAGGCATCGCCACCGGCGACACACTGTCATCGGGCAGCGGCGACGGCACCGATCCCCTGCCCCGGGCGCCCAATCCGCCGCCGGTCTACTCTTTTGCCATCGCAGCCGAAAATCGCGACGACGAGGTCAAGCTGTCAGCGGCCATCGCAAAGGTGCTTGAGGAAGACCCCTCCCTGGAAGTCGCGCAGAATTCGGAGACCCATGAGTTCGTTATGGCCGGCCAGGGTGAAATTCACCTGCAAGTCAGCCTGGCGCGGCTCAAGAACAAGCACGGCCTGACGGTGACCACCGAGCGGCCGCGCGTCGCCTACAAGGAAGCCATTCGGAAATCCGTCTCCCAGCACGGACGCTTCAAACGCCAGACCGGCGGACACGGCATGTTCGGCGACGTCCATCTCGACGTTAAGCCCCTGCCCCGCGGTAGCGGTTTCCAGTTTGAGAGCAAGGTCGTCGGCGGCAATGTGCCGCGCCAATACATCCCCGCCGTTGAAGCCGGTGTGCGGGAATTCCTGGTCTCCGGCCCGAACGGGTTTCCGCTTGTCGATGTATCGGTCACCTTGACCGACGGCTCCTATCACGCGGTCGATTCAAACGAGCAGTCCTTCAAGCTGGCCGCCCGGGTCGCCATGGTCGAAGCCATGCCGAAATGTTCCCCCGTGTTGCTCGAGCCAATCTGTACGGTGACGATTTCCATCCCCAACGACGCAACCTCGAAAGTCCATGCCGTGATCAGTGGCCGGCGCGGACAGATTCTCGGATTCCAGGCCAAGGAGAACTGGGAAGGCTGGGATGAAATTTCCGCCTATATGCCGCAAGCCGAACTTCATGACCTGATCGTCGAGCTTCGCTCACTGACCCTGGGCATCGGTTGGTACAGTTGGGAATACGACCATCTCTCCGAGATAACCGGCCGCATCGCCGAGCAGGTACTTGAACAGTTCGCCGTCGAGGCCGAGGCATGAGCGCCCCGTCATGAGCAACACCTTGGCGGTGACCGCCCTGGTCGCCGAAGACATCCACAAGAGTTTCGGATCGCTGGAAGTTCTCAAGGGCGTCTCGCTGACCGCCCATCAAGGCGACGTCATCGCCATGCTGGGATCAAGCGGCTCGGGCAAAAGCACTTTCCTGCGCTGCATCAACCTGCTTGAGACCCCGGACTCGGGAAAAGTCTTTGTCGGCAACGAAATGATCCGCATGACCAAGACCTCGTCCGGCGAGCCGGTGCCCGAAGACAGCGATCAGGTCGACCGCATCCGCTCGCGCATCGGCATGGTCTTTCAGCAGTTCAATCTATGGTCCCATATGACCGTGCTGCAGAACGTCATCGAGGCGCCCATCCATGTGCTCAAGATTGCCAAGCCCGAGGCGCTCGATCGGGGACGTGCAATGCTCGAAAAAGTCGGCCTCAGCGACAAGCTGGACTATTACCCGGCCCATCTCTCGGGCGGGCAGCAACAGCGCGCCGCCATCGCCCGGACGCTGGCTATGGAGCCCGAAATCATGTTATTTGATGAGCCGACATCGGCGCTCGATCCGGAACTCATCGGCGAGGTGCTCAGGGTTATCCGCCAACTCGCCGAGGAAGGCCGCACCATGATCGTGGTCACCCACGAAGTCGGTTTCGCGCGCGAGGTTTCTAATCACGCCGTGTTTCTACATGAAGGCCGCATCGAAGAAGAAGGCCCGCCGAGCGAAATTTTCGACAACCAGAAGTCCGAACGATTCCGTCAATTTCTGTCTTCGCATCTGCATTGATTCACAAGATTTAACCACTAGGGAGAGTAACCATGAAAAAACTATTTAGCGCCATTATCGCAACCGCGGCTCTAGGCCTGCTGGCCACCAGCGTCTCGGCGCAGACCGTGCGCATCGGCACCGAGGGCGCCTACCCGCCATTCAACTCGATCGATTCGAACGGCAATCTGGTCGGCTTCGACATCGACATCGCCGATGCCATCTGCGAAGCGGCGAAAATTCAGTGCGAATTCGTCGTCCAGGATTGGGACGGCATGATCCCCGGCCTGCTGGCCAAGAAGTACGACGCCATCATCGCCTCCATGTCGATCACCGAAGAGCGTAAAAAGAAGGTCGATTTCACCGGCAAGTACTACAACACCCCGGCCAAGTTTGTCGCGCCCGAGGGCAAGAACCTCGACGTTTCGCCGGAAGGCCTCAAAGGCATGAGCGTCGCCGTTCAGCGCGCCACCACCCACGAGAACTTCCTGCGCGACAACTTCCCCGGCCTGGAAATCCGTGTCTATGCGACCCAGGACGAAGCCAACGCCGATCTCGCCTCGGGCCGTGTCGATCTCGGTCACGCGGACTCCGTCGCTCTCATGGACGGCTTCCTGAGCACCGATATGGGCAAGGGCTTCGAGTTCGTCGGCCCCGACTACAATGTGCCCGAGTGGCATGGCGTCGGCGCCGGGATTGCGGTGCGCAAGGGCGAAGACGATCTGCGTATGAAGCTCGATGCGGCGATCAATACGATTCGCGCCAACGGCACCTACGCGAAGATCAACGCCAAGTACTTCGACTTCGACGTCTTCGGCGACTAAGCGTAACAACATAAACCAAACTAAGGAGGCGCTCCCGCACGCCGCGTTGTAGGCGGGGGCGCCTTTTCTTTGGGTATGCTGGATTTAAAAGGATATGGCTGGATGCTGTTGGACGGCGTCCAGGTCACTGTGTCGGTGGCGCTCTGCTCCATGGCGCTCGCCCTGGTCTGCGGCCTGCTCGGCGCCTGGGGGAAACTGTCGTCCAACAAGCTCGCCCATACCACGGCGCAAACCTACACTACGGTGATCCGCGGCGTGCCCGAGTTGATCCTGATCCTCATCGTCTATTACGGCACGCCAACCTTGATCCAGAACAGCCTTGAAGCCTACGGCATCGATATCATCATCGACATCAACCCCTTCCTGGCCGGCTTCATGACCCTCGGCGTGATTTACGGCGCCTTCGCCACCGAGGTCTTTCGCGGCGCCTATCACGCGGTTCCCAAGGGCCAGATCGAGGCCGCCAAGGCCATCGGCATGAGCCGTATGCTGCTCGCGCGACGTGTCCTGTTGCCGCAGATGTGGCGCTTCGCCCTGCCCGGCCTGGGTAATGTCTGGATGGTGCTGATCAAGGCAACCGCCCTGATTTCGGTTATCCAACTGCCCGAGCTGCTGCGCAATTCCGACATTGCCGCGCGCGCCGTGCGCATGCCCTTTACCTTCTATTTCGCGGCATCGCTCTATTACCTCGCCATCGTCACCGTCTCGATGTTGTTGCAAAAGCGCGCCGAGACCTGGGCGGCGCGCGGCGTACGGCGGGCGTAGGACAATGAGCGATATCATCGACATCATCTGGGACAGCCTGCCGCGCATGCTTAACGGCATCCTGTTGACCATCGAGCTGACCGCCTTCAGCGTCGCCCTCGGTCTCGCCCTCGCGGTGCCCTTGGCGCTGCTCTATATCGCCAAGAATCCGCTGCTTTTCCTGCCGGTTCGAACCTTTGTCTTTTACTTCCGCGGCACCCCCCTGCTGGTCCAGATTTTCCTGATCTATTACGGCAGCGGGCAGTTCGTCGATGCCCTGAAGGAGGTTGGTCTTTGGACCTACTTCCGTGAGCCCTATTTCTGCGCGGTGTTGTCGCTCACTCTGAACACCGCCGCCTATACCGCCTATATCTTACGCGGCGCCATCGAGAACGTACCCTTCGGCGAGGTCGAGGCGGCGCGCGCCTGCGGCATGTCGCGCAGCCTGCTCTATCGCCGGATCATCTTGCCCCTGGCCTTCCGCATGGCCCTGCCGGCCTATACCAACGAGGTGGTTTTTCTGTTCCAGGCGACATCCCTGGTCAGCATCATCACCCTGCTGGATCTGACCGGGGTTGCGCGCATCATCGTCGCGCGCTCCTTCGCGGTTTATGAAATTTATATCACCGCCGCCGTGCTCTACCTGATCGTCACCTACGTCATGCTCTGGGGATTCAGAAAGCTCGAACATTGGTGGTCCGGCCATTTACGCGCCCGGACCGACATGGGCGAGGGGTTCACCGCGCGTTGAGCTAACTTAGGCTTCGTCCCGCGACGGCAGGCCGAGCCTGCCAATGCCCGGCAGCTTTAGCGCCGGGCGGTTGATATCGATGCCGAAGGTGAGGCCGAGAATATTGATCTCGAGGCCCTCTTCCACGGCCACCATAACGCCCAGTAAACCGAACAGAGAGACCTGCCAGCCGGTGCCGCTGGGCGCCTTGTCGAAGGGGCCGCCGTTGGTGGGGTAATCCTTGCCGATCGCCGTCGGCGGCAGGTCGAGGACCAGTTCCGGCACCATGCGCGCCACATAGGCGGTAAAGGTGTTGCTGTTGGGGCCGGGCCATACCGTGTAGCTTTTCGGATAGGGATAGGTCGCCACCGCCTGCTCGATCCGCGTAATGACATCGTCGACCCCATCGCCGCGCAGATCGAAGATGATCTCGGGCTCATTGCCGAACCACATGCCGTCGGCCGGACGGTTGCTCACCATTATGGCGTCGCCGCCGCCGTGCAGCACACGCCAGCCGAAAACTTCATAGATGGTAAATTGCGGGGCGTTCGTCGGCTTGACCGCGATCCAGGTATGAACACCGAAAGCGGCGCGCCAGGAGAAGGCGCGGGCGGCATAGACCTGGACCACGGCCTCAAGCGTCTCGGCCGGGTCGGGCGCGATGCCGGTCGAATGCCGGGGCGCGGTGCGCCAGTCGTATGATTGCCCGAAGCCCACGCTAATCATACTTCCGAGTATGGGCAGCAGCACCGCCGCGATCCCCACGAACAGCCGTCTCAACCAATGGCGCCGGAGTGGCTTTACGGTCTCTTGATCGCATTTGTCTCCCATGGAAACTCGCCTCTAACCGTCGTTGGTTACCAAGATGGCGTGTGGGCACATTCAAAACAACCCCCCAGGTCTTCAGCCCCATCGCCCGTGCTGTACAATTGCCCGCTGCGACCATAGAATCGCCCCATGAGCCAGCGCGCCATCGTTTCCATCTCCTGCGTCAGCCAAAGCGGCCTGTTGACCACGGTCACCGAAAGCCTGGCGGCGCAGGGCTGCAATCTGGCCGACACCACCTTCGCGGTTCTCTCGGGCAGCGCCGAGTTTACCACGGTCTGTGAAATGCCCGAGGGCATGGCCGAGGAAACCCTGGCGCTCGAACTTCACCGCCTGCCCGCCCTGGCCGGCGCCAAAGTCATCGTCAGCCCCTTCGATCCGGTGGTCAGCGAGGCGCGTGAGCAACGCATCACCCACCGCTTCGAATTCTCCGGGCCCGACAAGGCAGGCAAGATATTGCACCTCTCCCAGGTTATCAGCGACGCCGGGGGAACGGTCATGCGGCTGAATTCTCAACGCTCAAGCCAGGACGGCGCGGCCTACAGCACCATCCGTATCGCGGTCATACTGTCTGAGGACGGCGCGGACGCGGCCTTGGATGCCATCGCCGAGGCCGCCCGCTCGCTTGGCCTGACCTACCAGGTCGACATTGTTTAAATCGACCGCTTCGCCCTCGCCTGGCGATTTCCAAAGATCACCCAGCCGCCGATGGCGGTAGCGACCACGGCGCCGCCCATAAGCGTGTAGTTGGTCGGCACCTCGTCCATGATAAGCCAGACCCAAAACGGGCTGGTGATCATCTCGACCAGGGAGAGCAGGGTTATTTCCGCCGCCGGCACATGGCGCGAAGCGTAGGTGTAGATGCTATGGGCGACGCCCGACAGCAGGAAGCCCCAGACCAGACAGATCAGGATATCGCGCAAGGCAACATCGACGCCGCTGGACATAATCCCGCCAACAGCCATCGAGATCAGCGCCCCCAGGGCGACCGCCGGCAGCATGTCGACATGGCGGCCATGGCGCAGGGCGACCACGAAGCTGGCAAACATGATGGCGGTTATCAGCGCCAATATGTTGCCGATCAGCACACCGCTGGCGAAGCCGTCGAACAGCATTAAAGCGATGCCGGCCATGGCTGTGATAATGGCGATCCAGGTTGCTCTGGAGACGATCTCACCGAGGATTACCCAGGCGAAGATCGCCGTGAAAAACGGCACCGAGGACAAGGTAAACATGGTGTTGGCGACAGTCGTCAGGCTGAGCGACTGAAGAAAACATATACCGGCGACGCCCAACAACGGCCCAGCGATCAGGGCGCTTCGCCGGGAACGGCGCAGCTCGACGCGCCAGCGCCCCTTATGGCGCGCCAGGAACAGACTGATCACCGCCACCGCCAGCCCGCCCGAACGATAGAAAGTCACCTGCCAGGCGCTCGCCTCGGCGATTTGACGGAAGATCAGCCCGTTGAAACTCAGCGCCACCGCCGACAATAAAATCAATATCACCGCGTTGCGATGACGCAACGCCGTGGCGACAGGATTATGAGCAGCCAGCGCCGTTATCCACCAAGATGCCGGCCCCAGAATTCAAGCGTACGCACCCAGGACTGATCGGCGATGGCGGCGTCGTAAACATCGGGGCGCTCATGATTCAAGAAGGCGTGCTGACCGTCGTAGCGGAAGATTTCGTAATCGCTGTCGGACTCCGCCAGCGACGCCTCTAGAGCATCAACGGCTGGCGGATTGCACCAGTCGTCCGTATTGGCAAAATGACCCTGGAAGGGGATGCTGATGTCCTTGGGATCGGCGGCCTCGACGGGCGGGATGCCGTAGAAACAGACCGCCGCGGCGATTTCGGGCACGCGTACGGCGCCGATGATGGTGACCGCGCCGCCCAGGCAATAGCCGGTGAGCCCGACCTTGGCCCCGCCGCGGCCCAGATGCTGGGCAGCGCCCCGCACCATTTGATCGGTGGCGCCGAGGAAATCGAGGGAATTCATCTCGCGCGCGGCGCCGTCGAGGTCGTGGTATTCGATGGCCGTGCCGCTGTAGAGGTCGGGGGCCAGCACATTATAGCCCTCGCCAGCGAGCTTATCGCACATGCCCTTGATCTGGTCGATCAACCCCCACCATTCCTGAATGAGCACGACGCCCGGCGCCCCGGCCCCGCTCTCGGCAATATAGCCCGTGGCCTGGCCTCCATCGGGCTGCGCGAATGTAATGTCCTGTCCCATAATCGGCGTCTCCTGTTTAAAATATTCTTGGGGGCAGTTTAGATCAATACCCGAAGGGACTGAACCCTAGTGGTTCAATCCCTTCGGGTAAAATTGATCTAGCTTTTAAGAAGTTAGAGCATCTTTATCCGCCAGTTAAATCGCTGAAAGCGATTCTAACTGATCGGATGATGCTCTAGCCGTTTGGATCGGCCGTGGGATAGGCGATTTGTTTGCTCGTCGAGGGCGACTTCCCGGCCGGGCAGACCGCGTAGAAGAAGGTCGTTTTGGCGCCCGCCTCATAGACCAGAGCGGTGTCCTTGGGGATCCATATAACGTCGCCCGGCCCGACATCATAGGCGTCGTCGCCGACACGGATAGTCAGCACCCCGTCGATCACGAACAAGACCTCGTCATACGTCACCGTCCATTCATTGGCGCAATCTTCGAAGGTGCCGATGCCGGCGCCGAGATTATCACTGAACGACGTGTTGACGAGACCGAGCACGGCGCCGCCGTTGCTCGCCGTGAAGGTCTGATCGGCCTTCCTGAAAAGCTTGACCATATGCTGATTCCTTATTGTGTGAATTCGATGATCGCACCTTCCGCCTGGTCCGGGGCGATCCAGGGATTTCCGCCCGGGCCGGTGTTGAAGGGGACGCCGTTGGCCGCCAGCAGATCAGCCAGAGCCTGCCTGTCATCGAGAGCGAAGGTGACCGCCGCAACCCAGGGCAGAGAGGGCGGCGCGACACCCGGATAGCACATTCCCAGAGCCGCCTCGTCGAGCAGGCTGATCGACCCGGCAGCGAGATCGAAGCGCACCCCGCCGTCTTGATCGTCGCCGTCCTTGCCGCACAGAGCCGCAAAACGCGCCCGCGATTGATCGAGATCGCCGACACAGATTGTCACGCCCTCAAGCCCGGTGACGCCGTTGGCATGTTCCATCAGGTCCGGCTGCCACAACACGTCGCGGCTGCGGTGCTCGATAAGGAAACAATCACCCTCGGGCAGTGCCGTCTCGTCGATCTGGTAAATCCGAAAGCGCCCCTCGCGCACATCACCGTGCTTGGCCCCGTAGGGCACATCGCGCACCAGATCATAGGGCTCAGCGACACCCGCCATGCGCTCGCGCAAGGCGGCCGCTTCGGCGTCGCCATCCTCACAGCCCAGGGCGATGATATGAAGCCCGGCATACTTCTCCAGGCGCGCCGCCACCATGGGATGGGGCAGGTTCGGGTCGGTCACGCCGATCAGCTCGTAATAGCCGCGCTTGAGCATGATGCAGTAGTTGCCCGAGCCCCAGGGGCCGGTCTCGCCATGGGGCGGCACCGGCCCTTGATGGGTGCTCTTGGCCGTCAAGGTGAAGCCGAGACGCGCATAGATGTCACGGCCGTGATCAAGGTCGTGGGTCGCCAGCCCGAGATGGTCGAGATCAATCATGATGTCTATCCATCAGAGATTGATTTCCAAGAGTTCCAGGGAGCGGCGCCATTTGGTCCCGTCGTCGCTGTCGAATACGAGATCCTCGTCGGCCTTTACCGCGATCCAGTCATCGCGCTTGAGTTCATGCTCGAGCTGGCCCGGCGCCCAGCCCGCATAGCCAAACAGCAGCAGGCTGCGCCTGGGCCCTTCGCCGGCGGCAATGGCGCGCATCAACTCTATGCTCCTGGAAAGCTCAAACTCTCCAGCCCCACTTAAAGAATCGTCGGCATGAAGGATGAATCCCCGTCCCGTATCGACCGGCCCGCCGCTATAGACTCTGATCGGAATATCGGCCAAATCGCCGTCGATCTCCGGCTCAAGGCCAAGACCTTTGAAGATGCTGGCGAACGGCAGAATGCCCATGGGAATGTTCACCACCACGCCCATGGCGCCGGTCTCGTCATGCTGCAGCATGTAGATCACCGAGCGGGCAAAATAACCTGACGGCATGCTGGGCGCCGCGACCAGGAGCTTGCCCTTGAGGGTCTCAGTCTGGATGAGAGATTGGGCCTGGACGGCAACCGAGACAACCAGCGCAAAGGCCAGGGCAAAAGCCGCCCAGGCCGTTCTATGAAGCCGCCCCGTCACCACTCGCCCGTATTGCCCATCGACGCCCAAGGCTCCTGGATCGGCATTGCATCGCCATTCTGCAACAGCTCCACAGAGATATTATCGGGCGAGCGAATGAAGGCCATGCGGCCGTCACGCGGCGGACGGTTGATGGTGACACCGGCGTCCATGAGCTTTTGGCAGGTCTCATAGATATCGTCGACTCCATAGGCGAGATGGCCGAAGTTGCGGCCGCCCTTGTAGTCTTCCGGATCGTAATTGTAGGTCAGCTCCACCTGAGCATCCTCGTCGCCGGGCGCGGCCAGCATAACAAGGGTGAAGCGGCCCTCGGGGCTGTCACGGCGACTGACCTCATGGAGTCCGAGCTTGTTGCAAAAGAAATCCATCGAATCATCGAGAGAGGTCACGCGGACCATGGTGTGCAGGTACTTCATGGAAATCGGTCTCCATCCGGTTAAAAGTCATTGAATCAATTACCAGCGCGCCGCCGCCGCCGCGCGCAACAATCATATTATGTCGCAAGCATGGAACCCATACAATTGCCTTGGCGGGCAATCGCTCCTGGCATGGCCATTTATCCACGTTTCTTTAATCTTTGCATGTGATCCTCACGACTAAATTTATACGATGGGGAAATTTCTCGAGTTCAACGGGATAAGATAAAATTCATGGCCTACGAGCCAAGCAAAGACAAGTCAGTCGAGACATCACCGAGATACCAGCCAGATCGTGAGCGTCGAGCAACCCTGCGCGCCTTAAAAACCTGGACAACCGCCCAGCACGAAGATGAGATTCCCGATCTTGCCAGCTTGACGGGAAAGCCGAGCCTGGAGGAAGAACAGAAGGTCTTAACGGAAAACCAGTTTCTCATTTTATTCGAGCCCTATACGTCGAATTCGGTAGTTATTTTCTACGGTAGCGAACTGCCGAACATGCTGGAGCAGCGCAATCTGGGAAATGACCTGCAACAGACCTTGCCCTCCTGCTTGAGAGATTTGTTCCACGAGGCTTGCAGGGAAGCGGTCGAAAAGGGCGACGTCGTCTATCGCGACGGGAGTATCTACACGCCTTCCGGCGCCGACGTGCTTTACCGCAGCATCTTCATGCCGTTACGGTCGGATAACTTTTCCAACCGCATATACATCTTCGGTTCATTCAGCAATCAGGACGGCGGCACGGCGCTCCTCGCCGCCGCCTGAATCGAGCGTCAAGCCGGGCCGGGAGAGGCACGTCTTGTAAAAGTAATTTGTAGACGCGTCTTGTTGACGCGGTGAAATCCAGCGTTAGGGTACGACCATGCCTGTCCGTAGACTGCTCATAATGGTGATTGTTGCCGCCCTGCTCGGCGTAACCGGGAGTGCTCGCGCCACGGTCAATGACGCCGCGCTTTTCATCAACCAGCTCGGCAATCAGGCTATTACCGCCCTACGCGCGACCGACCTCACTCTCAGTCAGCGCGAGGCCAAATTCCGTAGCCTGTTATCGCAGGGTTTCGATCTCCGCTTCATCGGCCGGTTCGTGCTGGGGCGCGATTGGCGCCGCGCGACGCCCGAACAGCAAAATGACTATATCGCCCTGTACGGTGAATTTTTGTTACAGACTTATGCGTCGCGCCTGGGCGGCTATTCGGGCGAGACCATGACGGTTACCGGCGCGCGCCAGGCGAGCGAGAAGGACATCGTTGTCAGCACCACGCTTGATCGGCCGGGTGGCCTGGACATCAACGCCGACTGGCGGGTGCGGGTGATCGAGGGGCGATATCGCATCATCGATGTCGCGGTTGAAGGCATCAGCATGGCGTTCACCCAGCGTTCGGATTTCGCCGCGGTGATAAAGCGCGACGGAATCGAGGGTTTACTGACCATTCTGCGCGCCCGCACCACCAAGATTTCAGCAACAGCATCGATTAACTGAGCGGGAATACAATATGAGCCTATTTGGCAACCGCCGCCGCAAGGCGACAAAGAAAAGACAAACCAGATCCGGCGCAGCGCCCCTCCTCGGCCTGCTGGCCGTTATGGCGATCAGCCTTGCGGCATCGCCACTCAGAGCCGGTTTTGAAGAAGGCTGGGAAGCCTATCAGCGGGGCGACTTCATGACCGCGGTCAGCGAGTGGAAGCAGCTCGCCATGGCCGGCGACGCGCGCGCTCAATTCAATCTCGGCGTACTGTTCGATCAAGGCAAGGGTGTCCCCTTAAACCAAATCACCGCGGTGCATTGGTGGCGTAAGGCGGCGGAAGGGGGTTTTGCTTCCGCCCAGCATAACCTAGCCAACAGCCTGATCGCCGGCGACGGCGTTGCCCAGGACTACGGCGCCGCTATCGATTGGCTCAAACAGGCATCGAACCTGGGGCTCTCCCGCTCGAAATACACCCTGGGCAAGATGTACGCCTACGGGCTGGGAGTCGAAGCCGATAAAACCCAATCCATGCGCTGGATTGTCGAGGCGGCCGAGGCGGGCAATCTCGCTGCTCAATACAACGCCGCCAAGATGTACCGTGACGGCGACGGAGTCGCTCAGAATTATACAGAGGCGGTTAAATGGTATCGCCTGGCCGCCAATGCCGGCTACAGCAAAGCGCAAGCCGGGTTGGCTAAGCGCTACGCCGCGGGCGAGGGCGTCGAGAAGAACTTGGTGCAGGCGCTCATGTGGACGACACTGGCCGCCAATCAGGGACTCGGGCGCGCCATCACCACGCGCGAGGATTTGCTCACCACCATGAGCGTCGATGATATCGCCGCCGCCGACGGGCTGGTTAAAGATTGGACCGCTCCGGCGGACTGAACCCTGTTATAACCGGGCGTCGTTAAAGAGGGGGAAGCCAGGCGATGAGAATGCGCAAGAGACCGATGATCATCGGGGTGCTGCTGTTCGTCTTTGCGCTCACCTCTGCCACGATTGGCGCCCGGGCGGCCGTGCCGCCGAGCATCGCTGCCGAGCTGCAACGGGTGGCGAGTGAAATTCAGTTTCTGTTCCAAAACGAGATCGCCCTGGCCAACGGCATGACCGACCCGGCCATGGCCGACATTCTGGTGCGCCGCGCCAGCGACCGCG
>Ga0209554_1002276_pt1 | contig 13436 bp, 12 predicted proteins | sample MarorgKNORR_S2LV_5_FD_188221 | JGI IMG/M metagenome (GOLD analysis project Ga0209554, IMG submission 188221) | Marine microbial communities from the Southern Atlantic Ocean, analyzing organic carbon cycling - Bottom_A/KNORR_S2/LV (SPAdes) (version 2) | ecosystem: Environmental > Aquatic > Marine... | reverse complement strand
TGGGAAATCATCCTTGGGAATTGACTGTTCAGGGTTGGTCCAAGCCGTTTTAAAGGTCTGCGGTTTAGATGTCCCAAGAGACTCAACCCAACAACGTGATTTTTTTGCTGATGATGGAATCCAAGTAGATGAAGCAGAATCTGGCGACCTCCATTTTTTTGGAGGGGATGGAAAAGTAACCCATGTTGGTTTCTCATTAGGTGAAAAAGGTATCCTACATTCTCAAGGATATGTGAAGGTGGAATCTTTAGACCCTTCCGACGAAAATGTTAACTTTAATCTAATAGATATGTACATGTCAACCCATTCGATTCAATGTAAGTTTCGCCCGTGAAAATGCCTTCTTCAATCGCAATTAATGGTCATTTGCTTAATCGAGCAGTGTTAGTGTTAAATGCAAATTATTCTCCAATGATGGTTTGTACCGCTAAGCGAGCAATTTGCATGGATTATTTGGATAAAGTAGAAGTTTTGGTGAATTATAATGAGCAGGTTCACAGTCCAACAATTTCATTGGATCTACCAAGTGTAGTCAAAATTCGAGATTATGTCAGGTATGATAATTTATCTGTAGATCTTAATCGAAAAAATGTCATCGCTAGGGACGAACATGTATGCCAATATTGTGGTAATTCGAAAACATCCTTAACAATTGACCATATAAATCCAAAAGGGAAAGGTGGATTAGATACATGGGAGAATTTGGTTGCTGCTTGTAAACCTTGTAATCAAAAAAAAGGTGATAAAACCCCAGAAGAAGCGAATATGCTTTTGACTCGAATTCCCAAAAGACCAAATCGGTTACACTATTTCCAACTTTATGTAAAGGCTCAGCAACAGGATTGGCGCCCTTATCTTTTTATGGAACCATTTGAAGTAAACTGATTAACACGATTTAAAATGTCTGCAAAGAAAAACTTAAGAGTTCTAAGTGGGATTCAACCTTCAGGTGCATTACACCTTGGAAATTATTTTGGGATGATGGCACGGATGATAAAATATCAGGAAGAGAATGAACTCTTCTGCTTTATTGCTAATTATCACGCTATGACAACCCTCCCAAATTCTCAAACTTTATCATCCAATACTTTTAATGCAGCTTGCGACTTTTTAGCTCTTGGATTGGATCCGGAAAAATCAACCTTTTGGGTTCAGTCTGATGTTCCTCAAGTCACAGAACTCACATGGATTTTATCTTCACATGCTAGTGTTGGACTTATGGATCGAGCAACATCTTATAAGGATAAAATTGCCCGTGGAATTAAACCCAATATGGGATTGTATTCTTATCCGGTCTTGATGGCAGCTGATATTTTATTATTTGATAGTCAAATTGTCCCTGTGGGAAAAGATCAAAAACAACATCTTGAAATGACCCGGGATATGGCAATCCGTTTCAATAATACATTTGGTGAAACATTGATCGTTCCTGAACCGGATATTGAAAAAGTCTCCCAACTTGTCCCTGGCATTGATGGACAGAAAATGAGCAAATCCTATAATAATACCATTCCAATATTTGACATAGAAAAGAAGATTAGAAAAAAAATAATGAAGATTGTAACTGACACAACTGATGTAGATGAACCAAAAGACAAAAACACTCCATTATTTCAAATATATTCCCTTTTCCTTGATCATGCAGGTCAGAACGAATTAGCGTCTCGATATGATGGAAAGGGTTTACAATATGGATATATTAAACAAGAATTATTTGAAAAAGTTATGGACCATTTCGGTCCTTTTCGTGACAAAAGAGACCAATTACAATCAAACCCAACACAGGTTTATGAGATTTTAAATTCTGGAGCAAAAAAAGCTCAATCAGTGGCAAATGAAGTTTTAGATCGTGTTCGTTCCGCATCTGGAATTAATTATTAATTATGGCTTATAGAGTCCAATTAGAGAACTTTGAAGGTCCAATGGATTTATTATTATATTTTATTCGAAGAGATGAATTGGATATTTATGATATTCCAATTGGGCAAATCACCAAAGAATTCGTGGATGTGATTGAGGAGTGGAAACAGATGAATATGTTGATCGCAGGTGATTTTATAGTAATGGCATCTACTCTCATGAGAGTGAAAGCAAAAATGATGATTCCACGACCCGAATTAGATGAGGCTGGAGAAATAATAGACCCGAGAACGGAATTGATGGAACAATTGATTGATTACAAACGATTTAAGGATGTTGCAGAAATGTTGAATTCTCTATCCGATGATAGGAGCCAAATTCTACCTCGACAATTTGAACAAGAAATAAAAGCAATAGAGGGAGAGGAACTGGGTTCGCTCCTCCGTGATGTAACATTATATGATTTAGCTCGAGTGTTTAAAGAAGCTATGGAAAATCGGCCTGTTATTTCTCAGCTCGAATTAAGTAGAGAACCCATCAAATTAGAAAAACAAAAAGAGTTTCTTCTGAAGTTCTTTGATGGAGATGGACGATTGAAATTTTCTACATTATTAAACGAATTAAAAACTCGAATGGAAATTATTGTCACATTTCTTGCAATTTTAGATTTAGTTCGTGAAGGAATTTGTTCCTTTGAGCAGAATGGCGTATTCGATGAAATAGAACTGATTCACCTTGGAGTCGAAGCGTAGTGCAAGATTCAGAAATAAAAAAAATAATTGAAGCATTATTATTTGCAAGTCCGGATCCTTTAACGCAGACTAAAGTAAATAATGTTTTTGATCCGGAAACGCCAAATCTTAAAGAAATTGCTGAAGGGTTAAATGAACAATATGTGAAAGAAAACCATGCATTTGAGATTAAACAAGTTGCTGGAGGATATCAATTAGTATCCTGCAAAGCGTATGAACACTTTATTAGACGAATGCTGAATAAATCGGGGCGTCTGTCATTGTCAACTGCAGCGCTTGATTCATTAGCAATTATAGCATATAAACAACCCATAGGACGATACGAGGTGGAAGCGATCCGTGGAGTGGATTCCAGTGGGGTTCTAAAAACTCTATTGAACCGAAATTTGATTAAAATAAAAGGGCGAGATTCTGGCCCAGGTCGTCCACTACTTTATCAAACAACCAATAAGTTTCTTGAACACTTTGGTCTAAATCGATTATCAGATATGCCAAAGCTAAAAGAAATTACTGAACTCATGGAAGCCGATTCAACATTGGGGGAACAGATTGCAGTATTTGAAGATAAAAACTCTGATAACGCTAATTCTGATTCGCATCTTCCAGAAGCAAATGTAGGTTAATTCTTATGCGTCTTAACAAATTTCTTGCACGGGCAGGGATTGAATCCCGCCGAAAAGCAGATGAATTGATTCAAATGGCAACAACGGAAGTAAATGGAAAAATTTGTTTGGATCCCGCCTATGATGTGAAAGATTCTGACGAGGTAAAATATGATGGTCAAAAAATAAAACCTATTCTGGAAAAAGTAGTCATTATGCTCCATAAGCCCAAAAAAGTTATTACAACCGTCAAAGATACACATGGTAGAATAACAGTTTTAGATATAGTGCATTCAAAATATAGATTGACACCCATAGGCAGGTTGGACCAAGACACTACCGGATTATTGTTACTTACCAATGATGGTGACCTTCATCAGTATTTATCTCACCCAAGAAACAGAATTCCTAAGGATTATGAAGCTGTAATAGAAGGTAGAATGGCATCAGATCAAATACAGAAATTGGGTCGAGGAATTTATATTGGTGACAAAGAGTACGGAAAAGCTTCAATTGTTTCCCAGGAAACTACTAAGGGCCGTTCTATTGTTATTCTTAGGTTATATCAAGGAAAGAAACGAGAAATTCGTCGCATTATGCATCGATTAAATCTAAAATTAATTTCTTTAAAACGAATTAGATTTGCTGGTTTAGAGTTGGGTGATCTTCCTGAGCATCATTATCGTACATTATCTGAGATGGAAGTAAAACTTCTCCATAAATAATACAATTATTTTCTATGTAATATTTCCTTTTCTTCGTTGAGATTCATTGAGATAGAGGGTAATTTCGCCGGCTTATTGAGAGTTGATATTAATGATTATCGCAATAGACGGACCTTCTGCATCTGGAAAGAGCACAACAGCAAAAGGAATCTCAGAAAAATTGAAGATTATGCATCTAGATACAGGTGCAATGTATCGAGCAATAACTCTGGGACTTAAAAATGCTGGAATATCTCATAAAGATATAGAAAACGTCCGTGGGTTCTTATCAGAAGCAACTATCTATTTTGATGAAAATAATCAAATTCATTTAAATGGTAAAAATATTTCAAAAGAGATTCGAACAAACGATATTTCTTCTCGGGTGAGTGCTGTAAGTGCAATTCCAGATGTAAGAAAGAAAATGGTGATGATTCAGCGGCAATTAGCAAAAGGGAATGATTGTATTTTGGAAGGACGTGATATTGGAACAGTGGTCTTTCCAAATGCAGAATTCAAATTTTTCCTGATTGCGGATATAGAAATCCGAGCTAAACGTCGGTTAATTGAACTAGAAAAAATAGGTGAACTCAAATCTGTTTCTGAGTTGATAGATGATATCAAACGAAGGGATGAATTTGATTCAACCCGGAATCATTCCCCACTTAAAAAGGCGGAAGATGCAATTCCAATTGATACAAGTCATATCACGATTGATGAGCAAATAAATAAAATAATAAATCTAATAAACCATAACAAATAACAAGGAAACATCAAAGCATGTTTGAAGAACAAAATATAGAACAGAGTGTTGAAGAGACTTTAGAAGTAACTGAATCGACAGTAACTGAAGATGTCAGCGTTGAAGATACGCCTCCTACTCCGGCCGAAACTGTAGCCGAAATCAAAAATTATTTAAACCCGGAACTTTTCAATGATATTCGCGTCGTTGGGCAATCTGAAATAGAAGCTCATAATGTTGATAGTGGTATAAGTGCCGAATTAGAAAAACTGTATTTAAGTACTCTCGGAGATATTACTGAACACTCCTTAATCAACGGTCGAGTCGTTGGAATGAATGACCGGGATGTCCTCATAGATATCGGATTTAAATCTGAAGGTATTATTGATCGCCACGAATTTAATGAGGAGGAACTTCCTTCAATTGGAGATCAAGTTGAAGTTTATCTGGAGTTTATTGAAGACGCCAGTGGAAACACAATTCTTTCGAAAGAAAAAGCAGATTTTATGCGACGGTGGCAAGAACTTCGCGATGCATTCGATGATGAAACAGTTATTACAGGAAAGATTGTTCGTCGTATAAAAGGTGGAATGATTGTTGACTTAGGCGTGGTTCAAGCTTTTTTGCCAGGGTCACAAGTTGATGTCCGACCGATTCAAGATTTTGATGTTTACCTCGATAAGGATATTGAAATTCGAATTGTAAAATTCAATGAAGCACGAAAAAATATAGTCGTATCTCATAAGGTTATCTTAGAAGAAAGTTTAAAAGAGCAGCGTGAAGCCTTATTTAAAGAATTGGAAGTAGGGTCCATCCTTGATGGACGAATAAAAAACATCACAGATTTTGGTGTCTTTGTAGATTTAGGCGGAATTGATGGCTTATTGCATATCACAGATTTATCCTGGGGTCGGGTAAACCATCCATCAGAAGTCCTTAATATGAATGATGCAATTACTGTAAAAGTCATTGAATATGACGAAGAAAGAAAACGAGTTTCCCTTGGACTGAAACAATTGACTCCTCACCCGTGGGACGATGTTGAAATTAAATTTCCGGTTGGAAATATTGTAAATGGTAAAGTTGTTAGTCTCACGAATTATGGATGTTTCATCGAACTCGAACCTGGTGTTGAAGGTTTAATTCACGTTTCGGAAATTTCTTGGACAAAACATATTAAAAACCCATCCGAAGTTTATTCAATGGGGACAGAGATTGAAGCTAAGGTCCTTTCCATTGACGTCAGTGAAAGAAAAATAAGTATGGGTGTTAAACAATTGACACCAGATCCATGGGACGAAATAGAAGACAAATACATGGTTGGTTCCACTCATAAATGTAAAATACAGAATCTGACTCAATTCGGTGCTTTTGCTGAATTAGAAGAAGGGATTGATGGATTGATTCATGTATCCGACTTATCTTGGACAAAGGTTATTAAACATCCAAAGGAAGTAGTAGAAAAAGGGCAAGAAATCGAAGTTAGAATATTAGAAGTCTCTCGTGAAAATCGCCGCATTTCTCTAGGATACCGTCAAGTTCTTGATGATCCATGGCAAGAAATTATAGATTATTATCAAGCAGGAAATGAAGTCAGTGGGGAAATCATTAGAGTTTTGGACAAAGGTATTATCATACAATTAGAAATGGAAGTTGAAGGAATAATTCCTTTTGGAAAAATGTCTAAACGAGATCGAAGAGCGTTAGCCAGCCAGTATGAAGTGGGTGCAAATTTATCCGGAATTGTAATGAAAGTTTCGCCTGAAGATAAAAAAGTTGTTCTTTATAAGGAAGAATTGGCAGGGACTGGTAAATCAACATCTGCAACAGATGAAGTGAAACAGTACCTGAAAAACCAAGAAACAGGTTCAGGAGAAAAACTTGAATTGCCTCAGGAACTTCTTGATTTAGCTAGCCAAGCTGAAAAGGATGGTGTTCCTGATGAACCAGTTGAATCTGAGCAAGTCGAAGAAGAAAAGGAATAAAAAATAATAATGGGTAAGGTCACCCCTTGGCAATAAAGCAACCCATTACCCATCTATTCGGTCAAAGAATAGCCATACCTTTGGGTGCGTTTGGATTAGCGCTTCTTTTATGGGTATTCGTGGTCTCCGACAACGAATATTCTATGGTGATGGATTTGCCAATAGAAGCTCGGAATTTAAGTGCCCATAAAGCGCACCGGGAAGAGGTTCCCCAATTTGCCGGTGTTCGTTTAAAAGGTACAGGGCGTGATTTATTCAAAGCATATGTACTGAAACGGTATTCCGGGTTTAAACTTGTTCTTGACTTAGAAGGAATCTCTCAGGAGTATGAATTTGTTTTAAATGATTATTTTGAGAAATATCCACAAAAAATCGTACTTCCATCTAACTATAATGTTACTTATGTAGAAGTAGTTTATCCAAATCGTATTCAGATAAGTCTGGATGAATATCAAGTAAAAAAGGTGCCGGTATTATCAAATATTCTGGTGCAACCTGCCGCTGGTCATATCCAAGTTGGAAAAACTAAATTAATTCCGTCCATTATTGAAATAGCGGGACCTCGAGAAGATTTAGCATTAATCAATCATGTAGAAACGATTCTAGATACTATTTCAAGTATCTCCATTCCTCTTTCAGGTGAAATTTCGTTAAAATCATTAGGTAGGTTAATTGAATATTCTAATAATGAGGTCAAAGTAAAAATTAATGTACAGGAAATTAGTGAAAGGATCATTGTAGATATACCCGTTCTGGTAATCAATAAACGGAAAACAATTCGGGTTTTTCCATCTCCGCAAACGGTATCCCTTACTATTATTGGTGGCGTTCAAAGAATTGCAGAATTAAATTCGAATGAAATTGAAGTTGTAATAGATTTTAATAATTGGAACCGTCAAATCCAATTTTATGAACCAACTGTAAATGTACCATTTGATATTTTGGAATGGCGTGATTTATCTCCCAGAAGTCTTGAATTGGGTGTTGCTCGCGAAGTCAAATGACCATATTGGGCATCGAATCTTCTTGTGATGAAACTGCAGCCGCTGTTTGTCGCGATGGCCAAATATTATCAAGCATAGTTAGTTCTCAATCAATTCATGAAAAGTATGGAGGCGTTGTCCCGGAGATTGCGTCACGAGAACATGAAAAGCTTCTGAATCTAATTGTTTTAGAAAGTTTAGATAAAGCAACGATCGGAATTGATGATTTAAATGCAATCGCAGTCACCCATGGCCCGGGATTAGCAGGTACGCTTCTAACGGGAGTTAGTTTTGCAAAAGGATTAGGGATTGGATTACAAATCCCTGTAATTCCAATCAATCATTTAGAAGCACATATCTTTGCGAACTTTTTAGCAGTACCATCGTTAAAATTCCCCTTTGTATGTTTATTGGTTTCAGGAGGACATACACAACTTTGGCTAATCAAAGAAATGAATAATTATCATCTTTTAGGCGAGACTAGGGATGATGCTGCAGGAGAAGCATTTGATAAAGGTGCTAGAATATTTGGTCTGGGATATCCAGGTGGACCAGTCATCGAAAAAGAAGCAATTGGCGGAAATCCTTCTGCTCATCTTTTTCCTCGAGGACTCATGGGTAAGGATTCACTTGAATTCAGTTTCAGTGGCTTAAAAACATCCTTGCTCTATTTTATGGACGAATTTGAAGAAACCGAATCTTTGACTAAAAAGGATATTATTGCAAGTTATCAGCAAGCCATCGTTGATACTTTAGTTGAAAAAATGAAAAGAGCTATAGAAAAATCTGAAGTAAAGACATGTGTAATTGCTGGTGGTGTTGCGGCGAATCAATGCTTGAGAAACTCATTAAAAGTTGCATTACCAGAAATTCAAATTCTGTTCCCGGATTTATCCTACTGTACTGATAATGCTGCAATGATCAGTTATTTGGGGGAATTAAAATATAAGCCAGGTGAACATATTTCCATGGAATTTGGTGTCAATCCTAATTTAAAACTCGCATAATTTTGAATCTTATTTTATCGCCTCCTGATCAACTATTCTGGTTGGTTTTACTTATTTCAACTTTAGGATTGGTTATTTCATTTTATAAAATTGGAAATAATAAAAAACTTCGTCCAATTCTTATTTTACGTGGAACCCTATTTTTCGTTTTAATATTTTTATTTTTAAATCCAAAAATAGAAAAAACTCAATCAGATTTAATTGAATTAGATTGGCATTTATACTTGGATAGATCTTTAAGTATGTCATATCATAACCAAACATCTGTAGGGTCATTAGTCTCGGGTGTGGACCAAATCATAGACCAGATACAACAAAATAAAGCAAGTGTAAATGTTTTTGGATTTGGAAATAATTTAGATTCAACTTGGACGATTGGAAATAAAAAAGTGTCCGATGGATCAACAAATATTGGGCTGGTATTTAAACATATCGTTGAAAGTGATAATGATGGCATTGCAGGTTCAATTATAATTACAGATGGTCAAGCCAATTTAGGTACTGAAATCCCATCACAAGATCTAAAGATCTCATCGCCGATTCATATTATTGGTGTTGGGAATGAAACGCCATTAGTGGATGTTTCAATTCATGCTATTGATGCACCACCTGTCATAATTAAAGGAGAAAATGCAGATATAAATGTGACAATTTCTAGCCACGGACATATGAGTGAACGATTAAATGTTACAATATATTCAGATAAAAAACTAGTAGGGTCGAAGGTCGTGACAGTTTCAGGCGATGGAAGTTTAGATCGTGTGCGATTCCGAATAAATCCAAATCAAACTGGGGAAGTAAATTATCGCGTACAAGTAAATGCACTACCTGATGAAATTAATATAAGCAATAATAAACAATTAGTTCGAATCCAAGTTTTGAAAAACGAATATTCTATAGCATTATTTACGGGTGCACCCAATTTCAATACTCAAATTATTAAGAAAATATTATCAATAAATCCTGAATATCGGATTGACCATTTTGTTTATCTTAATAATAAATATTCGCAACCGCTTAACACATTTTGGGATACGAAATATGATCTTATCATTTTTGATAACCATCCAATAGAAGATAATAAAAAGGAATGGAATTCTTATTTAAGAATATTCGCAAAAAAATTGGTAGCCCATCAGACAAGTTTGGCATTTATTGTAGGATATGATACAGATGAATCAATTCTTAATTCGTATCTGTCTCTAATGGATATATCCATTAGAGATCCGTTAATTGAGTTAGGGGTAGAATATGACTGGGAATTGAATTCAAGTTGGGATTCATATTTCCCTTTTCATAGAATCAATAATTTGGATGTAAACCGAGAATCCCTTCCTCCTTTAATAGCTAAGATGGAAGTAGATTCTGCGAATGCAACTATACTCGCCAATTTTGCAATTTCGGAAGTTGACTTTCCCTTGTTACTGATTGGAGAAAAAAATCCGTTGAGATATATGATATGGTCATCGCCAGAATTAAATACATTTTATTATAAAACCCGAGAATCAAAATTATCTGAATTACCGACGGAATTATTTTCAACCGTATTTTCATGGCTTATGCGAACGGGAAATGGTCAAGATTTTTATTTTAGATCTGAGAAAAATTCATATCAACAAGGTGAAAGGGTAACAATCACAGGAAAACCTCTTAAAAATTCAGAAACTGCTGAAGAAGGATTTCTTCATATATCACATAATGGTAAAAGGATTAATACAAAACCAATTCATTTTAATGAAAACACTGGAAATTATTTTGGACAATTTTGGGCATCACAATCGGGCCAGTTAGATTATATAATAGAACTGAATATTGGAGATAAATTGATGACGGTAGGAGAAGGATTAATCCAGGTACAAGAAAGTCAGGTTGAATTAAACCATGTTTACTTAAATAAAGGTCCTCTCAAAACAGTCACTGAAAAGAATAATGGGCAATTCAGGCATTGGGACGAAAGGTCTTCCTTAATAAAAGGAATATCTCCTAATTCAAAAATTGAAACATATTATTCTAAAATAGTATTACATGATAGTTGGTGGATTTTTAGTCTACTTATAGGAATTTTATCTGCAGAATGGTTCCTGAGACGCCGACTAGGTTTGATGTGAGTGTTGGGATGTGAAAATGGGGTCAGTAAATTCAAGACTTATATTAAAGGAATATTTGTGAAAAAAATAACAGTTATTGGAACGGGATACGTTGGATTGGTTAGTGGCGGCGGCATTTCAGATTTCGGCCACCATGTCACCTGTGTTGATATAGTAGAATCTAAAATCAAATGTCTTCAGAAAGGTGAAATTCCAATCTATGAACCAGGATTAAAAAATCTGATAGAACGTAATGTGAGTGCTGGAAGATTATCATTTACAACAAATGTGGATGGTGCGATTCAGGATGCTGATGTCATTTTTATTGCAGTGGGTACACCTCAGGGTGATAATGGTGAAGCAAATATATCTGCTGTGGAAACGGTTGCAAGATCCATTGGGAAAAATTTAAACGGTTATAAAGTAATTTGTACAAAAAGTACGGTCCCCATTGGAACGGGAGATCGTGTTTGCGAATTGATTAGGGAATCCATGCCAGAAAATGGAGAATTCGATTATGTTTCAAATCCGGAATTTTTAAGAGAAGGATCTGCAGTGAAGGATTTTTTATGGCCAGATAGAGTTGTCATAGGAGCAACCAGCGAAAAAGCATTTGAAATTATGCGAGATGTTTATCGCCCACTTTATGTAAATGAAAAGCCAATGCTTCATACGAATGTTGCAACTGCTGAAATGATTAAATATGCTGCGAATGCATTTTTAGCTTTAAAAATTAGTTATATCAATGAAGTAGCAAATCTATGTGAACAAGTAGGTGCGGATGTTCATCAAGTGGCTAAAGCCATGGGACAAGATGGTCGAATTAGTCCAAAGTTTTTACATCCAGGACCCGGATATGGTGGTTCATGTTTCCCAAAGGACACCCATGCAATTGCAGCGCTTTCTAAAAAGAAGGGGACACCAATGAATACCATTGATGCAGCAATAATCACAAATAATAATCAAAAAAAGCGTATGACGGAAAAATTGTTGAATTTAGTTGGTGGTGATTTTTCCAATAAAATTATTGGGGTTCTGGGTCTGGCTTTTAAACCGAATACTGATGATGTACGTGAATCATCATCAATTGATATGATACAGGCTATTTTAGAAGGTGGCGGGATGGTGAATGCTTTTGATCCTATTGCAAATGAGTCGATGAAATTATTTTTCCCAAATCTGAATTATTGCGACTCTTGGGAAACTGCATGTAATAATACAGATGCTATAGCGATTATGACAGAATGGAATGAATTTCGAGGATTAAGTTTAGGTGAATTGAAATCTATCATGAAATCCCCTACGATTTTGGATACACGGAATATTTTAAGCATGGAGAAATTAAAAGAGCATGGGTTTAAATATGATAACGTTGGACGCATAAAAGCATTATGATTGTAGAACACACATCCCTAAAGGGTGTAAAAATTTTAACCCCAAGGATATTTGAAGATGATCGAGGGTATTTTTTTGAGTCCTTTAAAACTTCCATTTTTGAAAAACATGATTTACCAACAATATTTGTCCAAGATAATGAAGTGAAATCATCACATGGGGTATTGCGAGGACTACATTATCAATTAAATCTTCCACAGGGAAAACTGGTACGAGTCGTGTCAGGTAGTATATTAGATGTGGCTGTGGATATTCGGAAAGGATCGCCAACATTTGGACAATCGGAGATTGTACCATTAACGGTCGAAAATAGAAAAATGCTTTTTATTCCTGAAGGATTTGCTCATGGTTATCTTGTTACATCAAATGAAGCAATTGTTACCTATAAATGCACAAATATATACGATCCTAATGATCAGTATGGAATTATATGGAATGACGAAACTATTGGCCTGGATTGGGGGTATAATTCACCTATTTTGTCTGAAAAAGATATCTCTTTACCAACGTTGAGTAAACAAAAAAATTTACCAATTTATTAGATGAAAAATATTCTAGTCACCGGTGGTTGTGGTTTTATTGGGTCAAACTTTATTCATAATCTTTTTGAAAAAGGGGAAGATATCCACTTGGTCAATTTAGATAAATTGACTTATGCAGGAAATATCCATAACCTAAAAGGAATTCCAGATACTTTTCATACATTTGTGGAAGGTGATATTTGTGATTCAAAATTGGTCAAATCTCTTTTTGATAAGTATCATTTTGATTCTGTTGTTCATTTTGCAGCAGAAAGTCACGTTGATCGGTCTATTGAGGGTCCAACTGAATTTATTCAAACTAATGTAGTGGGTACCCTTAATCTATTGGAACAATCTCGGATATATTTTCAGGAATCAAAAAATGATAATTTTCGATTTCTCCATGTTTCAACTGATGAAGTCTATGGATCTTTAGGTGATGATGGGAAATTTATAGAATCAACACCTTATGATCCAAGTTCACCTTATTCTGCTTCTAAAGCAGGTTCGGATCATTTGGTTCGAGCTTGGAATCGCACCTTTGGTTTACCAACATTAATAACAAATTGTTCAAATAATTATGGGTCTTTTCAATTTCCTGAAAAACTTGTTCCTCTAATGATTATCAATTGTCTTCATGGAAAATCACTCCCGGTGTATGGAAAGGGAGAAAATATTAGAGATTGGTTGTATGTGAAAGACCATTGTGAGGCTATAGATACCGTATTAAAATCTGGCACTGTGGGAGAAACATATAATATTGGTGGCAATAATGAAATTAAGAATATTGATGTGGTG
>Ga0209554_1002275_pt1 | contig 13440 bp, 12 predicted proteins | sample MarorgKNORR_S2LV_5_FD_188221 | JGI IMG/M metagenome (GOLD analysis project Ga0209554, IMG submission 188221) | Marine microbial communities from the Southern Atlantic Ocean, analyzing organic carbon cycling - Bottom_A/KNORR_S2/LV (SPAdes) (version 2) | ecosystem: Environmental > Aquatic > Marine... | reverse complement strand
GGGAAGATCGTTTAGGCTGCGCGGGTTCGGAATGGAAGTGTCCGACGATGCGACGACCGAAGAAATGCTCGAAATGCTGGCAGGCGCAGCAGAAACGATCTTCCCAGCGCCGGTCGATTGAGGCGCGCTGGCCCGTGAACGGAGCCGGTACAATCCCAGGCTGATCAGAAGCCCAAAATCGAACGGCGACCTGTCCAATTGATGGATAACCTTCGAATCAAGACGTTCGTTGTTGCTGCGCTGCTTACAGGCCTAGCCATCGGTATCGGCACCGCCGTTGGACAGAACATGGCCGGTCCGAATAACGGTGCAGACGAAAAAGCGTCGTCGGCAGAACTCGACCCGAAAAACCTTCCAGTCGAGGTGTTGAAAGCACTACCACCGGAAGAACTTGCCGAGTTATTCCCGGAAAAAGCTGAAGCAATCCTCGTCCCTGAAGCCTTCGGCCAGGTCAAGACCACCGGCAGCGAACAAAACGACCCCAAATACCTCAGGGCAGTGATCCAGAAGCTGGGAGGCGAAGCGCCTGAAAGCGCCTCGACGAAAGAGCTTCAGGACATACTTGCGAATCTGTCCGGCAGTCCAGGTCCTCCAGGCAAGTAGCCGTTCGACTTGCCTGGCGGGCGTACACTCTCGGCCCTGACCAGTGGAGAGTGACTTGACCGAACTTGCCGATCTTTTTGAATCGCTTGAGCCCGAACTTGTTATTTCGGGTTTTATCTTCACCGAGGGTCCGCTGTGGCATCCTTCGGGAATCCTGTACGTCTCGGATGTCGATGCTGAAATCCACTACCGGGTCCGCCTGCCGGGGAACGGCGTAGCGGCAACCAGAGAGGTCATCAGGGAAGACTCGGGCGGGGCCAACGGCGCAGTTTTCGACCGCCAGGGCCGGGTTGTGATTTGCGAGCAGGTCGCCCGCCGCGTCGTCAGGTACGAGGCAGACGGGTCGATAACCGTGTTGGCCGACAGGTTCGAGGGAAAGCGGCTCAACCGGTCGAACGACGTTGTCCTTCATCCCGACGGTTCGGTTTATTTCACCGATCCTGATAAAAAGGGGTTGCCGGGAGAGGAAAAAGAGCTTGCCTATGCCGCGATATTCCGGCTGGGGGCCAATCGCGAGCTAACGCTGCTCGCCAGCGACATGAACCACCCGAACGGCCTGGCCTTCTCACGTGATCACACGACCCTGTACGTATCGAACAGTCGTCCCGACCCGCATCTGCACGCCTACGATGTTTCGCCGGGTGGCGAGCTCACGAGGAGTCGCGTCGTTTGCGAGATGCCCTACGGTCCTGCCGGGGAGCTCGACGGCGTCCCCGACGGACTGAAACTCGATGGCGATGGCAACATTTACAGCACCGGGCCGGGGGGCATCTGGGTGTGGGACTCAGACGAAAACCTGCTTGGACTTGTCGAGTTGCCAGAACTACCCGCAAATCTTGGCTGGGGCGACTCCGACAACCGGACGATGTTCGTAACGGCCCGGACCTCCGTGTACCGGCTCCGCGCCACCGCACCCGGCATCCCGGTGCAACATTGAACGCGCAGGAGATCGAACTCGTCGCCTTCGACCTCGGCAACGTGCTGTGCACGGTCGATGAAGCGACCCCCACCAGAAAACTTGCCGAACTTTCTGGCCGTGCGCCGATAAAAGTGCACGATGTCGTGTTTGGAAGGCAGCACAAGCTGCAGTTCGAGAGCGGCCAGGTCAGCTTCGAGGACCATGCCCGGCAGGCCATTGCGGAACTTGGGCTCACGATGTCCATAGGCGAATTCACCGATGTTTACGACAGCGTGCTGATCCCTTCGGACGACATGTTCCCGCTCGTGAGCCGAATCGCCGAATCCCGCCGCATCGCACTCGTTTCAAACACAAGCGAACCCCACTGGGAATACGCCAGGCGGTTCCTCCCGTTCAGCGCAAAACTCGATCCCGTGATCGTCTCGTACGCCGTGAAATCGATGAAACCCGAACCCGAGTTTTACGACTCGCTGCTGGAACAGGCGGGCGTTCCCGCGAACCGGATTCTCTTCGTCGACGATTTACCGGTGAACATCGAAGCGGCAGAAAAAGCAGGTATGATCGGCCACGTCTTCACATCCAGGGCGGAACTTGAGGCAAAACTGTCCGATCTTGGCGTGTTGTGAATACTCTCCACCGAGCCAGAGGAACATAGATTGACGACAGAACATTCCGCCGGGACCGAATACACGATCATCACGGCTGCACGGATATTCGACGGAACCGGTTCGGCACCTGTCGAGGGACAGGCCGTGCTGCTTTCGGATGGCAAGATCGCAGCCATTGGACCGGTCGCCGAAATTTCCGCCCCGGATAACTCGAAAGTAACGGTCAGGGACTACGGTGACGCGACGGTCCTCCCCGGCCTGGTCGACGGCCATACCCACATGATGGCCCCCGGCGACGGCACCCATGGCGATATCACCGGCGCCGAGGAAGACGACGTGCTACTCATGCGGGCCCTCAGGAACGCCCGGACGTTTCTTCACGCGGGGGTCACCACCGCCCGGGAAAACGGGGCCAAGAACCGGGTCGGCTTCTCGCTGAAAGAGGGAATACGGCGCGGGCTTTCGGAAGGGCCGGAAATGGTCGTTTCCGGACGGCCCATCACGATCACCGGCGGCCACTTCTGGTACTGCGGGTCGGAGGCCGACGGTGTTGACGCCGTTCGGACGGAAGTTCGCCAGCTGGTCAAGGAAGGCGCCGACTTCATCAAGATCATGGCGACGGGCGGTTCGACGTTGTCTTCCGACCCACTGAGGCCGTCGTACACGCTCGAAGAGTTGACCGTGATAGTCGATGAGGCGCACCGGTTCGGAAGGCTTACGGCAGCCCACTGTGCGTCGATGCAGGGGATCAAGAACGCGCTCGATGCCGAAGTCGACATGATTATCCACTGCGTTTTCGAGGACGAGACTGGCATGTACGAGTTCCGGGAAGACCTCGCCGAGCAGCTCGCTGCAGCCGGGGCGTGGGTAAACCCGACGCTTCACGTTGTACAGGCCGGTATCGATCACACGGAAAACATCGGCCGGGAACGCGGCTGGTTGACGAAGGAAGAACAGGCCAGCATCGATGCCAGCAAGCACGCGCTGGAAACCCGAAACGAGTCGGTGAGCCGCCTGGTCGGGCTGGGCGTGCGGATGATCGCCGGCAGCGACTCGCCGTGGGGGGCCTATCCGCCCGGTGAGTTCGTGAACGAAATGATCGCCCTCACGAAAGCAGGCCTGCCTAACACCGAGGCGCTCGTTACCGGGACGAGTCACGCCGCCGAATCGATTGCTGTTGGCGATGTTGCCGGGACGCTTGCCGCGGGACGACCCGGCGATCTGCTGGTGGTCGGGGGTGACCCGACAGCCGACCTCAACGCACTCTGGGACGTGCGCGACGTGTACAAGGCGGGGCGCAGGGTTGGGCGGCCGATTTAGGCGGCGGCGTTCCCCTGAAGACGATTTTCGGCGGTAGACTGCCCGACGGCCTTCTGCCACCCTGTCCTCTTTTTTTACCTCCTCTGCGGCCCAAAAATACCGGGAACTGAATACAAAACATGCCGACCATCGCCTTTCTTGCCCCTCTTATCACTGCCGAACACAGACGGCGTTGGGATCTGCTGAATGAACACGCCGGAAAAGGTGTAAACGTGATTGCCGTGGACCCGGCGCTTTCGCCCGGCGAGTTAATCGAGGCCCTGAAGGACGCCGATGCCGCAATTCCCTGGCTTGCGACCATCCCACTCGAAATCGCCCGGCAGCTGCCAAACCTGAAGCTTGTCCAACTGCTGACGGCCGGCTACGACAAAGCCGACGTCGTGGGACTGGGCAAGCTCGGAATCAGCGTTGCGAACAACGGCGGTGCCAACGCGATATCGGTGTCGGAACATACGATGAGCCTGATGCTGAGCGTCTACCGCAGGATGATGGAAGCGTGGGCAAACACGGTGGGCGGAAACTGGCGCAACGGCGTTGACCAGCTGCCGGTGCGGACCGAGATCAATGGCAAGACCATCGGCATCGTCGGTTTCGGGAATATCGGGCGGCAGGTTGCGCGCAGGTTGTTGGGGTTCGATTGCGAAGTGCTGTATTACGACCCGGTTGAGATGATGCCGGGGAGAGACCGGGAACTCGGTGCGCAGGCGGTCCAGTTCGATCACCTGCTGCGGGTAAGCGATATCGTGACGGTCCACGTGCCGCTCAACAGCTCCACGAGAGGGCTGTTCGGGTCACGCGAGTTCGGATTGATGAAAAAGACTGCGGTTTTCATCAACACATGCCGGGGTCCGGTCCACAACGAGGCCGAGCTGATCACGGCCCTTCAGAATGGCGAGATCGCGGGTTCGGGGCTGGACGTGCTGGAGCAGGAACCGACCGACCCCGATAACCCGCTGTTGAAAATGCCAAACGTCGTGATCACACCGCACTGGGCGGGCGGGACCGGTGAAGGTAACGAACGGTCAGTTGTGTTCGCGCTATCGAACCTCGAGCGGCTCGTGGAAGGACGAAAACTGCTGTCGGTGGTCGATCCCGCGTCGATTTTTTAGGGCGTTATGCTCCGGGCGTGGTCTGGCGACCCCCGGTCCAACCTGTTCGAATCAGCCCGCACCCTCCATGTCGGCGGAAACGTCGCCTCGCGACACTTACTGGGCGGTGTAGCCGCCGTCCACTGCCAGGTTTGCCCCAGTGATGAACGATGCGTCGTCGGAGGCGAGGAACAGAGCGGCCCTGGCAATCTCGACCGCCTCGCCCAACCTGCCGATCGGGTGGAGCGACACAATGCGTTGCAGCATGTCAGCGTCTTCGGTCAGCGTCCTGGTGAGCGGCGTGTAGGTGAATCCGGGGCAGAGTGCGTTCACCCTAATCCCCTCTTTTGCCAGCGCAACGCCCATGTCACGGGTCATCTGCACCACGCCGCCCTTGGAATGCGGGTAGGGGTGAAAGCCATCGCTCATGCCATCGGGGTAACCGACCAGACCGATTACCGAGGCCATGTTTACTATCGAGCCTGAGCCCTGTTTTTTCATCTCCTCAACTGCAAAGTACGACATCATCATCGAACCCTTCAGGTTGATGCCGATAGTCCAGTCCCACTTCTGCTCCCAGTCCCACTCAGGAGGTGCGTACCTGGGCGTAACCCCGGCGCTGTTGATCAGCACATCGATCTGGCCGAACTCTCCGATCGTCCCGGCAACCATCGCTTCGCAATCTGCCCGGATGGCAACGTCCCCGGTGAGTGCGATCGCAGCGCCACCCTCAGACGCAACAGCATCGGCAACTTTTTGGGCGTCTTCGATCTTCAGGTCCGCGACCACGACTTTCGCGCCTTCACTGGCGAACAGGTGCGCCGTCGCGTCGCCAATGCCCGACCCGCCTCCGGTGATAAGCGCCACCTTGCCTTCGAGTCTGCCTGCCATTCGTGATCTCCCGTCGTAGTGCGAGCCCTGTGAAGTGTGAATTCGATACCGGAGGCGATTCTAATTCCAGATCGTGGTGCGATAGACGATCTCGGGCCGTAATATTGGCTGATATGCCCGCAGCACCCCGACCCCGAAAACGTCATAACCCTCGAAATCGGCCCACCAGTTCACGCTACAGGCCCGATCTGAAATCCGAGGACCAGAAGACGTCCGGTTCCGATAAGAACGCCCAGAAGCCGGAGAAAAAACCCGACGGCCCGGTCGTCTACCCGATGAACTACGCGGGGCCCCTGCGCCGCCTGTACGCGTTTTTGATCGATATCGGCATGATTTTCCTGGTCATTTACACCGTTGCCCCCGTTTCTGGCACGGCCATGTTCAACGCGGAAGCGGCACCGCAGGACCTTTTCTTTTTCTTCGGTTATTTCGTCATCCCGACCACGATCTGGGGCAGGACGCCCGGCAAGTGGGTGGCAGGAATCGTGGTGGTCGGTTCAGACGGCCGGACCCCGGGACCGGCTGCCATCCCGAGGGAGATGATCGGAAGGTTTGTCTCGGCAATCGCCATGGGAATCGGGCTCGCATGGATAGTGTTCGACCCGAAACGCCAGGGCTGGCACGACAAGATCGCCGGGACGTACGTTGTCGATAATCCCTACTCAGGCGGGCCAAAGTTCATGCGGGATTTCTTCAAGCTGGGCGCAAAAACGAAAGATGAAGGTCAGGAACCTGTATCTTCGTCCGACCGGCAACAGGACCCCGAATCGGAAAAACAAGGAAACCACTAATGGCGATTTCTCGAAAAGTTCGAGAACAGATGAAAAATAGTTCATGGATTCGCAGGATGTTCGAAGAAGGCATCGAACTGGGGAAAATTCACGGCCCTGAAAACGTGTTCGACCTGTCGCTGGGTAACCCGCTCCTTGAGCCACCGGCCGAATTCAGGGCCGAGATGGCCCGCCTTGTGGCCGATGAATCGCCCAATACGCACGGATACATGCCGAACGCCGGCTTTCCCGAAGTGCGCGCCAGCGTCGCCGAGGCGCTTGCGGAAGAATCGGGCGTTCCGATAACCGGTGCCGAAATCATGATGACTGTTGGCGCGGCCGGGGGGATCAACACGATTCTCAGGTCGATTCTCGATCCAGGGGACGAGGTCGTCCTCATAGCCCCCTACTTCGCCGAGTACCCGTTTTATGTGCAGCACCAGACCGGGGTCATAAAAACCGCGACCTGCGACGAAAACTGGCTCCCCGATATCGCTTCGCTGGAATCGGTGATCGGCCCCCGCACCCGCGCCCTGATCATCAACACCCCGAACAACCCGACCGGCGTGATCTACCCCGAGGCATCGATTGATGCGATCGGCGCAGCGTTACAGCGGGCCGAGGAAAAACACGGCACCGAGATATACCTGATTTCAGACGAGCCGTACCGCAAGCTGATCTACACCGACCAGCCCTACCCGTTCATCTTCAAACACCATTTGCGTTCAATCGTCGCAACGTCGCACTCGAAGGACCTCGGGCTTGCCGGTGAGCGGATCGGCTACCTGGCGCTGAACCCGGACGACCCCGGAAAGACCGACCTGATGGACGCCCTCACGTTCTCGATACGCACCCTCGGGTTCGTGAGCGCCCCTGCCCTGATGCAGCGCGCGGTGGCGAACATCCAGCGGGCGACGGTCGATATCGACATCTACCGCAGGAAGCGAGACCTGCTGTACGGGGCGCTTATCGATATCGGGTATGAGTGCGTCAAACCCGGCGGTGCTTTCTACGTTTTTCCAAAATCACCGATTCCCGACGACACCGAGTTCGTCAGGCAGTTGCAGAAAGAGCTGGTTCTGGTCGTTCCGGGAGTCGGGTTCGGCACACCGGGCTACTTCCGCGCTTCGTATTGCGTCGACGATTGGGTTATCGAGGGCTCGATAGCTGGATTCAGAAAAGTCTTCGAACAGGCAAACGGCTAGCGAGACGGCCGAATCGACCCCCTCACGGGTCGAAAATATCGCTTACGATTTGCCGTGGATTTTGAGCGAACTTTTTTTTGCACGTGCATCGAAGTACCCGCGTGCTATAACACGTTGAAGATTGGAGCACGGAAAAGTGACTACACCTGACGGATCGCAGACATCCCAGCCAGCAGGGCCTGAAGTCCCTGAGCAGGCGGGCAAAATTCTCTCCCAGTTCGCAGGCTATGTTGGATTCAAGACGATAGAAATGGGGCTGAACAACGGGCTATTCGAAGCCCTGCGCCAGCACCCGGACGGACTCACTGCCGACGAACTCGCGGGCGAAGCGGGCACGGATGAGTTCTACACAGGCGTCTGGAGCCAGGCGGCGTACGGTGCCGGGATCCTCGAACTGGCCGGAGCGGACAAATACGTTCTTGCCCCCACATGGACAAGCTGCTGCTCGATACCGATTTTCCCGGCTAAGTCGGCGGGATTGTCGCGGTGTTTGGTCAGCCTGAAATATTCGACAAATTCGACGAAAACCTGCCTTCCGGCAAGCGGACCTGGTGGGACGAAGTCAGTCCGGAATTTATCGGCGCTGTCAGCGGCACAGGCCGACCGTTCTTTAACCGCGTGATCCCGGGTGGACTGTCCAAAATCCCTGGGTTTGTCGAAAAACTCGAGGCCGGAGCATCAGTTCTGGAACTGACGAGCGGTGCGGGCCATGGCCTTGCGAAATTGGCCGGGCAGTACCCGAATATCGCACTTACCGGGCTCGATGGCGACGCCTACTCGATCACGCTGGCAGAAGCTACGGTCGCCGCTGCCGGACACGGCGATCGCGTGAGGTTTGTGAAGAGCACACTCGAGGACTTTAGTGAGGCCGAGAAGTACGATCTCATTTTCATCAATATTTCATGGCACGAGGCGCGCGACATCGACCTTGCTGCAAAGAACGTCCGCAACGCGCTGAAACCGGGTGGGTACTTCGTGATTTCCGACTTCCCGTTCCCTGCCGATAAGGAAGGTCTCAGGACTATTCCAGCCCGGGTCATGAGCGGTATTCAGTATTTTGAAGCCCAGATCGGCGACCAACTCGTGTCGACCGAAACGTTTGTGCAACTGCTTATCGATCACGGGTTTGAAGATGTTGATTCATTCATCATCTCCCCGGTGCACAACGTGATCTACGGCAAGAAGTAGTCCAACATGAGACAGTACGGTACGCGATGGTAGTACCGTGCCGGTAAAAGCAATCAGCCCAGGGGCTCCTTCAGGCCTGAGCCGGTGATCGGGACACATACGACTGCGCCGTCGTCAATTACACCTGAGGAGATCAGTTTCTCCAGCCCGGCAAACGCTCCGGCCGAAGTCAGCTCGGCAAAAATACCTTCCGATGCCGCAAGTCGCTTTTGCCAGGATACAAACGAATCCTCAGCCACCGTGACCCCCGTGCCGTCGCTCGCCCTTATTGCCTCGACCATCTCGGCAACCCTCGGGGGTTTCGCCACGGCAATGCCTGACGCTCGCGTCGGCAGGGCGTCCTCGGGCGACCAGTCCTCGCCGGTCAATGCTGCAACCAGTGGACGGACCGCGTGCGCCTGAACTGCATGGAATTTCGGCATTCGCCCCACAACTCCCGCTTCCACCAGTTCCTCGAAACCCCTCACCATGCCGATCAGCAGCGAGCCGTTGCCAACCGGCAGCACGAGATGCTCGATCTCATCGCCCAGCACTTCGACCAGTTCGTAGCTGACGGCCTTCATGCCCTCCGAAAAGTACGGGCTCAAACTGTGGGACATGTAGACCAGCCCGCGCTCAGCGACAAACGCCTCAGCCGCGTCGGTAGTGGCCTGCCTCGGGCCCTCGATCCTGTGCAGGGTCGCCCCGAACACCTGGATCTGGTCGAGTTTCCCGCTGGCGGCGCTGGCGGGCGCAAACACATGCGGTTTCAGCCCCGCTGCCGCAGCGTAGGCCGATAGTGACGCCCCGGCATTACCGGACGAGTCCTCGACAAATTCCGTAACGCCGAGATCGCGCCCCATCGTCGTCAGAACCGCAGAACCGCGGTCCTTGAACGACCCTGTCGGGGCCAGGAATTCCAGCTTTGCCCACAGCGATCCGAGGCCCAGTTCTTTTGCGGTTTTATCGAGAGATACGGCCGGTGTATCGCCTTCGCCGAGACTGTTCGCCAGCACCGGGTCGTCCATCGGGAGTCTCGGCTGTGATCCGTCCGGTGGATCGAGATAATCGACGGCGAACAGCCCGCCGCACTCCGCGCAGCGCAGGTCGCTCACCGATGGGGCCTGTTTCGATGAACAGTCGATACAACGCAATTGGTGATTGGGCATGTTCAGGACGACTCTTCGCTGGTGTTTTCTTGCAGATGATCGGCTGCCGGTTCAGGCACGGGTGAAACGTCGTCGTCTGCTGAAGGCATTGCCACGCCAGAAGCCGACCTGAAATTGGCGCCCGGCCTTGCGGACCCGCCGCCAATTCCGACCGCATGCCCATCGCCACGCCAGCACGCAGACCCTGCAAGGACCCCACCGGGCTCGAACTGCACGATGTTCATCCCGTAACCGATCGTGACGACGCGTGTTACCCGGTGGCCTCTTTCGGCAACGGCAGATCGGACTTCCTCCGAAATCCCCTCTTCGATCTCGACTTCCTGCCCCTGCGTCCACACCCGCGGGGCCTCGACCGCCTCCTGCGCCGACATCCTGTGATCGATCAGGTTGACGATTGCCTGGAGGACCGACGTGAATATCCTCACGCCACCGGGCAGACCCAGGGCGAACTCGGGTATCCCGTCCCTGAGCACGATGGTCGGTGCCATGCTGCTTGTCACCCGCTTTCCGGGCTGGACAGAACGGGCGTTGCCGGGGTGCGGATCGAACATCTGCTGTGTGTTGTTGAGCAGCATCCCGGTCCCCGGCACAGTGACCACTGAGCCCCACGGTTCGTTGATCGTCTGGGTCGCGGCAACGACGTTGCCATCAGCATCAGCAACCGTCACATGGGTGGTATGACCCATTTCGCCCGCCCCCTGCCCCCTGCCGGGCGCGATTTCTGGTGAAGCGCGCTCCATGTCGAGCGCGTCGATGAAATCTTCTACGTGATGCTTTGCGATGAGCCGGTCGACAGGTACTTCCACGAAATCCGGGTCGCCGGTGTAACGGTTGCGGTCGGCAAACGCCTTTTTCATGGCTTCGAGCAGAATGTGGATCGAATCGGGAGTGCCAAACCCCATCCCCGCAATGTCGAACTCTTCGAGGATGTTCAGCATCTCGATCACATGGACCCCGCCCGCGGAAGGCGGGGGCACCCCGATAATTTCGTATCCCCGGTATTCCCCCCTTACCGGAGTGCGTTCGACCGTCCGGTACCCGGCAAGGTCCTGCGTAGTTATGATCCCGCCGTTGCGGGCAAGGTAATCGCACACGATTGCACCGAGCGGGCCGTTATACAGGTGGTCGGGACCGTTATCGGCAATCGCCCGCAAAGTGCGAGCGTAGTCCGACCGATCGACTTGATCGCCGGCTTTCAGCGGTTTCCCACCGGGCATATATGTTGCTGCCGTTTCCGGGAACCTGCCGATAACCTCGGAGTATTGGGAGATCGCTTCGTGCAGGTGCCCGCTGGCCCGAAAACCCCGTGTTGCGAAACGTATTGCCGGCGACATCACATCGGCCAGCGGCATCGTGCCCCACTTTTCAAGCGCCTCGGTCCATGCTTTCAGACTTCCCGGTACGCCGACTGACAGGTGGCCGATCGAACTCAGGTCTCCGGCCGATTTCAGGTAGTCAGGTCCCGAATCGGCAACCGGGGCGTACATGTCTTCGGTCGCGGCAGAGGGTGCCGTGGAGTATCCGTCAATCACATGGTGCCGGCCATCGGAAAGGCGAACGTTGAAGAACCCGGCACCGAAAATACCGACCATCATTGGCTCAACCACACTGAGTGCGAAGAGTGAGGCAACCGCCGCATCGATGGCGTTGCCCCCGGCAAGCAGCATCTCGGAACCCGCGGCCGATCCCAGCGGATGATTGGTAACGACGACGCCGCGTGAGCCCGTGGCAGGCCGCTTCTCAACCTGAAAAGTCGTTCCTGCACGCGCTCGCCAACTCGATACTGTCATTCGTCCCTGCTCATCTGAATACCTCGAGGTCTCGCCACGGGTGAGTCCCGGGTTCAAGATTCGGGATGCGGCCCGCAGAATTCTAATCTCTAACAAACAGCCGGGGGCACTTCAGAAAACCCTCTTGTGAGTTTGCCAGCACGGGAATAAGTTAGCTGCCATCACAACGCGCGTAAACGCGGGGAGATCGCATCTTGATCGATTCTCCAGAACTTCAGGAATTTCAGGGGGCAACGATGGCAGAAACGGGTATTTCGGCAGTGTGGCACGAGGCCGATCACAGTTGGGAAATGCGGGAGCTGCCGCTTCCAAAACTTGAATCCGATGCAATACAGATACGCGTTCGGGCAACCAGCGTTTGCGGATCGGACCTTCACATCTGGCGCGGCGACGGAATTCCTGAAGACGCCCCGCCGCGTGATCCGTTCGTGTTTGGCCACGAGATGATGGGCGAAGTGGCGGCGATGGGAAACAAGATCACCACCGACTCCCTTCGCCGGCCGCTCAAAGAAGGCGACCGCGTGGCCTACTCGTATTTCTTCCCCTGCGCCCGCTGCTACAACTGCCTGCGGGGCGAGTTCGGGGCATGCAAGTTCCGCTCAGGACGCAAGACCCTCGACGAATGGGCCGTGTGCAACGGCGGCTTCGCCCAGTATTACTACCTGCGCAGTCCGCACTACGTTTTCAAGCTGCCCGATTCGATCAGCAGCGCCGCAGCCGCGCCGATCAACTGTGCGCTGGCGCAGGTCTACGAAGCGATGCACCTGGGCGGGGTGAAGCTGGGCGACAACGTGGTCGTCCAGGGTGCCGGTGGGCTGGGCGTGAACGCAACTGCGGTCGCCGCGGAACTCGGGGCATCGAAGGTAATCGTGATCGACGGCCAGAAACCCCGCCTTGAGCTGGCGAAGCAGTGCGGCGCAACTCACACGATCGATATCAACGAGTACGACACACCCGAATCTCGCATCGAACGAGTTTTTGAGTTGACCGACGGCATCGGTGCCGACAAGGTGATCGAGGTCGTCGGCTTCCCGGCAGTTGTCGAAGAGGGCCTCAAGATGGTCCGCATGCGGGGCACATACCTCGAAGTCGGGCATATCTCGCCGAACTCGTTTGCAAGCATCGACATGCAGGAGATGGTTTCAAACCAGATCAGGTTCTACGGGATACAGCACTACGATCCATGGATTATCCCGAACGCCATCGACTTCCTCGAACGGACGGCCGACAGGTACCCGCTGATGAACGTTGTCTCGCACGAGTTCCCGCTCGACCAGATCGGCAGGGCGTTCGAGACGGCCGAATGGCTCGGTCGGAGTTCGGGAAGCGAAGTGACGCGGGCGGTAGTGACGCCATAGGCGACCCGCACACAATCGGGCCTGGAAAAAACGAACAGTGGATCTGGAATGGATAACAAACCTAACTTCCTCGTAATCATGTCCGACGAGCACGGCGCGCAGTTTTCGTCGACCTACGGCCACCCGATCATCGAGACGCCGAACATGGACCGTCTCGCCGAGCAGGGAGTCACGTTCGACGCGAACTACTGCAACTCGCCCCTGTGTATCCCTTCGCGGGCGTCGTTCATGACCGGTCAGTACGTATCGACCAACGAGATATGGGACAACACCAAGCCGGTGCCGGTCGACCGCCTGACCTGGCCGTACCTGTTGCGGAACGAGGGCTACGACACCGCACTGAGCGGCAAGATGCACCTGGTTGGCCCCGACCCCCTGCACGGCTTCGACGAACAACTCTCGCGAGACCCCCACATCGAGGAGCCGCTCGGCCACTTCAGGTGGTCGGACGGCATTCCGAAGGCGACCGAAGACTGGTACGGGGTTCGAGAAGCCAATCCCGGTGTCAGCCCGATGATCGAGGCGGACGACGCCATGGAACAGGCCGCGGTC
>Ga0209554_1002274_pt1 | contig 13441 bp, 15 predicted proteins | sample MarorgKNORR_S2LV_5_FD_188221 | JGI IMG/M metagenome (GOLD analysis project Ga0209554, IMG submission 188221) | Marine microbial communities from the Southern Atlantic Ocean, analyzing organic carbon cycling - Bottom_A/KNORR_S2/LV (SPAdes) (version 2) | ecosystem: Environmental > Aquatic > Marine... | reverse complement strand
CCAAAATAAAATTAGGATCTTCTGGATATTATCCTTTTTCCAAATCTTTTATTACAAAAATTAAAAGTATTTTTAAAAAAAAATTAAACATTGATAAATCAAAAAAACAAAAAAGAATCATTAAAATAGAAAACGAATTTACTCAACTTAATTTTATAGCAATAAATAAATTTCTAAAAAAAAATAAAATTAACAAAAAGAAAATTAATGTAGTTGGTTTTCATGGACAAACTATTTCTCATAATCCTGTAAGTGGATATAGCTGGCAAATTGGCAATTCTCAAAAATTAGCAAATTTATTGAATATAAAAGTTGTTAGTAATTTCAGAGAAAATGACATTAAAAATGGTGGTCAAGGTGCTCCTTTAACACCTATATTTCATTACTATTTAACAAAAAAAATGAAAAAAAAAATTTGTTTTATAAATCTAGGGGGTATTTCTAATATAACATATTTTAATCATAGATCTAAAACTAGTTTAAATAACATGTTAGCTTTTGACGCAGGCCCATGTTGCTCTTTAATTGACGACTGGATATCTAAAAAATCAAATAACAACTTTGACAATTTTGGTTTGTTAGCAAGAAAAGGCAATGTTAAAAAAGAAATAATTCACAACTTTTTAAAAAAACCTTATTTTTCTAAATTACCTCCCAAATCATTAGATAGAAGTTTTTTTTCTTTATCATTATTAAAAAAGTTAAACATTGAAGATGGAGCTGCAACCTTAAATTATTTAGTAGCGAACTCAGTATTGAAAGCTTTTGATTATTTTCCTAATAATCCAAATTTATGTATTTTATCTGGCGGAGGTAGACTTAATAAGTTTTTGGTTGAATTAATAAGTAATAAACTTAAAAAATCTAAGATTTTATTAGCTGAAAATTATAATTGGAATGGAGATTCTATAGAAGCACATGCTTTTGCGTATTTATCTGTTAGAAAATTGTTAAATTTACCTATTACATTTCCTAAAACGACAGGGATAAAAAAACCATTAACTGCTGGTCAAATTTTTAATTTTATTTAAATTTGAAAGAATATCTGAAATAAATTTTTCTGAGTATTTTTTTATTTCATTTTCTTTATTTTTAAAATTAATATCTGAATTAATTTTTTTATAAACAATTTTAACCTTTTTTTGGCTTGCGAGTTTTTTTACTAACAATAAAACATTTTTTTGTTCAATATCAATTTGTTTGTTTGGGTAAATAATTAATCCAGAAGCCGGGCAGGGAGATAAGAAAGAAAAATCAAAATCTTCGATTGGAGGTGCAATATTTATAAATCCAATTACTTCTGGTCTTCTCATTAATAATTGTGAGCCTACCCAAGCACCAAAATCTATTCCTCCTATCCAACAACTGTTTATATCTTGATTTTGTTCTTGTAACCAATCAATTGCTGTTGCTGCATCACTTAATTCACCTAAACCATCTTCTTCTGGTTTTCCTTCAGATTTTTCTACACCTCGAAAATTGATTTTTAAGGTTGAGAAATTATTTTTTGAAAAACTTTCAAATAAAGAAGAAACAATGTTATTATTCATTGAATTTTCGGTACATTTTCTTGGATGCAAAACTAAACCAATATTTTCAGAATTTTCTGAATGTTTGTAAAATCCTTGCAATTTACCTTGTGGTCCATTAATTAATACTTGTGTCATATTTTAAATATTAGATTTATAATTAAATGTGCATTAAAAGCAATTAATAAATCAATATTTATTTATTAAATTTATAAATTGAATAGAAATTTTCCATAAAAATTAGTAAATAAATATATTATCAATTTATTATTTTAAATTAATGTTTTTAAAAAATTTTAAAGAGTTTTTAAATATTTATAAAAAAAAAGATCCGGCATCAAGATCTTATTTGGAAATATTAACATGTTATCCGGGGCTACATGCAGTTTTTTTTCATAGAATATCAAATTTTTTTTGGGAATTAAATTTAAAATTAATAGCCCGAATTATGTCAAATATTTCAAGATTTCTTACTGGAATTGAGATTCATCCAGCGGTTAAAATTGGTAAAAATCTTTTTATTGATCACGGAATGGGAATTGTTATAGGCGAAACAACCATCATTGGAGATAATGTAAGTATATATCAAGGGGTGACTTTAGGTGGTACAGAATGGAAAAAAAAGAAAAGACACCCTACAATTAATGACAACGTTGTAATTGGGGCTGGGGCAAAAGTTCTAGGGCCTATTTTAGTAGGTAAAAACTCAAAGATTGGAGCAAATTCAGTAGTAACAAAAAACGTACCTTCAAACATTACAGTTATTGGTATTCCAGCACATGTTATTGGTAATTCGACTGGCGACGGTTCCGGAATATAAATATTTATGAAAAATAAAAATATTTATTTAGACAACCATTCCTCAACACAAATTGATGAACGAGTTTATAAGCAGATGATACCATTTTTAACAAATGTTTTTGGTAATCCTCATTCAGATTCTCATTCTCATGGTTGGATATCAAACAAATTTATTGATTTATCTAGATCAAAAATAGCAAAAGTTATTAACGCTAATAAAGAAGAAATTTTTTTTACATCTGGTGCAACTGAATCAAATAATTTAGTTATAAAAGGACTAGCATTTTCTCAAAAAAAAAAAAATCATATTATTACATGCGTTATAGAACATAAATGTATTCTGGAGTCTTGTAAATTTTTAGAAGCAATAGGTTATAAAATAACCTATCTCAAAGTTAATAAATTTGGCGAATTAAACTTAAATGATTTAAAGAAAAAAATTAATAGAAAAACTTTTTTAATTTCAATAATGCATGTTAATAATGAAATTGGAACTATTCATCCAATAAAAAAAATTGGTGAAATTTGTAAAAAAAAAGGAATTTTTTTTCATACAGACGCTTCCCAATCATTAGGTAAAGTAAAAATTGATGTTAATTATTTAAATTTAGATTTTGCAAGTTTTTCCTCTCATAAAATTCATGGGCCACAGGGCGTGGGATGTTTATTTATTAAAAAAAGAAAAGATGTTAAATTAACGCCACTTTTTTCTGGAGGAGGTCAGGAAAATGGATTAAGATCTGGAACTTTGCCTACTGCATTATGTGTTGGTTTTGGACAAGCAGTTGAATTGATAGAAAATGAAAGGATAAAAACGACAAAAAAAATAAAGAATTTAAAAAATATTTTTTTGAAAATTTTAGAAAAAAAAAAAATCAATTATATCTTGAATGGAAGAAATACTGTAGACCATAATATAAATATAACTTTGTTAGATAATAAAAATGAATTTTTATTTTCAAAACTTGATGATATTTCTTTATCAGCAGGCTCAGCATGTGGTTCTGGATCAGGAGAACCTTCTTATGTACTGAAAGAAATTGGATTAAATAAAAATAAAGCAAATTCTACTTTAAGAATTGGCATTGGAAAAAAAAATACAGAAAAAGAAATTAGGTATTGTGCTTTAAAAATATCGAAAATTTTAAGCAATTTTAATTAATGATCCTAAACCTTGAAGATAAAAATAAAATATATAGATAAAAAAGGAAATCATAAATTAATTAATGCAAATAAAGGTTTAAGTCTATTAGAAGTATCTAAAAATAATAACATAAATTTAGAGGGATCTTGTGGCGGTGAAATGCTTTGTTCAACATGCCATGTATATATTTTATCTAATCATCTAAGTAAACTTAAAAAAAAAACACAAGAAGAAAAAGAAATATTGGCATTAACGGAAAATTTAAAAAAAAATTCAAGACTTGCATGTCAAATAAGAATAACAAATAAATTAAATGGTTTAATTTTTTCTATTTCGTAAAAAAATAAATTGCTTGAAATCGTATATTTTTTTATACATTCTAACCATGGGGCGAGGTAGCTCAGTGGTTTAGAGCAGCGGAATCATAATCCGTGTGTCGGGAGTTCAAATCTCCCCCTCGCTACCATTTAAAAATATGAAAAAAATATCTTTAAAAAATAAAAAAGTTTTTGTTGCTGGCCATGCAGGTCTTGTTGGTCAATCATTATGTAAAAGACTTGAAAAAGAAAATTGTAAAATTCTATACATTAATAAAAAATCATTAGATTTAAGGGATTTTAACAAGACTGATAAATGGTTAAAATTAAATAAGCCTGATTATATATTTATTGCTGCAGCTCGTGTGGGAGGTATTCTTGAAAACACCTCCTTTCCTGCAGATTTTATATATGATAATTTGTCAATCGCTACTAATTTAATTCATTTATCATATAAAAATAATATTAAAAAAATCTTATATCTTGGATCTAGTTGTATTTATCCAAAATTTGCTAAACAACCAATAAACGAACAGTCATTACTTACTGGTCCATTGGAACCAACAAATGAATGGTATGCGATAGCAAAAATTGCTGGTTTAAAATTATGTAAAGCATATGCATTACAGTATAAATGTAATTTTATATCTGTTATGCCAACAAATTTATATGGACCAGGAGATAATTTTGATGTCAAATCTGGACACGTTTTACCTGGTCTAATTAATAAAGTTCACCATGCAGTAAAACATAATAAAAAGAATGTAATTCTTTGGGGAACTGGAAAACCAAAAAGAGAGTTTTTATTTGTAGATGATTTATCTGAAGCTTTAGTATTTTTAATGAAAAATTATAATAAAAAGGACCATGTTAATGTTGGATCTGGAATCGAAGTAAGTATTTTAAATCTTGCTAAAACTATTGCTAAGGTAATAGGATTTAAAGGTAAATTCATTTTTGATACATCTAAACCTGATGGTACATCAAGAAAATTTATAAATTCAAAAAAAATTAATTCTTTAGGTTGGAAATCAAAAATTAGTTTATTAAAGGGAATTGAAACTACTTATCGTTTTTATGTTACAAAAAAATATTAAAAAAATAAAACCCTCAACTGTAGGCGTTTATGTTGGCCTAGATTTTGTTGGTGATGGCTTAATAAAACTACCTTTTATCAGATCTTTAAGGCAAGTTTTCCCCAGTGCTAAAATAACTTGGATAGCAGGTACACACAAAAGTGAATTTAAGCGCACGTTAGGGCCTTTAGTAAAAGGGTTATTAGATGAAGTATTAGAAGAGTGTAATATTGGTTTTATAGGTATTAGCGATGCAAATTTACTTCAAAGATTGAAAGATATAAAGAACTTTATTTATTCGCCACTAAAAGGAAGAAAATTTGATTTGTTAATTGATACACAAACCCACGTTCTCACAACTATGGTTGTAAGAACAATCAAACATAATTTTTTTTTATCAGGCTGTGCTAATTTTAATTTTTCTGATCTAAAACCACCTCCTTTATTTAAAAGAGAGGTAAACTTATCTCAAAGATTAGTTCAATTAACTGAAATAGCATTAGGAGGAAAAATAAATATTCCGCCACCACCTTTGCCACTTGAAAAAAAATATAGAGACTTAGCAAAAATTGCTTTGCCAAAAAATAACAAATATATAGGTTTTGCTCCAGGTGCAGGAGATGTAAGAAAATGCTGGAAATTAGAAAATTTCATTTATGTTGCTAAATATTTTTCAAAAAAAAAAAAAGTTCCAGTTTTTTTTCTAGGACCTGGTGAAAAAAAATGGTTAAATGTTCTAAAAAAATCTGTTCCTAATTCATTGTTTCCTGAATGGGGAAAGTTTCAAAAAAAAAATATTAAAGGGCCAGCTTTTGTTATTGCTTTGTCAGAAAGAATAAATTGTGCTTTGGCTAATGATAGCGGTACTGCTCATATGATAGATGCAGGTGGCGCACCAATAATAAAAGTTTTTGGAAAAAGTTTGCCTGGAAAATATACTGGTTTAACACCAGGCTCAATAACAATTGATTCAAGAATTTTTGGTTCTACAGATATAAATGAAATTAGTCCAAATTATGTTATAAAAAAAATTGAACAACATTTTAAATGAAAAAAGAAGATATTATAGTACCAGTTTCAAGTGGCGAATTAATTGATAAAATTGCTATTTTAAAGATTAAAAAAAAAAAAATATTTAATAAATCAAAATTAAAAAATATTAATAATGAATTATCTTTATTAAATGAAATTTATAAAAATAATTTTAAAAATAATAAAAAGCTTTTGTTATATGAAAAAAAATTAATAAAGATAAATAAAAAATTATGGGATATAGAAGATAAAATTAGATTTCTTGAGTCAAAGAAAAATTTTAATCAACAATTTATAGATTTAGCAAGAGCAATATATATAAATAATGATAAAAGATCAGAAATTAAAAAAAAAATAAATAAATTGACTGGTTCACGTCTTATAGAAGAAAAATCTTATAAATCTTATTAATTATTTTTTTAACGCTTCTATACCAGGTAATGTAAATTTTTCTAACCAATGTAAAAATGCTCCTCCACCAGTTGATAAGTAAGAAAAATTTTGAATTTTTTTATTTTTTTTTATTGCTGCAATTGTATCTCCACCACCAGCAATACTTATTAATGTTTTTTTTGAATTAATAAAATTAGCTAATTTATTTGTTCCTCTATCATAAGGTTTTTTTTCATAATAACCTACAGGGCCACTCCAAATTACAGTTTTAGAATTACTAATTATATCGTAAATCATATTAAGAGTATTTTTACCCAAATCGAGAATTCGGTGATTTTTATTTATGCTAGAAATATCTAAATTTTTTTTTTTTTCAGAAACCACAACATCTAATGGCAGTATTATTTTACAATTATTTTTTTTTGCCTTATTTTGAATTTTAATTGCATTTTTTATCTGTTTTTTTTCATAAATAGATTTACCGATATTAAAATTTTTTGATTTCAAAAAAGTATTTGCTACACCACCACCTAAAATTAAATATCTGCATTTATTAACAAGTGTATTAATTAGGTTTATTTTATTATCCATTTTTGACCCACCAATTATGGCAGTTATTGGTTTTTTTGGTTTTTTTAAATATTTATTTAAATTATTAATTTCATTTTCCATATTTTTTCCCATTCCAGATGGTATAAACCTTGTAATTTTGTCAATTGAAGAATGTTTTCTATGACTAGCACTAAATGCGTCATTTATATAGATATCACAATATTTACTTAGATCTTTTGCAAATTTACTACTATTTTCAGTTTCCTCTTTGTGGAATCTTAGATTTTCTAGTAAAACAATTTGACCAGGGCCAATATCTTTTAAAACTTTTTTTACTTTTAAACCTATACATTGATTACAAAAAATAACTTTTTTACCAAGATGCTTCGATAAACTTTTTAATATTTTTTTTAAAGAAAATCTTTTATTTACTTTACCATTTGGTCTTCCAAAATGACTGATGATAACTGGTGTGCCTTTTTTTTTTATGATTTCCTTTAAAGTTGCCAAAGAAGCTTTAATTCTTGTATTGTCTAAAATTTTATTATTGTTAAGAGGTACGTTTAGATCTAATCTGACTAAAATTTTTTTTGAATGTAAATTAAAATCATGAATTTTTTTTATTTTTACCATTATGTATTTATATATTGTAGAATTTTTTTTATTAATTTATCACTATGAAAAATAAATTTTATTTTTTTTTATTTCTTTTATTTTTTAACTATAACTTAATATTTGCTAATCAAATTGTGATTGAAGAAGATGAATGGCCATGCAAGCTACATCATTTGGAGCCACCTCAACAAGCAGATTTTTGGCCAGGGAAAAATATTGATTTAGACTCTAAATGGAAAAAAGATGGCGATGTAAGAGATTTGGTAAACTATATTACGAATCATGCAAACTCGATAGATCAGGGGAAAAAAGCAATAAATAATTTTTCAAATAAATTTAATGACAAAAATATTAAAGAAAAAAAATTTGATTTAGTATTTTCTGGTATTTTTCAAGAAATGTCACTGTATCTTGGTTTTGCAAAGCATGGGGTTTTTCAATTTATAACGAGAATTCAACTTTTAGAACAAGAGCTAATAAAACAAAATTTAAAAGATAAAAAACTAGAAAAAAGAAATATAGGAAGAAGCAAGAAAGGCTGGATACTTGAAATTGCTGATGATGCAGAAGAAGAAGCAGAATTTCAATGTAATAGAATGGATTTTTTAGAGAAAAAAGCAAAATCTCTTACAAATCAACTTATCATTAATCTGTAAAGCAGATTACTCATATCACATTATGGCAAAAATATGGCATTTTTTATCTAGACAAATAATGTTTTTTTATTAATTATCTATAAGTTGATATTATTCAACGCTTATTTTAATCTCGGGAGGTTATATATATGACTTCGATCAAAAAAACTCTAAGTGTTGCTACCGTTTTAGCTACAATCAGTGGATTTGCATATGCGACAAGTGCTGCTGATTACGCTAAACTTCCAGGTAAAAACTGGTTAGGTTATGGTGGCGATGCTGGACAAATGAGATACCACCCAAGTGATGGTATTAATGTCAAAAATGCTGCTAATCTTAAAGTAAAATGGATTCATCAGCATGGTGAAAAACTTGGTTCTCACGAAACAACTCCGGTTGTTGAAGACGGCATTATGTATTACACAACTCCTTACAATCATGTATTTGCAGTTGATGCAGCTACAGGTAAAGAGCTATGGCAATACACTCACAAAAACAAACCAGCAATTTATTGTTGTGGCCCAAACAGCAGAGGTGTTGCTTTATTGAAAGATAAAGTGGTATTTGCAACTTTGGATGCAATGTTAGTTGCTTTGGATAAAAAAACAGGTGCGATTGCATGGGAAATAGTAATAGCTGACAATGAAGCAGGCTATTCTCAAACTCATACACCAGCTGTTTACAAAGACAAAATAATCATGGGTATGTCTGGTGCTGAATACGGTATCCGTGGTTTTATATCTGCATATAACATTAGTGACGGTAAATTAGCATGGAAATGGTATACTGTACCTTCACCATCTTACACTAATCCTGACGGCCTTAAAGGTTGGACCGGTGACTTCGTAAATGTTACTGATCCTGGTAGAGGCGATGAACCGTTACATCGTGATATTGCTGCAGAAAAAGCTGCTATCAAATCAGGTAAACACGATAATGCTTGGAAAGTTGGTGGTGCTTCTGCATGGATGACAGGTTCTGTTAATCATAAAACAGGAACTGTTTTCTTTACAACTGGAAATCCATCTCCAGATTTAGATGGAACGATTAGACCTGGTGATAATAGATGGTCTGACTCTCTAGTTGCAATCGATGCTAATAATGGAAAGCTAAAATGGGCTTACCAATATATTAGACACGATGTTTGGGATCTTGATTCTGTTTCCCCTCCAATCCTAGCGGATGTGAAGGATGAAAGTGGAAGCACAGTGCCTGGTATTATTCATGGTGGAAAAACTGGATGGGTTTATGTTCACGCACAATCTGATGGACATTTAATCCGTAAATCCAAGGAAATGATTCCTCATGAAAATCTTTTTGCTTTACCAACAGGCGAAGGAGTGAGAATGCTTCCTGGTGCTAATGGTGGAGTTGAATGGTCACCTGGTGCTTTTAGCCCAAAAACACGTCTAGCTTATTATGTTAACCTTCACCAACCTATGAATTACATTACTCATAGTGCTGGTTATTCAAAAGGTAAACTATGGTTAGGTTCTGCTTTTGTTGCTATTCCTGGTGAAAAACAATGGGGTAGAATTAACGCTGTTAACGTAGACACCGGTAAAATTGAGTGGGAAGTTGATACTGACCAACCAATGATCGGTGGTACCTGTGTTACTGGAGGAGGCGTTGTCTTTGCTGGAGAAGCCAATGGTTACTTCAGAGCTTATAACGCTAAAACTGGTAAAAAACTTTGGGAGTTCCAAACTGGAGCCGGAGCTAATGCTGCTTGTTCTCTTTATGAACTAGGTGGCAAACTTCACGTTGCAGTTGCTTCTGGTGGAAATGCACAAATTAACGCACCACGTGGGGACAACCTTCTTGTATTTACAGTAGACTAATAATTAAAGTCTAGATATTATTGGGCATCTTTTTTTTATAAAAAGGTGCCCTATATTTTTTCAATAAGATATAGAAAAATGTTTTTAAAAAAATTATTAATTTTATCTTTTGTTTTAACTTTATTATTTTTTTTAAATACTCTTAATGCTGAACACCATAAATCTGGTGAGAAAATAATTCCTTCATGGATGTTAGTTGATAATGAAAAAAAATTAGTAACTTTTATATTAACATCTGCTTATAACGGAAATAACGGATCATGGAATTATAATGGTTTCTATAACGGGTCAGCAAATTTGGTTGTACCTCAAGGATGGAATGTAAATTTAAAATTTCATAATCCTGATGGAAATTATAGACATAGCGTAGCAGTTATTAAAATGTTTGATACAAATAATATTCCGCAAGAAGCAGATGAGCAATTAGTAGCAATTGCAAGAGCTTATAGTCTTGGACCTACACAAGGATGTTTATCTTGCAAAGAAGATATTAAGTTTAAAGCAAAAAATAGGGATGATTATACAGTTGGAAAATATTCCGTATTTTGCGGAGTTCCTGGTCATGGAGCAACTGGAATGTGGTTAGGATTTTCTGTAAATGATGGTATTGAATCACCTTATGTTATATTCAATAAATCTGCTATGGAAGAGGGCGATGCAAAACCATTGCTTTAAATTCTTATTTTTTTTCTTTTGTATTTTATTTTTAAATACAAAAATTCCACTTTCTGAAAGTGAACGTCCTTCTTTAGATTTTAATGAAAAACAAAAAACTATTGTTAGTAACGCTTTGTCCAATTGTGGAGATTATAATTTTGATGATTTATTAAATACTAGAAAAAAAGAGCTAGGAATAAGTGAGCCTGATAAATCGATTAATAAAAAAAAACAATTAGATAATTCTCTTGGTATTGAGGTTAGTAGATCTATTGAAACAATTTATACTCCAGAGCAATCTTTAGCAAATGTTAAAAAAATTTTATCTTCTATAAATGACGATCGTTTATATCCAGCAGTAGCATATTATATTATTAAAGATTTTGCTTTTTATGAACATGGTTTGTGTAAATCATTAAGAAATCATTTTGAGACATATAACATTTATAAAGAATTTTATTTTAAAACAAAAAACAAAGAATTAGATCCAATTTATGAGAATGAAAATAATCTTAATTTTTTCTATAAAAACACATCTAATGCTCGTAAAAGATTATTACTTGCTATTCAATCAAAAAAAAGACTTTTGGAAAAAGAACAATTTCTTTTAAAAAATTTAAAAATTTTTACGGAAACCTATATTTAGTGTTTTGGATCTAAACCAGAATGCTCAATAATATATTTTGTTAGAGGCTCTAAATCATCTAAAATTCTAATAGTAGTATTTCTATAATGCGCAGTTTCTAATTTATTTTCATAAGTTTTTATCTCTGCAAACATATCTTTTGCTTTAACTAGTTTCTTTCTAACTTCTAATAGTTTTTCTAAACTTTGAAAATGACCTTTTGATCCAATTGCAAATGCATCTTCAGCGTCACTTACAGATTTTTCAATTTTTTTTATTCTTTCAATTAAATCATTGGAAAAAGATAAATTAGGAATAATTAAAGAAAAAAATAATAAAAGTATTGAGATTCTAAAAAGTTTAAGCATCTTATTTATGATTATAACTTTAAAACAAACTTATGAAAAATATTTTTTACTATTTTTTTTTACTATTTTTTTTTTCAACTGTTCTTTTTGCAAATGAATTAGATGAAGAATTTATTGATAAAAAATATGATGAAATAAAAACTTCTGACTTCTGTTCAATAAAAGAATGGAACTTAGATGAGAAAAAACGTTTTGTTTTAGCCTTTATTTTAGGATGGAATTGGGAAGTCAAAGAAGAAGAAAAGTTAAATAAATTTAATGATAAAGAATTTGATAAATTCTTTTCTCAAATTTGCAATAAAAAGGGATTATTAATTAATAATTTAGAGAATTTAATAATTAAAAATAATTTTAAGATATTTTATTATACTGGGCATGATTGGATTAAATTAGATAATCAAAGTAAAAAAGTTTTTATTAAAGGTTATAATGCAGGAGTTTTTTCAAATAATGATGAAAAAAAAAGAATGATAGTTAAATATAATGTTCTTTTTTCCAGATTATCCGATTATTATCACTATACAAATCTACGAGATGAAACTGTAGGATTATCAATTAAAACTATCATAGATCAAATTTTTGGTCACTTAGAATAATTTGGAAGTTTTAAATTTCTAATTATTAAATAACCTAAAATAAAAAATATAATAATACTAACAAAACCTGCTTTTTGATTATTAAAAGTAGTTGTTAATAGAGCAACGAAAAAGGGGCCTAGAAATGCTGTTATTTTTCCAGATAAACCATATATACCAAACATTCTAGATTGATCGTTTTTTTTTGATAATCTTGCCATACAAGACCTACTTGTTGACTGCAAACCACCAATGAACAAACCTATGCCAATTCCTAATATCCAAAAAAGAGTTTTGTTATCTGATAATAATATTAATGAACAAATAAAAATTAGTGATAATAAACATATTTTTATAATCCTTCTTGGCCCATATTTGTCATCAAAAAGGGCAAATATTACAGAACCTATCCCAGCAGAAATATTTAAAGTAATTCCAAATAATATAATTTCACTAAAACTCATATTAAATAATGTTGCCGCATAAATACCACCAAATACAAATAATGTATTTAGTCCATCTGTATATAACATTCTTGAGATTAAAAATTTAAGCGTTGTTTTTTTTATTGATAAAAAAGTTTTTTTTATATTTTTTATTAAATTGATTTTTTTTACTTTTGTTTTTTTTTCTTTTATGAAAATAAAACTTGGAATACTAAATATTAAAAACCAAAGCCCTATGAAAGGTCCTATAATTCTAATATGCTCAAATTTTTCTTTATCTAAATCAAATATGGGTTCAGTAGGGTTTACAAAAAGAAAAAAACAAATAATTAAAGATACAATGCCTCCAATATAACCTAAAGACCATGCAATTCCGGAGATTTTCCCAATATTATTTTCATTGGAGACTTTTTTTAATAATGAATTGTAAAAAACAGTTGATATTTCAAAACATATATTTCCAAGAGCAATAATTACTAAAAAAAATATTAATATATTTTTGGTTGGATCCATAAACCATAAAAGGAAAGCAAAAAAACAAGTTAAAACTGATGCAATTATTAAAAAAATTTTTCTTTTTTTTAAAATATCTGAATAAATTCCAAGAATTGGTGCAGAAATAGCAAGAACCAAGCCTGATACAGTTAAAACATAGCCCCATAATGATGTACCTGTTATTTCATCTGGTGCTATATTTTTTACAAAATAAGTTGAGAAAATAAACGTGATAATAACTGTAGGCCAAGAAGAATTGGCCCAATCTAATAAAGACCAACTAATTAACTCTTTATTAATTTTTTTTTTAATAATGTCCTTTATTTCAACTTATTTATGT